>Ga0222712_10001016_pt1 | contig 35937 bp, 28 predicted proteins | sample C33_657DmetaG_FD_165043 | JGI IMG/M metagenome (GOLD analysis project Ga0222712, IMG submission 165043) | Estuarine water microbial communities from San Francisco Bay, California, United States - C33_657D | ecosystem: Environmental > Aquatic > Marine > Unclassified | place: USA: California... | reverse complement strand
CCGAGCAAAAGCTACAGGCAGTTGCAGTCAGGTCTTTGCAAGAGAAACTTAAGTTGATTGGCATTGATGTAAATGCACTGAATGAGTCCAATATTTCAGGTCAGGTGTCTCTTCGCTCAACCATCAATGGATATGTGTCCAAGGTCAATGTCAATACAGGCAAATATGTTCAGTCCACTGAAACCATGTTTGAACTGATTGATCCTGAAGACATTCATGTGGCGCTCACCCTTTTTGAAAAGGATCTTCCTTATGTTCAGAAGGGCAATCAGGTCAGCATTCATTTCATGGATGAGCCTGGAAAACCCTATGCTGCGGAAGTAATCCTGGTCAACAAGGGGCTTGATGATGACAGGACTGCCACCGCGCATTGTCATTTCAAAGTTCATCCCCAAAACCTTTTACCGGGCATGTTTGTGGAAGGTGAGTTGTCTGTAAAAAACAAATTGGTTGACGCCGTTCCAGATGAGGCTGTGGTGAGACTAGGCAACAAGCAGTATATTTTTATCAGAAAATCAGACAATGTGGTTGAAATGAAGCCAGTGGTTTCCGGGCTTTCCAAAGACGGAAAAACAGAATTGCTCAGTGGAAATGAAGGTATTCCTACAGGTGCAGTAGTTTTGAACCAGGCTTACAAATTGATGGGAATTCTTAAAAACAGCGGGGAGGAATAATCCTAGTCTTTGTAGTCTTCTCTCACTGGGCTGAAAACATCAATCAATACACAATCGCTATGTGCAATGGCTGAGTGGGGGACATTGGAACCAATCACTTTCACTGTTCCAGGCTCCAGCATGAAAACTTCATCACCGATTTGCATCTCCATTTTCCCTTCGAGCATCAGGGTGATTTGTTCATGGGGATGGTGGTGTGCAGGAAGTTTGCTACCTGCCTGGATGGTTACCCAACCCAAAGTGGTGCTTTCTCCATGCACGTATTGGCCAAGGATTCCTGCTGTCAACAATTTCTTTTTTACTTCATTGAGGTGTGGCATGAGATGATGTTTATTGTTCAAAATAGGCAACCGATCCGCCAACCCAGTCTTTGTCCTTGTTGTACCTAACGCCAATCATTTTCCCTTTGCTGAGCCTTGCCAGGTTGGTGGCAAGGATGGGTCTTTCTTTTCCTTCTTCCCAAACATACATCAGCCTGACCTCTGCCTTGGCCGGTTTATTGGGCGTTTGAATACAAGAAGCATACTTCACTTTACGTTGGAGAATCCAGTGTTCGGGTTGCTCTATGGCCTCTATGTCAGTTTTGGTTACATCAATGACCACCCCTTGTCCTGCAAATGAAAACAAGGGTTTCAGCACGTAGTTGCGAAGGTCTTCCGGAATACTTTCCATCTTATTGAGGAAAAAAGTTTGGGGTATGAAGGGGTGATGGAGAAAAGGCAGGGTGAATTTTGAAATCCTGTAAAACCAGTTGGGATGTGGAACCCACTCCACATCAAGGTCTTCCCTCAGGTCCACAATCGGTCCAAGGGTATCTTTTACAGCATTCAATTCATCAGCAATGATCCGGTTGTAAATTCTTTTTATCCTGGTTTTAACGCCATTCCTGTTATAGTAGAGGGATCTTCCTTCCTTTGTCAATTCAGTGATGCAAACAGGGGCAATACCCAGGTAGTCTTCTGTGCAATAAAAATCAATCCTGGTTTTTTGTTGATGGGGTTTTATTTCTAGCAGAATTACTTCTTCTGGCTTGTGTTCACCCATGATAACCCGTTGGAGAAGCCCGAGATAACTTGCTTTGTTCAATCCGTTGAAGTAGTGGGAAAATCCTTCCGGGATTTTGAAATGTCTTTCCAATACTTCAGGGTAATAAGCCTGCATGCCAAAGAGGGTGGGGAAGCCCTGCATCTCGATGAGCGCGGGGAAAAAACTACCTGTTTCGTTTTCGCAGATGCCAAAATCGAAAGCAATAAAATGGGAAATCTTGTTCTGGTGTTGAACTATTTCATCTGCAGGGATGGCCCTCTCGGTAAGTGAATTAAAATCAGGATGGATAATGAAATCGATAATTGACTCACAGGTCTGGATCATCTCCTGTCCCAGCTTTTTTTCAATGAACACAGGGGTTTCAGCGATCCGAAAGTCAATGGCACCAGGGTGTGCGCTGTTCAGGTCCTGGAGAAAGTTTTCATATTTCTCCTGGCTAAATGATGCGTTGAATTGTTCCCTGATCGATTTGATCATCACGTGTATTTTATGAAACGCTATGAGGATTGTTGATGCTGGCAATGGCCTGCAGAATAAAATTGGGCAAGACATGGCTATTGGTCATGCTTATTTTTTCAGGATCATTGAGTTGCTCAATCATGGATTCCCATTTTTCCTGGCCATGGTTTTCAATAACTGTTTTTTTCTTATCGTCCCGCTTCAAATACATGCTCATTCCCTGTGCATCGGCTTCGGGATGAAACTGTGTTCCCAGCATATAGTTATTGAACCGGATGGCCATGATGGCTCTTTCCAGGTCAACATGAGGCCTTTCTTTTTCAATGCAAAGGATGGCTGCACCTATTTCCTTCAACTTGTCCAGTTGGGGCTGAATGACCTGAAAATCGCGGCTGTCTACACCATAGAAGGGATCGTTGAGTCCTTTGAAAACAGGTTCGTTAAATCCAGCTTCCATCCTGTGCATGGGAAAGACGCCAAAGGCAGTAGACTTGCGTTTGGTTACCATACCCAATCCAAAATATCGGCAAGCCAGCTGGTAGGAGTGGCAGATGAAAAAAGCATATTTTTTGTTGATGTTGCTGGATGTCTTGTTCCAGTCCAAGAGATCTGTGAGCCATTTGAAATAGGCTTTGTCCCAGGCCATTCCTTCGCTTTCCAGCGGACTTCCTGGCCCACCAGTGGAGAGATAGATGTCAAATTCTAGTGAGGGCAATTCCTGCTTATTCCTTACCTCAAATTCTTTCCATTCAAGCGACCCCTGATGATCTTTTTTCATGCGCACCAACATTTCCCTGATGCACCGCATCCCTTCATTTTGCTGACCATCGTAGAGGTCTAGTATGGCAATCCTGATCTTCTTCATTTCGCTTACAAAGGTACATCAAAGGGTGCCAAGAAACTTGGATTCGATGTAGGCAGCCACTGCCTCAAAACTCTTGGTCTGTTGGTAAACTTCCAATTGCCTGTCTGCTCCGGTTCCCTTTTCCAGAATCGAGGTGATGCTTTTGAGGGCCTCTCTACAACCCAGCTCATCCACCACATCATCAATAAAATCAAGGAGCTCAAGAATCAATGCCCTTGTATTCACTTCCTGCTCTTTTCCAAAATCGATGAGTTTATCATCAATCCCATAGCGTGAAGCGCGCCATTTGTTTTCATTCACCAGGGCCCTGGGATAGATCATGAAGTTTAGGTTGGCTGCCCTGAGTTTGAACAGTTTGGCGCATATGCACTGGAACAGGGCAGCAAAGCCCACCGTCTCATCAACGGTAAGGGGTACATCACATACCCTGAACTCAACTGTGCCATAAAACGGATGAACCCGAAGATCCCACCAGATTTTCTTGGCATTATCAATACAGTTGGTTTTGATGAGCAGGTTCACGTAATTTTCATAAGCGCTGTAGCTGTCAAAATAATCCGGAATGCCTGTTCGGGGAAATTTATCAAACACCTTGGTCCTGTAAGATTTGAACCCCGTCACCCTTCCTTCCCAGAAAGGGGAGTTGGCACTTAATGCGAAGACATGGGGGAGAAAATACCTGGCAGAGTTGGCAATGTGGATGGCCATTTCCTTGGAAGGCATGCCAACATGCACATGCAGGCCAAAAATCAGGTTGGACCTTGCAGCATCCTGCATCTCATTCACAATTTCCTGGTAACGGATATGGTCTGTGATCAGCTGCTGGCGCCAGGTGCTGAAGGGGTGAGTTCCTGCCGCACCCACACTGAATCCCAGCGACTCGGCGATACCATGGATTGTTTTTCTGAGGTTGTAAATATCATGCCGGGCATCTTCAATGTTGTCGCAAACATCAGTCCCCACTTCAACCACAGCCTGGTGCATTTCTGCCTTTACTTTTTCGCTGATGATTTTTTGTCCTTCAGCAACGATTTTCTGCTCATGGCTGATCAGCGCTTTGGTTGCTGGGTCAATAACCATGTATTCTTCCTCGATGCCGACCGTAAAATGTTTATAGTTGATCATCCTGACTGGTATTTTATTTGGTAAGCGGTTTGCCTGCTGCGCTTTTTTTGACATAATCACCCCAGGCAAGGTTGTCTGCACCCTCTTTCAGATTGGTTGCAACTTCAATTGCATAATTGGCTGAAGTCTCAACTACCCAGTCAAAATTTTCCTGTCCCACACTTTTCAGGTCTGCATCAGGGGCAGGATTGCAAAAATCAATCGCATAGGGTATGCCATCCCTGATGGCCAATTCCACGGTATTGAAATCATAGCCAAGATGATTGTTGATGTTCAAGACAATCTCTTCCATGGTCTTCAACATTTTTGCTGAGGGTTTGAAATTGGCAACATAGCGGAGATGATGGGGGTTGCGTGGCTCGTAGGGCATGATGCGGACATGTTTTCTGCCTATGCAATAGCAGCGGTAATATTCCTCAAAGACAATCTCTTCCTGCAAAAGCATTACCAATTGACCGGTTTCAGCATGTCTTTCAAAAAACTCATTCATGTCATTGAGCCGGTAAACGTTTTTCCAGCCACCCCCGGCAAATGGTTTCATGTAGGCCGGGAAACCAACATAATCAAAAATTCCCTTCCAGTCCAGCGGATAGGCAAGATTGGAAAACGATTCAGCGGAGGTATCGTCTGGAAGTTCCCTTGAAGGAAGGATGACCGTCTTTGGAACGGGCACCCCAATTTTGGTGGCCAGTGCATTATTGAAGAATTTTTCATCTGCACTCCACCAAAAAGGATTGTTGATGACAGCCGTACCCGAGATGGCGGCATTTTTGAGGAATGCCCTGTAAAATGGAACATCCTGTGAAATCCTGTCAATGATCACAGCATAACCTGAAGGGTCGCCCTGGATGACCTTGTCAATTTTCACAGGCGCTGCTGAAATGCCTTTGATATTCTTTTCATTGATCCTTTTTACCAATGCTTCGGGGAACGATCTTTCCTTGCCATGCAAGACACCAATTATTTTCGCCATGTTATATACTTGTTGACCTAAGTTAATGAATTTTATTAATGAAGCCCCGTTTGTCATTCAACTCCATTACTTGATTCCTTTCACTATTTTTGTCGCCACACAAAGCAGCAACAGCATACAATGGGTGAAGTTTTCAGTTTCCAGGTTCAATCTACTTTTCTTTCCAGGCAAGTGAAGGTGGATGTCTATGAAAAAAAAGCCGCTTGCCCTTCATCCCCTGTTGCCTTGCTGCTCTTTAACGACGGACAGGACCTGCCATCAATGGGATTTGCAGATGTCCTGGAAAAACATGTCCATTCTTTTTGCAGGTTGATTTGTGTTGGAGTACATGCAGGGCCAGAAAGAAAGCAGGAGTATGGGGTGGCAGGCATACCGGATTATATGCAAAGGGGGGCAAGTGCCGGAGCTTATGCGTCATTCATATTAAAAGAGCTGATGCCCTTGCTTCATGATAAAACTGCTGTAAGTCGATTCGATAGAAAATACCTGGCTGGATTTTCTTTGGGTGGCCTGATGGCTTTTGATATGGCGATCGATCATCCACTGGAGTTCAGTGCTGTTGGTGTTTTCAGCGGGTCCTTCTGGTGGCGTTCCAAAGCCCTTGAGGATGGTTATGTGGAGGAAACAGACAGGATCATGCACGCCAAAGTTCAAAGATCAGCCTATCACGAGAACAGGAAGTTTTTTTTGCAGGTAGGCGCATTGGATGAAACGGCAGACAGGAACAGGAATGGCATCATTGATTCCATTGATGATACCTTGGGCATCATCAGAGAACTCGAAGCCATCGGATACAAAAAAGGACATGACATCCATTACCTCGAAATGCCTGATGGCAAGCACGACACGGAGACATGGGGCAGGGCCATGCCATCATTTCTCCGCTGGCTGAGTGACCTGAAATAAAAAAGGCATTCCAATGTTGGAATGCCTCAAATGTTATCATCAGATTGCTTATTTCACTTTGAATGCAACTTCTGCATTTTCCCAGCGAATGAAGACCTTGTTTCCGGAAACTTCAAAAGCCAGTTTTTCATTGAAAGATGAAGATTTGCCAGCCTTCACTTTTACCCTCAACACATCTTCTTCTTGCTTGTAGCTGTATGAACCCCATTGCTTTGGGTTTTTGTTGAAGATGATGGTCCATTCGTTTTCTTCAGGAATGGTGAACAGGGCATACTTGCCTTTGGCCAGGGATTGACCTTCTATTTTAACGTCTGCATCAATTTCGAAAGTGGTAGCATCATTGGCTCCTGTTCTCCATACTTTTCCGAAAGGAACCAGTTCTCCCCAGATTTTTCTTCCTTTAACAGAAGGTGCGCCATAATTGATGGTGACAGTTGCATCACCTGCTTTTCCTGTGGCCGTTGTCGCAGGGCTGGGCTTGGCGTTTTGAGCCAGTACAGAAATGCTGAAGGATGAAAACAGAAGGAACATTGTTGCGTAGAGTAGATGTTTCATGTGCTTTTTTTTAAATAACGTTTTGAAATTTGATTGGTTCAATGGTTCAACTGCCGCCTGTACAGCTGAATGGTATTTTCCAGACCCAAATATAGTGCATCACAAACAAGTGCATGCCCAATGCTTACCTCGTCAATAAACGGAATCTGCTGGATCAGGTATTGAAGATTGTCAAGATCAAGGTCGTGGCCGGCATTGATGCCCAGGCCCAAAGTCTTTGCTGTTTCGGCAGCTGCAAAATAGGGGGCGATGGCAGCTATCCTGTTGGATTTGTAATGATGAGCATAGGATTCAGTGTAGAGCTCAATCCTGTCTGTTCCGGTGAGTGAAGCACCCTTTATCATGTCCGTATCCGGATCACAAAATATACTGGTCCTGATGCCGGCTGACTTGAATGTCCCAATCATTTCTGTAAGGTAATCACGGTGTTTTACCGTATCCCAACCATGGTCAGATGTGAGTTGGCCCTCTGCATCTGGGACAAGGGTAACCTGGTCTGGTTTGACCTCAAGGACCAGCTGAACAAATTTCTCCTCCCTGCAATTTCCTTCAATGTTGAACTCGGTGGTGAGCACATTTTTTAGTGCCCTCACATCTGCATAGCGGATATGGCGTTCGTCCGGTCTTGGGTGAACAGTGATGCCTTCAGCACCAAACTGCTCGGCATCCAATGCAACCTTGATCAGGTCTGGGTTGTTTCCTCCCCGGCTGTTCCTGATGGTGGCTATTTTGTTGATGTTGACTGAAAGGCGGGTCATGAGGGGAGGTCTTGAATTGGTTAAAGAAGTTGAACCTGAAAGGCTAGGGCTGGATAAGTTGCTATGCTTTAACTAAACCGCTAAAGAGAGGAATGTTTTGGAGAAGTTGAACTTGTTTACCAAAGACAGAGGGGTTGAAAATATGTAAATCTTCAACCCCTCCACTTCTTCAACTATTTTTAGTAACGGTAATGCTCTCCTTTGAACGGACCGCTTTTGGCAATACCAAGGTAGTCAGCCTGCTCGGTTGTCAGTTCATCCAGGACAACACCAATTTTGGAAAGATGCAGTCTGGCAACTTTCTCGTCCAGGTGCTTGGGCAAAACATATACATTCTTGTCGTAATTGGCATTGTTTGTCCAGAGTTCAATCTGTGCCAGGGTCTGGTTGGTGAATGAGTTACTCATCACGAAACTTGGATGACCGGTGGCACAACCAAGGTTGACCAGGCGGCCTTCAGCCAAAAGGATGATGTCTTTTCCATCTACATTGTAAATGTCTACCTGTGGCTTGATGGTATCTTTTGTATCACCATAGTTGGTATTCAACCAGGCAACATCAATTTCAATATCAAAATGTCCAATGTTACAAACAATGACCTTGTCTTTCATGGCCTTGAAATGGGCGCCTGTGATCAGGTCACGACAACCTGAAGCGGTAACCACAATGTCAGCCTCTTTCACAGCGTCGATCATTTTCTTCACTTCAAAACCGTCCATTGCTGCCTGAAGAGCACAAATCGGATCAATCTCGGTAACAATTACCCGGCATCCGGCTCCTAAAAGTGAAGCAGCTGAACCTTTGCCCACATCACCATAGCCTCCGACAACAGCTACCTTACCCGCCATCATCACGTCAGTTGCCCTTCTGATGGCATCCACCAATGATTCCTTACAGCCGTATTTGTTGTCAAATTTGGACTTGGTAACAGAGTCGTTCACGTTGATAGCAGGCATGGGCAAAGTGCCTTTTGTAACGCGCTCATACAGTCTGTGAACACCTGTGGTGGTTTCTTCAGAAATACCTTTTACATGAGGAATCAGTTCAGGGAACTTGTCCAATACCATGTTGGTGAGGTCGCCACCATCGTCCAGGATCATGTTCAAAGGCCTTTCGCTGCTGCCGAAAAACAGGGTTTGTTCAATGCACCAGTCTGCTTCCTCGATGCTTTGGCCTTTCCAGGCAAAAACACCGATACCTGCAGCAGCAATGGCAGCCGCGGCATGGTCCTGGGTAGAGAAGATGTTGCAAGAGCTCCATTTTACCTCAGCGCCAAGGGCTACCAGGGTCTCAATCAATACGGCGGTCTGGATTGTCATGTGAAGGCAACCTGCAACCCTCGCACCTTTCAGTGGCTGGGACGCGCCATATTCTTCACGAAGGGCCATCAATCCGGGCATTTCTGCCTCAGCAAGCCTGATTTCTTTCCTTCCCCATTCTGCGAGGGTAATATCTTTAACCTTGTACGGTAATGCAAAGTCGAGTTGTGCGGTAGTTGACATGGCGTTTAAATTTTGCGCAAAGCTAACTTTTATTGGATAAAAAGACTCATCAGAGTGGATTTTTCATCAGGTCAAGCATCATTATATAGTCATCCAGAACATGACCATGTTCTATGACCGTGACTATATCCTGTTCAACGGTAAATCCCACATGCCTGTAAAACCCTACAGCGGGGTTCCTTTTGTGGACATTGAGCTCGAGCTCCCGGCATCCAAGGGGCATGCTTTCGGCTGCAATGAACTTCAGCATTTCCCTTCCAATGCCTTTTCCGTGCATGGCTGTTTGAAGATAAAGTTTGTGCACCCGGAACCTTTCTGGCTGGTTTTCAACCTTGGCTGAATAGGAGGCATACCCCACAGGTTCGTCATTCCATTCTACAAGGATGAACTGGTGGCCCAATGATTCCATTTGTTCAGTGAGGGCGGAAGTGCTGTACCAGGTGTTAAGCAAGTATTCAATCTGGGCCATGGGTACAACAGATGGATAGACCTGTTTCCAGATCTCATCACTCAGTCTCTTGATGACTGGAATTGACTCAAGCGACACTTTAGTTATCTTCAACATTGTATTGATTTGTATTTTGTATAGCTGATATTGTAAGGTGTTCTTTGATCGCTTTTTTGGATAGGATGATTCCTGTTACCAGTGAGGCGATTGCCCCAAGGAACATCAGCAAGCTGGCATTGTCTGTCCCTGTTTTATGGCTTTCTTGTAGGAACAGGAAGAAATCGTAGCTGCCATGAAAGACAATTGCCCAAAAAACACCTAAAAACAATAAAAAACGCTCTTTTTGGATAGAAAAACGTGCTTTTCCCATAAAATAACCCATAATAATGGCAAAACTAGCGTGAGCCGGAACAGCAAGAAACAGCCGCATGATGCCGGTCATCAAGCCGAATTGGCTCACATAAGAGATGTTTTCAAGGGTTGCAAATCCCATTCCCACCATTACGGCATACACGATTCCATCAAAAGGCTCATCAAACTCCTTTTTGCGGTAAGCATACCATAGCAGCATGAAAAATTTGCAGATTTCTTCAGGCAATGCCACAAATAAATAGGCATTTATGGCGATTCCGGTAGTAGATTTGAAGAAAATAGGGAAATTTGATTGTACAAAGCCTGCAGCAATTTCCAGTCCTAAGGCAGGTAAAACACTGAGCATTCCAAGCAGGAAGCTGATGATGAGGTGTCTACGGGGCTCTCTGTTGTACTGATCCTTGAAAATGATGTATGCAGAAATTGCCACTCCAGGGGCAATGGCCAAAATGAGCCAGTTCATTAAAAGATTTTTATGAAGTTAAAAACTAATTGCTTTCAGAAGCGGATTGTTTGATAATTTAGTTTAGTTGATGAAGCTCAGGGAGATAAGTGTAAAGAATACAATTCTATTAAAAACTGAAAATTGTTTATGTAAATAATTATATTTCAATATATTATGAATTTTATCTATAAAATCACTTTATTGATAATTATCCTTTTTCAGGTTTCAGGTACCATCTATGGCCAACGATTTGGAGCCAATCCCTCATCCTTGAAATGGAAAAAAATAAAGGGAGTTGCTGCGGATATTATCTTTCCTATGGGGTCAGATACAGCCGCAATGCGAGTGAATGCAGTTACCCAATTTTTGGAAAAACAGGCTTCTGGTCGACTGGGAGCTGCTAGCTTGAGGATCCCCATTGTTTTGCAACCACTACCCACCGTTTCAAATGCCTATGTTGGCTTGGGTCCCTGGAGGAGTGAGTTCTTTTTGTTTCCCCCTCAGGATGCCTTAACCTTGGGCTCAACCAGCTGGCTTGACAATTTGAGTGTCCATGAATACAGGCACGTGCATCAGTATGCCAATTTTCGGAAAGGGCTTTCAAAATTTGCCTACCTGATTGCCGGTCAAGAGGGTCAGGCATTGGCCAATTCGGCATCCGTTCCTGACTGGTTTTTTGAGGGCGATGCGGTGTATGCCGAAACAAAATACCTCAGCCAGGGCAGGGGAAGGCTCCCCGGATTTTATGAACCATTTCGCAGCCTCTGGCTGGCCAACAAGCAATATGGCTATCAGAAGCTAAGAAGTGGATCCATGAAGGATCTGGTTCCCAATCATTATGCATTGGGCTATCTGTTGGTTGCCTATGGGTATGGTAAGTTTGGGGAACAATTCTGGGCCAGGGTTACTGACGATGCAGCTCGGTTCAAGGGGCTGTTTTATCCAGTCCAATCTGCCATCAAAAGGCATACCGGATTAAAATACAATGCGTTTGTGCAGCTTGCCATCGATTCTTTCCAGTCTGCAATGCCTGTTGTATCCAGTAATCCTTCGACTCAACTGATCAGCAAGGTGGATGCAAAGAGGGTGGTTGATCACCAGTTTCCCGTATGGATTGGGGGAGATTCGGTTCTTGTTTTACGAAAGCCCTATCATCAGTTGCCACATTGGGTGATTTTCAGCCAGGGCAAGCAGTCAAGATTGGGTGTCAAGAACATTGGGGCGGATGATTATTATACTTACAAAAGGGGGCATGTGGTTTACACAGCATTTACGCCTGATCCAAGGTGGCAATGGAAAGAATACGGTGATATCATGCTGTACAATATTTACGACCGAACAGAACAGCGGGTTACCAAAGGCAAAAGGTATTTTTCTGCGGATCTGTCCAATGATGGGCAACGGCTGATTGCAGTGGATTTAGCTCCCGGTGGCAAAACCAGTCTCGATCTGATCAATAGGGAGAGTGGTGAAAGGGTGAAAAAGTTCGAGTCAAACTCTGGTATTTACTTTAGTTATCCTGTTTTTAATCATTCTGATTCAATTGTTTATGTAATTGGAAGAAAAGAGAATGGGATGTCTGCTTTGTTGCGGTTGGATCTTGCCACTGCCTCTTTCTCTGAAGTCTTGCCCTATGCCAATGCGCCCATATCTTTTCTAAGGATCAGGGGAAGCAAGCTTTTATTTACGGTTTCCCAAGGTCAGACCAACCAGTTCTGGGAGCATGATCTGGTCTGTGGTAAAACCGGCGTTCTGGCAGATGGTGTTACCGGCTCCTATGCTGGCGACCTCCATGAGGATGGTAAGAAAATTGTTTACAGCAGTCCTTCGGCGGAGGGGGAGCAGGTTTTCAGTGCTGATTATCGCTTTACAGAGGCCCAAATCAGCCCATTGAAACCTGCCGGTCAGACAGACATGATGGCTGGTGTACAAATCTCAAACGATCCGATTACTGATTACAAAAAGAGCGAAGGACTCTTCCGGATTCATTCGTGGAGGCCTTTTTATGAGCAACCTGAATGGAGCTTTAGCCTTTATGGGCAGAACCTGCTCAATACGATGGTTTCTTCATACGAATACGTTTACAATGAAAACGAGGGTTCTCACCGGGTGGGCTTGAACCTGGCATATGGTGGACTCTATCCCTGGATTACTGGAGGAACCAATTATACCATCGACAGAACCTACAAAGACAGTAGCCGGGTTATTCGCTGGAATGAGTGGACTGGAAATCTAGGTTTGAGGTTACCCCTGAATTTTACTTCAGGAAAGCTCTACAAGCAGCTTGACCTTTCAACAAGGGTAAATGCAGTGTCGCTTGATTATGCATCAAAAAATACCGTTTCATTCAAGGACAGGTTCATTTCTTACCTGCAGCACCAGGTCAGCTGGTCCATGCAGACCCAGCAAGCTGTCCAGCATATCTATCCCCGGTTTGCATTTGTTACCAGGTTGCAAAGCAGGATGGCCATTGGCAATACCCATGCCAATCAATTGTATTGGGGTTCTCAACTTTATTTGCCGGGACTTGGTCGCAATCATTCGCTTGTATTGGGCTTCAATTACCAGCGGCGCGACACACTCAGACAATATGCTTTTTCCAATGGATTTGCAATGTCCAGGGGCTATGATGCCATCGATTATCCCCGTATGTGGAAAGCATCCTTCAATTACCACATGCCTTTGGTTTATCCCGACCTTGGCATCGGCAATATTGTCTATTTTCTGAGGATCAGGAGCAATTTCTTTTATGATGACATGCACCTGAAGAGTTTAAGAACAGGAAAGGTTATCAACCTGAGGAGTACAGGAACGGAGGTTTATTTTGATACCAAATGGTGGAACCAGCAGAATGTAACCTTCGGACTGCGGTACAGCAGGTTACTGGATACCAGATTGTTTGTCAAACCACCCAATCCCAACCGCTGGGAATTCATCATGCCCATCGACCTGCTGTCCAACTAGAACTCAACAATAAACCCAAAACTTGGGGTAGAGAAGGCATCACTGTTTTCCAGCAGCAAGGGTATTGCATTGCTTCCATCCATCCGGATCGGATTTCCATCGGTGGTGGCAAATCCTGATGTACCATTCCTTTTGAACGTATACTGTGCTGCCCCTGGTGTTTTGGCAACATACCAATTGGTTACATCCAGGTAAAGGTCGAGAGTAAAGCGGTTGAAATTCCATTTTTTGTCAATCCTCACGTCACTGGCATGGAAAGCATCCAGCCTCATTGAATTGTAGTTCCGGTTGTCAAGTATACCCGTTCCCTGGGTGAGGTAATTCAAGCGGGAGGCGGTCAGGTCGAAAGGGGTATAGGGAGCGGCACCCTGGTACCTGAATTTCAGGCCAAGCTCCCAGTTTCTTTTGAACTTGTAGCCCCAGGTAAGGCTGACCAGGTGGCGGTTGTCCCAGCTGGCGGGAATGTATTCTCCCTGCTTGTCAGTAAAGGTTGAATGGTAGAAGGTATAGCTCAGTATACCAAAGAAACGCTTGGTCAATTTCTTTTGTGCGAGGAATTCAATGCCATAGGCCTTTCCCTTTCCATCCTGGCTGATCGGTTCATTTCCGATGCTGCCAAACTCAGTTCCTTTGTTGGCCAGGCTCACGCCATCCAGCAAACTGACGGGATAGTTGGCATATCCCTTGTAAAATCCTTCCAGCGTGAAACGCAGGGAGCTGTTGGGCATGTGTTCGATACCCGCAACATAATGGGTGCTGCTGATGTATTGGCCGGGGTTTGAGCTGACCGTCGAGACAAGGGGATTGCTGAAAGCCAACTGTGTGTAAGCAGGAAGCTTGTGGTATTGGCCGATGCTGGCATTTAGGTTGGTTTTGCTTGTTGCAGCATAACTAAAGGAAAGGCGAGGGGAGAATTGCTTGAAGGGGTTGGCCTCACTGTTGCCCAGAGAGTTTCCATCAATGCGGGTTCCCAGGCTGATGGCCATCCTCTCGTTCATGATTCTCTTGCTCAGCTGCACAAAGGCACCGTATTTAAGGAAGTCGACCTTGTTGACGCTGTTGACGATCACAGCCGGCTGGATGATGGTTCCTGCCGCATTTCTGACCGCTTTTCTGTAAACATTGAAATAGCTGTTGTCAAAATCAACATATTGCGCACTGGCACCATAACTGAGTTTCAGGCCATTGACAGTGGTGCTGGCATCAAAACGGAGCTTGTTTTCAGTTTCAGTACTGTTGGTCATCAAGGTTCTGGTGGCATCACTTGGATTGTCGTTGTCTTCGTACTTGTCTGCCTGGTTGTTCAGTGTATTCCTGCTCAAAGCCAGGTTCCAGAATCCGTTTGTGCTGAGTTTTTTAAGGCTTGCTCCAACGGTATAGTTCCATTGGTTGATCATGGGATTGGAGTTGATGACATAGAGCTTTTCATCACTGGCTTCCTTGGGTGCAGCAAACTTGAACTCATCTATAGCACCGATGCCCATGAAGCTCAGGGTTGTTTTGTCATTGATCCTTGTGGTTGTTTTGAACTGGTAATCCCAATAGTTGGGCCTGATGGGGAGGTCAATCGCTTCAAACAGCAGCTGCAGATAACTTCTCCTAATAGAGGCCAGGTAAGTAGTTTTTTTAGACAAAGGTCCATCCAGGGTAATGGCCAGTTCCGTGGCACTGAGGATGACATTTCCCTGCGTCTTGTAAGTGTTGCCTGATTTTTGCTTGAACTGCAAAACGCTGCTCAGTGCGTTGTCGTACCTGGCATCAAACGCACTGGTATTCATTTTGACCTCTTCGATGAAGTTGGCATTCAGGATGCCTTGTGGGCCACCGCCACTGCCCTGTGTGCCAAAATGATTGATGACGGGTATTTCAATGCCATCGAGGTAGTAGACATTTTCACTGGGTGCACCGCCCCTGATGATGATATCATTCCTGAAACCACCACCGCCAACGCCACCGCCCACACCGGGCAGGGACTGGATCACCTTGCTGATGTCGAAGTTTCCGCCGGGATTCCTTTTGATCTCTTCAGTGGTCATCCTTTGAACACTGAGCGGTGATTCAAGGCTGGTGGCCTTTGCGGTATTTCTTCTGTTGACAATGACTACTTCGTCCAGTTTTTTGACATCGGGCTCCAACTCTATGGTTAGGGTTGTTTCATTACCAGAGGTCAGCACAATATTGTTGATGGTTTTTGCCTGATAGGTAATCCTGGTGATGCCAAGGTTGTAGGTGCCAGGGGTAGCGGTAATCCTGAAAAATCCGCTTGAGTCTGTGGTGGCTCCTTTTTTGGTGGTGAGGATTTCAATGGTTACACCCGCCAATGGCTTTTGAGTATTTTTATCGGTAATGAATCCGCTGAGCCTGGCTTGGGGGGTATTTTGTGCTTTCGATGCAGAGATAAATAAAGATGTAAAGCAAATAACAAGGAGAAATCTAAAGTTCATGTAAGTAGTTAATGATCTAAAAAACTAAACCATCTTGTAGAAAGATGGTTCAGTTTTTGGTTGATTTTTTCAACAAAAGAGAAAAATATGCAATCAGTACTTGATGAATAGCTTTTCTTTATCTCTTCTTACTTTTTTTGCATTGGCGAGGTAGTCATTTGGTGCGTCCCTGTATCCCAATGCCAGAATACAAACTGCACTCAAACCTTTTGCTTCCAATCCCAACACCTCATTTACACCCGCTGGATTAAATCCTTCCATGGGGGTGGAATCAATGGCTTCAACCGCTGCTGCTGCAAGTCCAAATCCAAGTGCGATATAGGCCTGTTTTGACGCCCAGACATGTAAATCCTCAGGGGAGTTGCTGTTTACTTTGCCTTTGATGATGTTGCTGAAATCTCCAAGTGCTTCTGTAGGAATACCCCTTGTTGCAGCAATTTCATTCATGTAGCTATCTACATGGTCGTCATTGATGTTTTTCCAGGGTGCAAAAATCAATAGGGCAGATGATTCTTTTATTTGTGGCTGGTTGTAGCAATGGGGAGCTAGTTTTTCTTTGATGGCAGGATCCTGTACGACAATTACATTGTATGGCGTGAGTCCGAATGAACTTGGTGCCAATTGCACCGCGTCGAGGATGTTCTTCAATTTTTGATCAGGTATCTGTTCGCCATTCATGCGCTTGGTGGCATAGCGCCATTCCAGGGATTCAAGGAAGTTTATGTTAATCTATATTTAATGTTTGAACATCAAATATACTAAGATTATAGTGGATAGAAAATTCATTCGCCCTGTTTTTCAGGTGTTATTGCGAAATCCTAATATAAATTGAAGAATTTATTTTGAATCAAACAATTTGATATCTATATTTGCAACCGTTTGGGAGTTTAGCTCAGCTGGTTTAGAGCATCTGCCTTACAAGCAGAGGGTCGGCGGTTCGATCCCGTCAACTCCCACAGGATATAAGAAAAGGGTTACAATTTGTAACCCTTTTCTTATATAGAATCCTTTTAGAGCAATCATCAAGAGAATTATCAAGACTCATGCAATTCGTTCTTCCAATGAAATTGCAATCTCAATAAAAAATACAGGAGTCGCTTAACCCTATGAAGGACGACTATCTCCAGGTGATCTTACCCTGTCGTTTTTCCAGATCGACCCACACAAGCGCATGCTCAAATTCCCGGGTATAGGTCCATCCATTCCGCAGGGCTTCACCTCTGGGTTTACCCAACGGTTTGTCGAACTCTGGGTACCAAGAGAAAGTGCCCATATTTTCGCGATAACCCCAAGTATAACACAGGTAAGCATATTCACCTGCCGCTACAAGAAAGGCAGCCAATGGGAATGTAATCTGCTCCCGGCTAAGCTTTTCGAGTTCTTGATAAGGCTTGTCCATCATATCCTTGTCGAGCCATGTGAAATTGGGCCAGGCTTTTACGATTACAATCTTTCCCATCTTTCCTGCCTGTTGGATCGCTTCGATATCATTGACCATCACCTCTTTCGACTCACCCTGCAAAGCTCCGAAATGTTCAATCATCGCGGCATCACAATCTTTGAAATAACGCATGCCCATATCCTGCCATAGATCTTTTCGGCCTCTTAGCCCGTTGAAGATGATTAGTTTGTTTTTACCCAATTGCTGACGTACGGTACCCAGGCTTTGTAACAAACCCTGTTCCATGGACTGCTGCTTTTCTTCACCCCATATTTTTATATTTCCCGTTGTATTCATGGCCAGCTGTGGTAAAGCATCAATAAAGACACCATCAATTTCCTGCTTACGGCATTCCTGTATGGCCACGTTCGTCCACCATTTTCTAAGTTCCGGATTTGAATGATCATACCTTTTACGCTTGGCGGACTGAACAGTCACATCATTCCCCTGCAGGTCTTTCACCGCCCATTCCGGATGAGCGGCGAAAGTGGCTGTTGATTCATACATAGGGCCATAATCGATCAATGCATTCCAGTAGAAAAATACTTTCATCCCCTTACTTGCGAGCTTCAACCTGGCCGCATCGTGTGCAATTCCTGCCTCTGTACTGCCCAGTTTTTTGATTGCATGTGATTTCTCGAGCACGACCACAGGGAAATGATCTGCCAGAAAATCAATCTGTTTTTTTGTCAGTTCGTCATCATGTTTTCCGAAATGGGCAATAACAGGGACTTTATCCCAACTGAAAGCCGGATAAGCAGTCTGCTGTGAACTGGTTTTGACAGTTTGAATAGTTTCTTGAGCAATACACTTGCAAAACAGTTGTAAGACGACAATAATCAGAAAGAAATGACGAAATGATTTCATATGGCTCATTTTACTGGATGATAAATTCACTGGAGGCAGAAACCTTTGTGGCATCTGATACCTGTAGAAATGCGTATTTGAATCCTGTAGCAGGCTTTTGGATTGTGATCATACCATTTGCAGGTAGAGAAGTGACCGGTATGGATTGCCATATACGCTGTTCATTCAGGGCACTGGTTTGATTGGAAAAATAAAATGTAGCCTCTACAACATTACCTGTGGTCCAAAAACCAATCGTAGAATCTGTCTCATTTTGCTTCAAAACCTTAGGCATTGATGGACCATCATTTCTCAGCTGGTCAAAAAAACATTTTATTTCGACAGGTTCCCAACCAGGAGGATGACCATGCTTCATGTTCGGTTTGATGCACAAATACCGTTGTCCTGCGGGAACCAACTGATAGGTTTTGTGATAGGGAACAACATTGTAATGCTTGTCTTTATTTCCGTTGATGAACAATACAGGCATCGATGCAAATGGCAGATATACAGATGGATCATAGTAATCCAGCCAGCTTTTTTGTTCTGAGGGTTCCAATCTTGCCAGCTGATTCTTAAAGATATCAGATTCTCCCAGAAAACCACATCCATAAACAGGAACAGCACCTTTGAATCGGTTGTCAAGTCCTGCCACAATGCAGGTGAGGTATCCTCCCCAGCTGATGCCGGTAATAAAGGTCTCATGCTGGCGGACAGCAGGAAATACACGGAGTAATGAGTGTGCGAGAATCACGCTCGAAACGGCATGATAACTCCAGCTTTTTCGAACATCCGCTGAAGTGAAATGCATAATTTTATTTTCATTGGACTGGTCGGGACCTCCCTCTTCTATTTGCTTGCCATTGCCGTCTTTGCCAGCCAGGTCCATTGCAATGGCGGCATAACCAGACTTTGCCCATAGGGCCACCCACTGCTGGAAAGCCTTCCCTCCGCCACCATGGACCAAGACTACAGCCGGAAATTTTTTCCCACTGGGGGGGCTGCCGGCAATATGGTCGGGATCGGAATAGTAGGCAAAAACCTGCGTTGGCTTTCCGTTCAACGCTACGCTTGAATAAAAAAGGGAAGCCACGACGGAGTCTTGTTTCAACCACTTGAATGCAGGCGGCCTACTGAGTGATGCAAGATCCCATAGAAGATTATTTATCCCTATCCTGTGCTGATCGATCTTGATGGTTTCATCTTGTCCGGAAGTATCAAGAGGAACGCATCCGAATGCCATCAGCCATGAGATGAACCCTACAATGATCCTTGATCGTATCCCATCATCCAGAGCAGATTTTCTGAAATGCATATTTGTATCATTTAAAGATATGGAATCAATTTAACACCCTTCAGATTGATAAACCCACCAGGTGCTGCAATAGGCTTCATGCTGAGTTCATAAAATCCTTCCCGAGAAAAATCTACCATGCCGATGCGATGTTCACGGAAATGCTGGACTTTATCACCGGTTGGCAATGTCGGGAAAAAAAGTTGCTGACCTGCCAAGGAAATAGTCCCTTCGCCAGGAAGGTTATTGCTGCCAAATGAATAATCCAGTACCACCCAGTACCGATCAGCTTTGGAAACACGCAACTTCCATTTGACGATATCTGTACTATCCATCCAGCCGGCTATGAAAGTCGCATGATGCCAATCACCGAATTCTTCCATCCACCGGGCCTTATCGATTTTTACTTTTCCCTGTTGTTGGCTGATTTCTGGAATCAGGGTGGTCGGGAGATCAGATGAAAGGGTTTGTGCTGTAGGAGGACTCAAGATACCGCTATAGGTTACTTTTACCACAGTATTCAAGGGGTCAGGGGCTTGAGGAGGTACTTTTATGATTAAATCATCACCCTTGAATGAATATGAAAGTGGTTTTCCAATCCCATATATGCTGATGGTCTTAGGTGTAAATTTTCCGGTAGGGACCTTCAGCACCCCATTTACGGGCCATTCAAATACATGCAAAAACAATTCTCCTGGTTTATCTGTACACCCGCCCCAGCTTAAAGGTGCTAGGGGAGAAGCCTTTGTTCCGTATACCGCATTGCCATTGCGATGTAACCATTTGCCGACGATCTCAAGATCACGAACACTTTCGCTTTGAAAAGTACCGGAAGATGTTGGTCCGACATTGAAGATCAAATTACCACCATTGGTATTGCTCTCGATCAATAATCGAAGAATCTCTTTCGGGCTTCTGAAATTACGATCTACCTTAGAATAACCCCATGAATCATTATGGGTGAATAAAGCCTCGAAAGGCCTGTTGATGGGTCTAGCAGGCAATTCATGGTCACGCAGTGCCAAATAGTCACCGAGATCATTGCCCACTCTGCTGCTGGTAAGACAATTTGGTTGAAACTGGCGGACCCAGTCGACCAGTTGCTGAGATTCTTCCCTGGTGGTACCATCAGGGGTGTCAAACCAGATTACTGCTACATCGCCATAACGGGTCAGCAATTCCTTCAGCTGCGGTTTACATTTTTCGTCTAGATATTTTTGAAAATTTCGCTTCCGGTCTTTAGGCCATTCCCAATCATTACCTGCTGCGTCATATTCATTCCAATCCTGTGTCTGCGAATAGTAAAAGCCAAGTTTCATGCCATGTGTTTTACAGGCATCTGCAAGTTCTTTCAGAGGGTCACGTTTGAATGGTGTGGCCCTGGTGATCGTGAAATCAGATACTTTTGAATCAAACATGGCAAACCCTTCATGATGCTTGGCAGTTATTACTATGTACCGAAAACCGGAAGCCTTTGCAAACCGCACCCATTCATCAGCATTGAACAGGACAGGATTGAACTCCTTCGCCATGGCACGATATTTTGCCACAGGGATCTTTGCGCGTTTTTCAACCCATTCACTGATTCCATGGTACCGTTTCCCATTCCACTCACCTGCTGGCAATGAAAACAAACCAAAGTGTAGGAACATCCCATATTTAGCATCCTCAAACCATTTTGTAGAGGGGACACTCAATACTTTTTCCTGAGCTGAAACAGCATGAGTGAATGCTGCCAGCATAAGAAGACCCAGATATGTTTTTTTCATCCAAATCATTTTTGTGTGTTTGTTTTCAACTGTGAAGGCCATGGATAATCAATGTTCCCGGCGTCTTTCACCAGGCCTCCTGCAGGTAGTGTTTTTTGCCATGCAAGCAATGTTCCGGAGAGTCTTGTACAAACATCCTTGTGCAGACCCGCCACATTGTTCAATTCCATTGGATCGGCTTCGATATCATACAGCTCAAGTCTTGTCCCATCATGGTTGATGAGAAGTTTCCAATTTCCATCACGGATGGCGAGGCTGGGGCTTTTATCTATGAGATGGCCCGGTATACCATATCGCCATTCCCATAGCAATGGCTTTTTTCGGGGCATTTCTTTTCCCAGCAGTATCCCAGATCGATCTTCACCATCCTGAAAAAGGGTTTGGGGTATGTTCGTTCCTGTAAGCCCACAAATGGTGGAAAACAGATCTGCCCCACCAATTAGGGCCCGGGTGTTAACGGTCCCTGAAGGGATCCTGCCAGGCCATCTGACGATAAACGGCACACGAACACCGCCTTCATAAAGACTGCGTTTACGACCCCGAAGAGGTCCTGTACTTCCGACACCACTGTGTGATGCATTTACGACATTGATATCTTCCGGACCGTTATCGCTGGAGAAAACCACGATGGTATTTTGATCCAGCCCAAGTTCCCTCAGTCTTTGCAGTAATCGACCGACCTGAATATCCATTTCCCGCAAAGTGCCATAATAAATTTGTGCGGGCGAATAAAAAGGGACTTTGTCGGGGATCCCCAGGTGTGAGACTGCATCGAGTTGTTCTTTGGAGGGGTTGAGTACAGCATGGACATCGTACAGCCAGGTGTTCACAAAAAAAGGCTTGTCTTTGTTGCGTTCGATGAAAGCAATGACTTCATCCACGATCACTTTTGACGAATTGGACCGATCGCTTCTTGCGAGTTTATTGGGGTCATTGCTGTTACCAGTCCGATGCTCCATGATTCCATAATCACGCGGTGATGGTGCGTTTTTGGTTGCCCCAAGATGCCATTTCCCATAGTGTCCTGTGACATATCCATTTTTGACCAACAAGTCTGGCAGGGTGGAGATATTTGGATCAAGATGATCTGCTACGCCCTTTCCCTCATTGCCCTCCCCATTTATTTCTATCGCAGTATGGATACTGTCCCTTGCAGGGAATCTGCCGGTGAGTAGGGCGGCCCTGCTCGGCGAACATACACTTCCTGCCTGGTAGAATTGGGTGAATAAAGTTCCTCCTTTGGAAAGATTATCGATGTTAGGCGTCTGGATTTTTCGACCACCATAGCAGCTCAAATCACCCCACCCCAGATCATCCGCAAGAATGAATATCACATTTGGTTTTCGAGCTTTCTCTTGCTGCGCATAAGATTGAATGATACATGCACAAAAGAAAAAGGTGTATACTATTGGCTTCATTTTTCGAGTCTTTTTACGTATAAGTATTGAGCAGCGATAGAGAGTCCTTCGGCATCTGTGAATCCTGCCCTGAGATCCACATCACCTTTGGGCAGCTTCAATTCAAACCTGGATTGCTTATGATTCTGCTGGTCATTCATCAACCTTTTTTCATTGACCTGAACAAATGCCACACCCGGTTTGGAGAATCTGGGTTGTATGCCATCATCAGCCTCTCTGGGAAACTGCTGGATAGCAACTTCGTAAGTACCGGAGACTGGTATCCGAAGCATCCAGCGACCGGACGTATTATTCTGCTCTTTGGAAACCATATCCTGGTTCCAAGCGGGGTATTTGTCGTCATCCGGAAAAAGGTCCATGCAGGTAAGAGTCGTTGTTTCGGATGTTTGTATTGGAATCCGGACGAAAGGGTGGCGTTTATTTTCCCTGGCAACCCCTTTCCACCAATTGTCGTAGGCTTTTTGAAGAGCAGCGACCGTATCAGGAAAACGGGAAGCGATATCACGTCGTTGTTCAGGGTCTTCAGACAGTTCATAAAGCTCTTTACCTACCAGTCGCCAGGTACCGCGCATTACACAATAATCCTTATACTGTGTAAGAAACCGGTCTCGCTGGGTATCAGCGATGTAAATTTTGGCAGGATTACTTTTTTCTGACCGGAGATAAGGTAACAGTGATTCTCCCTCTACATCAGATGAACCTGAAGATATACCACACAAATCCAGCAGTGTGGGCAACACATCCATGCAGGAGGCCAGTTGTGAAACATCTTTCCCCCCGGTCAACTTCATCTGTGGGAAACGCATAAAAAAAGGAACCCGGTGTCCTCCTTCGTATGGCTGCGCTTTCACGCCCCGCATACCCGCGTTGAAACCCTTTTTCACAAACCCATTTTCATCAACGAGTGTACCGGCTTTATTTGATGTACCATTGTCGGATGTAAATATCAAAATGGTATTTTCTGATAGGTTCAATTCATCCAGGCGGGCAAGGAGTTTGCTCATATTATCGTCAATATTCGCAATCATGCCGCAGAATACAGGATCTACTACTGATGGATTATTCAGGTATCTTTCTGAGTTTTTTGATGGCGCCCTGTGTGGCTGATGGGGTGCGTTCAGAGCAAGATAACAGAAAAAAGGCTGGCCTGTCTTACGCTGACGCTCGATGTATTGTGTAGCTTCGCTGAACCAAACATCTGTACAATAGCCTTCAAACTTCTCAGGCATCCCGTTCCTGATGTACACATCATCAAAATAATCATTGCCCCAATGGTCGGGGGTTTGTCCAACTCCACCACCACCATGCATGAGTGTATATTGAAATCCTCTATCCTGTGGGCGCATGGGTTTGTTATCTCCCAGATGCCACTTGCCAAACAAGGCCGTATGATAGCCGTTGTCAGATAATATCTCGGGCAAGGTCTTGATTCCTGGTCGCAGATGCGAGCGATTGATGATTGTATGCCATACTCCAATATTGTTGTAATGACGGCCCGTCATCAAGGCCGCACGTGTTGGGGAACAGGTGGTTCCCGTGTGGTAATTCGTCAGTCGCACGCTTTGTGCATAGAGACGGTCAATATTTGGCGTTTGCATGACAGGGCTTTTGTGGCAGCTAAGGTCTCCATAACCAAGGTCATCCGCTATGATGAAAATGATATTTGGCTTTTGCTGTGCGACCACACAAAGTGGCACCAGTAATACTGCGCAGATGATTATCAGCAGAGAACAGTGCACCGTTGTTGACTGCCATTTTCGGTTCAGTTTCATATCCTTCATTGGGGTAATGTTTGTTTCCAGCTTTGCCATTGTTGCTTCATTTTTGCAACCTGATCAGGATAAGTATTTGCCAGATCATGGGTTTCAAATGGATCTTTCAATACATGATAGAGTTCAAAACGGTTGGTTTCTGTATGTTGCAGGAGTTTCCAGCCATTCATCAAAACAGCACTATTCATCCATTGGGTTTCATGATCCGTTCTTGAAAAACGCCACTCCCAGAATAGCGGTTTTTTCCGTTTCCAGGCTCTCCCCTCGAGGATTGGATGAAAGGATTCTCCATCTCCTTTGAATGTTTGATCAATGGGGATGCCTGCAATACTGCAAAAGGTCGGTAACAGATCAACACTTGATATGATGGTGGTTGAATCTACCTTACCTTTTTGGGGTCTGTGAGGGTAGTTCACCATGAAGGGAACGACAATACCACCTTCATAAAGGCTGCGCTTGCCACCCCGGTAAGGAGCCGCTGTACCCGCGGCACCTGCTGCAACTGTGTTGGATTCGGGACCGTTATCACTTGTGAAAACGATCAGTGTATTTTTTCTCAGGTCAAGTTCGTCAAGTTTACTGAGCAGTCTTCCGATCTGTTTGTCAGCTTCACGAATGACAGAAAAATATGTTTGTTCCGGCTCTGGCATCTCAAGAAAATCCCTTCGTTGTGCAGCGCTGGGTGATAAGGGACTATGCGGCTCTTTCAGCCAAAGATTGATGAAGAAAGGTTTAGTTTGGTGCCGGGTGATGAAATCGATGGATGCATCGACTGCCAGTTCAGCAGCATGTTGATTCCAGACAAGATCATCATCCATGTAGCGTGTGTCGGGCCATGGCAATATACCATTCCAGGTAGGTCCATTGCCGTTCCATACCCTTGACTCATCAAAACCATAACGCGTAGGCGCTGGTGCCGAAAGATCCCCGTTGGGAAGCCCACCACCACCCAGATGCCATTTGCCGAAATGTCCCGTCAAATAACCCGCCTGGTGGAACAAAGAGGGCAGGGTTTTCGTGATGTTATCAGGCAGCCAATCTGGCATGCCACGTTTGGCATTCTCATCATTCCCTGCAAAATGACCATGTATTCGGTGTCGTGCCGGAAATTGACCAGTAAGCATGGATGCACGACTGGGAGAGCAGACACTGCTGGTTACATGAAACCGGGTGAAAATCAAACTTTCCTTAGCGAACCGATCCAGAACGGGAGTTTTAATAGCGGTATTCCCATGTGCTCCAAGATCACCAAAGCCCCAGTCATCTGTACAAATGAACAATATATTCATTTGTACAGAGCGTGCCCTATCTTGATCCTGCGATCGCACCACGATAGTGCATAACACCAGTTGTAGGATCAGGGAAAGGAAAGCTTTCTGTGCTTTGAATCTTTTCATGTAAGGACAAGATTTGCTGATGGGTCAATATCCTGGATTTTGAGTCATTTTCGGATTTATCCCAACTTCAGATGTTGGGATTGGGAAAAGAAGATATTTAGCTTCAAAAGCAACTTTTGTATTCGGTGCTATCCTTCCACCTACCCATGTTCTGTTTGTGGTATTAAACACGGGCAAACCATTTGTGAACGGTAGCAATTCAGATGCATACAACTGCTCATACATTGTTTTACCATTGGGTGCACGCATGCGTACGAGATCGAACCAGCGTTGTCCTTCGCCGACCAGTTCAAGTCCGCGTTCATCAAAGATCTTTCGACGAAAGGTCTCTTTGGTCAACCCTGTTGCTGTCAGTGAAGTAGGAGTGGCCCGCACTGTCCCATTGGTATTCCTTGCCCTTGTTCGCAGTTGATTGAACGCCGCAAGGGCAGCGACATTTGGGCCGTTTATTTCGTTCTCTGCTTCAGCTTTTATCAGCAACAATTCAGCATATCTGATCACTGGAAAATCATTCTCGTAATTTCTGTTGTCTAGTGGTGCCGGATCCACAAATTTGTTCAGGAATGGTTGCGTAAGGGTGAGTTCTCCTGTTGCAGGTATGCGAGGGTAGGTGACTGTAATTCGGTTATTCACAGTATTCAAAAATCGGGTGGTGAATGCAACTTCACTGCGATAATCATTCAGGTAATCACCCGAGATCATCCGATCATAAAACCAGGGCTGTATGCGCCATTGTCCATTTGGACGGGTCCATGTGCCGATTTCAGAGCCCAATGAAGAGGCCAGAGAAGCACCCGGATCCCGGGTATACTGGAACCCAAAGATGACCTCTTCATATGCTGCTCTTTCCTTGGTTATATCCCACAGGTCGGCATAGTTCGGGAGGAGCCGATACTGATTCGACAAAATGACGCTATCGGCCCAATCGCGTGCCTTTCTGTAGGATGTTTGTGCACCGGAAGCATTGTTGTTCAGATCCTGATAGTTCCCATATGTCAGGTAAGCCAAAGCCGCAATGGACTGTGCCGCACCTTTGGTGCAATTCCCGAATTCTGCAGCGGCCTGCTGGCGATAGAGCGGCAAGCCGGCGGCTGCTTGTTCGAAATCCTGCAACACCTGCCGATACACTTCATCGACGCTGTTTCGGGGCAGATAGAAATCAGAGGATGCATTGATGGGTTCAGTCCGGAGCGGAACACCTCCGAACATCCGTACCATTAAGAAATATGAAAATCCACGCAGGAACTGCAACTCGCTTTTTGTTTTTGACTTGAATTCAACCGATGCGTCTGCAGATTCAAGATATTTCAGTAGTGTGTTCGCATTATTGATTACAGCATAGCAGGTGTTCCATGGCTCAACAAAATATCTTGATTGTGGGGTATAAAGCTTCTGTGAAAAAACAGCGGCATCTCCCTGTGTTCCGGAAAAATTATCCGCGCTCAGAATGAGCGGTGTTATCACGGCATTCTTGAAGCAACTGAATCCCGATAACTGAGCATACATGCCGCTTATTTGCAGATTGATGTCTGATGGTTTTTGACTGTATATTGCTGTAATGGGTGTATCGACCAGTTTTTCTTTTAGGCAGGATGAGAAAATCATCATGGTCAACAGGGATGGTAAAATGAACTTGAGTGTGAAATGCATAAAATATATTTTTAAACCGACCGATTAAAAGCCAACGTTCACACCAGCAGAAAAGCTGCGAACCTGCGGTATGCTGCCAAAATCAACACCTGGGGTAAGGCTGGACTCGCCTTTCGCATTGATTTCCGGGTCATATCCGGCATATTTTGTTAACGTCAACAAGTTGATACCACTGGCAAAAAGCCTGGCAGTCCTGAAAATACTTTTCTTTGGTATGTTGAATTGATAGGACAAAGTAGCTGTTCGCAAACGAATAAAGGATGCATCTTCCACAATAAAATCTGAAAATCGTTGTCTGAATGAAAGACCACTGGCAGTCGGCCTTGGATATCGGTTACTGGAACCTTCTCCTGTCCAGCGACCATCAAAAGCATCCTTGGAGACATTCAAACGGAATCCTGCATAATTTCCGTCCAGCTGGAATCGGTTCAAATTCACGACATCCTGACCGATATTTCCCGCTATGAGGAAATTCAGGTTGAATTGTTTCCAGGTGATATCATTCGTAACACCAAAGACAAAACGTGGATATGGATTTCCGATGATGGTCCGGTCATTCAGATCGATCTTGCCATCGCCGTTGACATCAGTGAATTTAAAATCGCCAGGTTTAGGATTGACTGGGTCAGTAGGACCTGCTGTAATTTCAGCCTGGTTTTGATAAATTCCTGCGATCCGATATCCTAGGTAAGAACCAATCGGAAGTCCAGGACGGGCTACATGCACAGGAGCATTCATCTGCAAAGTGCCTGATTGCCCATAATTCGGCCCAAGGATCTCGCCAGTATTTCCCAGTGACAACAACTTATTCGTGTTGAAAGAAATATTTCCGCTCAGATTCCATTTCAACTTGCCCTGCGTCAATTTCGTATCAATTTCCAATTCAAAACCACGATTTTGAACCTCCCCATTATTGACGGCATAGGAGCTGAAGCCAGTAGAACCGGGGAGTGTTAAATTTAACAATAGGTCTGATGTCTGTCTTTCATAATAATCCATTGTAATGCGAAAACGTCCTTTTGCAAGTCCGATGTCCATACCTGCATTGAGCTGTGTAGTGGTCTCCCATGCGAGATTTTGATTTTCAAAAGAATTGAGCGTGAGGGCCGTAAGAAAACCGCCACCGAAAGACCTGCGAATCGTTCTTAACCTGCTCTGTGTGGAACCAACGGCGATGGCTGATTGCCTGAAAACCCATAACTGGCACGCAGTTTCACCTCAGAAAAAAAGTCCTGAGACTTCATGAATGATTCGTTGTGTACATTCCATCCTAAACCGACTGAAGGGAAAAAAGCCCATTTGTTTCCCTGGGCAAGACGAGATGAACCATCCGCCCTGCTTGTCAGTGTCATCAGAAAACGATTATCGTACACATAATTCACACGCCCCAACAGCGAAGCAAGGGCCCAGTTTATGTTCGTGTTGACGGGAACCTGTGGATTACTCGCAATTTGGAAATTATTGAACCCAAGATTATCATTTGGGAAATTCGTAGCAGTGATGCCTACGTTTTTTGCATTCCATGCCTGCCAGGTATAACCAGCAACGGCATTCAAACCATGCTTTCCCTTTAATTTTTTATCATAGGTGAGGGTGTATTCTGTCAGATAATTAAAATTATTACCCTCTATGCGGTTGGCCAGGCCATTATTGGCATTCCCTATAAAGGTTCCCCTTGGCATATACACTTCACGGGTTGTTTGCGCATTGTTCACACCGGCATTAACCCTGAATGTAAGAGATGGAGCTATTTTATAGTCAGCGAATAAATTGATAAGAAGGTTAAGGTTTCTCGAATGATCCCTTAGATTTTCTATCAAAGTAAGGGGGTTTCCCTCCAAGAGATCGTTAACATCTCCAGATACAGGATCAAAGGGGGCATCAAAGGGGCGAAAAAAGAGTGCACCGCCCACAGCAGATCCGGAGGTTGCACCATTGCTATGTGACTGGGTTGCCATTTGGTTGCGCGTCAAAACAGCATTTATGCGCGTTCCAAAACTTAACTTGTCAGAAACACTCCTGTCCATGTTCAGGCGAAATGAACCACGCTGAAAACGGGAGTTTTTAACAATCCCCTCTGCATCTGTATAATTCAATCCCATCAGGTATTTGAACTTGTCAGTACCTCCGGAGATGGAAAGCTGATGGTCTTGTGAGATGGCTTGCTGATAAATGAGATCTTGCCAGTTGCTGTTGATGCCTTGCAAGGAGTCTATCTGTGTTTTGGTGAATGCCGAATCCAGACCGCTGTTAAAATTTGCCTCGTTGGCAAACCTCAAATAATCTGATGAATTTAGGATGTCGATCTTTTTTCGCAGGTTACTGACATCGAATCGCGCACTGTAATTGATCCTTTCACGGCCGGCGTGTCCTTTTTTTGTGGTGATGATCACGACTCCGTTCGCACCCCTTGAGCCGTAAATGGCAATGGAGGAGGCATCCTTCAATACTTCTATCGTCTCAATATCATTTGGATTTAAATTGGCAAGTGGATTTGAACGTGGCATATCTGCAGACCAGTTATTCGCACCTGTGGTTGGTGTGACGCTTGAATTCTCAGACTCGATTGGATAACCATCGATAATGATTAAGGGCTGATTGGAGCCTGAAATCGAACTGGCTCCCCGGATTAAAAATGTCAGCCCACTGCCGGGTGCACCAGTATTCTGTGTTATTTGCGCACCGGCCACACGCCCTTGCAAGTATTGATCGACTGATAGGATTGGCGTCTGACTGGCATTCTCTGTTTTTATCTTACTGACGGACCCGGTCAGGTCACTTTTTCGGATACGTCCATAACCCACAACGACAATATTTTCCAGCTCACTCGTGATCTGCTCCAGCTCAACATTGATTGTTTTTCGGTCTCCCACCCGGGTCTCATAGACCATATATCCGACACTTCCGAACGTCAGAATTGCATTTCGGTTGATCACGCTGATTGAGTAACGTCCAAGATCATCTGTCACCACAATATTTCGTGTACCCTTCTCAGTGATTGTTACCCTCACCATGGGTTGACCTTGGCTCTTATCTTTTACCAATCCGGATAAATTTAATTTACCCTGGGCAATAGTCTGGGATGACATCCATATGAATATCCATCCCAGAAGCATGGATGGATGTAGAAATGCCTTCAAGCGTGAAGCAAGTGACTGGCAACTAAAAGGTTTGGGCAGCAATCGCATACTGATGAATTTTCGTGAATATACTTTCAGATATCCTCGGAATCCTTATTCATATTTGCATAAACAGCCACTATGTTATCATGACTTCAAAATCCCAAATGACTTTAGCGGCAACATTTGGGTAATAAAAGTAGAATGAAATTACTTACCGGACAAAGGGAATAGAAAATCCCAATGGTTGATAATATTTCACTGTTTTCTTGTATTTTAGGCTTTGATTCCGCCTTTTAACCATTTACGTGCAGGCCTATTACAATTTTATTATCAGATGCTCCTATGTTAAAATCTTGTTGTTAAACCTCATTTATCACCCAACGGATGAATGACCATCAGTCAACGAAAAAATTACAGCTTAATGAAACCAGTTTTGACACATTACCCTGTTTCCTTAGAAGATAATTTTTTTGCAGCGGTTTTCAATTTTCCTTACAACCCTTTACCGTTGCATTATCATCCGGAATACGAATTGCTCTATGTCATTGAGGGGTCCGGTACTCGATTCATAGGTGATAGTCTGGGTGAGTTCGAGAGTGGTGATTTATGTCTCCTCGGATCGAACCTCCCGCATCTGTTTCGCAACCATAAACATTACTACGCCGAGGGAAGCCGGTTAAGACATCAATCGATCACCATACACTTCACACCGGAAGCTTTTGGGAAGGATTTTGTTAATCTCTCACAACTGCAAAAAGTACGTTCTCTTTTATCGAATGCACAGTATGGTCTTGACTTTAATGGTCAATTTAAATTATCCGTCATAAACAAACTTTTCGAGATTCTTGAACTTCACGGATTGCCAAAAATGCTCAAGTTGCTTGAAGTACTTGATGAGCTCTCTCACATAAAAGAATACAAACTCATTACTGCGAGTAATATCAAAGGCACAGATGACGTTAATGCAGAGCGACTAAAAAAAGTCATACAGTATCTCCTCACAAATTTTACGGAAGAGATCACATTACAACAAATTGCCAATGTGGCGTGCCTGACTCGCACATCCACCTGCCGGTTTTTTAAAGAACGGACTCGGAAAAGCATTTGGGATTTCCTTGCTGAAGTCCGATTGAGTCATGCTGCGCGGCTGCTAATAGAGACCAGCAGTACAGTGCTGAGCATAAGCAATGAAAGTGGATTCAGAAACATATCTCACTTCAAGCGTCTTTTCTCTGAAAAATTTCAATGCTCCCCAAAAGAATACCGAAAACAATCTGCTGCCTGATTAACAGCACACAACCAATCCGTCGGTTGAAACATGTAAAATCCCAAACGGAGATTTTCCTTATCAACTCCCACAGGATAAAAGAAAAGGGTTACAATTTGTAACCCTTTTCTTATTTAGTTGATTTTCTTGAGGTAGATGTCTTTGTACTCCACTTTCATCTTCGCCATCACATGGACCTGAAGTCCAATCAGACCTGTCAATTTTCGTTTGACAGTATCTTCATCTGTTGTTTCACTCATCAATACACCATTGATATAATGTTGCAGATGGTTGCCTTTGGCGATGATATGGATCTCGTTCCAATCGTCAACCTTGATTTTTGCTTTCAGCTCCTCTGATTTGCCAACAGATCCGGTGATGTTCGGTTTCTGGCCTTCCTTCAACACGGATTGTTCACCACGCATGGCAAGGAATCCACGGCCACGTTCCTCGTAGTTCTGTCCTGTATAGCGGTTGGCGCCGTCAATATCAGCCTGGTATCCCTTTAAGGCAAATGGGATATTGTCTAACACTTCGCTGCGGTATTGCACGCCACTGTTGCCTTCCGGACTGATGCGGTAGGAGGCCTTGAATTCAAAATTCTCCGGAATGGATCCACGGTAAATCATGAACGTGTTGGTCTTGAGTGGTTTTTCCTTGGACACCTCACCAACGAAGCATCCATTCTCAATGCGCCAGTGGGTGGTATCACCCTCCCAGTTCTTCATGGTCTTTCCGTTGAAGATTTTCTTGAATCCATCTTTTTTCTGTGCTTCAGAAACAAAAGTTGTGCCCATGAAGCAAAGGAGAAAAAGAATGCTGAGGCGGTTGTGTTTGATCATGAAAGTGGGTTGATGCTTGGTTGTTATGGATTGTTGATGAATCTAGCAGGGTTTCCAGCTGCGGGTGGCAGCAGAATCCAGGACGGCCTGACAAACCTTCTGGGTTTCGAGGGCTTCCTTGAAAGTGGGAGAGCAGGGCTCACCGGTTTCAAGGCTCTTCAGGAAATCAGCCACCTGGTGTACAAAAGAATGCTCGTATCCAATGCCCAAACCGGGTACCCACCATTTGTTCATGTAGGGTTGTTCTCCATCGGTTACATGGATGGAGCGCCATCCCCTGAGGTTGGATTCATCACCATTATCAAAATATTCCAGGCGGTTAAGGTCGTGGAGGTCCCAGCGGATGGAGGCATTGGCACCATTGATTTCAAAAGTGTACAATGCCTTGTGTCCTCTTGCATACCTTGTGGATTCGAACAGACCGAGTGAGCCGTTGTTGAACTTGCAGAAGAAAGAACAGGCATCATCAATGTGCACCTGCTCCACTTTTCCTGTCAACTGGTGCATGCGTTCTTTGACAAAGGTTTCCGTCATGCCCGATACTTCCTTGATGCCACCATTGAGCCAGATGGCAGTGTCCACACAATGGGAAAGCAGATCACCCACCACACCTGAACCTGCTACTGCAGCGTCCATGCGCCAAAGGGCCTCTCCACCCTGGGGAAGGTTTTCGTTGATGGTCCAGTCTTGGAGGAAATTGGCGCGGTAATGATAAATCTTGCCCAGCTTGCCAGATTCAATGATGTTCTTAGCCAATGTTACAGCAGGAATTCTCCTGTAATTGTACCACACAGTGTTCTTTACACCTGCTGCCTCAATGGCATCCACCATCACCTGAGATTCTTCAAGATTCCTGGCCAATGGTTTTTCGCACAAGATCATCTTGCCAGCCTTCGCTGCTGCGATGGCAATTTCAGCATGGGTATCATTGGGTGTGCAGATGTCTACTGCATCAATATCATTCCTCTCGATCAGTTTTCTCCAATCGGTTTCTGTGCTTTCGTATCCCCATTGTTCTGCAAATGCTTTCAGTTTGGTTTCGTTGCGAAAGCAAACTGCTTTCAGTACTGGAGTATATTCAAGGTCTGGAAAAAAGTTGCGGATGCGGTTGTATCCGTTGGAATGGGTTCTTCCCATGAATCCTCCGCCAATCAATCCGATATTGAGTGTCTTTTTTGTTGCCATTGTATACAATTTTTTGTTCGTGTTTAAATGTTGTTATGCGCCTGTCCAGCCATGGTGGTTCCTTACCTTGATCAGGGCACCAAGGATATCGTTCCAGGTTTGTTGCTTCATCAAGACTTCGTTGGGGAACATGCAGCCATCCCAGCAAATGTGCTGAAACGCTTTGGTGAGTTCGCCATTTTCGTCGCGGAGCCAATAGCCTGCATGCTTTGCAATGTCCAGTTTCCCATTGGGATCCAGTGCCTGGCAATGCCTTCCTGTTTTGTCATGAGATCCTGTGCCATGAACCGTTCCATCGTTTTGTGCAACATGGAAATCAATGGTCCAGGGGCGCAATGCGCTGGTCAATTTTTTGAGTCCCTCATCCAAAACAGCACCATCACTCCAATCAAAATTTTCTGGAAGGATGCGGTGTTCAGGAGCATTGTAACCAAGAAGGTACAGCAAGGTATGGGCCATGTCTGCCTGGAATCCAATGTTCGGGCGGTCAACAGCCTCCAAGGTGTCTACCATTGCCTTCCAGCTGTGCATGCCACCCCAACAGATTTCCCCTTCAGCAGCCAGTCGCTCGCCATAGTCAGCAGCAACATCGCATGCCTCACGAAAGGTTTCTGCAATCAGTTTGGTATTGCCGGCAGGATCCTGTGCCCAGGCTTCAGGTTTGCTGGCAGAGTCGATGCGGATGATGCCATAAGGGCGTACACCTGCATTGCGGAGTTTTTTTCCAAATTCACAGGAGCGTTTGACCATGTCTACAAATACGGCACGGTCTTCTTTGCTGCCCATGGCAGGTCCACCCCAGATGGGGGCCACCAAAGAACCGATGTTGAGGTTAAGTGCGCCAACTTTGTCAGCCAGTCTTTTGATGCCATCTTCTGATTCGTCAATGTTGAAATGGGGCTCAAAAAGGCCGATATCGATACCGTCAAATTTCACGCCATCCACTTCGGCATTGGCGGTGAAATCAATCAGAGTGTCTAAGGAAATAGGGGGTTCTGAATCCGGGCCTTTTCCTACGATGCCAGGCCATGTTGCGTTGTGCAGTTTGGGATAATTGTTTTCAGACATATGGTTGCGTTTTTATTGGAAGAATTAAAGTTTGTGTTTTGCCGCTTGGGACTTGATGAAAGAGAGCCCGTTGATGGCCATGTCCCAGGGTCCTGAGTATTCTCTCCACACATTGATGGCGTTGGCAAAGTCCGGATCGTTGCGCGAGAAAGCTTCAATGGTCAGCCATCCGTTGTAGTTGATTGCGGCAAGGCTGGCAAAGGTTTCATCCCAGTGAACGTGTCCGTCTCCCGGAGTTCCACGATCATTTTCGCTGATGTGCACATGTGCCAGAACAGGAGCAATGGTGGACAGTGCCTCATTTGCTTTCTTCTCTTCAATGTTGGCGTGATGGGTATCGTACATCGCCTTGACATTCGGATGATGGGCCTTTTCAACAAGATGCTTGAGCTGCACCATCGTATTGCAGAGGTAACATTCGAATCGGTTCAATGCTTCCAGGGCAAGGGTGATGCCTGCCTGTGCTGCATGATCACCTGCCTGGTGCAAGACTTCGGCACACCAGTTGTATTCGTCTTCCTGTGGCGGTTTTTTTGAAAAATGGCCATGGGCAGAATGAAAGGGGCCACAAAGGATGGTGGAGTTCATGTCGTGAGCACGATCGATTCCCCATTTGATGCGGTCCAGTGCTTTGGCACGAACAGCAGAGGAGGGGTCTACGGGATTATGGTCTGCATCCACCACAAATACACTGGTGGTTTCCAGTCCAATGTTTTTGGCATGATCACCAAAGCGTTTGTAGGCTGCATCATCTGGTGCACCGATAAAACATTCCACACCATCGTAGCCAATTTCCTTCAGGCGATCGATGATGGGAAATTGCTCATCCGACACCACGGCAGACCAGACCAACGTATTGAATCCAATTTTATACATACTCTTTTGCTGTTTTATTTTCTGTAGGGTACATTGATCTGCATAGGACCTTTCCATTTTTTGGGTACGGGTTTGCCCGCAGCCCAATGGATAGCATTGATGACCATGTGTTGAAAGGGCTCCTGGTCAAAATCTTCCGGATGTCCAAGCGTGGTAAAGAAGATGCGAGCACCGAAGCTGTTGGTACCTGTCCATGCCACAGGATTGTCGTACGCATTCTTGTTGTTGGGATTGATGGAATGCCCCATCATCAAGGCTTTTGAGCCGTTGGAGGGATATTTGGGCAATACCTGATAGAGCCAGGAACGGGCATGAAAAGTTTTGCCAACACCGGTAAGGATGGGGTCGTTGGACACGGAATCAATGATGGTAACGTCTGTAGAGGATTCATGCCCATAATGGGTATGCTTGTTGACGCCGCCCCATCCGGGAGGAGAATTGAACGAAAACTCC
>Ga0222712_10001015_pt1 | contig 35942 bp, 20 predicted proteins | sample C33_657DmetaG_FD_165043 | JGI IMG/M metagenome (GOLD analysis project Ga0222712, IMG submission 165043) | Estuarine water microbial communities from San Francisco Bay, California, United States - C33_657D | ecosystem: Environmental > Aquatic > Marine > Unclassified | place: USA: California... | reverse complement strand
TCCCGTACGGCGGCGGAACCAGCGTTGTCGGCGGCGTCAATCCACCTGAGTACGACCGATACCGAGGCGTCGTCACCATCGACCTGAAGCATTTCGACAAGGTACTGGAAGTGGATGCCAAGTCGCAATCAGCGCGAATTCAGGCCGGTGTTCTCGGCCCTAGCCTGGAAAAGCAGCTCAAGCCCACGGGACTGACCATGCGCTTCTTCTTGCAAGCATGGGAGTTCTCTTCACTCGGCGGGTGGATTGCCACCCGCGCCGCAGGCCACTTCGCGACGGCCTATACGCAGATCGACGACCATGTGCAAAGCCTCAAGGTGGTCACGCCCTCGGGCAACATCGAATCGCGCCGTTTCCCGGTGTCAGGCTCCGGCCCCAATCCCGATCGACTGTTTCTCGGCTCCGAGGGAGCCTTGGGCATCATCACCGAAGCCTGGGTCAGGCTCCATCGCCGGCCGGTCTTCCGCAAGATGACGACAGTGCGCTTCAGCGTTTATGAAAATGCGGTCGAAGCGACCCGCTTGCTCTCGCAGTCGGGATTGAATCCCTCCAATGCCCGCCTGATTGAACGGGAAGAGGCGGCCTACACCGGATCCAGCGACGGAAGCTACGACATTCTGGTGCTCGGCTTTGAATCAGCTGACCACCCGGTCGATGTCTGGATGAACCGCGCACTGGAAATCTGCGCTGAGTGCTCCGGCGAATGGGACGCCCAGACGCTGAACGACAAGGCGGCGGGATCGGACTCCGACACGGCCAACTGGCGCAACAAATTCCTGCGCGGACCCTTTCTGCGTGAATACGCAATCGCACGTGGTGTGATGCGCGAAACGATGGAGACCGCCGTCACGTGGGATAAATTTGCCGCATTGCGCGACCATGTCAAGGCCGAAACCCATCGCGCCATCCGAGAAGTGACGGGGCGCAAGGGGTCGGTCACCTGCCGCTTCACCCACCTGTATCCGGACGGCCCGGCGCCGTACTTCACCTGGTTTGCTTATGGCGACAAGTCACGCATTCCCGAGCAATACATGGCAATCAAGCGCATCGGCGAGCAGGCCATGGTCGATGCGGGTGGCACAGTCACCCACCACCACGCTCTGGGACGGGACCATCGACCCTGGTATGACAAAGAGCGGCCGGAACTGTTCTGCGCTGCGATGAAGGCTGCCAAGACAGTCTTCGATCCAAAGCAGATCCTGAACCCGGGCGTCCTGTTCGATCCGAGCTGATTGGTTACACAAAGAAGGCACATCATGGCAGGACCCTTATCCGGCATCAAGGTACTTGATCTCAGCCGAATCCTCGCGGGCCCGTGGAGCACGCAGCTACTTTCCGATTTGGGAGCCGATGTGATCAAAGTCGAGCGACCTGTAGGCGGAGACGATACCAGAGGGTGGGGGCCGCCCTTTCTTGAACGCGAGGATGGTTCGGCAACGGCCGAATCCGCCTATTTTCTCTCTGCCAATCGGGGCAAGCGATCGATGACCGTGGATATCAGTACGCCGGAAGGCCAGGGCATTCTGCGCGAAATGGTAAAGACAGTCGATGTGTTCGTGGAGAACTATAAACTCGGCGACATGAGGCGCTATGGCCTAGATTACGCCGCTCTCTGCGAGATCAATCCAGGCCTGGTTTACTGCTCGATCACAGGTTTCGGCCAAACCGGGCCCTACAGCAGCCGAGCGGGCTACGACTTCGTGATCCAGGCCATGGGGGGGCTGATGAGCATCACCGGGCAGAGTGACGACCAGCCTGGCGGCGGCGCCCAGAAGTGCGGCGTGCCGATCTCCGATCTGATGACCGGCATGTACGCATCGGTCGCCATCGTCAGTGCGTTGTTCGAGCGAACCCGCAGCGGCAAGGGCCAATACATCGACATGAGCCTGCTCGACACCCAGGTCGCCTGGCTCGCCAATCAGGCGTCCAACTACCTCGTATCGGGAAAGCCACCGAAGCGATGGGGCAATGCGCATCCCAATCTCGCCCCCTACCAGTCCTTTGCCGCCAGCGATGGAGAACTGATCGTTGCTGTCGGGAATGACCGCCAATTCGGCGCGCTGTGCCGCACGCTCGGCGCTGAAGGCCTAGCCGATGACGAACGGTACGCCACCAACGCCCAGAGGCTCAAGCACCGCGCAACGCTCATTCCCGCCTTGTCCGAATTGTTCGCCCATGCATGCAAGAGGCACTGGCTGGATCAACTCGAACGCGCGGGGGTGCCGTGCGGGCCGATCCAGTCCATTCCCGAAGCGCTGGCGGACGAGCACGTGCTGGCCCGCGGCATGGTCTTTTCGCTGCCTCATTCAAGCGGTGTCTCGGCCCCGCAAATCGCCAATCCCATCAAGTTTTCTAGATCCAGCATCCACTATCGACGTGCCCCCCCAGCGCTGGGCGAGCACACCGACGAAATACTGGCCAAAGAACTGGGTTGGTCCGCAGAAAGAATTTCCCACTCGAAGAGGAAAGGAGTGATTTGAAACGAAACAAGATCGAGGTTGCCAACCATAGTTACGAATTATCACTAGGAGACTCTCAATGACCATGACCCGATACCTTTGCCGGATTGCCACGGCGCTCATGTTCTTCGGCGCCCTGTTCGGCAGTCAAGCCGCCATGGCCAAAGACTGGCCCACGCAGCCCGTGCGTATAGTTCTTCCCTATCCGCCTGGTGGTGCTTCGGACGTCACCGCCAGGCTCCTTGGCATGAAGATGAGCCAGGCTTGGGGCACGACGGTCGTCATTGAGAATCGGCCGGGAGCCAACGGCATCATTGCCAACGAAGCCGCGGCCAAATCCCCGGCCGATGGCTACACCATCCTGATGGCCAATCTCGGGCCGAATGCCATCAACCCGGCGGTTTACGCCAAGCTGCCCTACGACACGGTGAAGGATTTCGCACCCGTCATTCTCACCACGATCGTTCCGCTGGTGATCGTGACCGCGGCTGATTCGCCGGTGAAAAGTCTGGCGCAGCTGATTGCCCTGGCCAAGGAAAAGCCCGGGCAAATTACCTTCGGCTCCGCCGGCAACGGGGCGGGCAGCCATCTTGCCGGTGAACTGCTCGCCATGACGACCGGGGCCAAGATGCTGCACGTGCCGTACAAGGGCGACGCACCAGCGATCATCGACGTGATGGGAGGCCAGCTCACAATTGCGCTGCCCACGGCGCTCGCCGGCGTGCCGCATATCAAGAGCGGGAAACTCCGGGCGCTGGCCGTCACTAGCCCAAAGCGGATCGCATCGTTGCCTGACGTCCCGACGGTGAACGAGGCACTCGGCATCAGCGGCTATGAAGCTGTGTCCTGGGGCGGGCTGATGGTACCCACCGGCACCCCTGCGGAGGTCATTGCCAAAATCAATGCGGAAACCAACAAAGCCCTGCAGATGCCCGATGTTAAAGTGAAGCTGAGGGCGCAAGGCGCTGAGATTGTCGGCGGTACGCCGGAGGCCTTCAACACTTTCCTGCGAGCGGAACTCGTCAAGTGGAAGCATGTAGCCGACGTCGCTAAAGTCCGTCTCGACTGACGGAGCATAGAAAACGGTGTCGGGGCCGCACTGCGCACAGTTGCGCAGTGCGGCCCCGACACCCGGATACTGTTGAGTTTTCCATAATCCATGACATCAACACAGCGTGGCCTGCATCCAGCAATAATGATAGAAGGACGGTTTTGAGCGTTTCTGAGTTTGTTGCGTGCAGTCATGTAGAACTCGCTCAAATTGTGCGGACAGTAGTTGGCCAACGCGTATCGCTTGACCGTCAGGGTGTAGCCCATGAGGTACTTCAACACTCCCATGATCACCATGGCTAGGTTCGGCACATCGACACAGGCCACGGTGTCGTCCGGCTGGAGATCTTTGAAGAAGCGGGTGCCGCCGCAGTTCCGGCTCCATGCTGTCGCTGCCGGCGGTGAAGGTGCGGACGGAACGTCCGGGTGGTGAGGTGCAGATTTTTACATTCACCAACAAAGATGACTTCCTGGAGTCGCTGCAGGCTCAGTTAGCTTGCAAGGCGGCTCGGGCCAAGGCGTGAATGGCCAGCATCGAGCGTACCGCCTACCCACGCTTTCAGAGACTGCTGACGGCTCAGGATCTGCAACGCCTGTTCAGCCCTGCCCCGGAGGAGCTGAACTGGGTCAACGGCTTCGCCCGCCAGGCCGACCGGCGTCTGGCCTTGATGGTGCAGCTCAAGTGCTTCCAGTATCTGCACTACTTCTGCTCCATTGACCAGATCCCTCCCGAGGTGATCGAACACATCTCGGCCTGCATGGGGTTGCCACCGCAGCAGGAAATCACCTATCCGTCGGCCCACCGTTCGCTGTATCGCCATCACGAGGCCGTGCGCAAGCTGCTGGGCGTGCAGCCCTTCACCGGTCCCCGTGCGCGAAACGACGCGGTGCGGATCGCGCGCGAGGTTAGCCAGATCGTCAACACGCGCATCGACATCATCAACATCCTGATTGCCGAATTAGTACGGCTGGACTACGAATTACCGATGTTCGGCGCCCTCGTCAAGATTGCCGAGAAAGAGCACGAAGCCGCCGAGCAGGCGCTTTACACCGGGGTTTGGCAGCGCCTGACGGTCGTCCAGCGCCGCTGGCTCGACGAACTGCTGGCCAGCAAACTGCCCGAGCGACAAACCCGGTACAACGATCTGAAGCGCTCGGCCAAGAAGGCGTCACGCCAGCATCTCGATCAACTGCTGGAGCAACTGCGCTGGCTGGACTCGCTTCCTGACAGTGATGCGCTGTTGGAAGGCGTTCCGGCCACCCGCCTGAAGCACCTCTCCGAAATGGCGGCCGTGATGGACGCCGGCGAAATGAAGGATCTGTCGCCGCCCAAGCGCCACACGCTGACGCTGGCTCTGATGCGGCAGATGCGCGTGCGCGCCCGCGATGACATCGCCGAAATGTTCATTCGCCGCATCGGCGCCTGCCACAACAGCGCGCGCGACGAACTTCAGGCCATCCAGGCGCGCCAACGCGAACTCAGCGAGGAACTGGTCGCCAAACTCGACGATGTGCTCGAGTTGCTGGCGCAGGACCTGGACGACGCCGAGACCGGCCGGCGCGTGCGCGAACTGCTTGCCCCTCACGGCAGTCTGGAACAACTGCGTGCTGACTGCGAGGCGATCCGCGTGTGGAGCGGCAAGAATCATCTGCCGCTGCTGTGGAAACCGTTCAGCAGTTGGCGTGCAGCGATGTTCCGAATGGCGCGCGCCTTGCGCTTCGAGGCCACCACGCAGGACCGCCACCTGATCGACGCTCTTGAGATCGTACTGGCCAACGAGAACCGCAAGGCGGAGTGGGTGGCCGACGAAGTCAATCTGTCATTCGCATCGCAGCGGTGGCACAAGCAGGTGCGCCGCTCTCACGGTCATGGCCATCCGACCAACCGGCGCCACCTGGAAGTCTGTGTTTTCAGCCACCTGAGCAGTGATCTGCGCAGCGGGGACGTCAGCATCGATGGCTCTGAAGCCTTCGCCGATGACCGCAAGCAGTTGCTGCCATGGGATGAATGCCAGAAGCGGCTCTCCGTGTACTGCGAGCGCGCCGGTATTGCTGCCACGGCACAAGGATTCTGCGACTCGCTGAAGCGCCTGTTAACCGACACCGCGGCGGAGGTTGATCGAGAATTTCCGCATCACGCGGCTGACGTGACCATCAGCCCCGGCGGCGAACCAACCGTCAAGCGCACGACGGCCAAGGAAATCCCGGCGTCGGCCGTTGCGCTGCACACCACGATCGGCAACCGAGTCGCGCCGCGCAACCTGCTGGACATCCTGCTCAACATCAACCACTGGACCGATTTCACGCGACATTTCGGGCCGCTGTCGGGCGACGACGCACGGCTGCGCAACGCGCGTGCGCGTTACCTGCTCACCACCTTCTCCCTGGGTACAGGCCTGGGCGTCAACCAGGCGGCGCGGCATCTGGCCAACCAGGTGTCGCCTCACCAGCTGTCGTATGCCAACCGGCACCACATGGGCCTGGAGCAGTTGGACGCCGCGCACCGGGACATGACGGAGCTGTACCTGCGGCTGCAGTTGCCCAAGAAGTGGGGTGATGGCACCAAGGTCGCGGCGGACGGCACGCAGTACGATTTCTACGACCAGAACCTGCTGGTGGGCATGCATTTTCGTTACAAGAAAATGGGAGCGGTGGCCTACCGGCATGTGGCCGACAACTATATCGCGGTGTTCCATCACTTCATCCCGCCCGGTGTGCTGGAGGCGATCTACGTGATCGAGGGCCTGCACAAAGCCGGGCTGTCCGTCGAGGCCGACACGGTGTATTCCGACACGCATGGGCAGTCCGAGACGGTGTTCGCGTTCACGCATCTGTTGGGCATTCAGTTGATGCCGCGCATTCGCAACTGGAAGGACCTCAAGTTCTACCGGCCGGACAAGGGCTCACACTACAAGCACATCGACCGAATCTTCACCGACGTGGTGAACTGGCGGTTGATCCTCGATCACTGGAAGGACCTGATGCAGATTGCGATCTCGATCCAGGCCGGACGGATTGCCTCGCCCATGCTGCTGCGCAAGCTGAGCAATGAGAGCCGTCACAACCGGTTGTTCGCGGCGGCGCGTGAGTTGGGCCGGGTGTTGCGCACCGTGTACCTGCTGCGCTGGATCAACAGCAAGGAGATGCGTCAGGAGGTGACGGGCGAGACCAACAAGATCGAGTCATATCATGCGTTCACCAAGTGGCTGAACTTCGGCGGCGACGTGATCACCGAGAACGATCCGGTCGAGCAGCAAAAGCGCCTGCGCTACATCGACCTGGTGGCCTCGGCGGTGATCCTGCAGAACACTGTCGACATGATGCGGGTGATCGAGGATCTGCGCGCCGAGGGCGTGGAGGTGGACGAAGCTGACGAGGTCTTCCTGAGTCCCTACGGAACAAGCACCACCAAGCGCTTTGGTAGCTTCCATCTGGACTTGAAGAAGCCGCCCGAGCCGTGGCTGCGCGAGTCGCAGTTCAGACAGGCCGCCAAACAGGCGCGCGCCGCCAGCGATAAGATGAAGGACAACACCACGCCCACAAAAGGAAAACGAGGCAAAAAATGAGTGACTCACAGCCATTCATCAATACCGTCTATGGTTGCCTGGATCGGGTAGCCTTGGAGAAGTTGCGCGACAGCTACGACACGACGACCTTGCTGCGAGTGGTCGATGAGCTCGCCGAACTGTTGGGCGATGTGATCGGCGAGGAAGGGTGGCGTGACCGGATGCTGCGTCTACATGGCATGGCGCACACCGTTATCAACGACGCTGGTTTTGCTGGGGCGGCGGATGAGACCTTGCCGGAACTGGCATCGGAGATCACTGGACAAATGCGCGAAGCGATTGCGCGGCTCGAAACTTGGATTCAGCGCATTGAGCCGCTTGAGGAACTGGCGGCGCGGGACTGACAGCGCTGTAGATGCGAACAAATCGCATAAGAAGTGAGTTCTTAAGTCGTTTCTGGCTTAAGTATCATTTTGACCCGTATCCCGGCACGACCCCCGTAGGTCTGCTCAACCAGTTTGAACTGTCCCTGAATATTGCCCATCTCCCTTTCCATCTTGGCCATTTGTTCTGGCGTCAGGCCACCGATCTTCTTGGGCTTGACCTCATCAACCAGCAAATGGCTTGGTGTTGCTGCCAGCAAAGCCTGCGCGTAGGAGACGGTGATGTTGTTGGTTGCCACCATCAGCTCTACGCACTCAACCTGCCGAGTTGGTTTGAGTTTTCGGATGACTGCCCCAACGTTGGCCGAAAACTGCTGGTCCTTAAGCAGCTCTGCTGCCTCAGCGCAGACGCCATCAAGAAGGTTCATTTTCTTGATGATGTGGCTGATGTCCACGCTAAGGGCCTGCGCCAGGCGAGCTGGTGTGACGCCGCGTTCCACAGCACGACGGATCATGAAGTGCTCTTGGATGGTGGACAGCCGATTGATTCGATTGTTGTAGGTATAGGTTTCATCGTCGGTCGCCACCAGGCAAGGGGCATCTTTGAAACCGATCTGCTTCATGGCGAATAGCCGAATGTGGCCATCAAGCAAAACATGCATGCCAGTGGTTTTGTCTGGCTTGCCTATGGTCAACGGCTCAATCAGACCGACGGCATCAATGGACGACTGAATTTGCTTGAATTTTCTGGAGGTGAGCAGACCTTCTGGAACTTTCCGCGAAGGCAATAGCAAGTCCAGTGGAATCGTCAACGGATCCGGAACGAAGCCAAGGGGCATTTGTGTCATGCTGCATGTCCTCCGTGCCAAACGCGTTCGGCCAGGTATTTCGGTAGCGTGTCCAGACCTTCCGCTCGTAGCAGATTGGTGAAGTTTTCGTTGGCCAGCAGCTGGCGCATTGCTTCGACAACAAAGAGAAGTCGCTGCTGAGCAAACTCCGCCTTCTTCACCATCAGTTTTTGCCGCTCAACTTCCTTCTGGTAATTGCGAATCAGACTGGATGAGGTCACCTCTTCAGCGGCTTTGCGAGGCGTGCCTCGAGCGATGGAGCGGCCAAGGGTCCTTCTGCGTTCGATCACACGGCGCGCCTGGATGAGTTGCTTGCCCCGCAGCTTCCCCGACTCATAGGCTTCTTGCATCGCTGCCTGAATCTCTTTGTCATTGCCAGCCCCTGCAATGGAGAGCGCCGCGTTCAATGGAATGCGGCCACTTTCAACAGCAACCAGCAATCGCTCTTCTCCATTTTTCAGTAATTGCAGGATGCCGTTCACATAGTCGACACTCAGGCCCGTTTTTTCGGCGATCGATTTTTTGTCATACCCTTGATCTCTGAGTTGCTCAATGCCCATGAGCAATTCGAGAGGGCGGCACTGCCTACGCGCAATGTTTTCTGCCAAGCTCATGATGAAGGCATCTTCATCACTGACATTGACAACCATGGCCGGGATCAAGGCTTCACCTAAGGTCTTGAACGCTTTGAGCCGCCCCTCGCCACAAATGAGCAAGTATTTCCCTTGGCCACTCTCATCTGTTCTGGGGGTGACGGTGATTGGTTTTTTCAGACCGATGGATTTGATGTTGCCTACGATCTCGTCGAAGACCTTGTTGTTTCGCTCTCTGGGGTTCAAGACCTCAATGCGATCGACAGGAATCATCTGAAGATCTGCAGCCGAATGTTCCAAGTTCATGCTGCCCTCCTGATTCGACTGCGTTCTGCCATGCCGTACAGGTAGTCCAGGTTGTCAAAGCGATAGCTTTCATACTCAAGACCGTTGTGATCTGCCAGACTGACGCGAGCTTGGCCAAAATCCAGTCGTGGCAGCAGGTAGTAGTCCAGTGGAGCCTGGTTGGTCTCATCCAGCCGCACGGCCACGGTAATGTCGGGAGCCAGGCCAGTGTCAAACCGAACCTTCCAGCGCCTTCGCCCGTTTTCATGGAGCTGGCAACGTGACAAGACCAGTGATGCGGTGAACTCTTGGTTCACATTCAGCATGTCGGTTGCTGGATCCCGCTGCACTGTGCCACCCAGGTCTGCAATCATCCGTTCGGTGTGAGCAATGATGTCCGGATGCAAGCGCCGCAGGTACTGATTGATCTCAAGGAAGCGGTAATCTCGATCCGGGGTGTAGCCCACCGCCTGGTAGGCACGAATCAGGCTTCCGAATCGGTGTATGTATGCAGACGCCGATGGCATGCCTTCTGTCTCGTCAATGATCAGTCCCGATAAGTAGCCTCGGTTCTGATAGAGATTTCGCAGCTTCTCGATCAACTCTTCGTTGCTGTACCGGTGTGCTCTGGCTCGGAGAATTCCCTGTGCGGTGTAGAAAACCTCCGGTGGCACGATGCCCTCGAACGCCCCCTCTTTCTTGATCCACATGTCTGGTTCATTTGAGACGCGATGCTTCTTGAGCTTGAAGGAGATGCGGTTGTAGACGTTGTTGCCGATGTACTTCTCGTTGGTCAGTACCTCGCGTACTGTTGCACGAGTCCAGTCCCGCTCCAGATCGGTTGGAATGCCCATGGTGTTGAGCCGTTGGGCAATTTCAAATTCCCGCAATCCATCGTCAATGAACCAGCGGTAGATCATGTTGACGTTCTGAATTTCGGGGTCTGGCCCTGGCATCAAGATGACCCGGTCGGTTTGCAAGCTCTTGTGCTCACCTCGCGAGAGCTCTCCTTTGACGGATCCAGTTTGATCAATCAGGACGCGTCGCAGACCATACCCGGCGGGGCCACCTTGGCGGTATCCGAGCTCGATGAGTCGGCACTGGCCTGCGAAAACTTTCGCCGACAGTTCTCGGCTGTACTCACCAGCCATGGCACGTTTGACACCTTTGACGATGGTGGACACCGGCGAGCCGTCGTTTTCGAACTGCTCCGCAACGTACACCACATGGATGTTTTTGCGCTTGCAGATGTATTCGTAATACGCGCTTTCATCCGCGTCCTGGAATCGTCTCCACCGGCTGACGTCATAAACGAGCACGAGGTTGAAGTCGGCCTGGCCTGACTCGACATCATGGATGAGTTGCTGCAATGCCAGTCGCCCACCGATGTTCAGGCCGCTCTTACCCTCGTCGGCATAAGTGCGCACGATCGCAATATTGCGCCGGGCCGCATACTCACGGATCTTGTCTGCCTGGTTTTCCGTTGAGTACTGTTGATGTTCAGTGGACATCCGAACGTATTCGGCTGCTTTGACGTTGCTAGGTTGGTCCGTTGCATCGTGGATGGACTCTTCTGACTGCATATAACCCGATCGCTTGTTGTTAGTGTTGATGCGCTCGGGCCTGCCATTCATTTCAGGGGATGGTGAACAGCCAGAGGTTTTTGGCTTTCACACATGTCCCCGAAACGGTTGCCATGCAGGTGGTCGAAATCGCATTTGGGAGCAACGGTAATGCCCAGCAACACAAATGACCATCAAGTCCTATCTTTGCAAGCGTCATCTTTGCAGGGGCAGTCTGCGCAAACGGGCGTGATCTCAACGATCCACGCGTCTGTCTTTGCAAGCCCACTGGCAGGCACTGACTTGATGCGATAAAGGCCTTCCAGGGTTGGTGGGGGTGCAGATGGCGACCGCTGCATGGCCCTGTTGCGCTCGGCATAGTCCGGGTTTTCATCGCGATACCTGCGCCAATAATCCGGGTTGCGCTCTTGCCAGGCTTTCTGCGACCGAGCTTTGTTCTCTCGGTAGTCTGGATCGGCCTGCAGCTTTTCGAGGTGCCAGCGTTGCCGCCGTGCTTTTTGGCATGCCGGGTCAGCGCAGAAGGTCTGACTGGGCACTTGGGGACGAGGTTGGAACGGGGAACCGCAGTTGGCGCAAAGCTTTTCGGGCATCAAATGTCTCCATACAAAAGTTGTATGGAAACTCTCGTTCCCCCCGGTTCTTACCCCTAAGAAGTCACCATGGTTGCGCCTGCTGGCTAGTTATGGCCAACAGGAGAAGATTCAATATGAAACTCATGAGTTTCATTTAATCCTGCTATCAGGAACCTGTAGGTTTCGGGGTATTTGCATTATTGGAACCCATAGGTTAAGATGGCGGCATTAAAACGTTACCTGTAGGTTCCATGGAAAACCAATTCCGCGATCTTCAGCTCCAGCAAATGGACGCACTTCTTGCCACTTGGAAGGCTGCGCAATTGAGCGCACGCCCCAGGTCTGGATGGGTGCGCGCGATTCGTGAGTCCCTGGGCATGTCCGCCGCAGCCTTTGCTCGTCGTCTGGGCATGTCCCATGCCGGTGTCCGCAAGCTGGAAAATGCAGAGGCGTCAGATGTCATCACGTTGGCCAGCCTGCGCAAGTTGGCTGAGGCGTTGGATTGCGAACTGCAATATGCCTTGGTGCCTCGTACCAGCCTGTCGCAGCATGTGAAAGAACGAGCCGAGTCAGTGGCGCGGGAGCGCTTGCGCCCGATTGCCCATTCAATGGCATTGGAGGATCAGGCTGTCCAGGGGCCATTGACCAAGCTGCAACTGGAACTGGCCATCAAGGAGTTGCTGGAAGGTTCGCGTCGCGAACTGTGGTGAGAATTGAATATGGAATTTCATTACGCCCCTGGGGCAACCCCATTAGATCCGGACGAAGCCGCAGGTTTGGTGCCGACGCACATTACCACCCAAGGGGATCTAAACGCATGGGAGCAAATCAACATCGTTCAGGGGGATCGCTGGGCTGCGCGCCAGAAAAAGCGGGACTTGCTGGATGAAGGGTTTATTCGAGATCTGCATCGCCAGATGTTTGATAAGACCTGGCAGTGGGCGGGAACATTCCGCAAGACCAATAAAAACATCGGTGTGGACTCGACACAGGTGGCGGTGAAGTTACGCAACTTGCTGGACAATACAAAATATCAAATCGAGAATCATGTTTTTGATGCCGATGAGACGGCAGTGAGGTTTCACCATCAATTGGTGTGGATCCATGCCTTCCCGAATGGCAACGGACGCCATGCACGTTTGATGGCAGATTTGTTGGCAATGCGTCTTGATCGTCCCCGACTGACGTGGGGCGGCGGCGAAGCATCCATCACCACGGTGGGGGAACTTCGCGATCAATACCTTGCCGCCTTACGTGCAGCAGACCAGGGGCAGTTCGGCGATTTGATTGCGTTTGCCCGCAGCTGAACAAAGAGAGAGGGGAAGCCGTGACAACTGTGACGCGCACAAAGTTAGTCTGTGCATGTGGCCATGAAGGAATGATCGTGATGCGTGAAAACGATGCTCCGTTTTCACGGCAGTATGAAAGCTATTCTCTTGAAGGGCTGAGTGGAGATAGTTTTTCTGTCCAGGATCGATTTGCCAAATGGGATGAAGTTTTCCGGGAAATGAAACCAGCCTGTCCGCAATGCGGAAGCGGTCTGACAGAAAACAACATCAATCGTTGAGTTGTATTGAATCAGCACCAGAAAACGAAACGCCACCCGGAGGTGGCGTCTGACTGAGTTCGAGGCTGTCAAACTAGTTGTATCAGTGCAGTAGGCTGCGGCATAGGTTGTGGCCGGTTTTCGTTTAGACCGCTTGATGAATCGTCATCCAATTCTGCCTGGCGAATTTCTTGAGTTTGGCGCTCGCACCAGGCCCTCAGTTGATTGGGGTCGAAGCGAACTACCTTGCCGACGTAAAGGTGTGGAATTCCGAAGGCCTTGCGAGTTTGAGGGTGCGTGAAGTAATACATCGGAAACCCGGTAACGTTTGCAGCCTCCCGCGATGAGTAAAGTCGCACCGGGGGATGAAGATCTGGAGGGGTGGATGCCTTGTCAGATGTCGATTCGTAGAGGGCATTGTTTTCGAAATAAATTACCTCATCAATTGGGTAAACAACCCGTTTAGACAGCTTCCAATATTTGGGGCCTCGACCTTCACATCGCCAGCGCTGTAGAGTCTTTGGGCTGAGTCCCCATCGGTAGCTCAGCTCAGTTTCATTCATGGTCATTTTTTCGGGCATGATTGTTGTTTCCATCAGGATTCTCCAGAAGTTGTAGGGATGACCATTCATGCGTACTTTCCGCTGAAGTCCAAGTGGAAAATTGCTAAGTCGCGGATTTCTGACACTGGAAAAGCAAGTTCCAAATCCTTAAAAAAACGGCGGTCGTGGTGACTGATATGGACTCAAGTGATGGGATTGATGAATGTTTAATTTGATTGTTTTGGGAGGCGGTTGGGAGCCACATCGTGATACGGTAGGCAGTGGCCGTGTACTTGAATACACCGATGCTGCGATTGCCCAGCGCTTCATGCCGAACAGGGTCTTAGACATCAATGCAGTATCAAAACTGCCGACATTGTTTATGTCCGAAACTCAGGGCGCAGGTAACCAGGTTGCGCACATCGGAACCATCACTCAGCTCAAACTTTTAGGTACGGAATTTCAGATCGAATATGCAGTCGATCCGGCCATTCGTCCAATCCCGAATTCATCGCTGTTGCGGATGGCCAGGGAGCTGGGGATCGAAGAATTTGAGTTCACTCGAACACACTGGGCAATAAAGGATGTAGATCTTTACAAGGTATTGTTGCGGAATCTGTACAGCGATCTGCCTATGCCAAAAGTGTTTCAATTGAGCCCAGAGCCAGCAAATAATCGCCTAGTGTCTGCCATGATGCCTTTTAGCGCGGGTTTCGACGGTGTTTATGCCGCATTGGGAGTAGCAGCTGAGGCGGTTGGGAAAAAGTGCAAAAGAGCCGATGACATTTGGAACCACGATGCGATCATTCAAGACGTGGTTTCACTGATCTGCAACTCAAGCGTGGTCATTTGCGATTTGAGCGGGAAGAATGCGAACGTGTTCTACGAGGCAGGAATTGCACACTCACTAGGCAAGGATGTCATTTTGATTACCCAGTCCGCTGATGATGTGCCGTTTGATCTCCGCCATCTGCGCTACATCCAGTACCTCAACAACGGCGAAGGGCTTCGGCAACTATCTGAAAAAGTGAAGGCGCGTCTTGAGGCGCTTGATGAACGCAACTGAATTAGCGCGCCAGCTCATATCCGAACTGAATCAAAAGTGGTGGAACTCCGGAAACTTAGACTTTTAATGCAGGTGTCCAGACGGGCTACGACAGCGCCCACTATCGTGTGGAATGAACGTTTGCAGTAGTGCTTTACTCCACCACCAATTTGACACCGCAGCGTCGCAAGGCTCTGCGGTGTTTCCGTTTTTGGGCTCGGCTGAGCCATGCTGCCGCAGGCGCCGCATTTGGTGAATACCGTCTTGACCTGATCGTCGGCGCCGAAGTCGCCAGCATCGGCGTCCTGGATGCCCTCGCGGATGTCACGAACATGGTCTGAATCTGACGAGCTTGTGTTTCAATTCGGCCTATCCTGATAGCCGCGATTCAATCCAGCCATGACAAGAATCCTATCCCTTCAAACCTTGATGCTGGTCGCAGCGCTTGCGCTGACCGGCTGTGCCGCCACCAACTACGGCGACGAGCAGTTGCAGCTTCGCATGGCCACGGTCGGCAAGGACATCATGTGGGTGCCGTCCAAGGTCGATATCGTGCACAAGATGCTCGATGCCGCCCGGGTGCGGTCCGACGACATTGTTTACGACCTTGGCTCGGGTGACGGCATCATTGCGATCGAGGCCGCCAAGCGTTATGGGGCGCGCGCTGTGGGTATTGAGTACAACGGCGACCTGGTGGCGCTGGCGCGAAGAAATGCCCAGCGGGCCGGCCTGCAAGAGCGGGTCAGCTTCAGGCAGGGCGATGTCTTCGTCGAGGACTTTTCCGAGGCAACGGTCGTCACCCTCTATATGGGCGAGAGCATCAATGCCCGCTTGATGCCCAAGCTGCTCAAAATGCGTCCGGGCACGAGGGTGGTCTCCAACACCTTCCGCATCGAAACCTGGATTCCCGATCAAGAACTTCAGAGCGCCTCAGGCGATGTGGCTTTTCTCTGGACGGTCCCGGCGCCGGTCGAGGGCCGCTGGGACTTGAGCGGCATTGCAGGCGCTAGGCTTGTCACGCTGGATATCAGCCAGAAGAAGCAGTTCTTCAACGCCAGCATCGACTTCGACGGCAAGCGGGTGGCGCGCATCGAAGATGGGCGGCTGGCTGGCACGCAGATGAGCCTTGAATTTACCCATGCCAACAAGAAATACAGCCTGCGCGGCCAAGTACAAGGCTCGCGCTTTTCAGGGCGCCTCAACGACGATCCTGGCCAGCCGATCAGTGGCGTGCTGCGCCCCTGAAGGGCGCACAGCCGGGCGTGGCTAAAACAGCCCGACGATGCGCCCGTCTTCGTCAACGTCGATGTTGGAGGCTGCCGGCTGCGCCGGCAGGCCCGGCATGGTCATGATCTCGCCGCAGACCAGCACCACGAATTCGGCGCCGGCGGCCAGCCGCACTTCGCGCACATCAATGTCATGGCCCTCGATCGCCCCCAGCTGCTTGGGGTCAGTCCCCCAGGAATAGGGCGTCTTGGCAATGCACACCGGCAGGTGGCCATAGCCCTGGTCCTGCAACTTTTGCAACTGCGCGCGCACCTTGGAGCCAGCCGCCAGGCCCTTGGCGCGGTAGACCCGCCTGGCCACCGTCTCGGCCTTGTCCCACAAGGATGCCTCATCGGGATAAAGATAAGCCGGCTTGGGGTTGGGGGCGGTGGACTGGGCCACCACGGCGCGCGCGAGTTCTTCGGCGCCGGCGCCGCCCTCGGCCCAGTGCCGGGCCAGCACCATGGTCACACCGGTGGCGGCCACCCGCTCGCGTACCATGGCCACCTCGGCCTCGGTGTCGTGTACAAAATGGTTGAGCGCCACGACGCAAGGCAGGCCATAGACCTGGCTGACGTTTTCGATGTGGCGCTCCAGCGAGGCGATGCCCGCTGCCAGCCGCGGCAGGTCTTCGCGCGACAGCTGTTTGACGTCGGCCCCGCCCTGGTACTTGAGGGCCCGCACGCTGGCCACGATCACCGCCGCCGAGGGCCACAGGCCTGACTTGCGGCATTTGATGTCGAGAAACTTCTCGCCCCCCAGGTCGGCGCCAAAGCCCGCTTCGGTGACCACCCAGTCGGCCAGCTTGAGCGCGCTGCGGGTGGCCATGACTGAGTTGCAGCCGTGGGCGATGTTGGCAAACGGCCCGCCATGGATGAAGGCCGGGTTGTGCTCCAGGGTTTGCACCAGATTGGGAGCGATCGCATCGCGCAGCAGCGCGGCCATGGCACCGGTGGCCTTCAGATCGGCGGCGGTGACCGGCTGCCCGTCGAGCGAGGTGGCCACCACGATGCGCGCCAGCCGCGCCTTCAAATCGCCCATGCTGGTGGCCAGGCACAAAATCGCCATGACCTCGGAGGCCACCACGATGTCAAAGCCATCCTGGCGCACATAGCCGTTGCCCGGCCCGCCCATGCCGACCACGATCTCGCGCAGCGCCCGGTCGTTCATGTCGACCACCCGCTTCCAAGTGATGCGCCGCGCGTCGATGCGCAGCGCATTGCCATGGTGAATGTGGTTGTCGATCAGCGCCGCCAGCAGGTTGTGCGCCAGCGCGATGGCTTGAAAGTCGCCGGTGAAATGCAGGTTGATGTCTTCCATCGGCACCACCTGGGCCCGCCCGCCGCCGGCGGCTCCGCCCTTCATGCCAAAAACCGGGCCCAGCGATGGCTCGCGCAGGCAGACGATGGCGCGCTCACCGATGCGGTTGAGCGCATCGCCCAGGCCCACCGTGGTGGTGGTCTTGCCTTCTCCGGCTGGTGTGGGGTTGATGCCGGTCACCAGCACCAGCCGGCCGTTGGGACGGTCCTCGAGCGTGCGCAGGTGGGGCAGGCTGATCTTGGCCTTGTGCTGCCCATAAGGCACCAGGGCCTGGGTCGGCAGCCCCGCCTTGTGTGCAATGTCTGTAATCGGCAGCAAAGGGGTGGATTGGGCAATTTCTATATCGCTGGGCATGGTGTGTCTCCGAGATCAGCCTAGATCATGCCGCATCTGCAGCCCTGGCGTCCGGTTTTGCGGCCCTTGACCGACTTGTGGGGGCGGTGTTCTCCCGGGCCATCGTGTTCAATGGACTTGGTTAACATTGCTGGGCGCACCCAGCAGGCCACCCTGGAGGGTTGGTTTTGGGCAGACCACGAATCAGGAGACAAAAATATGACCGGGCAACAGATCCCCCTTCCTAGCCGCCGCGACGCGCTGTTTGCATTGGCTGGCAGTTTGCCGCTTGTGCTGGCTGCCCAGACCGGCGGCTTCCCCCAAAAACCGGTGCGCATCGTGGTGCCCTACCCGACCGGTGGCTCCAACGACGTGATCGCTCGCCTGTTGGCCCAGCAGCTGCAGGAGCAGTGGGGCCAGGCCGTGGTGGTCGACAACAAGCCCGGGGCCGCCGGCAACATCGGGGCGGCCGAGGTGGCCAAGGCGGTGCCCGACGGTCACACTTTGCTCTTGACCAACATCAACATCACCTCGATGAACCCGGCGCTGATCGCCAATATGCCCTTCGATCCGCAAAAAGACTTTGCGCCGATCTCGCTGCTGGGCACTACCTCCCTGGCGCTGGTGGTGCATCCGAGCGTGCCCGCCAATACGGTGATCGATCTGGTGAACCTGGCGCAAAAAGAGCCGGGCCGCCTCAACTACGCCTCCAGCGGTAACGGCAGTCCGCAGCACATGTCGGCCGAGATGTTCAAGGCCATGACCCGCACCCAGATCACCCATGTGCCTTACCGGGGCGCTGCACCTGCGGTCAATGATCTACTGGCCGGCCAGGTGCAGCTTTCGGTGGGCGTGGTCAATCAGCTCATCCCGCACATTCGCTCGGGTCGGGTGCGCGCCCTGGGCGTGACCAGCCGCAAACGTCTGGCCCAGCTGCCCGACGTACCTACCCTCGATGAGTCGGGTGTGCGCGGCTATGAAAGCGAAATCTGGCTGGGCCTGGCCGCGCCAGCGGCCACGCCAGCGGCCCTGATCGAGCAGCTCAATCAGGCGGTGCGCAAGGCCTTGTCCAGCCCCGAGATTGCCACCCGCCTGCAAGGGCAGGGCATTGATGTGCTGCTGAGCACGCCAGCGCAGATGCGCCAGCGCGCCCTGGACGACCTCAAGCGCTGGGGCGAGATCATCCGCAGCGCCGGCATCAAACTGGAGTGAGACCTTGAGCACACCCGAAGCCGCCGGGCCACGCCGTGACGTGCCCCAGCCCTCCCAGCCCAGCGGCGCGGTTTGGGGCAGCGATGTCATCGCCGACCTGCTGCGCGAGCTGGGCATTCCTTATGTCTTGCTCAACCCCGGCGCCAGTTTTCGCGGCCTGCACGACAGCCTGGTCAACCACCTGGGCAATGAGAAGCCGCAAATGCTCATCGTGTTGCATGAAGAGCATGCGGTGGCGATCGCCCATGGCTACACCAAGTTCACCGGGCAGATGCTGGCGGCGGTGTTGCACAGCAACGTCGGATTGATGCACGGCAGCATGGCCATCTTCGATGCCTGGGCCGACCGGGTGCCGGTGCTGGTGCTCGGGGCCACAGGCCCAGTCGATGCGGCCAAGCGCAGACCCTGGATAGATTGGTTGCATACCGCGCAGGACCAGGCTGCTTTGGTGCGGCACTTCATCAAGTGGGACGCGCAGCCGGTCTCGCCGGCCGCCGCGCAGGAGGCCTTGCTGCGGGCCTGGCGTACTGCCGACACCGCGCCCAAGGGGCCGGTCTATGTTTGCCTGGACGCGAGCCTGCAGGAGATGCAGCTGCCTGCGCCCATGCCTACGCCCGATGTGCAGCGCTACCGGCCGCCGCGCCCCCCGCTGCCGGCCACCGAGGATGTGCGGCGCGCTGTGCAAGCGCTGGTCTCGGCGCAGCAGCCTGTCATTCTGGCGGGCCGTGTGTCGCGTTCGCAGGACGGCTGGCAGGCGCGGGTGGCCTTGGCCGAAAAGCTGGGCGCTCGGGTGCTGACCGACCTCAAGGTGGGCGCTGCCTTTCCGACCCGTCATCCGCTGCATACCGGCCCCGCAGGCTTTTTCCTCACGCCGCCGGTGGCGCAGGCCCTGCGCAGCGCCGACGTCGTGCTCTCGCTGGACTGGCTGGATCTGGCCGGCACGCTCAAGCAGGCCTGGCCCGATCAGCCTGTGCCCGCACAGGTGATCTCGGTCTCGATGGACCATCAACTGCACAACGGCTGGAGCATGGACCACCAAGGGCTGCCGCCGGCCGACATCTTCATGGCCTGCGAGCCCGAAGAGGCGGTCGACGCTCTGCTGGCCGCGCTGGCCGATCGGCAAGCCCCGCCGCTGACCTCAGCGCCTGCCTTGGCGGCCTTGCCCAGCCCCGAGCCGCAGGACGAGCTGGCGGTGGCCACCGTGGCAGCCGTCTTGCGCCAGCACGTCAGTGCGCAAGAGGTCTGCCTGCTGCGCCTGCCCCTGAGTTGGGGCGGTGAAATGTGGGACTTTGAAGGGCCGATGGACTTTCTCGGCTACGACGGCGGCGCCGGCATAGGCTCGGGCCCCGGCATGGTGGTCGGCGGCGCGCTGGCACTCAAGGGCGGTCCGCGCCTGCCCGTAGCGGTCATCGGTGATGGCGACTACCTGATGGGCGTGACCGCCTTTTGGACCGCCGCTCATGCGCGCCTGCCGCTGCTGGTCATCGTGGTCAATAACCGGTCCTACTTCAACGATGAGCTGCACCAGGAACGGGTGGCGCGCGAACGCGGCCGGCCGGTGGAAAACCGCTGGATAGGCCAGCGCATCGACGACCCCGCCCCCGACCTGGCCCGCATGGCCCAGGCTCAGGGGTTGGTGGGGCTGGGGCCAGTGCGTAGCGCCGGCGAACTTAAGCAGGCGCTGGCGCAGGCCCTGCCGCTGGTGCGCGGTGGGCAGGCTGTGGTGATCGACGCCCATGTGCGTCCCGGTTATGTGCCGGCCATGAGCCAAGTCATGACCCGCTCACAGCGCTGAGGTGGGCGGCCTGTTGGCTCCTGAGTCTTGCCACAGATCAACCCGCCGCCCAAATCCTGGCGCGGTGGCCGCGGCCAAAGGCGCGTCCCTCAAGGCTTCTTCAACCCCACGCCCTTGTTCACGAACTGGTAGGTGGCTACCTTGCTCAGGTCAACTTCGCCGGCCTTGTACAGGCCGGCCTTGACCATCTGCTCGTAGAAGTCTTTGACGCGGGCCGGGTTCATCGCGCCGATGCCGTTTTTGAGGGCCTCGCCGGATTCCACGATGCCTTGCGATTTCATCAGTGCGACCGAGGCTTCCATTTCGGCCAGGGTCATCTCGGGGTTGTCCTTCATCATCAGGGCCGCGGCGGCCTTGCGGTCGCCGCTGAGGTAGTTGGCCCAGCCCAGCGCCGAGGCATCGACAAAGCGGCGCACCAGGTCGGGCTTGGTGCGCACCAGTTCGCTGCGTGTTTCGATCAAGGTGGAGTAGGTGGAAAAGCCATGATCGGCCAGCAGGTGCACCACCGGCTTGAATTTGCCCTGGTTCTCTACATAGATGGGCTCGGCCACCGAATAGGCCTGTTGTATCGCCTTGGGGTTGGCCAAGAAGGGCCCGAGGTTGTAGTTGTAGGGCTTGAGGGCTTCGTCTTTGAAGCCGTGCGTGACCTTGAGCCATTGCCACCAGCTGAACTGACCGTCCTTGGCGATCAGTGCGAGGGGCGCGCGTTTGAGCGCGTCGAATTTCTCATAGCCCTGGCCCGGGTGGGCGATCAGCGCCTGTGGGTCTTTCTGGAAGATCGCCGCCACCACCACCGTGGGCACCTGGTTCTTGATGTTGTCGAAGCTGTGCAGCAAATTGCCGGTCATCAAAAAATCGATGCGACCGGCCGGCAGCAGCGGCCGGTTGTTGACCTGCGGCCCGCCTTGTTGGATGGTCACCTCCAGCCCGAACTTCTTGTAGGTGCCGTCGGCCACTGCCTGATAGAAGCCGCCGTGGGCGGCCTGGGCCTTCCAGTTGGTGGCGAAGGTGACTTTGTCGTCGGCCAGCACGGCGCTGCCAAAAAGGCTCAGGCCGAGTAAGAGCAATTTGCGCATCGGTGTTCTCCAGAGGTTTCAAACAGGTCAGTTGCGGACGGGGTCGGCTCGAAGGCTCAAGGCTGCGGTGACTCGGCCGAACCGGCATGCCAGCGCCCGAGCAAGGCGCGTGAGAGCAGGTTGAACAGCCAGAAGATCAGCACTCCGGTGGCCACCAGCAGGCTCAAGGCCGCAAACATTTTCGGGGTTTCGGTGCGAAAGCTGGCCTCCAGGATACGCGAAGCCAGGCCGGTATCGCGGCCGGCCGCACCGGCCACCATCTCGGCGGTGACCGCGCCGATCAAACTCAGGCCGCCGGAGATCTTGAGCCCGGCCAAAAAGTACGGCAGCGCCGACGGCATCAGCAAAAATCGCAGCCGCTGCCAGGGCGTGGCCCGGTACAGGCGCAGCAGGTCGCGCAACTGCGGATCGGCCGCGCGCAGGCCCAGCACGGTGTTGGACAAGATGGGAAAGAAGGCCACGATCCAGGCGCACAGCAGCAATGCGGCGGCGGTGCTGTCCACATAAATCAGGATCAAGGGCGCCACCGCCACGATGGGCGTGACCTGCAAAATCACCGCCACCGGCAGCAGGGCCCGCTCCAGCGGCCGGTACAGCGCAAACAGCGCTGCCACCAGCACCCCGCCCAGGCAAGCCAGGCCCAAGGCGCCCAGCGTGATCTTCAGCGTGAACCACCAGCTTCCCGCCAGCGAGCCCAGGTGCTGCCACAAGGTCAGGGCCACCAGACTGGGTGCGGGCAGGGTATAGGCCGGAATTTCGGCCCCGCGCACCAGCGCCTCCCAGGCCAGCAGCAGGCCCAGCAGGGTGAGGGTCGGCAGGGCGGCGCCCCGCACGCCCTTCATGAACGCAGCTCCTGCCCGTGGGCCGACTCCAGCGCCGCGCTGAGCTCCTCGCAAAAGCGGGCATAGGCGGGCGAGCTGCGAAACGCGGCGCTGCGCGGGTAAGGCTCGGCAATCTCCACACTGGCCACCATGCGACCCGGGCGCGCGCCCATCACCATCACCCGCTGGCTCAGAAACACCGCCTCATACACGCTGTGGGTGACAAACAGCGCAGCCATGCGCCGTTCCTGCCACCACTGCAGCACGTCACGGTTCAGGCGCTGGCGGGTGATCTCATCGAGCGCGGCGAAGGGCTCGTCCATCAGCAAGACCTCGGGCTGAGTGACCAACGCCCGCGCGATCGAGGTGCGCATCTTCATGCCGCCTGACAGCTCTGCCGGCAAGGCTTGCTCAAACTCGCTCAGGCCGACGGTGGCCAGCATCTGGCGCACCGCAGGCTCGGCTTGGCTGCGCGAGAGCCCTTGCAGGCGCAGCGGCAGCCAGACGTTGTCGAATACGCTGGCCCAGGGCATGAGCGTGGGCTCTTGAAATACATAAGCCGTTTCGCTGCCGCGCGCGCCGGCCTTCAGCGCTGGCGCACTCACCTGGCCTTGGCTGGGCTGCTCCAGCCCGGCCAGCAGGCGCAGCACCGTGCTCTTGCCGCAGCCCGAGGGCCCGAGCAGGGCCACGAACTGGCCTGTCCCTACGCTCAGGTTCAGGCCGTGCAGGGCCACATAGCCCCCGGGGAATTGCTTGCTCACCTGCTTGAGCGACATCAGATCAGCTTGACTCATGGTTTTCCAGCCAGCCCCTTGTGTGGGACCCAGGTTCGATCATGCCAGCCTGGCGGACATGAAAAATCACTTTTCATCCTTAAGTCGTCCCTTAGACTGGACAAAACTTCAATTGCGGCGACCTATGACGACCTTCGATTTTGACCTCTTTGTGGTGGGCGGTGGCAGCGCCGGTGTGCGCGCTGCGCGCATGGCCGGCCAGCGTGGTGCCCGCGTGGCACTGGCCGAGGCCGGTGCCATGGGCGGCACCTGTGTCAATGTGGGCTGCATTCCCAAAAAGCTCTACAGCTACGCCGCTGGCTACGCTCAATCCTTCGAAGAGGCGCAGGGCTACGGCTGGTCGGCCGGCGAGCCGGTCTTCCATTGGGAGCGGCTCAAAGCCCAGCGCGCCCGCGAGATCGGCCGGCTCAATGGCGTCTATACCGAGTTGCTGGTCAAGGCCGGGGTGCAGTTGATGTCGGGCTGGGCCAGTCTGCTTGACGCGCACACGGTGGCCGTCGGTACCCGTCGCTATACAGCACGCGCGATTTTGGTGGCCACCGGTGGCCAGCCCAGTGTGCCGCAGATACCCGGCGCCGAGCATGTCATGACATCGGACGCGATCTTCGACCTCACCCCCTTTCCGCGGCGCTTGCTGGTCGTCGGCGGCGGCTATATCGCCTGTGAATTTGCCTCCATCTTTCAGGGCATGGGCGCGCAGGTGACCCAGCTTTACCGGGGCCGGCAGGTCTTGCGCGGCTTTGACGACGAGGTGCGCGACTTCATCGCCGTGCAAATGCGCGAGCACGGGGTGGCCTTGCGGCTGCAAGCCGATGTGGCCGCCATCAGCCGGCAGGCCCAGGGCTTGCAGGTGCAGTTGCTCGACGGCTCAATGGTCGAAGCCGACGCGGTGCTTTATGCCACCGGCCGGGTGCCCAAGGTATTGGGCCTGGGCCTGGAGGCGCTGGGCCTTGCGCAAAGGAGCGACGGCGCCATTGTGGTCAACGAGCACTACCAAACTTCGGTGCCTTCCATTTATGCGGTGGGCGACGTGACGGCCCGCCTGCAGTTGACGCCGGTGGTGCTGGCTGAGGCCATGGTGGTGGTCGATCAGCTGTTCGGGCCCGCGCCCGGCCAGGCCCCGCGCAGCCTGAGCTACGAGCTCATCCCCACCGCCGTTTTCACGCATCCAAACATTGCTACGGTCGGCTGGACCGAGGCGCAGGCGCGCGAGCGCTGTGAGCGGGTGCGCATCTACCGGGTCGACTTCAAACCCCTGCGCCACACCCTCAGTGGCAGCCGGGAACGCACCCTGATGAAGCTGGTGGTCGACGACGCCAGCGACCGGGTGGTGGGCCTGCACATGGTGGGCGCCGATGCCGGTGACATCGTCCAGGGTTTTGCAGTGGCGATGAAAGCCGGCGCCACCAAAGCGGTGTTTGACAGCACCATAGGCATACACCCTACGGCGGCTGAAGAGTTCGTGACGATGCGGGAGATCAGCCGCTTTTGACCCCGTTTTTCTTGAGGGGCTGGAGCAGAGCCAGTCTCTCTAGCCGCTCAAGAGACACTTTGCAACACTTTGCAACAATTCGATAGACGCGCTTGATAGTCTGCGCCGGGTCTCATGCACCCTAGGCGGACTCCAAGTTGACCAGCAATACCGACCCGATCGCCGCTGCGCGATCCCTCGCGCCCGCGCTATTTTCTGACGCGCTCCACCCCGGCTTGGGGCGATGGTCTTGGGCTCTTGTGTGGGGCATCTCGCTGGCTTTTTCTGCCAGTGTCCATGCCCAGCGTGCGCCTGATGCTGGCGCGATGGAGCAGCAACTTCAGCAGGGGCGGCGGGCAGACTTGCCCAGGCTCTTGAGCCCCCCAGCGCCTGCGTCATCGGGCGATAAAGCGCCAGCGCCTCAGGGTCCAGCCATTAGCGTGCGGCGCTTCGAAGTGGTGGGCAGCAATTTGCTCAGCCCCGAGCAGATCAAGGCCGCCACTGCGCCCTTCGTCAACCGGCCCATAGGTATAGCCGGTCTGCAAGAGGCTGCCGACGCCCTGGCAACTGCTTTTCGCGACGCTGGATGGCTGGTGCGCACCTATGTTCCAGAGCAGGACTTTGTGGACGGCAAGGTCACCATCCGGGCCGAGCCTGCGGTGCTGGGCAAGCTGGACTATCAGGCGCAGTCGCTCAAACGGCTGCCCTTGAAGTTGGTGGAAGACATCCTGAATAAGGCGGTTCAAGTCGGCCAGCCGATACGCGTAGACCAGCTCAACCGTGCCTTGCTCTTGGCCGACGATCTTGTGGGCGTCACCGTCTCTGGCTTGCTGCGTGAGGGCGACAAGCCCGGCCAGACCGATGTGGTGCTGTCGGTGGCCGAAGAGCCGGCGCTTTTTGGCGAGGCCGCCCTGGACAACTGGGGTTCGAGCTCGACCGGCGCCACCCGTCTGAGCAGCAACATCAATGGCAACAGCTTGCTGGGTATGGGCGATCTGAGCACCCTCAACGCCATTGCCACCGAGGGCAGCACCTATGTGCGCCTGGGCGCCACCCTGCCCGTGGGCAACAACGGCCTTCGCATCGGGCTCAATGTCTCGGACATGCGCTACCGGGTGCTCACCGCGCAGTTCAGCGCCTTCCGCGGCGACTCCAACGTTTATGGCGCCGACATCAGCTACCCCCTGGTGCGCGCGCGGCAATACAACCTGTATGCCAAGGCAGCGGCTGACATCAAGACGATGAATAACTACAACGGCAGCCTGCTCAACAGCGCCAACACCAGCAAGGTGGCCACGCTGGGGCTGTCGGGCAATCTGTTTGACGCCTGGTTCGGCGGCGGCGCCAGCAGCGCCAGCCTCAACTACTACCGCGGTTCCATCGCCTTGGACAGTGCCGCCGCCCAAAGCAGCTCTGATACTGCCCAGCGCTCAGCCGGAAGCTATGACAAGTGGCGCTACAGCCTGAGCCGCCAGCAGGAACTGGCGCGTAACCTCACGTTCTTTATCTCTGGCTCGGGCCAGCGGGCGGGCAGGAACCTCGATTCATCGGAGAAGTTCTACCTGGGCGGGCCCACCGCCGTGCGCGCCTATCCCAACTCCGAGGGCGGCGGCGACAACGGCCATATGCTCACCGCTGAACTGCGCTGGCGAGCCCTGGCCGGCTGGGTGATCACCGGCTTTGCCGATGCGGGCCAGATCACCATCAACCGTGACAACAACTTTGCCGGCGCTTCGGCCCTCAACAGCTACCGCCTGGCCGGCGCCGGCCTGGGTCTGAGCTGGCAGGCCAGCCGCGACCTGGTTTTGAAGTCCACTGTTGCGCAGCGCATCGGCAGCAACCCCAATCCCACCGCCACCGGCAACGACCAGGACGGCACGCTCGTCAAGACCCGCTTGTGGATCTCGGCAACCCTCTCTTTCTGATGTCGGCACAGCCATGAACAAGATTTACGGCCTCAAATGGCGCGCTGATATTGGCAGCTTCGTGGTGGTTCCGGAAACCGCCCGTACCGTATCGGTCAAGCGCTCAGCCCGGCTGCGCCCGCAGCGGGCCGGCGCATTGGCCGACGCATTAGCCGGCTTGCAGCAGATGCAGATGGTTCTCAAGCCACTGTGGGCTGCCATGCTCACCGCGGGCCTGTCGCTGGCCTATGCAGCGCCGCCGTTGCCCACCCAACTGCCCACCGGCGGCAAGGTCAGTGCGGGTGCGGCCAGCATCAGCCAGACCGGCAATGTGATGACCGTCACCCAGGGCAGCCAGCGGGCGGCCGTCAACTGGCAAAGCTTTGACATTGGCGCGCAGGGCACGGTCAATTTCGTGCAGCCCTCGAGCAGCAGCGTCATCCTCAACCGGGTGCTCGGCGGCGCGCCCAGCCAGATCTTCGGTAAGGTCAACGCCAACGGCCAGGTGATTTTGAGCAATCCCGCCGGCATTTTGTTTTCGCCCAGCGCCACGCTCAATGTCGGCGCACTCACCGCGACCACCCACAGCCTGAGCGACAGCAAGCTGATGGCCGGCAAGCTGGTTTTTGAGCGCAACGGCTCCCAGGCCAGCGTGGTCAACGAAGGGCAGATCAGCTCGGCCCTCGGCGGCTATGTGGCCCTGCTCGCACCCGAGGTGCGCAACAGCGGCATCATCCTGGCCCAGATGGGCACGGTGGCCATGACCAGTGGCGAATGGATAGAGCTGCAGTTCGACGAGCGCAGCAAGCTGGCCAATTTGATGGTCACACCCTCGGCGATCCAGGCGCTGGTGGACAACCGCCAGGCGGTGCAAGCACCGGGTGGCCTGATCATCCTGTCGGCGCAAGCGGCCAGCCGCCTGCAAGGCGGTGTGGTGCGCAACTCCGGCACGCTCGAGGCCAAGGGCATCGTCAATGACGGCGGTGTGATCCGCATCACCGCCAGCGACCGCATCGTCCACAGCGGCCGCATCTCGGCCGATGCCAAAGCCGACGCCACCGGCCAGGGCGGTACGGTCACTTTGATCGCTGACCTGAACAACCCCAACAGCGTGACCGAGGTCAGCGGCAGCATCAGCGCCCAAGGCGGCGCTGCGGGCGGCCGTGGCGGCTTTGTCGACACCTCGGCCTCGCGCCTGGACATAGGCGAAGGCGCGCTGGTCAACACCTCAGCGCCCCAGGGCGAGGCCGGCACCTGGCTGCTCGACCCCTACAACGTGACCATTGCGGCCACCGGCGCCTCGGGCACCGCCTACAACAACAACTTCACCGCCGGCGCTGACAGCGTCATCCAGGCCAGCAGCATCATCAATGCGCTCAATGCTGGCAGCAACGTGACCATTGATACCGGTGCAGCGGGCAGTCCGGGTGCATCGGCTGGCAACATCACAGTGAGCGCAGCGATTACACGCGCTAGCGTTGGTAGGCCCACTCTGACCCTGAACGCAGCTAACCAGATCGACATCAGTGCCAGCATCGGCTCCAATGGATTTGGGCTTGACCTGGTGCTCAATGCGGGCGGTGGTGCCGGCGTTTTCAGTGGTGTCTTTGCGGGCACCGGATCGCTCACCAAGCAGGGTGCAGGCACGGTGAGTTTGACGGGCAACAACAACTACACCGGCGGCACCACCATCAGTGGCGGCACACTGCAGGTCGGCAATGGTGGCAACACGGGCTCGATCACCGGCAACATCATCAACGACGCCGCGCTGGTGTTCAGCCGTTCGGACGCATCGCTAATATATGCTGGCGCCATCAGTGGAACGGGCAGCTTGACCAAGACCGGCACCGGCACGGTCACCCTGTCGGGTTACAGCAACTACAGCGGCGGCACCACCATCAGCGGCGGCACGCTGCAGATCGGCAATGGCGGCAGCACAGGCGAGATCGCAGGCAGCATCACCAACAATGCTGCGCTGGCGTTCAACCGCTCTGACGCCTATGTTTATGCTGGCAGCATCAGCGGTACGGGCAGCTTGGCCAAGCTTGGCTCAGGCACGCTCACCCTGTCGGGCAACAACACTTTTGCTGGTGCCACCACCATCAGCACTGGCACGCTACAGATCGGCAATGGCGGCACCACGGGCTCGATCACTGGCAACATCACCAACAACGCTGCGCTGACTTTCAGCCGCTCTGATACGACTCATGTCTACGCCGGCATCATCAGCGGATCGGGCACCCTGAGCAAGATTGGCAACGGCACGATCACCCTGTCCGGCGACAACACCTTTGTCGGCAGCACCACCATCAGCGCAGGCACACTGCAGCTTGGCAATGGCGGCACCAGCGGCGCGATAGCAGGCAATATCAGCAACAGCGCGGCTGTGGTGTTCAACCGTTCTGATGCCAGCTATGTCTATGCCGGCATCATCAGCGGAACGGGATCACTGACCAAGAGTGGCACTGGCACGGTCACCCTGTCGGGCAACAACACCTTGACCGGCGACACCACCATCAGCGGCGGCACGCTGCAGATCGGCAATGGCGGCGCCACCGGCTCATTGACTGGCAACATCACTAACAATGCGACGCTGGCCCTCAACCGCAGCGATACCGCCTTGACGCTCAGCGCCGTCATCAGTGGGACAGGCGCGCTGACCAAGAGTGGCTTGGGCACGGTCACTCTGACGGGCAACAACACCTACAGCGGAGGCACCACCATCAGCGGCGGCACGCTGCAGATCGGCAATGGCGGGACCACGGGCGCGGTCACCGGCAACATCACCAACAATGCGGCCCTGACGTTCAGTCGCGCGGACGCCAGCTATGTCTATGCTGGCAGCATCAGTGGTACCGGCAGCTTGACCAAGCTTGGCGTTGGCACGATCACCCTGTCGGGTGACAGCACCTTTGCCGGTGGCATCACCATCAGCACTGGCACGCTGCAGATCGGCAACAACGGTGCCAGCGGCTCGATCACTGGCAACATCACCAACAATGCCGCGCTGACTTTCAGCCGCACTGATACGGCTTATATCTACGCCGGCAGCATCAGTGGTACCGGCAGCCTGACCAAGCTTGGCGGCGGTACGATCACCCTGTCGGGTGACAGCACCTTCTCCGGTGGCACCACCATCAGCACTGGCACGCTGCAGATCGGCAATGGTGGAGCTAGCGGCTCGCTCACCGGCAATATCACCAACAATGTGGCCCTGATATTCAATCGCTCGGACACTGGCTACGTCTATGCTGGCAGCATCAGTGGCACGGGCAGATTGACCAAGCTTGGCGCTGGCACGGTCACTCTGTCGGGCGACAGCACCTACAGCGGCATCACCACCATCACCGCAGGCACGCTGCAGATCGGCAATGGCGGGACCACGGGCTCGATCACTGGCAGCATCACCAACAACGCCGCGCTGACTTTTAGCCGCTCTGATACGGCTTATGTCTACGCCGGCGCCATCAGTGGAACGGGGGCCTTGACCAAGAGTGGTGCGGGTACCGTTACCCTGTCGAACAACAACAACTTCAGCGGTACCACCACCATCAGTGCGGGCCAATTGACACTGACGGGCGAAAACACCTTGTCCGGCGGCATCACCATCAGCGGCGGCACCTTGCAAATCGGCAATGGCGGCACCACAGGCGCGATCACCGGCAACATCACCAACAATGCGGCTCTGGTGTTCAGTCGTTCTGATACTGCCTATATCTATGCTGGCACTGTCAGTGGCACGGGTACCCTGACCAAGAGTGGGACCGGCACGATCACCTTGTCGGGTGACAACACCTTTACCGGTGGAACCACCATCAGCGCCGGTAAGCTGCAACTGGGCAACGGGGGTGCGACTGGGTCGCTGGTGGGCAATATTGTCAATGACGCCACTCTCGAGTTTTCTCGCGGTACCGACCAGACTTACAGCGGCGTGATCAGCGGCACCGGTGCGTTGCGCAAGGTGTTTTCCAACACGCTGACCTTGTCTGGCAACAACACCTACACCGGCGCCACGACTGTCGGTTCTGGCAAATTGACTTTGACGGGCACGAACACCGGCGCCGGCGCGATCACCATCAGCGGCGGCACTCTACAGATCGGCAATGGCGGCAGCACGGGCTCGGTCACAGCCGACATCACCACCAATGCGATTTTGGTGTTCAACCGCTCTGATACCAGCTATGTCTATGGCGGTGCCATCAGTGGCACAGGCACCTTGACCCACAGTGGATCCGGCACGGTGACCCTGTCGGGTAACAGCAGCTACACCGGCGCGACCACCATCACCGCGGGTCAATTGACGCTGACGGGCAGCAAGACCGGTGCCGGCGGGACCACCATCAGCGGCGGCACGCTGCAGATCGGCAATGGCGGCACCACGGGGGCGCTTACCGGCAGTATCACCAACAACGCCGCGCTGGTGTTCAACCGCTCTGATACCAGCTATGTCCATGCTGGCACCATCAGTGGCACGGGCAGCTTGACAAAAATTGGCGATGGCACGGTGACCCTTTCGGGCGACAACACTTATACCGGTGCCACCACCATCAGCGCTGGCACCTTGCAGATCGGGCAGGGCCAGAGTGGTGGAACCAGCGGCGCAATCGTCGGCAACATCACCAACAATGCGGCTTTGGTGTTCAACCGCTCTGATTTCAACTATGCCTACGGCGGCGTTATCAGTGGCACGGGCACCTTGACAAAAATTGGCGGTGGTACCTTGACCCTTTCGGGTAATAACACTTACAGCGGTGTCACCACCATCAGCGCTGGCACGCTGCAGATCGGTGAGGGCCCGAATGGTGGAACCAGTGGCGCGATTGCAGGCAACATCACCAACAACACAGCGCTGGTTTTCAACCGCTCCGATTCCACCTATGTCTACGGCGGCGTCATCAGCGGCACGGGTACCCTGACCAAAAGTGGCAGCGGTACGGTCACCCTGTCGGGCGACAACACTTACGGCGGTATCACCACCATCAGTGCCGGCACCCTGCAGGTCGGCAATGGCGGCACCATCGGCGCTATCGTCGGCAACATCACCAACAACGCTGCGCTGGCCTTCAACCGCTCTGATGCCACCTATGTCTATGGCGGCGTCATCAGCGGCTCGGGCGCCCTGAGCAAAAGTGGCAGTGGTACGGTCACCCTGTCGGGCAATAACACCTACGGCGGTATCACCACCATCGGTGCCGGCACCCTGCAGATCGGCAATGGCGGCACCAGCGGCGCTATCGTCGGCAACATCACCAACAACGCTGCCCTGGCCTTTAATCGGTCTGATGCCACTTATGTCTATGGTGGCGTCATCAGCGGCAGCGGCACCTTGACTAAGAGCGGGACCGGCACGATCACCCTGTCCGGCAACAACACTCTGACCGGCACCACCACCATCAATGCCGGCACCTTGCAGATCGGCAATGGCGAGACCAGTGGCGCTATCGCCGGCAACATCACCAACAGTGCCGCTGTGGTGTTCAATCGATCGAACGATTACACCCTCAGCGGCATCATCAGTGGCACTGGTACCGTGACCAAGATCGGGGCCGGCACGACCACCCTCGCGGGTGACAACACTTACAGCGGCACCACCACGGTCAGCGCGGGCCGGCTGACTCTGGCCGGCAACAACACCGGCACCGGTACGATCACCATCAGTGGCGGAACGCTACAAGTGGGCAACGGCGCCACCACAGGCGCCATAGCGGCCAGCATCACCAATAATGCGGCCTTGGTATTTAGCCGCTCTGATGCAAGCTATACCTATGCTGGCTTGATCAGCGGCACCGGTACCTTGACCAAGGCGGGGACCGGCACGGTCACCCTGACTGGCAACAACACCTACACCGGCGGCACCACCATCAGCGTTGGCACGCTGCAAATCGGCAACGGCGGAACCAGCGGTGCGCTTGTCGGCAACATCGCCAACACTGGTGCATTGGTGTTCAATCGGTCGGACGCTTACGCCTACGGCGGCATCCTCAGTGGTGGCGGCACCCTGACTCAGATGGGTGCAGGCACGCTCACCCTGTCTGGCGCAAACACCTACTGGGGCAGCACCAATGTCAGCGCGGGCCAATTGGTGCTGACCGGTGACAACACCGGTGCCGGCGCGATCACCGTCAGCGCCGGCACCTTGCAAATCGGCAATGGCGGCACCACGGGGGCGGTCACCGCAAACATCACCAACAATGCCGCCTTGGTGTTCAACCGTTCCGATACCACCTATCTCTACAGCGGCATCATCGGCGGCAGCGGTGCTGTGACTAAAAGCGGGGCCGGCACGGTCACCCTGTCTGGCGCCAATACCTACAGTGGTACCACCGCCGTCAGCGCGGGCCAGTTGACGCTGACCGGCACCAACACCGGTACGGGCAGGATCACCATCAGCGGCGGCGGTACGCTGCAAGTTGGCAACGGTAGCTTCACAGGCAGGATCGCCGGGGACGTCACCAACAACGGCGCACTGGTGTTCAATCGCACAGATACCACCTATGACTATGGCGGCATCATCAGCGGCACCGGCACCTTGTCCCAGAACGGGACTGGTATGCTGACCCTGTCGGGCAACAACACCTACAGCGGTGTCACCACCGTCAGGGCTGGCACCTTGCAGATCGGCAATGGCGGCGGCACGGGCGCGATTGCCGGCGACATCACCAACAGCGCGGCTCTGATATTTAACCGCTCCGCCCCTTACACCTACAGTGGCGTGATCAGTGGTTCCGGCACCGTCAGGCAAAACGGTGCTGGCACTCTCACGTTCACGGGAGCCCATACCTATACAGGCTCCACGACCATCAGCGGCGGCAACCTCGCCTTGGGCGCAGGTGGAACGACGGGCAGCGTGAGTGGCGACATCACCATTAACGTTGGCAGGACCCTGGAATTCAATCGTTCGGACGCCTTAGTCAGCTATGGCGGCAATATCGGCGGGGGGGGCATGCTGACCAAGTATGGAGCCGGCACGCTCTCGCTGTCCGGCAACAACCTTCCCGGCGGCATAGCCATCAACGGTGGCACGCTGCTGATTTCTGGCACCGGCAGCCTCGACCAACTGAATCTAGCCGTCTACACCCCAGGCTTGTACAGCGCAAACATTTCGGTCGCTGCCGGCGCCACCTTCAACTACGGCTCTTCGGCCACCAGTACTCAGAAGTTGACGGGCGCCTTCACTGGTGGCGGCCGCTTGGTGAAGTCGGGCAGTGGCACCCTGGAAGTGACCTCCTCTGGAGGCAAACTAGCGCACGGCGGCGGCACCACGGTCGAAGCTGGCACCTTGCAGCTCAACGACGGCTACGCTGGCAACGTCACCAACAATGCCCGGCTTGTCCTGAACGGTGGAGTTTGGAGTGGCGTTGTCAGCGGTACAGGCGCGGTGGTTTTTGCCGGGGGCTCCGCTTCACTGACCAACCCCCAGACCTACACCGGAGGAACCACCTTATCTGGCAACACCAACCTGACGCTCAATGCGGCGGGCGCTTTGTCCACTTCCTCCGACCTGACGATCGATGCTGGCAGCACCTTGACCATCAACACCGATGTCGCCCTGCGCTCGCTGGCCGGCGGCGGGCTGGTGAACTACCCGGGCACTTCGGTCGTGTCCTTGACCGTGGGCCAAGGCATGGCAAGCACCGACAGCAGCACCTTTAGCGGCAGCATCACTGCTCCCAATGCCAGAGGAACCTTCATCTTCAAGAAAGACGGGCCGGGCACACAAATACTCACCGGTACCAATAGCTTCAACGGCGCGGTGCATATTTTGCAGGGCACCTTGCAGGTAGGTAACGGTGGAACCAGCGGCACTCTACCTGCTTTGAAAAACACGCCTACCGGAGGCCAGGACACCGCAAGTACTGACAACACCAATTGCGGCTTTCAGATCAGCTGTGTGATTCTCAACAGCGGCATACTCGCGATCAACCGCAGCGACGACGTCGACTTCAGTGGCGCAATGAGCGGCACCGGCGGCTTGCTCAAGGCAGGCGCAGGCAATCTCAACCTCAAATCGGCTGCTTGGGTCCGCCCGGTCAGTTTGAACAGCTACACCGGCGGAACCACCATCACCGGCGGAACCCTGACCCTCGCTGCATCAGGTGCGCTTGGCGTGGGCGGCTCCCTGACCATCAATGGCGGCACTTTGGCCACCACCCGCTATGACTGGTTCGACGCATGGACCGGTCAGTCGCGAGGCGACCGCAGTTACGATGTTGACGCCAGCACGGTGACTATCACCGGTGGCTTCATCACCGGTGTGGGGGCGATCCGCGCCTCAGGCGGCTTTTCCATCACCACCAATGCCGACATGACCATTGCTGGCAGGTTGTCCGGTGGAGGCGGCCTGACCAAAGCCGGCACCGGCACCCTCACCCTGGGTGGCTTTAACTCCTACGGCGGCAACACGCTGGTCAGTGCTGGTGTTTTGAAGGCCGGCAATATTGCTTTCGGGCAAGGCACGGTGACGGTCAGCAACGGCGCGGCGGTGGACATCAACGGCTATGCGCTGGAAAACAACTTTGTGCTCTCCGGCACCGGCGTGGCTTCCAGCGGTGCGCTGTTCAACAGCAGCGCCAGCAAGGCGATGCTTTACGGCAGCATCACGCTCGGCGCTGACACCACCATCAAGACCAATGGCGATCTGACTATCGACAGCAGCGTCGAGAGCGTGGCTGCGGGCTACTACGGCTTATCGATCGTCAACACCGGCAAGGTCGAGATCACCAGCAACATCGGTCGGCCCGGCACCCGGTGGCAGGACACCACCCGCCTGGGCTACTTGGAAGTCTCTGGCAATGTGGCCATCGGCGGCGATATCAAGGTCGACGGGCGGATCAGATTCAATGGATTGGTCGAACTTTATGCCGACAACCTGACGCTGAGCTCCGAGTACGACGGCGTGCGTGCGGCCCAGGGCTTCCGCAGCGCCTTACAGTCGACCCGGATCGTCCAGTTCATCGGAGGCAATCAGTACATCTACAACGGGACGACCTATACCATCGGCGAAGTTGGCGCCCCTTTGACTGGCAGTCTTTCCGCCAACTCGGTCGCCGGTAGCTACAGCAGTGCTAGCAACGTCTGGACCCCTGACCACGGTCACCGGCGATACGCTCAGTGGCGGCACATTTGCTTTCACCAACAAGAATGCGGGTAGCAACAAGACCGTCACCACCACCGCTGTGACGGTTAATGACGGCAATGAGGGCAACAACTACAACATCACCTACGCCGACAACACCACCAGCACCATCAACAGAGCCAGCCTGACGATCAGCACCAGCGACGTCACCAAGACCTACGACGGCGGCACCAGCGCCTTGGGGACTGCGGTCAAGTCGGGTGGTCTGACCACGGTCACCGAAGACACGCTCAGTGGCGGCACATTTGCTTTCACCAACAAGAATGCGGGCACAGGTAACAAGTCGGTCACCACCAGCGCTGTGACGGTCAATGACGGCAATAGCGGCAACAACTACACCATCACCTACGCCGCCAACACCACCAGCACCATCGAAAGGGCCAGCCTGACGATCAGCACCCG
>Ga0222712_10001014_pt1 | contig 35946 bp, 28 predicted proteins | sample C33_657DmetaG_FD_165043 | JGI IMG/M metagenome (GOLD analysis project Ga0222712, IMG submission 165043) | Estuarine water microbial communities from San Francisco Bay, California, United States - C33_657D | ecosystem: Environmental > Aquatic > Marine > Unclassified | place: USA: California... | reverse complement strand
TTGGGATCAGATGGCTTTATTGTTTCTTTTCCGTTGATCAACAAACAGGAACTGCCACCTCCATCCAGGTTCATGGCTTCAACACATCCAAGTTCAACCATGATTTTGGCCATTTGAGGCAGGGTAGCACCTTCTGCCAAGCCCTTCATGCGCCCCTGGACTGCCAGGATGATCAACTTTCCATCCATGGTATAGCCGATGGCTGTTCTCGGATGCTTGTCAGCAATAGCCTTACCGGCAAACTTTCGTTCTTCATTGTTGGTGATGTGGATTTTCCCATCCAGCACCAGTACAGGACCTCCGCCAAATGCATGGGAAACTTTCCATTTTTTTAAACCAACCAAACTGGGGTCTGATATCGCCAGTTTGCGGCTTGAATCAATTTTGGGTATATAGGGTGATTGTAATACGAACGGAACCATGATGCTGGAATCATTGTAATTGTATGCAATGTCCATTTTTCTGTTTTTAAAGATCCCGAAGGCGCTGCCCAGCGTATGCAGATAAGTTAATGTATCAGGTCCTTTGCGGGAGACTGCCGGAGTATCATAACCAACAATTTTGCTGTTTTGGACAATCAGGTTCACATTCCGGTTGTGGACAAACTCAAAAAATGAACAGTTCACAACGATCAGGGGCTGGTTGTTGCGTGCATGGTATTGCGATGGCGTCAGTCGTCTTTTGGCAGCAGTGTCGACAAAAAAGTCAATATTTTTATCCTTGGTATTGATTTCTGCAACATACATGACAGAGGCGAACCCGTCAAGCATCTCATCTGATTTCAATACCCGAATGCTTTCAGGCAGTTTACCAAACTGATCGGTTGCATTTTTCCAGTTGGTCTGGCTCAACGCATCAGTAGGATGTACAAAGACTATCATCATGGATAACACAAAGAAGAATGCCAATTGGTATATATCATTGATTTTCATTGTAAATCTATTTAACATAATATAAATTATAAGTTATTTAAGTTTGATTATGGTTGACCGGTGAATGATATAAAATGAACAAACATCTCAAATATTTAAACTTTGCAGTAAATTGAGGATATAAAAATAAAGAATGATCCGTAGAGATTTCCTGAAAAATTCACTGCTTACATTGCCCGTAATTTCATCGCCAATTCATTCAACCAATCAAATAGCCAAGCTTACAAAGCCCATCATCATTTCAACATGGGATTTTGGCAAGGCGGCCAATGCTGAGGGCTGGAAAATTCTGGCTGCCAATGGACGGGCCATTGACGCCATTGAACAAGGTGCCCGGGTAACTGAGGCTGACCAAAGCAACAAAACTGTTGGATATGGAGGCTATCCAGACCGCGATGGCCGGGTTACACTGGATGCATGCATCATGGATGAAAAAGGCAATTGCGGATCCGTGATGTGCCTTGAATACATCAAACATCCCATTTCTGTCGCCAGAATGGTCATGGAGAAAACCCCGCATGTGATCCTTGTAGGCGATGGTGCTTTGCAGTTTGCATTGGCGAACGGGTTCAAAAAAGAAAACCTGCTTACTCCAGACAGTGAGGAAGCATGGAAAAACTGGCTCAAGAAGGCCAATTATGCGCCTGTCATGAACATAGAAAACAAGCAATACCAACAGCAACCTGAAACTGGATTGTTCCCTGGAAGCATAGATAACCACGACACCATTGGAATGCTGGCACTTGATGCAGCCGGAAACCTCAGCGGTGGATGTACCACCAGTGGAATGGCATTCAAGATGCATGGACGTGTTGGAGACTCTCCGGTCATAGGAGCCGGGCTTTTTGTAGACGGTGAAATTGGTGCAGCTACCTCAACAGGAGTTGGAGAAGAAGTGATACGATGCGTTGGTTCTCATTTGGTTGTAGAATATATGCGACAAGGAAATTCCCCGCGGGAAGCCTGTAAAAAGGTTGTTGAAAGGATTGCAAAACGCGATCCTATCAAGGCAAAAACAATACAGATTGGATTCCTTGCCATTGATAAATTTGGAAATTATGGTGCTTATGCACTTCAAAAAGGGTTCTCTTATGCTGTAAAATCATCGGATGAGGAAGTCGTTATCCCTGGAGAAAGTTATTTCAATTGATATGAAGTTTGAACTTGAAGTGATTGCCTTTGATGTCGAATCCTGTCATTTGGCCGAAGAAAACGGCGCAGACCGGATAGAATTGTGTGCCAATCCACACGAAGGAGGAACTACCCCATCGTTTGGAATGATGAAAGCGGCCAGAAAATCAACAAGCCTTCCAGTTTTCCCCATCATACGTCCACGGGGAGGTGATTTTCTTTATTCAGACAAGGAATATGAAGCAATTAAAGACGACATAAAATCATCACAAGATGCTGGTTGTGATGGCGTAGTAATTGGGATATTAACTAAAGATGGAGATATAGACCTTGAAAGATGTCAAGCGCTGGTTGAGATGGCGGGCACGCAAGAGGTTACTTTTCATCGTGCTTTTGACAGGGTCAAAAATCCTGAAATATCACTTGAGCAAATTATTGCAATTGGTTGCAAGCGAATACTCACAAGCGGTTTGTGTTCAACTGCCATCGAAGGTAAAACTTTGTTGAAAAAATTGATTGATCAGGCCAACGAAAGGATCATCATCATGCCCGGATCAGGTATCCGGTCGGAAAATATCATTTCATTGGCCATAGATACCGGTGCAAGGGCTTTTCACAGTTCTGCCAGAACATTGCGCAAAAGTCAAATGGCTTATTTCAATCCACGCATGAATGAATCTCTTGAGCAAGTATCCCTGGATGGAGAAGAGGTGAGCCGCTTGAGACAGAACCTGAATGATTACTTCAATAAAAAAGTCTTAAATAATGACCTGGCTTAAATCACCCCTTGTTCTTACGGTTTTTGGATTGACAGCAGCCATATCCTGTTATTTCCTGTTCTTTACCCATCATCCGATCGACTACAATGCAGAGGTCAAACCCATCATCAACCAAAAATGCATATCCTGTCATGGCGGCGTAAAGAAAAAGGGGGGATTCAGTCTTCTTTTTAGAGAAGAGGCGCTCTCTCCCACTGCTTCAGGTAAACCTGCAATCATTCCCGGGGATGCCCAAAACAGTGAAATGATTAAACGCCTTCACCACAAGGATCTTGAGGAGCGCATGCCATACAAGGAGGAACCCCTGACAGCAGGTGAGATCAGGATTCTTACCCGATGGATTGATGAGGGTGCTAATTTTGAAACGCATTGGGCGTATAAGCCGGTTCAAGCCCAGGCTGTACCCAGTCCGGGATTGCTTTCCTTCTTCAGTAGCGAGGACAAGAACGAGATCGATCATTTCATCGATAAAAAACTAAAAGAGAAAGGTCTTAATAGATCGCAAATAGCTGATAAACAATTATTAATGAGACGCATCTCATTAGATATTATAGGTATACCAGCACCCGAAAACATTGCCCAAAAATACCTTTCTGATCAATCACCCAATGCGTATGAGCACTTGGTAGACGCTTTATTGGCATCAAAATATTATGGAGAAAGATGGACTTCACTGTGGATGGACCTTGCTCGCTACGCAGACACCAAGGGTTACGAAAGGGATTACATACGCTCCATTTGGCGTTACCGTGACTGGTTGATCAAATCTTTCAATGCGGACATGCCCTACGATCAATTCCTGACCGAGCAGCTTGCCGGCGATCTTCTACCGAACGCTACTGATGAACAATTCATAGCAACAGCATTTCACAGGAATACCATGACAAATGATGAAGGGGGGACAGACAATGAGGAGTTCAGGACTGCTGCAGTCATCGACAGGGTGAACACTACCTGGGAAACACTGATGGGCACTAGTTTTGCGTGTGTCCAATGCCATAGTCACCCTTATGATCCCATTCGACATGAAGAATATTACAAATTCATGGCCTATTTCAACAATACAAGGGATGAGGATACTTATGATGACTATCCTCTTTTGCGCGAATTCAGGAACAAAAGCATAGGCCAGTTCGACTCGGTAATGAACTGGGTCAAATTGTATGGGACCCCAGAAGAGGAAACTTTTTACAGGAGATTGCTCAAAACGGGTCAACAGTGCATAAATAGCCTGTTGGCTGATTCAATGGTGAATGCTGCTTTGGCGGATACAAAATTTCTCATGTTGCGAAAATCTTCTTGGGCAAGGATCAAAGCGGTCAGCCTTACCAACAAGTCAACCTTGCTCATTCGGTATACTTCTGGACATGACAAGGGTGTACTCTCCATCATGCTGGATTCGCCAGGTGCAAAACCATACCTGAAAATCAAGGTTGACAAGGACAAGGGTGGCTGGACCTTGCTTGAAGTTGAATTGCCCAAAGGATCAACCGGCGTTCATGATCTTTACCTTAATTACGAAAACAGCAAATTGAAGTCCAAAGAGGACAATGGGATGCGGTTTGATTGGTTTGCACTTACCCCTTCATTTCCCGGGAAAACATTGAAAGACTTCACTGTTTATCACGATCTTTTTGTGCAAACATTGAACCGCCCGGATGCTGAGTTTACACCCATCATGTTGGATAATCCGGCAGACATGAAACGCAGTACCCATGTCTTTGAAAGGGGCAACTGGTTGTTGAAAACGACCAAGGTTGAGCCGGGATTACCAGCTTTGTTCATCAATGACAAGGACATCAAATTGCGCAACAGGCTTGGGTTGGCACAGTGGATGACGGATAAAAGGAATCCGCTTACTTCCAGAACCATGGTCAACAGATTATGGGAGCAACTTTTTGGTCAGGGATTGGTGGAAACCTTGGAAGACCTTGGATCGCAGGGAGCACAACCAACCCATCCAGAGCTATTGGATTATTTGGCCTACCAGTTCATGCACGAGGACAAATGGAGCATGAAAAAAATGCTCAAAAGAATGGTCATGTCAGCCACATACCGCCAATCTTCTGAAACCAGCGAAAAGGCAAAAGAAAAGGACCCTCTAAACAAACTCTATTCACATGCACCTAGGGTACGTCTAAGTGCAGAGCAAGTAAGGGATCAGGCTTTGGTCATCTGTGGTGCGTTGAGTGATAAAATGTATGGACCCAGTGTAATGCCATACCAGCCTGAGGGAATTTGGCGTTCCCCATACGATGGAAGGAAATGGAAAAAAAGTGATGGCGAAGACCAATATCGTCGTGCCATTTATACCTATTGGAAAAGAACCAGTCCCTACCCTTCCATGGTAAGTTTTGATGGTTCTGCAAGAGAAGTATGCAATACGCGCCGTATTCGAACAAATACACCCCTGCAGGCATTGACCTTGCTCAATGATTCCACCTATTGGGATCTTTCGGTCAAATTTGCTCAGCAACTGATGAAGAACAATGGGCTTTCGATTCAGCAAAAAATTGGCAAAGGGTACGCAAAGGCCACCGGGCATCCTATCGACCCACAAAAAACAAATGCACTGGAAAAACTGTATCAGTCCAGTTTTCAAAGACTTGAAAAAGACAAACAGAGGATTTTAAGCATGTTATCCGATTCAGTTTACCAGAAAAAAGGAAAGGAACTCGCTGCCTTGTCAGTAGTAACCAATGCAATTCTCAACCTCGATGAAGTAATCACAAAGAACTAGATCAAAAAATGACAAAAGAAAAAATACACCAAGAGGCACAGACAACAGCCCTATCCTACCAAACCAGAAGGCATTTTTTGGGTAAATGCAGAACAGGAATGGGAATGATGGCATTGGGTTCTGTCTTGGATGGCTGCAACCTGTTTTCTGCCAATGAAGATGAAAACTCCATAGGCTACAATCCACTTTCGCCCAGGTCACCCCATTTTCAAGGAAAGGCCAAGTCTGTGATATTTTTACACATGGCAGGGGCACCCTCGCAATTGGAAATGTTTGATTACAAGCCTGAATTGCAAAAAATGGATGGACTGGATTGTCCAGATTCTTTTATTCAAGGTAAAAAATTTGCTTTCATCCGGGGCGTTCCGAAATTGCTTGGTCCTCAGGCCAATTTTAAACAGTATGGCCAAAGCGGGCTCTGGTTATCCGACAACCTCCCCCACTTTCAGCAAGTTATTGACGATGTTTCAATTCTGAAAGCGGTTAATACGGACCAATTCAATCATGCTCCAGCACAATTGCTCATGCATTGTGGAACCCCGCGCCTTGGAAGGCCCAGCATGGGTTCTTGGGTGACATATGGACTTGGTTCCGAAAACAGCAATTTGCCTGGATTTGTGGTGCTTACATCGGGTGGAAGAAATCCGGATGCTGGAAAGAGCATTTGGGGAAGTGGGTTCCTGCCATCTGTTTACCAGGGTGTTCAATGCCGGTCGGAAGGTGATCCTGTTCTGTTCCTGAAAGATCCAAACGGATTTGACCGCGACATGCGCAAGGCTTCCATTGAAGCAATCAATCATGTCAATGAGCTTGCATATACAGAGTACAAGGATCCTGAAATCCTCTCCAGGATCTCACAATATGAGATGGCTTTCAAAATGCAAATTGCCGTTCCGGATGTCATGAACATTGCGGATGAACCTGCATATATCCATGAAATGTATGGAACAAAGCCTGGTGAAGAATCCTTTGCAAACAATGCATTGCTGGCGAGAAAACTTGTAGAAAAAGGGGTGCGTTTCGTGCAGCTGTTTGATTGGGGATGGGACAGCCACGGCACTGGTGAGGATACAGCCCTTGACAAGGGGTTTATTGGCAAATGTTTACAAACCGACAAAGCGGTATCTGCACTCCTGTTGGACCTGAAACAAAGAGGGTTGCTGGAGGAAACATTGGTTGTCTGGGGAGGTGAATTTGGTCGAACTCCGATGCAGGAAAACAGGGATGGAAAACAGAACAGTTTCAAGGGCCGTGACCATCATGCAGATGCTTTCAGCATGTGGATGGCCGGCGGGGGTATAAAAGGTGGATTCAGTTATGGTGAAACAGACCCTATTGGTTACAATGCCATTGATGGTAAGGTTTCCGTTTACGATGTTCAAGCCACCATTTTAAAGCAACTGGGCTTTGACCATGAGCAACTCACCTATCAATTTCAAGGCAGGCCATTCAGGCTCACGGATGTGTTCGGCAAGCCCATTGATCCAATCATCGCATAAAACATTGTATGGGAAACAGAAGAGATTTTTTGAAAAATGGCTCCATGTTCACCGGATCAATGATGCTTCCGGGATTGGCACCTTTTCCAAGCCATGATTTGTCGCATCCCCCAGCTGATTTGGTTTTCATGGCCACCAACTGGGGATTCAAATCAAACCTGACAGATTTTTGTTCAGCAGCCAAGAGGGATGGTTACGATGGTATTGAGGTTTGGGTGCCAAATTCGCAAAATGAAATGAATGAATTGAATGCTGCAGTTGTGAAATATGGACTCAAGCTTGGGTTGTTGACAGGTGGGTCGGATTCAAACCCGTCAATCCACAAAAAACAATTTTTTGCAGCCATTGAAAGGGCCATATCCATGAAGCCCATCTATATCAATTGTCATTCTGGCCGGGATCATTTTGAATTTGAACAGAACCTTGAAATGATGAAGTATACCATAAAAAGGTCTGATGAAACCGGTATTCCGATTTACCATGAAACACACCGCGGCAGGGCCCTATTTGCAGCACATGTAACCAGCAAGTTTATAGATGCTTTGGAAGGGCTGAAGCTTACACTGGACATCTCCCATTGGTGCAATGTTCATGAAGGATTGCTGTCTGACCAGCAAACGAATGTTGCTGCTGCTTTGAACAGGGCAGAACATATCCATGCAAGGGTTGGACATGCTGAGGGCCCTCAGGTAAACGATCCAAGGGCACCGGAATGGAAAAATGAAGTTGATGCGCACATGCAATGGTGGGACAGGATTGTTTCGCGAAAAAGAAAAGAAGGCAAAACCATTACTATACTGACAGAATTTGGACCAGCCAATTATATGCAAACACTCCCATTCACAGCACAACCTGTTTCTGACCAATGGGACATCAACAGGTACATGATGAATACTTTGCGAAAAAGATACAGTTGAAACAAGGAAAATGAACATGATTGATTTGATCGGAAGATTTCACCCCGTATTGGTACACTTGCCCATTGGCATTTTTACACTTGTACTTTTTATGGAAGCCATTGCAAGCGCGGAGCGATTTAAATTTCTATTGGCTTCCCTGAAATTTATGCTCCTTGCAGGAATCATAACAGCAATTCTGTCATTGGTCACTGGGTATTGTCTTTCGCTGGAAGGCAGCAACAATGAAGACCGCGTAAGCAACCACCAGTGGACCGCCATTGCTACTACCCTTCTGTTTGTTCTTTATTTATTGTTTAGGGAAAAGTTACTGATCAGGCGTTATGTTCAATTTTTATCATTGGCCTTGTTGCTGTCAATGCTTGTCTGGACAGGTCACCAGGGAGGTGCTCTTACCCACGGCGAAGATTTTTTGACAGCAGGACTTTTACAACCAAGTCAACCGTCAAACGATGCATTGTCCTTTACCGATATCAATCGAGCTGTTGTTTACAAGGATATTGTTCAATACACACTGAACCAGAAATGTGTTCAATGCCATGGCGCAGAAAAGCAAAAAGGGAAATTAAGGCTTGATGCCCAGGAGTGGATTGCGGCAGGAGGGAAAAGTGGAAAAATTATCAACACCAGTGAACCTCGTAAAAGTGAATTGATCAGACGAATTTTATTGGATGACATTGATGAGCACCATATGCCTCCAAAAGAGAAGGAACAACTCACAGACGCAGAGAAAGAAATATTTCGATGGTGGATCAATACCGGGGCTTCTTATGCAAAATCCGTTGTTGCCTTGAAGCCTGATGAGCGAATCATAAAATCCCTGAACAGTTTCAAGGAAAACAATTCATCTGAATCCAAAGATGTCTTCAAGCAAAGGCCTGCAGTTGAGCCAATAGACCAAGCTACAAAACTAGTATTGGAAAAAATGGGATGGGTTCTCTCACCTGTCTCAAAAAACGACAACCATCTGCGGCTCACGGCTTATAACCTAGAGGTTCCATTCAAGGAAGCCTTTGAACCGCTATCCCGCATCGAAGAGAACATTGTTGAATTGAAACTTTCTTTTACAAAAGCTACTGATGTTGACTTAAAGCGCTTGGAGAAATTGAAAAATGTTGAAAAATTATGGTTGGACCATACTGATATAACTGATCTTACAATTCAGCAGTTGCTTGCCATGAAACAATTGGAATACCTCAACATTGTTTCTACCAATGTCACTGCTGCGGGCACAAGACAATTGTTCAAACTTGCAAATTTGAAACAGCTTTACCTGCAAGGAACAAAAATTACTCCTCAAGATCGTTTGGATATAGAAAGAACAGGCAATTCCATTAAAATGAATTTTGGAGATTCAATGAAGCCAGCAACAACCGATACCATTTTTCAGAAAAAGACCGGGTAAAACCGTCAACGCGTCACCGCTTTGTATTGGTCCAGCAAGGCCAGTTGGTTGATGGTTCTGTTGTAATTGTTCAAGGGATATCGAATGCCATAATATTGATCACCCATCAGATAGTCTGTTAAAAAGCGCAAAGCCTGCATGTATATCATGAATTCGCCTGCATAATTTATAGCATTCAGTTCCTCCTGGTGGAGTTGATCTCTCATGCTTTCAAGATATCCCTCTATGATTGCTGCATGAAACGCTGGCCTGACAAAAACCTTTGAAAGATCAACCTCTTCCTCATTTCCGGGGGAGAGATAGGTTCTGAACATGTCTCCCAAGTCACTGATCAGCAGTCCAGACATGACAGTATCGAGATCAATTACACAAACACCTTTCCCCTCCTCATTCAAAAGAACATTGTTGATTTTGGTGTCATGGTGGGTGACCCTTTGGATAAATTCAGAAGACGATAAAATTGCTTGGTATCTTGAAACAATTGAGTAATCATCCTCTATCTGTCTGATTTGGGTTGATGCATGGCTGATTCTTGATGGGTCTCCCTTTTTCATTGCTTCACAAAATTGTTCCCACCTGAATGCCAGGTCATGAAAACGGGAAATTGTCGGCCTTAAGGTACTTACATCCATTCCCTTGAATGCAGCAGTAAATTTTCCAAATTGAAAAGCAGCCTCATATGCTTGTTCGACTGTGGTACATGCATCTTCTGTATGGGTTCCTTTCACAAATGGGGTCAACCTGAAATAAACACCAGCTTCAGTTGCATAAGGGTTGCCATCCAATGTTGGAATAGGGCTTGGGAAAAAAACATCTCTGCCTTGTTCACGCAGAAAACCGGATAGTGCTTCAAGGTTGTACGAAATATCTTTCGGGGTTTTAAAAACCAATGTATTGATTTCCTGTAGGATAAAATCAGGATCACCTGACCGGGATACAGTAAATGTCTTGTGTATCAACCCATTGCCAAAGGCTTGAATATGGTATGCATCGCTATCTGTAAAGAATTGGGATAATAACGTATTGCCGGTCATGTTCTCAATATAAAAGCCTGACTTTTAGGGTTTCCTTTACTTGCCTGAGCAACTGGACGGCATTTTTGGATAGTTTTTTATCTATGTCCAACACTACATAGCCGATCTCATCATTTGTTTTCAGGTATTGCCCTAAAATATTGATTTTATTGGCAGACAAAGTGCTGTTGATTTCCGACAAAACTCCAGGGACATTGGAGTGAATGTGTAAAATGCGGTGAGTTCCCTCTTGTGGTGAAAGGCTCAATTCTGGCACAGTATGTGATCCTGTTGTTGCTCCCATTTCAAGATACTGCAACAATTTGGCACTGACATCCTCACCAATATTGTATTGGGCCTCTTCAGTTGACCCACCCACATGGGGCGTCAGCAAAACATTGGATAAGTTCTGCAATGGCGTGCTGAAAGGATCGCCATTTTTTTCCGGTTCAACAGGAAAAACATCAATGGCTGCACCTGAGAGTTGTCCATCCAAGAGCGCGCTGCGCAAAGCATCAAGATCGACGACCTCTCCACGGGCATAATTGATGAGGATTGAACCTTTTTTAAATTGCTTGAGCAGGCTTTTGTTGATCATGTTTTTTGTCTGCTGCGTTTCTGGAACGTGCAGCGTGACAATATCGGCTTTTGAGACAACCTCCTTGAGCGTTTTCCTTGACTCCGCATTTCCAAGGGGTAATTTGGTAACTGCATCGTAAAAAATGACTTTCATTCCCAGGGCTTCTGCAAGTATGCTCACTTGGGAACCTATATTTCCATACCCTATTATGCCCAAAGTTTTACCTCTTATTTCAAAGCTGCCTTTGGCATCCTTGTTCCATTGTCCTTCATGTGCAGCCTTGTTTTTGTCAAGGATTTTTCTAATCAAGATGATGGAAGCTCCCATCACCAATTCGGCAACAGAGCGTGTATTGCTATAGGGGGCATTGAAAACCACCACTCCTTTTTTTCTGGCAGCGGCCAAATTGACCTGGTTGGTGCCTATACAAAAACATCCAATTGCCTGTAGCTTTTCTGCATGTTGCAAAACCTTTTCCGTGATTTGTGTTTTGGACCTGATGCCAAGCATGTGAACATGCTTGACTTCATTGATCAATTGATCCTCCGACAGGGCGCCACCTATTTTTTTTATGTCAGTGTAGCCTGCATCCCTAAATACTTTTATGGCGGCATCACTAATATTTTCAAGCATTAAAATCTTGATCTTATCTTTGGGGTAACTGGTTTTGTTTAGATTAACCATTTTTTATATCTGTAGATTTAAACAAATTTAACAACTTATTGCTCCGTTTCCAACTTAAGCACTGCGATGCAGAGATTTAAACTTTTCATTTTATTGTTCGTGGCATTTGCTGCCATATTTTATGGCGTTGACAGGTATTCCTTGTTCTCTATTCCGTCAGAACCTGCCATTGTCATTGAACCAGTTCCGGTAAATGCAGCCTTTACCGAAACAGATGTTGCTTTGAGGAAATCCAGTGAGCGATTTTACGAGGAAAAGCTAATCCGTTCTCGGTTCAACGGAGCCATACTGGTTGCAAGAAATGGAAAAATCGTTTTTGAAAAATATGTTGGATTAGAAAATGTATTGCGTGGAGAGGCCATTGATTCAAATACTGCTTTTCACCTTGCCTCAGTTTCCAAAACTTTCACTGCAATGGCTGTGCTCAAGCTTTGGGAAAGCAATTTGCTTTTGCTGGATGACCCTGTAGGCCAATACCTAACGGGGTTCCCTTTTCCATCCATTACCATCAGGAACCTGCTGAGCCACCGCAGTGGTTTGCCCAATTATGTCCATTTTGCTGAAAAAATGGGTTGGGATGCCAAACGCTTCCTCACAAACGAAGACATTTTACAAATGTTGATATCCAATCCAGAAAAATTAAAACCTGGTAGAGCGGATGCTTATTTCGACTATTGCAATACCAATTATGCTTTGCTGGCATTGATTATTGAGAAAGTAACCAAACTTGCTTTTTCTGAATATTTGGAGCAAGTTTTCTTCAAACCACTGGGAATGAGCAATAGTTTCGTTTTTGGTATTGAGATGGCCGAATCCGTGCTCCCCTCCTACCGGTTCAATAACCAAAAGGAGCCTTTGATGTTTCTTGATGCGGTTTATGGTGATAAAAATATTTACAGTACACCCAGGGACATGATGAAATGGGATATTGCCCTTTCCCAGGGAAAAATCTTCTCTGCCAAAACACTTGAGGAGGCTTACAAAGGTTACAGTTACGAAAGACGGGGAACAAGGAATTATGGTTTGGGATGGCGTCTGGTCGAAATGCCGACTGGAAAAAAGATCATTTACCACAATGGATGGTGGCATGGCAACAATACTGTGTTCAGCCGTCTTCCTGCTGATTCGACAGCCATCATTGTCTTGGGCAATAAGTTCAACCGAAGCATTTACCAGGCAAAGAAAATTGCAGGAATTTTCAAGGGTTATGGCATTCAGTCTGATGAAGATGAATGATGATTTCGGGCACCTGCATATGCGCTAAGGCATTTCAGTGAACCACTGAACCTGCTTTTACATTATTTTCTAAATAAATTCCTTGTTTTGGTTTTTCAGCTGTCTTTTGAGCAAATACCCAATTTCGGTTGACACGAGAGAGCGTTAATGGCACAAGTATTAAGTTCAGTTTTATATTATAAAGTCAACAATATCAATCTGTTAGATCATATTGCTGCTCCTTTCTGCTTGTCCAATCTTGTCAGTGTTTACATGCAATCGCCTGATCATATTTCATTTTTATCACATGTATTGTATTGAGTGGTTATCCGATGTTTTTTGCCATTATGATTTCTGTCAAGGCAAGTAAAATGATTCGGCAAAAAGCTGTTTTTTCATCACTTTTTTTTCTATTTTTGCTGCCCCTAAGTCAGTAAAAAACTGACTGGTTCAATAACCAAACGCACTAGAATTGTTTATGGAAAATTTGACTTATCTCGTTCCCCTTATGGGAGTTGTAGGACTGCTGTATACACTTTTGAAGTTCAATTGGGTATCAAGGCAGGATGCAGGATCGGCAAGAATGAAAGAAATCAGCACGTTTATTGCTGAAGGTGCTATGGCTTTCTTGAAGGCTGAGTGGAAAATTCTTGGCTATTTTGTTGTAATTGTTGCCCTGCTTTTGGGCTTTATGGCGCAAAGCAATGCAGACAGCCATTGGAGCATAGCAATCTCTTTCATTATCGGTGCAGTTTTCAGTGCAACGGCAGGTTATATTGGCATGAAGGTTGCCACCAAAGCAAATGTGCGTACCGCGGAGGCAGCAAAAACAAGCTTGAGCAAAGCACTCAATGTTTCTTTTACTGGTGGAGCAGTTATGGGCTTGGGGGTCTCTGGCCTTGCTGTTTTGGGTCTTGGCGGATTGTTCATCATTTTGAAGCATTTTTTTGCACCCGATGGTGATGCTGAAGGTATGCTGCGTACCATTGAAGTTCTGACTGGTTTTTCATTGGGAGCTGAAAGTATTGCCCTTTTTGCCCGTGTTGGTGGTGGAATTTACACCAAAGCCGCTGACGTGGGTGCTGACCTTGTTGGTAAAGTGGAAGCTGGTATCCCAGAAGACGATCCCCGCAATCCGGCTACCATTGCTGATAATGTTGGAGATAATGTTGGTGATGTTGCAGGCATGGGAGCGGATTTGTTCGGTTCTTATGTTGCAACTGTTTTGGCAACCATGGTTCTGGGGCAGGAAACAAAGTCAATAGACAATTTTGGGGGGTTTGCTCCCATCCTTTTACCAATGGTGATCGCAGGCGTTGGAATAATTTTATCCATAGTTGGCACTTTGTTCGTTAAAATAAGTGACTCAGTTGGCGCGAGCACAGAGGCCGTTCAAAAAGCATTGAACATGGGCAATTGGGGATCAATGGTCCTTACTGCAATTGCTGCTTACTTCATCGTTTCATACATGCTCCCTGAAACCATGTCATTGCGCGGTTTGGAATTCACACGCAATGGTGTTATCGGCGCTATTGCTGTTGGCCTGGTTGTGGGTGCCCTGATGAGCATCATTACGGAATATTATACGGCCATGGGCAAACGTCCTGTGTTGAGCATTATTCGCCAATCGGCTACAGGTCATGCCACAAACATCATTGGTGGCTTGGCCATTGGGATGGAAAGCACATTTCTGCCTATTCTTGTTTTGGCAGGTGGTATTTATGGATCCTATGCATGCGCAGGCCTGTATGGTGTTGCCATCGCAGCTGCAGGAATGATGGCCACTACTGCAATGCAATTGGCCATTGATGCATTTGGACCAATTGCAGACAATGCTGGGGGAATTGCCGAAATGAGCGAATTGCCAAGCGAGGTTCGTGAAAAAACCGATATTCTTGATGCAGTGGGAAATACCACCGCTGCAAGTGGGAAAGGCTTTGCCATCGCATCTGCTGCTTTGACCTCTCTCGCACTTTTTGCAGCTTTTGTTGGTGTTGCCATGCCAGACAATCAGCACATTGACATCTACAAAGCAGATGTACTTGCTTCTTTGTTCATCGGCGGAATGATTCCATTCATTTTCTCATCTTTGGCCATCAGGGCTGTTGGTGAAGCCGCCATGTCAATGGTTGAAGAAGTTCGCCGCCAGTTTCGCACAATTCCAGGAATCATGGAGGGAACAGGAAAACCTGAATATGACAAATGTGTAGCCATCTCCACTGAAGCATCCCTCAAAAAAATGATGTTGCCGGGTGCCATCACCATTGTATCCCCCTTGTTGATTGGTTTCTTGTTGGGACCTGAAGCACTGGGAGGTTTCTTGGCTGGGGCTACTGTCAGTGGCGTTTTGATGGGAATTTTCCAGAACAATGCCGGTGGTGCATGGGACAATGCCAAAAAGAGTTTTGAAAAAGGCGTTGAAATCAATGGTGAAATTTTCTACAAAAAATCTGAGCCCCACAAGGCTTCTGTAACCGGTGATACCGTTGGCGATCCATTCAAAGACACTTCTGGTCCTTCCATGAACATCCTGATTAAACTGATGTCCATCGTTTCCCTGGTTATAGCTCCTACCCTTGCCCAAATGCATCCAACTGATGCAGTTGAAAAGAAAACAGAACGCAAAATTGAAATATCTGTAACAAGGACGGATACAGTAAAAACTGATATAAACATTACAGAAGCGCCTGATCAAGGCCTTGTTCAAGCCTTGAAAGCCGACGGATTGATTGGCAGTGGGTCAAATACCATTGACTTTGAAAATGGTGTGCTCACAGTAAATGGCAAGGCAATTGATGCTGAGAAATACAAGTCAATGATCAAAGGTGACAAGGTTAAAATTAAAATAGAGGAAACTGAAGCCAAGAATTAGTATTCTCCAACATGTTCCAATAAGAAATCCCCTTCATTTGAAGGGGATTTCTTATTGCGGTAAGGTTGAGAGAAATAAACTTATTTTCTTGCAACCTTGAATGTTTTTGTAAGTGAATTGCTGGCTGTTTTTTGGCTGGTAACAGCTACCGTTACACTGTATAGGGCCCCTGATGCTAAAGTACCTGTTGTAATATCGTTGGCAGCTATGGTAGATTTTACATTTTTGCTGTCCAACAGGGTTCCGGCTGGGTCTGTCTTTGTGGTAATGTCAATACTGATACCCGAACTCGGCATTTTAGAAATTAGCGTTACTTTAAATGAATAAATGCCAGACAAGGCCGTTGCAGTTGTGGTTCCAGGATCTGGGTCCAAGGAAAAGGATATGTTATCTTCCACTTCAACCACTGGTGGTGGTGGTGTTGGAGTAGGGACAGGCTTAGCAGGCTTCTTGCATGCAATGGTCATAGAGACCAAAACCAAGAAAATAAAACTTAGGGGCCTTTTGTGCATTGTTTCTATTTTTTATAAAATTAAGTAGAATTAAGTGATTACCAAATATTCCTTGGACAAAGGTCACCGTAGGCGTTGTTCAAGGTGAAACCCAATACGATTTCATGGGTACCCCTGTTCATGGTACTGAGCATGTATTTCCCCTTGTTTAAATCATATGCATAACTGACATTGAAGGTTTGTGCGATATTCAAGCCAACCATTCCTGAAAATCCATCCCCTTTCCGATAATTTCCCCCCAGCCACATCAGGTCCCTGTACTGAACTTTGAGGTTAACATCCATTGCTGTTGGAGTCGAGGCAATATACCTGAACATCACCGAGGGAATTGCTGAAATATCCTCATTCAGGAAAAATCGATATCCTGCGGTTGCAAAAACGTGGGGGACCAAGGTTGATTTGTATACTGAGCTGTCAACCAAGTTGAATTTCACCGGAATGATTTGTTGCGCTGAAAGTCCTGCAAAGTAATTAGATGAATAGAGCCACAAACCTGCATTCAGCTCTGGCTTGACCTTGCTGATATCATTGGTTGCCGTTCCAATGGCAGGATCAAATGCAGTGGCAAGGGTGATTTTACTTCTGTTTACATTGATGGAGGAAAATCCAGCGCCAAATCCGGCTGCCAGACTGGTGGTTCCATTGATCCCAACATGGTATGAATAGGTGCCATAAGTGGTCATCCTGTTGATATATCCTGTAGAATAATTTACAGCCGTAAACCCTAAGCCATGGTGCGGAGGTGCAGATGTATAAGTAGCCCAATATTCTTTTCCCCTGGGATTTTGCCCTTTCATGTCAAATGATGTGGCGCTTTCCCGGTGGTCGGATTTGCCGATTGCGCCATGTATGGTTGCATAAAAAGTTTTGGGTGCACCATCAATTCCAATCCACTGGTTCCGCGTACTCAATTTTATGTCCACATAATTTTCTATACCGCCGATGGCAGGGTTAACGATATAGTTGTTCATGATATACTGGGTATAATGAGGCCTCTGCTGGGCCTGGATTAAACCTCCACAACACAAAACAACAAACATCAATATCAGTCTTCTCATTGATTCTATTTAAAAATGGTTACGTATCCAGCTACCTTGCTTCTGCCTGATTTTGGATCCATGACAAAATAATATGTTCCGCTGGGTAAATTCTTTCCTTTGTAGGTGCCATCCCATGGCTTCGAATATCCTTCCGACCTGAAAACAAGTTGGCCTTGAGGCGAATAAACCTCTATGATGCATCCAGGATACTGATCCAGGTATTTAATGTCCCAAACATCATTGATACCATCTCCATTCGGGGTAAAGGTATTGGGAGGTTTGGGCATTTTAAGGACGGTTATGGCGATATCGTCGGTACTTGTACAATTTCCCCTACCCGTAACACTCAACGTGTAAACAATATCATCCTGTGGCTTTACAACAAGGGGTTGAAGAATATTGGTGAAATTCAAGTACGTACTGGGAGACCAACTAAAGGTTAGCGCATTTCCTGACGCAACTGCAAGAATGGGTTTTTGACCATTGTCCAATACGTACATATCAGGTCCGGCTGAAATCCGCGGATATGGGTGAATCGTGATTGATTTTGTCGCAGTATCAGAAATACACCCCTCTGAGCTTACTACATACAAGCTGACATCATAGGTTCCAATGGCACGGTATGTATAGGTCGGATCACTTAGTGTTTCCAGTGTACCATTCCCAAAATCCCAGTTCCATGCATTGATTGGCCTGACAAAAGCATTGCTTTTATCCGTGAATTTGATTTCCTTGCCCAAGCATGCCGAATCAAGACTTGTAAAAATGGCTTTGGGTTGGGGGAAAACATCAACAAGCTTTCTCGTAAGAGAATCTTTACAATTGTTGCTGCTGGTCACTATGAGCTTTACATCGTAAGTACCCAGCGAAAGATAATTGTGAGTGCCATCTTTTGTAACGGATGGATTGGGGTTGGCCGGATTTCCAAAGTCCCACAGGTATGTCATCAATGCGCCTGTTCCATCAGGAATGGTTGAATTGTTGAGAAAAAATGCTTTCCCAACTGGAAGGCAAACCTTAGGGAGATCAAATTTCACAATCGGCAATGGGTGTACAAGCACCGGTAAAATTTTAGGCTCGCTCGTGCAACCATTGTTGGTAACAACATCCAATGAAACACTGTAGGTCTTGAATGCTGCAAATGTATAATTCACTGGATTGGCAGTTCCAAACGATTGTATTGGTGATCCGTCACCAAAATTCCAATTCCATTTTACAAGATTTCCAGCATTGGGAACTGCCTTGCTTGTAAATGCTATTGGATTTTTTTCACAATTCAATGTACTGAAAACAAAATCAGCAGTCGGCCTTGGCCATACAACAATGCTTTTACTGACAGTATCCTTACAGCCATTTGAGGCAGTGAAGGTGTATTGAACGACATAAGTACCTGCACCGGCATTCAAAGGAGTATAAAGCCCCTTTGCACTCACTCCTCTTCCAACAAAAATTGAATCACCAGGAGCAATTCCAGTTACATCCGTGTACCTTGTTTGACTGATTTGACGTGGTGCAGCATCAAGACAGATGCCTGGAAGCTGGTCCATTTGGACTGTAGGACTGCCCAAGAGTTTTACTTGGCTGTTTTCGTCGTCAAAGCAACTTCCACCCGAAAAAGCCCTTACCACAATCCTGATGGGTTTGAATGGTTGACTTGAAAATTTGGGATATACATGTTTGTATATTTTTGCAGAATCGGGTGTCAAATCAATTTCTTTTTGTGTTGGATTATTGTCATAATCCCAATACACTTCAAGTTTTCCAATGAAACCAAAGTCGACCGTCGAAAGATTTTTAATTCTTACAGTATCATTGCTGCAAAGTGAATCAGGAAGCAACACCACAAAGTTTGATTTGGGAACAGCCCCGCTCACTATAAAGGAAGTGGATTTGGTTGATACACAGCCAGCCATGCTGGTTACCCTGTGGGACATTGAATAAGTCCCTGCTGCAGTGTATTTGTGTTTGGGATCCTTTGCGTTAGAACTATCAGGATTGGATGCATTCGCATTCACATCACCAAATCTCCACAGATGAGCAAATCCCGTTGAGTTATCTGCAATTTTAGTACTGTCATAAAAATCGGCAAATGCATCATTAAGACACACTTCAGGGATGCTATTGTTCACCAAAGGTTTTGGATGTATTCTTATCGTCTTGATGATGGTATCGCTTTTGCAACCTTTGCTGTTTTCTGTCATCATCCGTATAACCTGATCTCCCCAAACAGAAAATGTTTTGGACACTGGATCGGGAGTTGTAAAATCCTTTGGAGCATCAGCATTGCCAAGCCTCCAGTTCCATCTTGTGAGCGTACCAACATTTGCAGTAGCCATTTGGACAAAAGATGTTGTTTCTGATTCGCATGCCGGATCAACAACCTTAAAGTCAGCTGTTGGCAATGGATGAACCACAAAAGACCTTGTACTTGTATCACTGATGCAACCGTCAGCGGTGAAGCCAAACAATTTGGCGGTATATGTACCTGCTGACAATAGGGTAAGCACAGGATGCTGAAGGGTGTCTTTGAGTCCATTTGACAATGACCAATTCCATTTAGCCATTGTCCTGCCTTGGGGGTTTGTAAGATCAGTAAATCTTGTATTCTCCCTCAGGCATACTTCAGGTGTTACGGAAAAGTCCGATTTGGGTTGTGCATACACCTGGGTAAGTTGTTGGCTGAGGGAATCGGAACAGCCATTGTTGCTTTGTACAATCAACTTAACTGTATAAGGACCTAGCGCACTGTACTTGTGAGAAGGTGCAATTTTGTTCAATACCGTATCAGGATTTGCAGTGGTTGCATTTGGATCTCCAAAAATCCACTTTCTAAGGAACAATGCCTGACTTCCGTCTGTGATACTGGTCAAGTCATTGAAAACACCTACCCCATCTGGTAAACATATTTTGGGCAATGAAAAGGCAAGATTTGGATTGGGATTGTTCGTGAATGTCAATGACTTGATTGGACTTATACAACCATTTTCAGTGGCTACCCTCAATTGCACCGTGTACTGTTGCAAAGCGGAAAATTTCTCAATTACCGGGGCATTGGTTGAATTGGAAATCGAATTGTTGGTAACCCACAACCACTTGACCATTTTAGCACCACCACCCACACGCGATGCATCCACAAACGTAATATCCTTGTTTTGACAAGCAGGTCCCACAATGGAAAAATTGGGAACTGGGACACTGTCAACAAAAATATCCTTGACAATGGTGTCGGTAAGACAGCCCACATCGGTATAGGCAAAATATTTTACTGTATATTTTCCTGGATTCTTGTATTTGTAATTGAAGTTTTTAAGCGTACTAAAAGTTCCATCTCCCAAATCCCAGGAGTATCCTATGACAGGCCGGGCAACTGAGGAAGTCGTATCAATGAACGCAATGGAATCCGTAATGCAATTGGTAGAGTTGAATTTGAAACCTCCCTTTGGGGGCTCAAAAACCTGCAAGTCAAAATCAATTTGCTGTTCGCCAGAACAACCGTCCGTTGTAGGGTTGTTGGCGATGACCTGTATATTGAAAGTATTGACGGTATTGTAGACATAGGTTGTCTTGAGCGAATAACTATAAATGCGCTTGCCATTGACCAGATAGGTTGAATCATATTTGGGACTGTTGTCTTTGGGTATAGCTGAAAATCCAGGTACTTTCCATTCTAGGGAAAGGGGCTGATATGGCAACGTAATGGAAATATTGAAAGGTGTTCCCCTACAGGTCGCAGGCAGTTTTACTGTTGCAAGTTTATTGCTGGTGGTCAATGTTTGATAAAGGTCCCTTACGTTCGCTCCCGCATTATAACCGTAAGTCTCTGCACTACCATATCCATAGGCTATCGCATTGAAGCCAGAATCTGATTGAATTGTGTGTGAACCTGCTCCCACTTGCACTTGGTAATAATGATAGTTGGAATCTTGTGGATGTGGAGTGAAAGGAATTGATGGAACTGCCCCATCAATTTTCAAGGAACTTGAACCATTTTTATGGATGGAAATGTTGATGTAATGCTGGGTAATTCCGGCATTGGGCGTTGAGTTTACAGTGACTTTATCAATGGTTTGTTCAATGGGGCTCAAGTAAATCATTTCCGGATCGCCATTTCCACCTATGAGTGTATTTCCACAACTGTTGGCAGTCGTAATATATTGGGCAACCATCACCGGTTGATCTGATTCCAGTAAATCAGGGGTATTGCTTTGATATTCGTAGTAAAAATTGTTTTGTAATCCCGTCAATACAACTCCATTTCTTTTTACCACTGTATTGGGCTTGCTCACGGCAATTCTATAAAAATTATTGGGCATTTTAGATGTGGGTACAGTTAAATACTTTTTACCCCATGCATTTGCAGGAAATGCCTGTTGCATATAGTTGTCAGCACTTCCAGAGCCATTGTTACAGGAAATGCTCAATTTGCCAGAGCCAGAGAAAACTGCAATCCGTTTACATGGGCTTGTTGGAGTTGCAACAGACCTTATTTTTGTTCCAGTCAGGTCTTCTCCTAAAAAAGGATTGGTAGAAGTATTTAACTTTCCAAGGATATTGTAAACTTCACCTTTATTGAGGTTGACTTTGATGGTATCACCAGCATTGTTCAAAATAGTTCTTGCACTTGGAATGATTTCAATATTGGTATCATCTTCCGTCGCTATCACATAAGAAAAGCAATAGGAATAATTTGAATTGGAAACTTGCTTGTAGTTTACAGAATAGTATTCCCTGGCCAATGTATTCACGGGGAACAACAAAGTAGCACCCGAGATGGAAGCATTGTAAATATGGGCATAGGCGATAATGGGAAAATCCGAAGTGATATGAATTCCCTTAGCACTTTTGCCTTCATCAGTAATTCTGGCATCCTGTGATCCGGATTTAGGCAGTCGTGCAGAAGTAGTGACCTGATTTGCTACAACCGAATACGTGTTTGTCCATCCCATTGAGGGTATATCAACTGTTACTGTAGCATTTCTGTCTGATGTAAAATAAAGTACCATGTCTTGTGCACCACCTGTTGAAACTATTGTACCATTTGCATTGTACATGGACACGTGGCTCCCATAACCAACCCAAAACTCCTTTCCCTTGTTGGAAAAGTCCTGTGCAGGGGCAATGTTTCCAATAAAAATAAAAAAAATACAGGCAATCAGGTATCTCATGAGCATGTTATCGGCTGTCTGGTAAATTAAAGAAAAAATGAATACAACATCTCTCTTAGACAATTGATTTACAAGGAGGTTTACTTGGAATTCACCAAATGGTTGATTCCCTTTGGCCCGAGGTTGAACAGCAGGTCCAAAACAGACATATTGGGTTGAAACCCTATTTTATCTTCAAAAATTTGGGGATATTTTTCAAATGGTCCTTTTTCAGTGTTTTTATGGTTTGATGGTAAATAAAAGTCATTCCTTTCCTGCAATAGATAAGCCTCCCCTGGGTCAAAGGAAGAAAGAAAATTGGGAGCCGCTAACTTGGTTTTAGAAAAAATCCAGTTCAAACAGCAGAGGTTCCAATCAACCAGTAATTTGATTTGGTGTTGGTATAATTTACTGAGTTCATCCCTGTATTGGAAAAAAAACGGGGCATTACCATAAACCGATTCAAGACTTCTGAAATGATCACGTTGCCAAGTGGAGGAATAATCAATGTTGATTTTATGAAAGGGTAACTTTACGGAACGTCCTCCTTCCAGAGGGATGGACAGTGAAACAATGCCATTTGAACCCGGAACAACCATTCGGTTCCTGAATGTTGATCTTTTGAACAAGCGATCATTGTTGAACAAAACGCCATCAGCAGCGATAACATCCATGAACCAATTGATGCACGGAAAGTAATGAAGCTCAGTGCTTAAAAAAATTTTCAAGATGCAACCGTCTTATTTGGATGGCTTCTTACAACATTTTGGAAGCTTCTCATATGCATCAGGGGCCGCTTTTATCTCTTCGGCATCATAACCAGTATTGGCAATGGCAGTCTTGATGTTCTCAAGGTTGGTCCTGTCTGTCAAATATGTCACCGTAGTTTTTTTTTGCTTGTAATCAACAACAACTTTTGTAATTCCTTCCTCATACATCAGGTATTCTTCAATTTTCTTTTTGCACATCTCGCACTGCACAGTGGGTGTATTGACCTTTACAGTTACAGGCTTTTTTTGCTGTGCCATAGGAACAAGTCCAATAAAAATGGCAAAAAAGAGAATCATTGACTTTTTCATCTTGCGAAATTTTAAACTAAATTATGCTTATCTCCCCCATTCTGAAGGGTTTTTGCTCCAGTTTAACAATGTATTTTGATCTTCAGGATCTATGGTGCCTTTTTCAATTGCCAAATCGATCAATGTGGGATAATTCGTCAGTGAGACGGCAGGAACACCTGCAGCTTTGCATGCATCTTCTGCGGCTTGAAAACCATAGTTGAAAATGGAAACCATACCCACTACCTCGAGGCCTGCATTCCTTGCTACATCCACCACCTGCAAACTGCTTTTACCTGTAGAAATCAGGTCTTCAATGATCAGCACCCTCATCCCCTTTTCATAATACCCTTCGATTTGATTGCCCAATCCATGCTCCTTCGGCTTGGGCCTTACATAGATGTAGGGAAGTTTAAGTTGGTCCGCGGCCATGGCTCCCCAGGCAATTCCTGCAGTCGCAACACCTGCCAAAAGCTCTGCTTCCGGAAATCTTTCAAAAATGACGTTGCACATTTCACTTTTGATGAAATCCCTTACATAGGGGTATCCCAATAATTTCCTGTTGTCGCAGTAAATTGGACTTTTCCAACCTGATGCCCAAGTAAATGGTTCTTTGGGGTTCAGCTTTACTGCATTAACTTGTAGCAGTTTTTCAGCAACTGTTTTTTCATTTGTCATACGGCAAAATTGAATCATGCCCTTCAGAAAAGAAAATTAAGTTATGTACATAATTGTTCACGAGCCCCAGGGGCCATTGGTGTTAAATGACAAGGATAAATTGGCAGCATTTTGCAAGGGAAAGTTGATTGTAGAAGCATCAGGCGGTATGGTGTACAATGAAAATGGACAACTGTTGATGATGTTCAGGCGCGGGCAATGGGATCTGCCCAAAGGCAAAATTGACGAGGGGGAAACCATTGAAGCATGTGCAATTCGGGAGGTTGAGGAGGAGACTGGACTAAAGGGGATTAAATTGATTGAACCATTGCAAATCACCTACCATACCTATACCTACAGGGGCAATGATGTACTCAAGCCTTCACATTGGTTCAAAATGGAATGCTCGGGTAGGCAGCAATTGATACCACAATTGGAGGAAGACATCACAGAACTGCGTTGGGTTGACAGGCAAGAGGCAGCAGAATTGATGAAGCACGCATACCCGTCCATCAGGGAATTGGTGGTAAAATACTTTTTAGGAGAAAATTCAACTGGTTTTGAGGGACGTTGAAACTGCTTCAGGCAGGAAAAGTGATGCATCTCCCCCATTTCTGATGATATCCCTTACAATGGTGGAGGCTATTGAAGTGTACTTTGGCTCACAGGTAAGGAAAAAGGTTTCAATTTCGGGATCCAACGTCCTATTGGCATCTGCAATCGTTTTTTCATATTCAAAATCACTGACATAACGGATACCTCTTAAAATGTATTTCGCACCTACCTCTCTGCAAAAATTAACGGTCAACCCTTCGTAAACAGCAGCTGAAACCTTTTCCTCCTCCCTGAAAATCTCCTCAATCCAGGATTGACGTTGTTCGGGACTGTACATCGGCGCCTTGCCTGCGTTTTTGCCCACTGCTACGATGATCTTGTCAAACAATGGCAAAGCTCTTTTGATCACATCCACATGTCCAAGTGTAATGGGGTCGAATGTGCCAGGAAAAAGACAGATTTTTTGCATTGCTTGGTTTTAAGAAGTTGAATCTTTCCTTCCAGACAAGAGGTAAAGTACCGCCATTCTGACAGCAACACCATTTTCAACCTGGTCAAGAATAAGCGATTGTCCACTGTCGGCAACATCAGAATCCAGCTCAACACCTCTGTTGATAGGACCTGGGTGCATGATGAGTATTTCTTTGTCTATGGTATCCAACAGTTTTCGTGTGATGCCATATGCCTGGTTGTATTCCCTCAGGGAAGAAAACAACACCTGATTCTGCCTTTCAAGTTGAATGCGCAACACATTGGCAACATCACACCACTTGAGGGCTTCTTCCACACTATAGGTTACATTCACTCCGAAAGAATCCTTGATGTGTTTGGGGATCAACGTGGGCGGGCCAGCAAGGGTAACTTCAGCACCCATTTTTGTCAACAGGTAAATATTGCTCATGGCGACCCGGGAATGCATGATATCTCCAATGATGGCAATCTTTTTTCCTTGAAGCGTACCCAATTTTTCTGTAATGGAAAGGGCGTCCAACAAGGCCTGGGTCGGATGTTCATTGATGCCATCCCCGGCATTTACAATGGCAGCAGGTATGTGCTGGGCCAGGAAATGTGGAGCTCCTGTTGCACTGTGGCGCATCACCACCATGTCTACTTTCATGGACAGGATGTTGTTGACGGTATCCAAGAGCGTTTCTCCCTTGGATACGGAAGAACCACTGGCAGAAAAATTGATGGTATCTGCGCTCAATCTTTTTTCAGCCAATTCAAAGGAGATCCTGGTCCTGGTTGAATTTTCGTAAAAAAGATTGACAATGGTAATATCCCTGAGTGACGGCACCTTTTTGATCGGCCTTTGAAGTACTTCCTTGAATTGGCGGGCTGTGTCTAAAATGAGATGGATGTCTCCCGGAAGGAGGTCTCTAATGCCGAGCAAGTGTTTTGAGCTTAGTTGCATTAGGGAGCAAATTTATGGTATCGCGTTATAAAAAGCGGACAAATTTTTATGTGAACTACATACTGTCGTATAATATTACCCTTTTTTCGTCTCCCCATATCACTTTTACCTTTTGCGTTACGATGGAATCTATTGATTTTCCCACATAATCGGGTTGAATCGGGAGTTCACGGCTGAATTTTCTATCCACCAAAATGCACAATTCGACTTTTTGCGCCCTTCCGTTGTCCAGCAATGCGTCCATGGCAGCACGGATGGTGCGACCTGTATACAGCACATCATCAATGAGGATCACCTTCTTTCCTTCGATTGAAAAAGGAAGATCCGTGATGTTGGGGATGTGAATCTGGCCCCTGAAATCATCCCTGTAGAATGTAATGTCCAATTTTCCATAGTTGATTTTCACTTCCGGATGGATTTCCTGGATATACTGAGTGATAAAATCACTGATGGCTATACCGCGGGGTTGTATGCCGATGATGCAAGTATTGTCAAATGGAAAATGATTTTCAATCAATTCGTGGGCCAGCCTTTTAAGGGTTAGCTTGAGTTGATCCTCTTCCATGATGGTATTGACTCCTTTCATTGTTGCGGTAGCTTGTTGCAAATGTATGGCTTTCAGTGCTTTTATATTATTCTGGTTGCATGAATGGATACCTGTAATCCTTTGGAGGATCAAATGTTTCCTTGACAGTCCTCACACTCAGCCATCTGTAAAGGTTGATGGAAAAACCAGCCTTGTCATTTGTGCCGGAACCCCTTGCGCCGCCAAATGGTTGCTGGCCAACAACTGCTCCAGTTGGTTTGTCATTGATGTAGAAATTACCCGCCGCATTTCTCAAAGCATGGGATGCCTCTACAATGGCTGCCCTGTCCTGTGATATGATCGAACCGGTTAAGGCATATTGCGATGTTTCATCAAGCAATTTCAGCGTTTCCGAAAATTTCTTCTCAGGATAAACATACATGGTCAAGACTGGTCCAAAAATTTCTTCACACATGGTTGTGAATTTAGGGTCAGTTGTTTCAATCACTGTAGGCTCAATGAAATAGCCTATGGATTTGTCACAGTTTCCTCCTGCAATTACTTTGGCTTTGGAAGACCGCTTGGCCTTATCGATGTATGACTTGATCTTGTTAAATGATTTGTCGTCAATGACAGCAGTGATGAAATTGCTGAAATCTTCAACGGAACCCATTTTAAAGCTTTTGATGCCCGCAATGAGCCTTTTCCTTACGGCCACAGCAAGGTTTGACGGGATATAAGCCCTTGACGCAGCAGAACATTTTTGGCCTTGGTATTCAAATGCTCCCCTTAGCAGTGCTGTTGCAACAACGTCTGGATCTGCCGAGGAATGCACCATGACAAAGTCCTTCCCACCGGTTTCTCCAACGATTCTTGGATACGATCTGTATTTGCCAATGTTTTCACCAATGGTTTTCCACATTTGGTTGAAGACCCCAGTTGACCCCGTGAAATGTACACCTGCAAATTGGGGATGATTGAAGCAAATGCTTCCCAGCGTTGGGCCATCAACATAGATGAGGTTAATAACCCCATCTGGCAAACCGGCTTCCTTCAGGATGCGCATAAACATCTGTGCTGAATAAACCTGCGTATTGGCACATTTCCAGACAACGGTATTTCCGCAAAGTGCTGCTGAAGCTGGAAGATTACCTCCTATTGCTGTGAAATTAAAGGGACTGATGGCCAGCACAAATCCTTCCAATGGGCGGTATTCAAGCCTGTTGTGAATACCTGGTGCACTCAAAGGTTGTTGCTTGTAGATTTCACTTAAAAAATGAACGTTGAAACGAAGAAAGTCAATGAGTTCGCATGCACTGTCAATCTCTGCCTGAAAAACATTTTTGCTTTGACCCAGCATGGTCGTTGCGTTGATATAGGGTCTGTAACGGGTTGCAATCAGGTCAGCTGCCTTCAAAAAAATCGCAGCCCTGCTCTCCCATGGCATGGCCTCCCAATCGGCTTTTGCTGCAAGTGCAGCATCAATGGCCATTTTAACATGCCTGGCTTCACCCGCGTGAAAATGACCAAGAAGGTGCTTGCGTTCATGTGGAGGGCGCATTGCAACCTTGTTGTTTGTTCTTATTTCCCTTGAACCAATGTACATGGGTACATCAATTGTTGATGATTTGAGTTCAAGAATAACATCTTTCAATCTGCTTCTTTCTGGTGAGCCTGGGATATAACTTTGGATGGGCTCATTTGCAGGGATGGGCAAACTGTAGTGTCCGTTGTTCATGTTGTGAGATTTTTTAGCTTGTTACATTTTCTTTTTCCATCATGAGATAAGCCTTGATAAAACCATCAAGGTCACCATCCATTACGGGTTGTATGTTGCCAACTTCATGATTTGTTCTGTGGTCTTTGATCATTTTATAGGGATGGAAAACATAACTGCGGATTTGACTTCCCCACTCAATTTTCTTTTTTGACGCGTTGTTGGCATTTTTCAGCTCTTCGCGTCTTCTCATTTCCTCTTCGTAGAGCTTGCTTTTTAGCATTTTCAAGGCTTTCTCCCTGTTTTCCCCTTGGGTCCTTGCCTGTTGACATTCAACAATAATACCACTTGGGATGTGCTTTAGCCTGACCGCCGTTTCAACTTTGTTCACGTTTTGACCACCCTTACCGCCCGAACGATAAAATTCCCATTCAAGGTCTGCGGGATTGACTTCAATTTCAATGGAATCATCCACCAACGGATATACATAAACAGAAGCAAAGGAGGTATGCCTCCTCGCATTGCTGTCGAAAGGTGAAATCCTCACCAAACGGTGAACACCATTTTCGGCTTTCAAAAAACCATAGGCAAAGGGGCCTTCAAACTGAAGAACTGCAGACTTTATTCCTGCGCCATCTCCATCTTGCCAATCCAGCTCAGTGACAGTCCAGCCCTGCTTTTCTCCGTACATTCTATACATCCTAATGAGCATCTCCGCCCAATCCTGGCTTTCGGTGCCACCGGCTCCACTGTTGACCTGAAGAACTGCAGGAAGTTCATCTTCGGGTTGGTTCAATGTACTTTTGAATTCCGCTTCATCAAGCGCTGATATTGCCTTTTCATTGGCAATTTTCACCTCTTCTTCAGTACATTCCCCCTCTTTCCAAAATTCAAACAGGATTACAAAATCTTCCACTGCTGCTTCGGTGGAAGAATAAAGGTTTAGCCAATATTCATTCAGCTTGACGGTTTTGAGGATTTCCGTAGCACGTTTGTTATCATCCCAGAACCCAGGTGATTGTGACTTTAGCTTGTCCTCATTTATTTTATATCGTCGATTTTCGACGTCAAAGAAACCTCCTCAAGACGGATAGGCGGTCTCTCATACTCTTTATTTGTTCGATGGTCATACCCTGTAAAATTAAGTCAATTCATTGAATGTCAACCCAAAATAATATTTTTAGAACCAAGTGGTAAAACTTTTGTTGATATAGGATGATCCAAGCATATAATTTTCTCTACTCCTGGCAGTTGTTTCCCGAAAAAGGTATTTATGAGAAAGGTGAAAGGCCAAAATCAGGCATTTATAAATTGAATGCAGCGGGTGAAAGAAGCAGGCTTAGTATAGAAATGAATTGGGTTACACTCGAAAACCAGGCCTTTTCATCATGCTATGAATTGGAGGCGGATGGTGATCTGCATCCCTTGGAGGATCAAGAAGTCGCAGAAACTGCAAAAGTGCAGTTCATTGATAGCATCAGCTTCGAAATCCTGCTGTTGATCAACAAGGAAAAGACGGTTCGAATTTTTCACGAAATTCAACCCAACGGATACCTGAAAGTAACGGAACAAGGCAAATCTGAAGACGGATCTGATTACCAAAACATATCCTATTACCACAAGCAGATGAGTGTACTGCCCTACTCTACGTCTGTATCCGGAGCTGTAATAAGGCCTACAGAAGAGGGAATGATCAGGCACAAATCACTCACTGCCATGGAAGAGCAAACGAACATGCAGCTTACCCAAATCAGGCAGCAGATCGAATTGCTGGCACTTCAGGCACAGGAAATCCAACGCAGAAAAGAGCTTTCAGTCCTCATTTACAGTGCGAAATTGAATTTTACACCTGTAATAGGACAACAATACTACCTGTATGAGAAAAAAGACGGCAGTCATTTTCTATCATTGGTGAGCCCCAAAGAATGGGGTCCTTCAGGGCCATTTAAAAAATGTACTGCTGCGGTAAAATTACTAGCAGATCATACCTGGATGGAATTGGTATAAAAAAGGGGATCTTTTGGATCCCCTTTTGATTTGAATGCTTATTTGACTTCTTCAAACTCTGCGTCAGTGACATTGTCTGTCTCAGGCTTTGCGCCACCCGCTTCGGGTCCAGCCTGTTGTGCACCAGCCTGTTCAGCGCCTTGGGTAGCATTGTACATGTCTTGACTTGCAGCCATCCATGCATCATTTAACTCTTTAGTTGCTACCTCTATCGCATTGATATCCTGAATTTTGTGTACTTCTTTCAACTTTGTCAGCGCAGCATCAATGACTTCTTTTTTCTCTGCAGGAATCTTTTCACCAAACTCTTTCAATTGCTTTTCAGTTTGGAAAATAAGGCCGTCAGCGGCATTGATTTTTTCTATTTTTTCACGGGCTTCCTTGTCAGTTGCTTCATTTGCCTTGGCTTCGGCCTTCATTTTTTCAATCTCTTCCTTTGTCAAACCACTGCCTGCTTCAATCCTGATTTTTTGCTCTTTGCCGGTACCTTTGTCTTTTGCACTCACATTGATGAGACCGTTTGCATCGATATCGAAGGTAACTTCAATTTGAGGAACACCCCTTGGGGCTGGAGGAATGTTGTCAAGGTTGAATATGCCCAGGGTTTTGTTTTGGTTGGCCATGGGCCTTTCACCCTGAAGAACATGAATCTGAACCCCTGGCTGGTTGTCAGCAGCAGTTGAAAAGCTTTCTGATTTTTTGGTCGGAATCGTGGTATTTGAAGGAATCAAAACAGTCATTACACCACCAAGGGTCTCAATACCAAGACTGAGTGGAGTGACATCAAAAGAAGCACATCCTTCACTTCTCCAGAAAGCACAGCGCCTTGTACGCCTGCACCGATGGCAACAGCCTCATCAGGATTTACGCTCTTGTTGGGTTTCTTTCCAAAGAATTTTTCCACGATTTCTTGCACTTTTGGAATCCTTGTGGATCCTCCAACCAATATAACCTCATCAATCTGTGAAACATTCATTCCCGCATCCTTTAGGGCTTGCTCACAAGGTTTTAGGCAACGTTCAAAAAGCTTGTCTGCAATTTGCTCAAACTTTGCCCTTGACAGTTTTTTTACAAGGTGTTTGGGAACACCGTCAATTGCAGTGACGTAAGGAAGATTGATTTCAGTTTCAGATGAACCAGAAAGCTCAACTTTCGCTTTTTCTGCAGCCTCTTTTAAACGCTGAAGTGCCATTGGGTCTTTCCTGAGATCAACATTTTCCTCCTTATGGAATTCGTCAGCCAGCCAATCCATGATCACCTTGTCAAAGTCATCACCGCCAAGGTGGGTGTCACCGTTGGTCGATTTTACTTCAAACACACCATCACCCAATTCAAGTATGGATACGTCAAAAGTTCCACCGCCAAGGTCAAATACCGCAATTTTACTGTCAACATTCTTTTTGTCAAGACCATAGGCCAAGGCTGCAGCCGTTGGTTCGTTGATGATTCTTTTGATGGTCAGACCAGCAATTTCACCAGCTTCCTTGGTCGCCTGACGTTGTGCGTCATTGAAATATGCGGGAACTGTTACCACCGCTTCGTTGACTTCTTGACCGAGATAGTCTTCAGCGATTTTTTTCATCTTTTGAAGCACCATTGCACTGATTTCCTGAGGGGTATACAAACGGCCATCAATATCAATTCTAACGGTATTGTTGTCTCCCTTTGCAACATTATAACTCCAATGCTTTATTTCTTCTGTAACCTCATCAAAACGCCTTCCCATGAAACGTTTCACACTAGAAATGGTGTTGATGGGGTTGGTGATGGCCTGACGTTTTGCGGGATCTCCCACTTTGCGCTCGCCATTTTTGAGGAATGCGACGACACTGGGGGTGGTTCTTCTTCCTTCATCGTTGGAGATAACAACTGGTTCGTTGCCTTCCATTACGGAAACGCAACTGTTGGTCGTTCCTAGGTCAATTCCAATGATTTTTGCCATATATGTGATTTTAGATATTGGTAATGTACAAGAGCTGTGCCGCTGGAAAAATCAGGAAATCTTGTCAGTTTTTGGCCCAAAAGGGTGACAAACAGTTCTTTATGGTGATTTTTAGGGTAGCAAAATGGCATATGAAGGAAGAACATGATCAATGTTACCCTTTTTGGAGGATATGTGCCATGATCAAATCAGGGTGGTGCCGTGAGTTTTCGATGAACCATTTGTTTGTTTTAAGCCCGCCGCAGATGACCCCTGCCAGATAGACGCCATCGATGTTCGACATCATGGTATCAGGGTCATGCAATGGAGTACAGTATTCGTCATTTTCTGTTTGAATTCCTACGGAAGCCAGAAACTTAAAATCAGGGAGGTAACCGGTCATGGCCAGTACAAAATCGTTGGGGAGGGTAATTTGGCCAGATGCTGTCATGATGTCAACCTCTTTTTCCCTTATGGCAGCAATGGAAGCATGATAAAATGCCTTGATTGAACCTTCCTTGATCCTGTTTTCGATGTCAGGACGAATCCAATACTTGACCGATTCCCTGATCTGTTCTTCCCTGATGACCATTGTAACATCCGCCCCTTTTCGCCAAGTTTCCATGGCAACATCAACTGCAGAGTTGGCTGCACCAATAACTACAATTTTCTGGCCAAAATATACATGTGGTTCTTTGTAATAATGGTGCACCTTGGGAAGATCTTCACCTGGAACATTCATCAGATTGGGAATATCATAAAAGCCTGTGGAAATGACGATGTGCTTGGCCTTGTAGGTAGTTTTTGTTGTAGTGACGATGAAAAGTCCATTCTCCTTTGTTACGGTTTGAACAGATTCATACAAGGCAAGGTTCAGATTCCAATGCAGCGTAACACGCCTGTAATATTCCAATGCCTCAGCCCTGGTTGGCTTGGGATTATGGGACACAAAAGGAACTTCACCGATCTCTAACTTGTCTGATGTAGAGAAAAAGGTCATGTTCAATGGATAATTGTAAAGTGAATTCACCAATGCCCCCTTTTCAACGATGATATAGGATAACGCGTGCTTTGTGCAGGCAATGCCAGATGCCAAGCCAATCGGTCCTGCACCAATGATAAGGACGTCCAGCATATTTTGATTTTTCATTTTGTGTCTGACTTGGCAGTTTTAAAGCTAAAATTCCTTTGTGTAATGTAACTGAAGGCAATGACAAAAAAGGTGGTGATGAGCTTTGAAACTGTTGGGAAAAGATGAAAATATTCTACCAGTGTTTTTAAAAAAACATAGTTCAACAAGAGGCTGACACAAACCATCATGAAATAGCGAAAGAGCTGAACCCTTCCACGGAGCTGAGACTCCTTGAAAACAATAAAACGCATGAGAGCGAATCCAGTGGGAAAACTCAACATGAATGCCATCAGAAATGCGGCAATGTGCGGGCTTATGACAAAATAAACAAGATCCAGATTTTGCTTATGAAGAATGAAATTGTAGCTGATAAAAAACAAAAAAATATCAAAAATGGTATTGAGACCACCGCAGGCGGCGTATCGAAAAGTAGTCTTGTCAAAGAATTTTCTAAAAAAAGGATAAAAAAAATCAAGCGTATTTTCTATAAATTGTTTCAAAGGATTTCTATTGCTTTAAAATTTGCAGAGATAGGTGCTGTGTTTTTTTGAATACCTGGCACCAACAGCTTCATGAAGAGCCAGCATTTTAGCATTGAAATCACCCACCCAGGACAATTCAAGTTCTTCGTACTGGTTAAGGGGCAAGGTATATTCCTGTAGCTTCATGAAAAGACATGATTCAAGACCCTGGTTTCTGAATTTTTCTTTTGTTCCCATGATTACTGCGCGCATCCTGGTGTGCTTGACCGTCAATTTGTTCCATATGAACTTTAGCTTACCGATCAGGTTCAAACGACCTTTCAGCCCCTTGATGAGCTCATTTGTATCAGGCAAGATCATGACAAATGCAACAGGTTCATTGGCAGGGGTATATGCAAACCATATCAATTTGGGATCCATCACAGGTTTTATTTTGTTGATGGTCTCTTCTATTGTGGCATCAGTGACTTCGGTAAAGTTTTCAAAATCTTTCCACGCATCATTGTAAATTTCCTTGAAGTCCCTTGCATATTTAGAAACATTGGAAGTATCGAGATGCCTAAAAACATAGCCATTCCGTTTAACCACCCAATTGGATATTTTTATTACTTTTTCTGGCAATCCCTTTTTGACATCAATCTTGTTGGATATCTGAGCATATTTCTCTTTGAATCCATAGGATTCAAACAATGATTTGTAATAAGGAGGATTGTAATTCATGCCATAGAAGGGCTTTGAAAAGCCGTCCACCAGCAGGCCCCACCACATGTCATTTTCACCAAAATTGATTGGCCCGTTCATTGCCTGCATACCATGGTCAATGAGCCAGGATTTTGCCTGATCGAACAACATGTTTGCTGCATGCTGGTCATTGATGCATTCAAAAAAGCCACAACCGCCTGTCGGCTGTATTTCATTATAGGCCTTTTTGTCGTTGATAAAAGCGGCTATGCGTCCAAGGGTATTGTTCTGTTCATCAACAAGGATCCACCTTGTACATCTTCCGAAACTGAAAAAATTGTTTTTTTGGGGATCAAAAACCGATTCAATATCGTTCAGCAGAGGACAGATCCATTGTGGATCATCCCTGTAAATGGAAAAGGGCAGGTCCAGGAACTGTCTTTTGGCATGCTGATCAGAAACTTCAATTGTGCGCATGGGCTTAAATAAGCTACAAAATTACCAAAAAGCCAGGAAAGCTGATGTTGAAATGCATAATTAACGTTTGTTCAGTATTGAAAACCGGTTTGGGTAATCCGAAATAATGCCATCAACACCCATGGCTGCCATTGCAAGAATATCTTCTTCTTCATTTACGGTCCAGGCAATCACTTTTACCTTTAATTTCTTGCATGCTACGAGATATTCTTTTGAAACCAAATGAAATTCGGGACTCAGGTAATTTGGACGAAATCCAAGATTGCCAACCAAGTCTTCAGGCGACTTTTTATTGTTGCCCTCTATCAAAAAGGATGTTTTGACCGAGGGAAATTGCTGGTGTAAGACCTGTAATGTTCTTTTATCAAAGGATTGGATGATGGTTCTTTTTGAAACTCCGGCCTGATGAATGACCTGCATCAGCAACTCAACAAAAGGTTCCGGTGCGGGATGATAAATTCCGTCTGTTGCTTGTCCAGATTTCGTTTCTATGTTGTAGCGCACCGGTTTCAAACGATGGGTCTTTGTGTATTTCTCAACCGAATCAATTACATCTTTTAGCAGGGGCTTCACTGCCGGAATTTTCTTTTGTTGGGGAAATTTGGGGTGTGGTTTCATTCCAACATCCCATCTGCACACTTCATCGTAGGTCATTTGGTAGATGTTATGGGACCTGTCTTTGGGCGATGAAAATACATGTCCTGAAGGACCTGTAGCAATTTCTGGATGCATGAACGGCTCGTGTGACAAAATAACTTTATTGTCCTTTGTGATGACCACGTCCATTTCGAGGGTGGTTACACCCAGTTCAATCGAATGAATAAAGGCCGGAAGGGTATTCTCCGGATAAAGCCCC
>Ga0222712_10001013_pt1 | contig 35951 bp, 25 predicted proteins | sample C33_657DmetaG_FD_165043 | JGI IMG/M metagenome (GOLD analysis project Ga0222712, IMG submission 165043) | Estuarine water microbial communities from San Francisco Bay, California, United States - C33_657D | ecosystem: Environmental > Aquatic > Marine > Unclassified | place: USA: California... | reverse complement strand
GGGGGGGGGGGCGTTTGAATTTAAACACACGACAGACAGCTCGTGGGAGGACGACAAAGAACGACGACAGAGAACGACGGACGGACGACGGAGGACGGAGGACGACGACGGACGACGACGAACGACGACGGAGGACGGACGAGGACATGACGCGCGTGGAGGGCGATTGGGTGTTCGCCCACATCGCGGGGCCGTGCGACGTGAAGCACGCGAACCAAGGCGCGAGCGTGGTGACGTGCGGGGCGGACTCCCTCGTTACCGTGCGAGACAGTGCGACGATGGAAATCACTCACAGCTTTGGTGATCACACCGATGCGGTGAACGCCATCGCGGTGTCGCCGTGTGGAACGATGGCGTGCTCGGCGAGCGATGACTACGCCGTCAAGGCGTTTTCCCTCGCGCGAGGATCATTCGAAGCAAACGTGACGAGGTTTAGTTTACCCGTGCGAACGATCGCATACAGCGCCGATGGCAAATACGTCGCCGCGGGTGGAGAAGACACCGCGATCAAAGTGATCAAGATGGATGATAAAAGCGTGCATCTGCTGTTGGAGTGCACGCGAAGCAAGTGCATTAAGAGCTTGGCGTTCGACCCGCGCGGGGACTTCTTAGCGGCGACGGATGACAACGGCGCGTGCTTCGTGTGGATTCTTCGTCCTCAGAGCGAAGATGAAGAACCGGGCGACGTAGCGCTTAATGCGACGATTGCACCGGTGGCGAACGGGGAGTCTCCGCTTTTGAACACTGTGGCGTGGCGACCGGATGGTAACATATTAGCCGTGCCTGGACGCGAAAATGACGTCGTGTTCTTGGAGCGCGGTTCGTTTAAAGAGCTCGATTGGAGTTTGAAAGGGCACTCGCAGCCGATCTCTCTCGTTCGCTGGTCTCCGAACGGGAAGTATTTGCTCACAGCGAGCCAAGATAATACCGTCATCATTTGGGACGTCAAGAAGAAGGCGGCGCTGAGCAAGATGACGGACACGCAGCAGCTCGTGTGCGGGGCGTCTTGGAAGAGTTCTGGTAATACCGTCGTCATGGTAAATGGTGATGGACAGTTGGCGGTTTGGAACGATGCTGTGCCTTCGACGCACGCCTCGCCAACAGCGCAAGTTGCGGCGTCGGAGATAGATTTTATGAGCACGATAGAGGCTGCTGACGGACCTGGATTCGTCGACGACGAAGCCATCGGGGACGAAGGTGATGAAGAAGAGGAGGAGGAGGAAGATATGAACGATTTCGTCGAGTACGACGACGACAGGAAAGTACGCCGTAGCTCTGAAAAGCAACAAATCATTCAGATTGAGGCTGGGCCAAAGCCTCAGAAGGCATTTCAAAGCTGTGCCGTGGCAGCTGTTGAAGGAAGTAACCGACGATTATTGGCATATAACATGATTGGATCATTAGTTACTACAACTGAAGGCGAGTTTAGTTCCGTGGATTTCCAATTTCACGACACTTCACGTTTTGGACGCATTCCAACGATTACCGATTACTACGGATACACGATGGGTGTCATTGGCGAGAAGGGCTGCGCGCTGGCAAGTCCAATGAAAGAGTCCGAAGCAGAAAGCATGCTGTACTTTAGAGCTTATGAAAGCTGGTCGAACGATAGCGAGTGGAAAATCAGTATGCCTGCGGGAGAGGATATTCTTGCCATTGCCACTGGTTCGTCGTGGGTTGCCGCTGTGACGTCAAAACGCTACCTCCGCGTATACTCACTGGGTGGTGCTCAAAAGCAAATTATCTCCCTCGAAGGCGATGCAGTCACCGTTGCGGGTGATGACGATTCATTGGCCGTCGTGTGGCATGAGGCCGCACCAATGGGCCCGGCACCCGGCGATCAAGTGCTCGCTTATGCGGTGTACAATTTGCGACGTTCAAGTCAGCTTGCTCGCGGCCGTGTGGCACTCTCTCCGCTGGCGAAATTAACGTATATTGGGTTCTCTGAAGAGGGCATGTTGTGTACTGGTGACAGTGCCGGGGTTGTTCGAATGCGAACGGAAGATTTTGGTGGATCTTGGGTGCCTGTTTACCGCTCGTCTGCGGCACGCTCAACCGATGGTCAACATCACTGGGTTGTTTCTTTATCAGCCTCGTCCTTGTACTGCGTCATCACTAGAACCAGTGCAGGTCCGACTGCAAATCCCAGACCGGTGCTTTCAATGTTGCCTCTGTCTTTACCAGTTGTTATCCCTGATCAGTCTCTCGGTGATCTCGAAGATGAAGCGGCCAAAGCAAGTTTGGCACTCTCAGTGGCTCAAAGTGCTGGTGAGGATGTCCGTCTCGCCTTGGGTGCATCTGAGAAGGCTGCGATTCGCCTCTTCCACACTGCATGTAAGGCTGAGAAACTCGAGCGTGCGTCTGATATCGCCGAAACCTTCCGACAGCCGAAGAGTCTCCAAGCTGTACTCAAGCTTCCATTGGTTGCTCGTCAGCCCGCGCTCGTGACAAGAATCAACCAAATGATCGAAACTGCGATTGATCCTGAGCCGACGCAATATACGCAACACACGCAACCTGAAAGCTACACTCCGGCGTCTTTCGTCGCGAAATCGGCGCCGGCTGCGAATGCCAATCCGTTCGCGCGTCGTGCCAGTTCGATGAAATCCAACGCCGGCGATGAAAACAAAGACCTGAACGAGCAGTCCCCGGGCGAGTCGAAGGAAGGAAAACGAGATGCGGAAGCTGCAATCGCGCTATCTGCTAAAAAGTCTAAAGCGATGCCAATTAATCCGTTTGCTCGATGAGAGCACTCTGCGTTTAAGTAGCTTTGGTTTGTGTTTGTTAAACAATATCTTTCTAATCAACTAAATTTTGCGACTTATTCTTCTTTCTTATCGTCCTCGGTTTTCTTCTGAACGGTTGGCATCGGCGTTTTCTTTTCTTCGTCGTATTTCTTGTCCAAATAGATCTCGATACCGATGAAATAGCCCGCAGTGATGACCAAGAATTGCCACACCTCGATATCCCCGAAGACTGGGTCCCTAATCGATATCGCTTGGGCTTGTTCCGGGAACGCTGCTTGGAGCGCCACGGCCGCTGCGATGCCACCCACAACATAACTAGAAGTCATCAGCTTGTTCAACGTTTCGCTCGTCGAGCCCACCGCTCGTTCGCCGTGTCTAGGCTTGGCAGAGCATCGCACCGTGGCCATCTTGTTGTTCACCGCGCGGCGTGCGACGCGAACCTTGGGCACCAAAGTGGACGCAGACGTGCTCAAAGCAGTAGACATTGTCGTTTCTGGTACTGCGAGTGTAGTTATGGCGCGCGTGGTGCGCGCACGGTGTCGAGCGCGCGCGATGCCGCGTGGGAAACCGTTTTGGATAAGCAGGGTCGAGTCACGAACCAAGAGTTTCCACACAGCGTCGGACTGAGGGAAGATATCGCCGCAGCACGAAGAGGAGCGAAGGAGGAGCGGGACCCTTCACGCACTCTGCAGCTCTAGCCACTGGGCGAACTCGATCAAAAATTCCACAGCGCGTGCATCGCGATCGAATGTGCAAGAATTCGGCTTTCGGCGCGCGCGTGGACGCGCGCGACGATCTCGAGACGTCGCTTCTACTCGTCCGGAGCAGTTTGAAGTCAGAATAAAATAAGTTACTATCACGAAAATGCGGACGAAAGTGTTTCGCACGATGAGCGACGACATTAAAATCGAACACCGCGAATCATTGTTTAACGATTGAATTTAATAGCACGAAAATCAATCCAAAACATCACGGTGATGGTCAATTCAATTGAATTAATTAATTTGACATTGAGCGGACGCGCAAATAATTAGTCGTACTTCGAGCTGCAAATGGCGCTTAAATGCTTTAAATGGAATCGAGATAGAAAAAGACGGATGATGATTGCACTCTGCGATTAAGCGCGTTTATAATGGGTTTTAGACGAAGCGATCACCGTTCAACACGCGCACGCTTGCCTTAACATGTATCGCACGAAATTAATTGCAAAAATAAATTCATCGGGCGCTAATCGCACCACACAGTGCGTATTCAGCGACGCAATTCACGTAGCGTGCTGTCCTACGCATGCAAACATCGCCGACGCGGTCGTATACCAGAAACTTGCTGTCCAGACAAAGGAAATTTGCAATTCAATTAGAAGACGCCGAAACACGAATTAATTCACTCTTCAATTACTTGAACGCTGCAGCTTGCATGCCGTAGTACGAGCTGATGTATACTTTTAAAGCTTTACTTCGCTGAAATGTATGTTCTAGATTGTTCGTAACTTTTATGCTGTTTCATTTGATGGACCTGCGTTCAGGTTTGCAATTAAATTCGTGGACGTTAATTAATTGATTCACCACTTCACAACACCGTTCCTATAATCTCTGCTCACAAATATGGTTTCAGTAGCGACTAGCATTATGCGATTCGAGGGACGTTTGAAGAAACGAGCAACCTGTCTCGACTCATCTCGAATTATTTAATTCGGTCGAAATAGTTGATACAATTGTTGGCTGCGTTCCCGCGCGTCGTTATTGTCACTGCGAGTTGTTTCGGGCAATTCCAGGAACGACGCGCAGCGGTCGCAGACGCATCTTTGATTGATTTGAGTACGGTTGCGTTTGATATCACATGAATAAATACATTGCCAGCAGCTACTTTGTCATGGCCTTCGCGACCTTTTCAGCAAATGTCGAAAACCGTCGGAGGTCGGCTTCGAGGATGGATTCCACTAACGGCGACACCGCGGAGCCGAACGGGACGAGCGGGCCTGGTACCTGGTAGCTGATTTCCATCACCAGCTTCGTGCCTTGGGGCGATTTGTTAAACGTCACCGACCCTTTGTTTTTCAGCCCCTCGAGCGACTCCCATTGGATCTTCTCGTACTTGACCGGATCTAAATCTTGCGCGAGCCATGAGAACTCAAAATGTTGACCAAACTGGTCCGTCGATAACGTCCATTTCGTCTTTGTTTTATCATTCGGTAGGTACGACACGGAGGAAATCCAAGGCATCCAATTCGGGATGCGCGTGCGGTCCTGCCACAGCTCCCACGCCACCGGGAGCGACACTGGGGCCACCACCGAGGCCGTGTTTTTCACCCATCCACCCTCCATGCGCGCGTTCGAACCGTTCGATGCGCGAAGATCATGTCTACGCACGTTTTTGCGTCGTCGTTGATCCCTCGTCGACGACCCCACGTGCGCTGGAGTCCAGGTCGCGAGTGCGCGCGTCATGTGGATCGCGATGATTCGCGCACACCGACGAGACGACGAGAACGCGACGGGCGACGACGAATGGCGACGACGACGGTGTTCACGGAAACTCTACGCGTTCAGTTCACTCGTCGTCACGTCCGCCCGTCCGCCCGCCCGCCCGCACGCACGCACGCGCGCATCAATGCCGTCATCGACGTCGATGGTCGACGACATCGTTCGTTGACGCCGCGAGTTCTTGGTGTCGAAACCCGTCGTCGTCACAGGGCGTCGCGCGCGACGCCGCGACATCGATCGACGTCGACGATTGCAAACGTGTCGTTGACGTCATCTTCCGAATCGTCGTCCTTTCGCGCGTCATGGCGGACGCCAACGACGTCGTGTTCTCGTGCGCGTGCGACAGCACCGTCGCCGGGGGCAAATCTTTTGGACGAGCGAGTTTGTATCACGACTCATTGCGATGGACTGCCGCGGACGACAGCAATCTATCAGGCGCACGCGTGTTGACGTTGATGGCGGTGACGCAGCACCAGCGAAACAAGCCCGGGAGCGCGACGGCGAGCTTGAGACTGGTCCCGGACAACGACCCCAAGCGCGCGCTCGTGTTGACGTTCGCGTCGGAGAGCGAACGCGATTCCCTCAGCGATCACATTAAAACGCAAATAAAATCGATAGAAGAAAACAGACGAGGAATGCCTTCCAACGCAGAAGTGACGGCGAGAGAAGAATTATTGAAAACGAATGCCGATTTGGCGACGCTCTACGAAGAAACGGTCAAGGCGGGGGTGATCACCGCTGAGGACTTTTGGGAGGCGAGACGGAACTTGTTCTCCGATGCGATGGCTAAAAAAGCGACGGGGCAAAAACATGGCATAGAAAACACACTTGAGGGTGATTTAAAAGGCTCGCGAGATGGGATTTCGGACACCGTGACGTGCAATTTGACAAACGAGAAGATGCACCGAATCTTTGCCGAACGACCTTCGGTGCGACAAGCATTTTTAGATAACGTGCCAAAGAAGATGACAGAACGAGAATTTTGGACGCGTTTTTTGCGCTCGGAGTATTTCAAACAAATGCGAGCTGGGGCGCCACCGCAGGGGGAAGAAGAGGCATCGGATTTAGCTCTCTTCGCGCGCAAACCTCCTGATGCTGCAACTTTAAAGGCGCAGATAAAGTCTTTGGCACCGCAATTGAACTTGAAAGCAGCGACGGACGATGAGCTAGGTGAGGGGTACGGGTTTCTTCACGACGGTGCTCGAGATAGTAGAAGACCGAAAGAGGCAGGGGCGTTGCCAGAGGTGTTTTCAGAATTGAACCACCATGCTGCCGTGGTGCTCCGAGGTCAGCCACAGGCGAATATCGTAGATGCGCGGTCTGCAGCAATCGCGGCTAGAGACCACGAAAAACTTGCTTTGAGCGACAAAGATTCTGGCGTCGGGCAAATCGGCGATGAGGAGCCGGCTTGCACTATTGAAGATCTTGCCTCAAAACCGCCGCCGCCGCCACTCAAGGAGCTCAGGATTCGTGATTCACATCAATACTTTTCGTCGATTGCTGACGAACAAGAGACTCAAAAACCGTCCACGTCAGCAGTGATTGTAGCTTTCAAAGATGCCGTCGCCGCCGCCGCCGCTTATCTGCAACCATCAGGAAAAAAGCAGAAATTGTGTGCTTTGGAGCCAGGAGTTGCGGCGCAAGTATTGAAAGAGGTAATTCAATCGCTTGCAAAGGTTGAAGATTTGAATGCGCAGTTCGCATCTCAGCAAAGCTTTAGTAAAGCTAATGATGCAGATGAGTTTCCGAAAGCCGTTGATCAGCAGTTGAAGCGTAGTGCAGCAACTGGTGCGGAGCTTTTACGTCAGTTTTGGATATCCGCTCCGATGAATACTTCTGTGCGCTGGGAGAAAGCCGCAAAGGTGAGCAAATCGCTTGAAAATTTGTACGACAAATTAGAGCAAGTCAAGAATTCGCTTTCAGCCGTGCATCGGCATACTGCGTCGCAGCGTTTACGTCCATTACTTCAAGCGTTTGACAGTGCGTTTACATTTTACGACGACGAGAAATTACGACGTCCTCGAGCGTTTGCTGAATTCGAACAATCTCAACACGCGGTTTAGCACTTTTAGTTTGAACGCACTAGTTTCCTTAGCATTATGAATGAGTACGTTTGGATCAGTAGGCACGAATCATGCGCGATGCGAGACCGACTTTCATGTGCGTGTGAGATTTGTTTTGCTCGAAAGCACTGCGGCACTGGTTGATCTCCTCACACCTTCGCGCTCTAGACCGCGTGGTGGTGCGAACGACGTCGTCGCATTAACGCACGCACGAGCGATAGATCCACGGGTGTTAATTCTTCCTCCTGTGATCGCTCGATGCTACGTCAGACGTTCGCCACCGTTCGTCGAAACGCTCGACTCGATCGAACGCGAGGTTTCTTCGCGCTCGGTGACCGAACGAGCGCGTGTGACACCACGACGTCGGCCCGAGCGACGTTGAACGATGACGACGCGATTGGAAAACGCGCTCGATCGGTCGCACCGTCAAGTTTGTCGCGATCGTTCGCCTCTGGGTCAACGCCAACGCCGTTGTTTGGATCGATGCTTGTCGAACGCATCCCAATTGTGATACCCGAAGCCCCGGAGTGGGAACGAGAATACAAAGAGTGGAGCGAAGCGAGACGAGATAAGTTCAAATTGAAACTCCCAGATTCAGTGGTGGAACCTAAAGGCTTGTTGGATAACTTACCTGATTTCGAACCAGCGCCGAGAGAGACGGAGGCTGATCGACTCGGCGACCGAAGCACAGTTTACCGCAAGCTTCAAGAGTATTTATTTCTAGTAGTGAAAGACAAATCGAATAAGTGGGGATTTCCGAAGGTGAAACACGAAGATGGCGAAACGATGCGACAAACGGCAGAGCGTTCGTTGAAGGATTTTGCGGGAGATTCCATAGAGTGTTTCGTCGTGGGCAACGCGCCGCAGGGTCACTACACAGATTCGAGCGGTGGCACAACGTTTTACTACCGTGGTTCCTACATCGAAGGTGACTTGAAACTCGAAGATAAATACATCGATCACGTTTGGGCGACGAAGGAAGAGCTTGGGGAGTATTTCGACGCGAAGCACCACGAGTTGTTAAAGAGAATGCTTTAGACACGTACTGTAGGCGCGTGAGTTTATTAATATCAAAACTAGTCACATAGTCGGTTCAACATGGTACATTGATCACAAAATGCTTTGCTAATAAGCTTGCTATGTTTCTAAGGCAGCGTCGGAGGCGTCCATTGCGTCTTTCCCAAAGCTTTGTTGTGGTAATAAGGTCGTCCGATTTTGTCATAAAACATAACCCACCCGGCGGCTATTGCGGGTTGCATCCCACCCGCCGTCGTCGCTTTCGCGGCGCCACCCACCGCCGTGGCCTTAATTTCTTTCTTTTCTTCTTCTTCTTCGCTTTCCGAGACTTCCTCTCCTGCCGCTCGTCGTCGCGCTCTTTCGTCTCGTTTCAATTTTGCCTTGGCGTACGCCTTGGCGTCTCGCGCCATCTTCCTATAATCAGGCTCTCTCTTCGCGGTCATCGGTGGATCGATCATGAATGCCTCTCGCGGCCACTTATTCGCCCAATCTACGTTTCCATTCATGCAAAATGCCGCTTGATGTCCTTCGATGCCGCATATGTTACACCCATGAATCGACGATCCTTGCGGTCGTCGCAACTTGTGATGCTTCTCCATCGTTCGACGTCGAGTTCGACGTCGAGTTCGACGTCGTCGCCCTCACGCGCCCTTCGCCGTTGGTTTCGATCGCCCTGGTTTCGATCGCCCTGTCCGTCGCGCGACGTCGTTCGCCTCCGTCGCGCGCGTCGCTCGCGCGTCGCGTCGTCGCGCGCGCGTCCTCCTCGAGTCGTTCGCGCGAACGCGCGACGTTGAAACGGGTTTAACTACGCGACGTGGAATTCGAAGGGAAAAACTAGGGTTGGACGTCGGTGTGGGTCCTCGAAGAACGAGTTGTGATTCGACGAAAACCACCCCACGGCGCGCACGAGCGACGGACGATGGGGGACGACGACAGCGCGCGCGACGACGACAACAAACGCCTCTTTCGGTCGCGCGTCACGAGGGGTTAGGAGCGTAGGACCATGGTGAACGTACGTAATTTAACATCGCAATCGATCGCGCGGTGACGAGCGAGCGCCGTGCGTCGCGACAGGACGCACGATGAGGCGAAACAGCCGCGAAGGCGCTCGCGTTAGGGCTCGATCGCGCGCGATGGGTGGGACACATCGCTGACCTCGACGTGATTTCTCGCTCAATAGGTGCCAAAATCTAAGAAAACGTTCTGCAAGGGGTGCAAGAAGCACGCCGCGCACAAGGTGACGCAGTACAAGACGGGCAAGGCGAGCCTTTACGCTCAAGGTACGTGTGGATTGAAAACCCTATTCGCGGCACGCGATGCGTGATCGCTCGCCTGGGCGACGCGAGCGCGCGAAGCGAGCGAGCACAAAGTTCGCCGTTGTTACGAAAATCTTCGTACTCACCGCGTCTCCTATTTTTCAAACACACAGGGAAGCGTCGTTACGACCGCAAGCAGTCTGGGTACGGTGGTCAAACGAAGCCCGTGTTCCACAAGAAGGCGAAGACGACAAAGAAGATTGTGCTGCGCCTTCAGTGTAACACGTGCAAGCAAGTGCACATGCACCCGATCAAGCGCTGCAAGACGTTCGAAATCGGTGGTGACAAGAAGAAGAATTCGTAAGTGTTTAATTGCAACTCGTCGCGAGCGTTTTTCAGTGCGGTTTTCGAGTGGCGCGAGTGATTAAATTTCATCAAACATGCGACTGACGTTTGCTCTACTTCTTAATCACGCAGTTCTGGCGGCTACTAAATGTACGTCGTTGGCCGTAGTAGCTCGGTTTGTCATTTTAGGGTGGGAGTCTATAGAGTAAAACTCAGAGTCATGTAACGCACATTCTATCGATTCAAAGCATTTGGGCGACGACTGTCGTACCATTATATCCTTCGTCCACGAAGTCTCGCCTCGCCAATACACGATGACATAATTATTTTCATCGCTGTCGATTATTCACGGTTTTACTCCTCATCAGGCGTAGAACTGAGCTCGCATCTTTTTGCCACCCACCCAAGCACTCTGTGAACACCCAATTGAGGTGCTGCTGAGACGACAGATCGCGCCTCGTCGGTGCGCATCAGTGATGTCACCTTACGAGCCCATCGGAGACGACGAAAAAATGTCAAGTATTGATGTAGACGAGGCGCAAGTCACGACGCCTCTCACGGGCATTCCAAACGAGCCGGCACACTTATGGAAGAGCGCTCGAGTCTTAATGATCATCCTGTTGTATTGCGTCATCGGAAGCTCGTTGAGCGTGATCAATAAGGTTGTCGTGACGTACATACCTTGTCCGAATTTCATTTTGTTCTGCCAATTCGCATCGACCTCCATTTTGCTGTTGATCGCTGACGCGGTAAAGGCGATCGAGGTGGAGGCTTTGACAAAGGATATAGCAATTGGATTCATTCCTCTCACCATAAGCTTCTTTGCGCTGCTTTTGGCGGGTATGGAGGTAATGAAACGCGCACCGTTAGAAACATTTATCGCTGTGAAGTCGGTGACGCCAGTGGTGTTCGCTTTGAATGAGTACGTGTTCCTTGGACGGGCATTTCCGACGCTGAAATCGCTCCTGGCGTTGAGCGGCATCGTTGTTGGCGCGGTCATGTATGTGAACGTAGATGTGTTTTCTTCCGCTGCAGCATATGCATTCTGCGCGTTGTTTATCACCGCCGCGGTTGCCGAAGGTTTGATCGCCAAGCATACTATTGATAAAATCAGGCTGAACAACTGGTCAAGGGCGTTCATCATCAATCTGTTGAGCATTCCGCTTTCGCTTTGCCTATTCCTGTCTTCGAAAGAGTACGAAGATTTAGCGGACGTGCAGTTCACGAAGAAGTCAGTGATTCTTCTCGTCGCTTCCTGTTTCATCGGACTCGGGATGAGCTTTTCGACAATGTGGATTAGAGAAATGCTTTCGGCGACGTCGGTTTCTGTCGTCGCCACATGTAACAAGTTCCTCTCTGAAGGCGTGAACTGGCTGATATGGGATAAGCACACCACGTTGCAAGGGACGTTCGCCATCTTGATTATCATGACGTGCGGTATCTTCTACGAGCAAGCGCCGCTTAGAGTTGAGGGACAGGGATATTCTCGCGATCACATTTGCCCGTGTTTGCCGCGATGGATGGTTGGTGTCTCCGCCACGCCATCAAGAGACAAGACGCCCCTTCTCAGTAAAAATGGGCAATAGTTAGTTGATATCGCCAATTCAGTAGTTTTCAGTAGCCACTAGCATAACATGGTATCTAATGTTTAGTCTCTTCGATAAAACTGGTACGAGTAAAATCTACTCGTGCCATCGAACGGTGAATCGTGCTCGAAGATAAAATTTTTTTGTTTTATCACAAAGGTAGAGAACGTTTCTGAGGTCATGGTCTTGGGTCTTGAGATTGCGTATCGCCTGAAATCATAATTCGCTCGTTAAGAAACGACCTTTGAATCATGATGCGCTTCGTAATCAACATCTATTGAATCTTGATTTGCTTCGACGTCGGGGTCGTCGTTTTTTGCTTCCCAAACGTCACCGTCAGAGTCCCATCATCGAATCCCGCTTCGAGCTTGTTAAAGTCGGTGTTTGCCGGCATGCGCAGCGCACGTTGGGAGTATTCCATGGTATCGCGACGTTCAGCTCTGTGGTACTTGTAACCTTCATCTTCCCATTTCTTTGTGTCCTTCTTCGTCGCCGTGATGCGTACGATTTGCCCATCGAGTTCGACATTGACGTCTTCCTTCTTCATCCCAGGAAGGTCCGCACGCAACACGTAAGAATCATCATTTTCTGCGCGTGCGAATGTACGATTAACAATGTCAGCGGACGACGAGGCACAAGAATCGTGGCGCCATCGAAGATCGCGATTAAGTAGTGGCCGTCGACGCGCATTCACACTTACCGAGCACGTCTACCGGGATTACGCGAAGTCCAGAAAGCGGTTGCGTCGCAAGAGATCCAGGTGTTCGTCCAACCAAAGGCATGAAAGGGTTACCTAAAGCCCCGGGTTGGAAGTTGGAGAAGAACTGCGGGCGAATCGAACGGATGTCTTCGTCAGTTGCTCGTCGTTCATTATCATTGAAACCGAGAACGCGCGCGTTTGCGCTGTCAAGAACAAAATACCCGCATCACACGATCAGATGCGCACGCGCGCGTGATACACGTACATCATCAGCATCACGAAACACGTCTCGGAAGAACGAGTCGGCGGATTGAAGCTATCAAGGGAAAGAAAACGTCAGTGGTTTGTTCGCGTCTTTGCTCGCCGTCCGACGCGCGCTGCGGCGCGTTCATCTTCGTCTCAATCGTCGACGATATCGTGTCGATGTCCTTTATAGCGCCGTACCGGATGAGAAAGAGCCATGGTGTTTTGTTTGTTCTTGTGTTTTGATCGTCGCGTGATCGTGAACGGAGTGTCGTTCGCGGTGGCGTCTGCGAGTGCCGTTTCGTCTCTCGTCCACGCCTTCGAGAACGTTCGCTCGATCGCTTGGGACGTCGGTGTCGATCGGTGGGATATGAACCGTCACCCGTGCATTGGTCGGTCGGACGGTCGGTCGGTCGGTCAGTCGGTCGGTCGGTCACTGACGCGGGCGACTCTCCCATCCCATCCCAACGCGCGCTTCAATGGTGAACGCACGCGCGTCGTCGACGGACGAAAACGAAAACATCGCGAGGACGACGCACGAAAGACATAAGTGAGGTGTTCGTTCAAAACCACTCGATCGTTCGCCTGCGATGCTTCGCGCGGCGTTGAGGACGAAATCACCGAACAGCGAAGATTTCGCACGTCATGGCGACCGTTGCGAAGGACGCGCGCGCGCGACGACGAAGGAGACGCGCGCGATGACGATGAAAGACGAATGGGAATGCGCGAAGGAGAACATAGAACATATAAATGACGCACACGCCGCGACGTCTTTCGACGCACTGAGTGACGACGTGATAGCGCACGCGCTTTCGTTTTGCGACGCGAGGACGTTGGATACGCTGACGCGAACGGCGCGAAGGTTCAGGGCGAGCGGGAATAACGTCGTCGAACGAGGGGCGGAGACGAGCGTGCGGAGACGAGAGCGTGTGAAAGGAGGAATTCTATTGAGCGTAAGACCGGGAGAGTCGTGGGTGCGCGCGCTCGCGTTCGTGGAGGCGCGCGAGGAGGCGGAGATGTTTGGGCTTGCGAGTGTTTCGGCGAGCGAAAACGCAACGACGGTGGTGACGCGAAGCGGCGACGTGTACGTTTGGGGCAACGTCGAGGACGGCGCGAAAAAGTCATATTCATCGGCAAACGAAGCGTCAGGTTCGTTTCGACCGCGTGCGGTGCATGCGGCGGCTGGGTACGCGTGCGTGATTCGCGCGAGTTGCGACGCGTTTCACGTTGAGGCACTCGCGACGTCAACGACGGGAGTTGGTTCGCCAGGGTCACCAGGCAATTTTCACCAGTCCTCGACTGTTCAAGATGAATTAAGTCGGATTCTAATACCGCCGCACGCGCATGCTTTTGGTGATGTGCGAGTGGTGCAGATTGCTCTTGGAAGAGTCCACGCTTTGGCATGCACAACGAACGGCAAAGTTTTCTCCTGGGGAGGCGACGCTGCTGGACAGCTCGGTCACGGGAGCCGAGCCTTGGGAGAAGCGATCGCGAGAATATCGCTTGGAAGATCACCGACAGTAAACACGGTGCGAACGAAGCGGCGCATGCACGGCGGCGGCGGTAGCCCTCCACTGTCTCTTCATCAAACGTTTTTGACGGATCCAGGCCCACGGCAAATCCTGGCACTCTCTGATGAGAACGTGGTCAAAGTGTGCGCTTCTCGCTACTCTTCAATGGTGTTAACGAAAGATGGTAAAGTGTTTTCTTTCGGTGATAATCGCGAAGGCTTATTGGGCGTAGGCGATACAATTGTGCGATGTTCGCCGACGCACGTTGCGACAATTAAGGAGGATGTCGTTGACGTTTGTCTCGGTGCGCACCACGCGCTTGCGGTCACAGATGATGGACAAGTGTACTCTTGGGGCTCGAATCGACGAAGACAACTGGGGTACGATGGTGAAGCGTCGTCGCCTTGGCCAGGGTTAGTTCCGCTGGAAACGCAGGATGTTGCTCGATGTGCTGGTGGAGGTGCGCACTCCATTTGTTTAACGAAAAATGGATATTTGTACACTTTTGGTGCGAATGATGATTATCAATGTGGTCAAAAACAAGAAAATGATGAAAGCCATCCTGGTCGCGTTCCTGGGATTCCCTCGCGAATAGTCGAAATCGCCGCTGGATCGAAGCACTCGGTCGCCGTCGACGCCTCAGGAGTCGTGTACGGCTTCGGATCAAATGAAAAGGGACAACTTGGGAACTTTGAGCGTTCCATCGTTCGAACAGCGCGTGTGTGTCGTATATGAGTTTGCTTGATCATTGTCACAAGGCCAATCTACTGTAAATCTAGTTGTCGTTGAAATATAAGCCTACATAGAAAAATTCCCCATTTCCACCAAGATGCGATCCCACTAAGCAGCCTTACTTTTTGGGAGAACATCAGAGGCGATCAAGGCACCAATGATAATTACCAATCCACCAACGTAGCCTATCGGGCCCAAAAATTCACCTAACGTGAAAGCGCCGAATACGGCGGCAAATAACGGTTCACCAGCGAGTAAAACTGAACTCTCTGATGCACTGACGGTTTCTTGTCCTTTGGCTTGCGTCAAGTCCGCAACGCAACCTGGAACAACCGCGGTGAACGCAAGGATGGCCCATACGTGCCAGTTTCTCCATCCAGCCCAAGGAATACCCGCACCCGGGATGCCAGAAGTGAACGCAAACACGTCGAAGAGCCCCCAAGCGCCGTACATGATGGCCAAAAAGAAGGCTTTCCAAATTTGCAATCCTTGTCCGGAGAATCCTTGCTGGGCAAACGCACCGATGCGGTAGATGTACATCGAATACGACGCAGCTCCCGCAACGGCTAACCAATCACCAAAGTTAAATCCACCGCTTATACCAGCGGCGGCGGCGGCTTTACCGCCATCCATCCCGAGCACGGCGACGCCAACAAACGCCAAAGCGCACCCGAGCCACGTGTTGCGCGATACCTTGTCTCCACCGAGAGTAGCGATAAACGGCGTGAACGCGATTGAGGCTTGGGTGAAAAAGCTCACGCGTGTCGCTTCGGTGAACAACAGGGCGACGTTACACAGCCCTTGATTTCCGAGATTCCACAGCGCAAGCTCCGCAGCACCGAGCCAAAACCCTCTCCCCGTTTTAAAGCCAGCGCCGCCCGTGGAGTTTGGTCTCATCAACATTGGAATGAAGCATGCCAATTGCATCAATCCGCGCACGCCACCGAGCACGCCCGCCGTGGGCGCTCCTTGCGATTCAAACACGAGCTTTAAGCACACCGAGAGCGACCCGTACGCCGCCGCGACGAACACCAGCAGCGCGCGTCCAAAGTTCACATCCGCGGCGGGTATAATCCTCTTGTCCATCGCACTCGTCGTCACGTTCGCCCCGCGCTTCGCGTTGTCGCATTCACGACGAAACGTTCTTGCTCTCGTTCGCGTCATCGCACTCACGATCGATCGTCCTTTCGTTCCACTCCCCTCGCCATCGCGCGCGCTCGTCGGCGGCTTGACGGTCAACGCCAAAGCCAGCGTTCGAGTGTCACCGCGCGTGGACGGCGACATCATCACGCGCGCACCACGAGCGCGCGCAAAGGATGATTTCGTCTCCGAGCTTCGTCGCGCCGTCGCGAGCGCGCTAGAAACGGTCGTCATCGCGCGCATAGCGCCGAGGAGTGACGCGACCTAACGGGTGGGGCGAGCGGAGAGGCGATATGTTCATTGGAGGTCTTAGATACTGTTATACGAAACATTCGTTTTATGGGGCTTAGCTCAGAGATTGAATTCGACGCCGACGAAAGAACGAACGCTCGATAGGAATGGAATTACACGATGACGACCGCTATCACGCGTTGTGGACGTGAGAAGTCGACGCGAGTATCCCGTCGACGTAATTTAAGCCGAATGTCAGGAAGACACAGGCTTGGAGGAGGAGAAACACGGAGTAGCCGATCATGGCGTGCGCGAAGACACCCCAGAGACCGCACGCGGCAAAGAACGAGCCCATGGCGAGTTCCTTCCAATGAATCGGACGAGCGCGACGCTTTTCGGTGATTTTCTTCACGAGCTTGATGTTGCTCGCCTTTTCGACCTTGGCGGCGACCCATTTGCCAATCTTGGTGGTGACAACCCATTCACCTGCTTGTTCAAGCTCTAATAATCCAGCGAGCATCGCGCTTAATTTGACGATGCACATGGCGTTTTCGAACAGCACGTACGGAATGGCGTACACAAGACCGTTCGGGGTCCATGCTACGGTGCTGAGCGTGACCAGGAGCGGCGCATAGACCAAAGCCCAGAATGGGAGATAGATTTCAGGTGCGATGGCGCACAGTGGAATCAAGACACAATAGAAAAAGAAGGATACCAAGTGCGTGGACATTTGTCGGGTGAAGAAGAAGAAGAAGTTCAAGTAGAGCTTGCTCGAGAGTGGGATGTCAGATGCCCACACCGCTGCGGTGCACTGACGCCACAACTGCATAGGACCTGCAGACCAGCGATGTTGCTGCTTTCGGTATGCATCGTATTGCGCCGGAATTTCATTTAAGCATGTAACGTCATCGAGAAAGATGAATTTCCACCCACGCAGATGCGCACGTAGACTCAAATCTAGGTCCTCAACTGTCGTTCGATGGTTCCAACCTCCGGCGTCGATGATGCAAGTTCGCCGCCAGACCCCAGCAGTACCGTTGAAATTAAAGAAGAGATTCGCTGAAAAACGAGCAAATTGTTCGCAACGAATGTGGTAGTTTAATGAAATTGTCTGCACTCGGGTAAGCAGATTCTCAGTTTCATTCGCATACGTCCATCTCGCTTGAACAAAACCGCATTGAGGATTCGAGTGAATCCAAGGAACAGTCTTGTACAAGAAATCAGGCTCAGGTGAGAAGTCTGCATCAAAAATGCAAATATAGTCGTAATCCTACACATCATTAAGTCGTCAGCGAGATTCACAAAGCATGTTTAATGCACCTTACCACGATGTCATCCATCGCTTCTGACATTGCCCCAGCTTTGTATCCAGTCCGATTACTTCTCCAACGGTATTGAACTTTGATGCCGCGTTCTTGAACTTCTTCAATAGCTTCAGCGATTGCCGCCCTTGTCTCCTTGCACGTGGAGTCGTCGAGAATTTGAATTAATAGCTTCGATCGAGGCCACTCTATTTCACTCGCGCAGTGAATGACGTGCTGGCAGACGTCGGTTTCGTTGAACATGGGCAGCTGGATGACTACGGTTGGAAATACATCATCCGACAATGTGTCGTCAAGTTTTTTCAGAGGCGTACACTTGAAACGATCGAGCGCTTTTCTTCGGGTGCAATAGCGCCAATAAAGTGCAACGTAACAGTGAAATAACCTGTCGCTCGCCACTAGCGCACTGAGCATGGCTAAGATCCCAACGAAGAACTGCAGGATGGGAGAAATCATGTTCACGCGAATCTCGGCACAGAATATCGCCAACAGTGATGCGCGCTCGACGCCGCTGTTCCACGCCGCTCGGCGACTTTCATCTTCAGTTGCGAGTTTATGCAGCGTTTCTATGTGCGAGTGAGCGCGCTGCATGGTTGAGGGGTGCGTGCATAACGCCAAAACCAATAATGTGCACACCGCCGAGATGGTCCATGTTCTCCAAAACGTTGATTTGGCCGTCGGTGGGGGCGGCGGGACGCACATTCAATGCACACAAGAGATGAACTTCGATTAACCCGGACCAGTACCTTGGTCGCGGCGACGGACAGTATCGACGTGCCGCGTTGATTCGCCACCTACAAGGTTTTGTTTTTCTTGGAATGTTAATTTGCCTTGGTGAAACAAACGCCTCTTGAGTCGTTACAATTTTCTAGTTGATTCGCACGTAAGTGACGTTTAATCTTCTTCGAGATAGCGCATCGATGAATATGAACTTATTTTTATTTCTTAGAACTCACGTGAAACGCTCATCGCTCAGAGGGGAAGAAGGTGACGCGAGAAGTAACGCGCCACGGTGAACGCTAGAAATTTCTCGCCCACTGGAATCCCAAGGAATTTAGCCAGTTTAGCATCAGGAACGGCATATTTCCGGTTCGTCGCATCTAAAGAATCATTTGTTTTGAAATACTCCCACACTCGAGTCGTCAACGTCGCGCGATTGATTTGTTCTGAGTTGTCACCCAAGAACTCTCTCAATTCGGGTGAGCACTTGTACATGATTTGCAAACCGCCCGCCGCCTTGCGCTTGCGCTGCTCCTCTCGCAACTTCTCCATCTCTGTTTCCTCCAGCGGTGTCCAGGTACTGAATTCTTGCAAATATCTTTGCTTGTCCTTGTCCGACAAATTCTCATATTTCAGCCTGTCAGCTGCCGACATGCTTTTCCACTCAATTCCGAGTTGGCGAGCGATATCCGGGAATGATAGCTTCGGATTTTCAGCCTTGATTTGCGGTCTTCGCTCGCCCACGAAGCACAAGTAAGGCCCTTTTGGACCTTTAGGTCTCGTCGGATCTTGCACTGCTTTCGTCGCACCCCGTCCAGTCTTCTTTTTCTTTTCGACTTGACGCCGTTTGCCAGACACATCCGTCGCTCGACGTTGAGGAGCGTACGGTTGCTGCGCCCTCATAGCTACCGTCCCCGTCGCCGCTCGACGACTTACACCAGTTTTCAAAATCGTCTCGATCTGCGCATCGTTCGCAAACGCGTCCCGTTTCTCGTCAGTTTCCGTCATGGACGCTCGTCACTAGGAAATCTCGCGAGAATTCTCTCGCATTCCCGTCCCTCATCTCGTCCGAGCCTTAATGTTTTTCGAGTTTGTCGCTTGGACGCGCGTGTGATCATCACCCCAACGCATAGCTCACGAACGCGTCGTCGAATCGCGCGGCTCTCGTCGCTCTATCCACGTACCTGCTCTCGCACGTACGCCTTCTTCGTTTCCAACGACGTGGCGAGCACGATTTCGAGCTCGCGATGGAGCATCGCGATCGTTGACGTTTGTAAATCGGCGCGACGCACGATCGAAGGTAAGTGTTCATCGATCGCGCGTTCTAAATCCATTCGCGTTTCTCCGTCGTCGTTCGGCGTTCTATGAATGGCGCTCGTGCACTGCTAACGACTTTCTGTCAACGGGTGAAGACTCTAAATACCCCTACGCGCGCGAGAGGGACGGGGAAAACTGAGTGCGTTGAAATACAAGTGACTGGGGAAAACGAAAGAATGACAAGCAAGAATGAAAGAATAGAAAAAGAATGTAGAAGGAAAAGAATATCCCGTAGTCACGAAAACTCACGCCCCAAAAGATTGATACAGCGTCAAGTGCTCGAGATCGGTGACGAGAGAACCGCACTCCCAAGGAATGTCGCCGAGAGCTATAGATTCGCGAAGCTTCATGTCGTAAACGATGTTGCGACGACGAGGTTGTAAACGAGGCATCTGCAAGCCCTTGAGCACTTCGACCTGGGACATCGGCGCGAACCAAGGATGGGCATAGATGTCCGTGAATGTGCCGTTAGCGCCTAAACGCGAAAGCTCGTCCTCGTGAAGTAAAGATTTGACGATGGAGCACGTGTCTTGGTCGAACCACGTCGGGAACGTCATCGTGGAGTTTCGGTGATTCATCAACTTGCGATAGAGCTCTTGACGCGTGCCTTTTTCGGCGCCAAATGGCGTTCCACCGCTACAGAGTTCATAAATCAAAATCCCAATCGCCCACAAGTCGGCTTCGAAGCGACAGCCCCGGTGAGTTAAGACTTCCGGCGACATGTACTGCGCCGTTCCGCAAATTGTGTACGCGCGTTCGTCAACCTTTTCAAGTCGCTTGGCCATACCGAAATCGGCTAAACGCACGCTACCGTTGGTGTCCAGCAAAATGTTTTCTGGTTTTAAGTCGCGATAGACGTATCCGCATTGGTGGATGTACTCGATGGCCAACGCGCACTGCGTGGTGTACAATTTGGCGTCGTGCAACGACGGCAGCCCGTGATAATTCATCGCTTGAAATAAATCGCCACACGGCGCGTACTCGAGAACTAAATACAACGCCCAACGATCTTGATACGCGTGCAGCAGCTTGTCGATAAACGGACCTTGGTTGATGTGCGCGTGAATCTCGCGCTCACGCACGGCGTGTCGGATTTCTCCGACATCGATGAGCTTTTGCTTGCGCATCACTTTGAACGCCACGAGTTGCTCCGTCGCGCGATACTTGGCCAAGTACACGGTGCCGCACAGACCCCGACCGAGCTCGCGCAAAATCACGAAATCCTTGAAAGTAGCTTGGCTCATAGATTTGCAATCAGGCGTGCCTTCGATGTAATCTGCGTCGACGAACTCGCTCCCTAAATTCCCTCGCTGCTCCTGGCGAGTCTGCGGCTTTTCGCGTTGCTTTTCGCGCTCCTGCCCGCCGATGTGGCTCAACTGTGGAGGCGTTCTCACGCCAACCAAGTCACGCAGTTCCAAAGCCGATGCCGTGGTACGTAAATACGCCGCGCGCGCCGTCTCTTTAAATGCGCCCGTGCTATCCACTGTGCCTTGATTGTTGTTCGTTTCATCGCTCTCTGACGACGTCGTTGACATGGTGTTCACATCCACGCTCGACTCCGCTCGCGTCAGCCCGCGTCCAAAGTCAAATCCTCCGTTCATCACCCACTCCTTCTCCGTCGTCGCGCGAAGCATTGATGACGACGAATTCTGCATCACCCCTTTCATCGGTGACGTCGGCATCGACGTCGACCCATCGTGCATCGTCGATACCGCCACTCTCGGTCGCCCTTTCGCGATGGAGTTCACCCGTCTCGGCGGCGGTCGCGCGTGCGTCGCCGTCATCGGTGACGACGCTCTTGAACTCGCCGCACTCGCGTCTTGTCGTGTCTCCATTCCTTTTATATCATATCTTTCATCTATAGACTCGTCATTCATCGTCCTCACGTGCGCTATCGACGTCCCGTCGTCCACTCGCGCGATGAGGTTTTCTCCACCCTTCGCCCGCGACGCGAGCATCATCGCGCGGACGATATCCCCGGTCGTCCCCATCTCTGTGCTCCCTTCGCTGCTTTCGTCGTCGAATGCGTGTATGGTGTTTGCACTGCTTTCATCTTTCGCACGTGTTCGTGCCTTTCCTTCATCGTCGTCGCCGTTTACGTTCGTACACGACATCGGCGGTTCGTTCATCGTCGTCCTCGTCGACGGGACGCGGTCGCGATGGGATGTGCGGCGCACGATCGCTCGGCGAACGACACTTTTTCATCGAGGTCACGACGCTTTTTCAGTAAACTGGTGGGGCACTTTTTCGATTTTATTTTTTTGTTTTTTATCCATATGGTAGAGTATAAAGTACGATCGCGCGAGGTCGTGGGCGATGCCGTCGAGACACCCATGGATGGGTGTGTTTGACGCCACGAATGAAACTGTGAGGACGACCGTGAGTCGTCGACCGTGCGTCGTCCTCGGGACGAGTTCGTCGATCGACGGGCGAATGCGCGTCGACGTCGCGATCGAAGCGACGTCGTGCAAAGTGCCGAGTGCGGAGTGCGGAGTGCGGAGTGCAAAGTGGTTTCCAAGAAACACTCGCATTCGCTCGTTCGTCGTCGAGAGGCGTCAGTCGTCCTCACTCGTCCTCACTCGTCGTCGACCGCGATCGCGAGAGCGTCGCATCGCATCGCATCGCATCGCATCGCATCGCGCGGAGGACGACGCCTCGCTCTCGCTCGAGTGTTCGCCGATTGTGGTGATGACGACGACGACGAGGACGAATACGAGGATGAGGACACAGACGAGGACGACACCGACGCCGACGCCTTGGCGAGGACGACTCGGACGCGCGCGAACGAGGACGAGGACGACGCGTTGCGCGAAAGCGACGAACGAGAACGAGAACGCGACGACAGACGACGACGACGACGACGACGAAGACGGAGGCGAAAGGGTTGAGTACGAACGCGCGATCGAGGCGTTGATCGATGCGCGCGTGGAGTCGAACGAACGATTTCTCGAGGAGGTGAAGAACTATCGTCGACGAGGGCGGTTGACGATGAAGTTTTTCGATGCGTGCGAAGCGATGATGGATGATGCCGAAACGAGAGGGGACGTCGAGAGAAAGGATGAGATCGACGCGATGTGCGCCGAGGCGATGGCGCGAATGACGTATAGCGTGGAGGAAATAGTGCGTGGGATGGGTTTTGAACGCGCGGTCGGGGACGGAGACGAAGAATCGGCGCGAGGTGAACAAACGTTGGAAAGTGGGTTGACGCTCGCGCAGGAGAAGGAAGTGCGCGAGCGATGGGTCGAGCTCACTCGGGCGCTGGCGACGACTGGGGAAGCGAACGCGCGCGCGCAGGGGACGTTGAATGAGGAATCAAGGAGGAATGCGATCACAGAAATCGCAGGGCGCGTGGCGTTGGGGGCGGTGGATATGGAACGATTGATGCGCGTCGCCCCAGAGCGACGCATCGCGGATGTGTTGTTGACGATTCCTCGAGGAACGGAGCGCGCGTCGGCGGTGGAGGACGCGTTGACGCCACCCGATGAAGGTGAAAATGTCGATGGTGATGAGGAGAACGAAGTGGTGTTCACTACGGCACCCAAACTTTTGAACGTTGTCGAGATTATGCTCCGGGACGCGCGCGCTGCCGGCGACGCGACGCGCGTCGCGGAACTAGACGAGCTCGCCGCGCTCGTCGAGGCGAAATGCGAATTGTAGCCGACGATGAACGCGTGCTCACTACAGTATTTATAGAAGTGTTGTGAAATTGTACAGTGAATGCTTATTCAATGTGTGTTACTATCTGGTGATATGTTCTACAGTACGTGTTTTACTAGGGTAATTTTAAGCGCGACGTCTCAGACGACTTCGACCTCGATGCCATCGGTTGCGCGAGCTTCTCTGAGCTCCTCCACAGCGCGCTCGGCCAGCGCTGCGGCGGCGACCACTCCTGCTGTTTTAACAGCCTTAATCGCTCGCATGCCTTTATGTCGTCGTTGTAAGAGAAAGATGCCACGTTTGACGTGCGTGAAAACGTCAAAAATGTTGCCCGTGCCTTGTTGCGCGACCAAAATGCCGAGGATAACGGGGAAGGCAAATCCGATGGCTTTCTTCACACGCGAGAATGAACCATAATCGAGAACTTGGACATCTTTGCGCTTCACCCCACCAGCGTCTTGCATCGCTTCTTCCTCTTGACGAGTGTTTTGGAAATCGCGGAAGCCTTTGCACAGACTTTTTACGACGCCCCACATGCCGTGTCGTACCGCCATGCGCGCGACATCTTGCTGTACTTTTTGCTCTTCAAAATGCAGCAAAACGCACTCCGCGGCGGTGGTTCCCGGAGCATCTCCGGGTATCGTTCGCATGCGCCAGGCGCTAAAGTATGGATCAACGCGTATGACGTTTGGATTCTCATTCTGCTTCGGGTGTTTTAACCCCTTGGTGATGGTGTAGTACGTGTCCCCATCTTTCCACGTTCGCCGACTAAAGACGTAATCGCGGTTGGAAATAACCGGAAGCTGTCGCTCCCAAAAGCAAACTTCAGCGCCCGTGCGCACGTCGCGCTCGATGACATACTGCTTCTTCAAAAGCTTGTCCCACATGTCTCGCGACGTGTCCGAGTTGTAAAAGTCGCAAATTTCCTCCTTGGTCGCTCGTTGAAACACGCTTCGAGATAAGTATTCGGTGCCACCGTACGGTAATATGTGGCGCCAAGCGATGTAGTGACATGCTGACGGACCATCTTCCTTATCCATCATCTCTTGCCACTCCCCAGACTCTTCCCGCGGCACGGCGCTCGGTACCGAAGCGATGCGCGCCTTGAAGCGTTCAAAATCCAGCCGCTGTACGACATCCTTGACGCCGCTCGGAAACGTCGTTGGTTCGTTCCCTAGCTCTGCATACTTTTCTTGATGACAGTGCTTTGAACTGTTATCCTTTTCTACTCTCCTCCTGCGTCCGCGCTGGACATCGAGCGCCACCGCAATTCCGGTGATTTCTACGATGCGTTGCACGAGGACGCTCCGCGACGCCAACCAAAGCACGAGCGATCGCGTGGTCACCAACGTACTCACCGCAAACCACGTCCACCGTGCAAACGGATGCGTCCCTTGTATCAATGAAAGTCTAAAATTACGCAGCAGCGCCACGCTTCGTGGATGATACGCGACGTAGCACACGCCCACCATCGTCGCGAACACCACCGGCCACGCATCCGCCGCGAGTTTCACGTGTTCCCCAATCGCCTCCTTCGTCGCGTACGGTATCCCCGCCGCGATTTCAAACATCGCGGACAAATCATTCGACGGTGCATACGCCCTCGTCGACCCTTCGTTCGCCACGTGCGTCTGCGTCGCGACGTCTCGCCCGAGACCGAGACCTTCGCCTCGATTCGCGGTCATCACCCCCGCGATCCACGTCGCGAACGTCCCCATCGCGCGCGAATCGTCCGTGGACTCGCCCTCGAACTCGCGCGCTCTCGCGGTCGTTCGCGCGTGATGCGCGCGCGATTTTTTTTCTCACTCGTTCACCTCGATCGATCGATCGGCCTTTCGTCGCTAACTTCCGTTCGCCCGACGACGCGCTCGCGAACGAACGATCGATCGCGACGGCGCGAACGACTTTTTTATCGCTTGCCCGTTCGATTCGTTCGATGGACTTAACGATGAATCGACGCGTCGCGCGCCCTTCGTCGGTGTCGATGACGGACGAATGCGACGATGAATTTATCGTCGATCGTCGATCGTCGACGCGCGCGGGCGATCGCGATCGACGGCGACGCGAACGCGAACGCGCGTCGCACTCGCGCGCGCGCGCGTCGTCCGTCGCATCGCGCACGCGTCGACTTCGATTCGCACGCGGGCACGCGGGCACGCGGGGGGGGGGGGGCGGAGGTTGGGTCGGGACTCGTCACTCCACCTCGAGATCGCGTCAGGGCGACCACGTCAGCATGGCGATCAGGACACGTGGGCACGATGTGGGCACGATGGGAGCGAAAGCGACGCGAAAGCGAAGCGAGGGAAAGCGATGGATGCGAGATGAGTGACAGATTTAAACGCGTGAAGATGTGGAGACTATTCGTCTCTATAGGAGAACCAAGTATTGTGCGACTCGAGGGCGTCGCGCGCGATGAGGGGGTCGAAGGACGTCGTTTCGCGCGCGCGGTCGAATTCGACGCACGCGAAACAGAACTGGAGGCGGTGGAAACGGTCGAGATCGCCGCCGATATCGTCAGTGAGCGCAGCGAGCTCTTCGTGGTAACACGCGGTGTGCATGTGGTGACGACGGCGACACCAACGCGAAATTAAGGTCAACTTTCGGTCCTCGACGGCGAATCCACCGACGCGTTCGAAGCAATAATGGCACGTATCGTTGGATACCGCGCACCCGCCGGCGACGACGTTGGCTACAGTTCTGTATCCCACCGCGAGCTGCGCGCACAGCGCCGAGGTCTCGGAAACGTCTTTCAAGGAAAAGTATATATCCTCTGGAATTTTGAAATTCCCCATGATGTCGGCGAGGTGAACGCATACGTCGAGGTAGAGTTCTGTGGACTCGGGATCTTCAAATTGCGCCTTCGCTTCGCTTTCTCTGTACAGCACTTCGTCCAGTAATTCTTTCGCCCGCTTCAAAATTTCTCCAGCGCGACTGTGCGCGCATTTAATTTTAACCTCGATCAAATCATCGTAACTCACGAAAGGCGTGCGCTCATCGCGTCCGTCAAAAAATATCCCTCGATAAAGCATCGCCGCGTCGTAGTGGTCCCTCGCCGCGGCGATGACATCATTTTCCCGCCTGAACTCTCCTCGCTTTCCCGCTAACGATTTCGAGACGACATCGATGAACATCTCTCCTAATCTCCATCCCACGACGACTCGTCCTTGTTCCATCGCCGCTCGTGCCATCAACTTCAAGCTCGAAACAACATAACATACTCGTTTTTTCTCGACGGCGAGCGCGTACGCCGCGCCTGCGTGTTCCAGCGCCTTGGCCACGTTCATCGCCCCTCCCGCGCGTTGGTATCGCCTTCCCTGTTGGATATGCATCTTCATATCGTCCTCCTCTTCGATCGCGCGCCGTTCTTCTATATACTCCGCGCTTTGATAGTCCGTCTTCAAACTTTCCACGAGCCACTCCATGGTCAACCGGTCCATCTCATCTCGGCTTATCGGGAGCGTAATCGCGCTCGATGACGGCGGGCGTTCGTCGTAATCTATGATTTCATCGTGCACGCATCGCCTGCGGTCGTTCATCTCGCGATCGAGCGCATGCCGTGAGACGTTGAATGACGCGGAAGACGTCACGTCGTCACCCATGAAAGCGCGCTCGCCACACGGTGACGCGCGGAAGACCACACAGATGACGTCGAAAACACTTCGAGTGTGCGTGGTGAACGCGAAGCGATTGAACTTTGATGACACCGTTGATTTTAGTTCAATCGCTCGAGCGATCGGCGCTTCCGTCGCGGGGAAGACCGTGGATGATGATGGAAATGACACCGAGTTGCTGGTGTACGACGACGCGTCACCAGACGAGGAAGAAATCGCGAGTCGCGCGTCAATGTGCGACGTCATCGTCACCAAAGAAGTCGAAGTCGATATCAAACGATTGCCCGACAGCGTGCGATTGGTGTGCGAAGCGGGGACGGGGTATAATAACATCGACGTCGCGGAAGCGGCGAGACGAGGCGTGACCGTGTGCAACGTACCGGCTTATTCAACCGATGCCGTGGCGCAGCTCGTGATTACGTTCGTGCTGAGCCTTAACGTGAGTTTAGTGGAGCAACATCGCGCGCTGCATGCGGGAGATCGGTCGCATTTTCAAAGTTTTGAGGGGTTGGGCAAGTATTCGATGCGCGAGGCGGAGCAAAAAGTTATCGGTTTGGTCGGCGGCACGGGCGCGATCGGGGCGAAAGTCGCGCAGCTCGCTAATGCGCTTGGGATGAAAGTGCTAGTGTGTAGTAGAAGCGCGACAAGCACAAAAGAGTGGGATGCGGTGACGTTAGATGAGTTGTTGGCGCGGTCAGATTTCGTGTCGCTTCACTGTCCGCTGAACGAGCACACGCGTGGGTTGATCGACCTTAGAGCGCTGGCGAAAATGAAACCCACGGCGAGGATTATCAATACCGCGCGTGGGGCGTTGATTGTCGAGGCGGATTTGATTTACGCTTTGGAAGCCAAAATCATCGCCGGTGCGGCTCTCGACGTGCAGGAATGCGAGCCGCCTCGTGACGATTCGCCACTGTATTCAATGCCTCAAGTCTATCTGACGCCGCACATCGGGTGGAAAAGAATCGAAACTCGTCAGCGACTGGTCGATTCGGTAGCGACGACGATTGCGCGATATCTCGCGGGCAATCCGATCAACGTCGTGTCGCCTCGATAGCGCTGAAGCTCCAAATGTCTCTGTAAAGTAAAATTCTTATTACAACTTACATGAGGCGCGGTTTGACCGCCGCTCGCACGTTGGAAAAATATCGGATCGTATGGCACGCGAAAATTACGCGATTTCGCCAACGTTCGTCACAAGGAATTTCCTCAGCGCGGTGCGCGCGTCTCGTTCAACCTCGTCGCCAGTACATCAAAGCGTAGACGAGGTCGTTTAATCTCAGCAACTCTTGTGTGCCTCCGGTTCGGGCTGAGGGTTGGGCTTGGACACGATCGCACTAGCGGCCGCGCATTCGGGTTCTTCGTCTTCGTTTGAGTCGCAGTGCGCGGCGTGGTGCTTGGCTTGCGCCAACCAAGCGGAACGCGCCACTCTCCCCGCTCGCTTGAGCGCGCTCGTGACCGCAAACGCCATGCTTCCCGGTTTTCGCGCCGTGATTTCAGCCGCGACGACGTATTCTTCTGCGTGCGGCATCCATTCCGAGATGTACTCTTTCGATTCATCTTTCACGCGAATTTCAACATCCACGAAACCGATATCTCGCAGCATTTCTCGCAAGACTTCGATTTCGTGCGCCCCCGACACTCAGCACACCAGTGCCTCCGCCGTTCGCATGGATTCTGGCAGCGTCTTCCCTCGACTCACGACGTCCGCGATCGCCAATCTCCCGTTTGGCTTGAGAACTCGATACGCCTCGCTCAGCGCCGCGATCTTATTCTCGCACAAGTTGATCACGCAATTACTCAGCACGCAATCCACGCTCGCGCTCGCCAACGGCACGCGCTCGAGGGCGGCTAAAATAAACTCCACATCCTCCGGTTGTCTCAACCCAAGCTCGTTTCCTCGTGCTCGAGCGCGTTCGATCATCTTCACCGACGCGTCCACGCCGACGACGCGTCCCCCTCTCGTTGCCTTAAACGCGAGAAACGCATCGCCCCCAGCGCCGCACCCCAAGTCCACGACGATTTCCTTTTCCTTAATCTTCGCAAACTTCACCGGGACCCCGCACCCGACGCCGAGCAAGCTCGTGCCCGCGTATCGCGCGTCCTCGTCGTCGTACCCGATGCGCGCGCCGTTCGTCACCGAGCTCACGCAGCACGACTTCGAGTTCGACGCCACGCCGTCGTACGCTTCGGTGACGACATCCATCGTCCTCCTCGTCGTCCTCGTCCTCGCGTTCGTTTGAAGCGACGAACGAACGAGAGGGAAGAAGTGAGGGCACACAAAGATTGAAGCGCGCGCCGCGACCGCAGACGCGAACGCGCGAACCGCGCTCGGACGTTCGATGACGAACGCCGAACGTCTCGCGCACGCGAAGTGGCGATTAAAAGACGATCGCGAGGTAACGCTTTGAGACGCGACAGAGAGAGACAAAGACAGAGAGACGAACAACAAGACGGAGTGAATGAAACGGCGTGAATGAAGTGGGCGTCGAGCGCGCGGACTGACGAGACGCGCGCGCGCGGGAGTAGCTCATCGACGCCGTACGAGCGTTGAGCGCGAAAACGCTCGATCGAGTGACGAACGCGAATACGATTGTGGATGAAGTCATGCGAGAGAGCGAAAGGGCGAGCGCGAATGCGGCGAGCGCGGTGAATGGGTATAGGGTGCTGAGTAACGCGCAGTTTTTGGAGAAGCGCGTGGAGGCGATGAGCGATGAACGATGCGATATCGATGGAGACGATGGAGCGAACGCGAAAGCGAAAAGTGTAGACGCGCACGGGGAGTACGTGGGAATAGCGAAGAAGGCGATGGAGGCGATCAGAGGTCGATGGGCGGAGACGCGCGACGGCGGATTGGCTTTGACGGGGAACAAATATTGGCGTCCGCTTCCGGCGATAATCGGTACTACGGCGTATTACCACGATGAATCGTGCGGTTTAGATCCGTACTTGGCGTCGAATCCAAATCCCGAGCGCTGGGGACCGTACATTTCGAGCGATGACGACGACTCGAGCGAGGTGAGCGACGACTCGAGCGATTCGCTTGAGAGCGACATTTCGAGCGACCCGGTGAGTTCGACATCCAGCGAAGGCGAGTACTCGGACATGGAGGACAATTTAGCGGATTTGGATAATTTCAACGACGGTGGGTTCGATGACGATCGTTACGACGGCGAGGGTGGCGGCAGAGGCGGCGGCAGAGACTTGTTTGCCTCGGTCACGAACGCGGCGACGACGTTTGTCAAGTCAGCTAAAACGTCAACGCCGTCGTATGCGCTATCGTTTGACGACGTTTTTGGTGATGATATTCGAGCGTCACCCTCAGGTGGGTTGTTTGACGACCAAGAGCGCAGAATTTCTAGTGGCGTCGGCGGCAGTGGCGTCGGCGGCAGTGGCGGCGGCGGAGAGTCGCATCGCATCGCGTCCACATCATCCGCCGCGCCTTCGTCCGCCGTCGACGCCAAGAAGACCGCACCAGTGGCGGTGAAGCAGCCCAAAGGATTGTTTGATTCCGATTCCGATTCTGATGACGCCGTTGGGTTGTTCGGCGGGTCGAGAAAAGCATCGAGTGGGGACTTGTTTGCTGGTCCGATGATTTCCGATCCGTTGAGCGCGATGAAGAAAGAGGTGCCTAAGCTTTCGAGCTCGACGAAGGCGGCGGTGGAAGTTGCGACTTCATCGATTGCGGCCATGGCAGTGAGTGCGCCGGTTGCAGTACCGGCGCGAACGGCGTCTCAAGGATTGTTATTTGATTCCGATAGCGACGACGACGGCGGCGGCTTGTTTTCGACCAAGGCGCGTCCGGGAGCGGTGCCGTCAAACATCAAACGCGACGGACTGTTTGATTAGCGCATAGACTACTAGTAGCTACTGTACACTCACAACAACTATAAAACTATGAAACTATGCAACATCTGAGCGAGACGTCATCGCTCTGGTCGTTTCGCGGTCCACACGTCGAGGCGACTCAGATCTGGGCGTTTGACGCTAAATGTGGCGCCGAGCGTTGGCGACGTCAACGGCACGCCCGCGCCCGCGCACGCCAAACGCGTGCCTTTCGCGTTAGCCGCGACGCAAAACAGCGGCACGAGCGGTTCTATCGGTGGCGCAAAAACGTGCGCTGGAGCTTGAGCGTCGTGCACCACATCCATGGCTCGCACCGCGCCCGTCGCGCCGACTGTCGCGAGCCAACCGCCGCCGACGCCGCACGCGCTCATCAAACGTGTTCCCGTCGATATACGTCGGAACATTCCCCACGTTCGCGTGTCTGTGAGAGCGATGGTTCCATCTAATCCCACCGATGCGAGTACGCGACCTTGATCGATGAATACCGTCGTCCCTACGATGGCGTTTGGATGCGGCGACGCCGTCGCCACGATTTCGCCAAACGTCCCGCCGCGCGCGCCGTCCGAGTACACTCGAATCGCCCCATCCGAACACCCGCACGCGAGCACTCCGAGCTCTTCCGAGCGCGTCAATGAGAACAAGTACCCTGGCGACCAGCGATCTGGGACAGACGTCTCCGCCTCGGTCGTCCTCGTCTCGCGTTTCGACGCCCCCGTTCTCGCCTTCGTCTCGACGTCGTGCCAATACACCTCCGTCTCCGAACACGTCGCGATCGTCCCCGGACGAACGTCATCCATGAACACGCATCCATACACTTCCCCGGGGTGCCCATCGAGCGTTTGTGCGCACCGCGCGTGCGCTCGCCCGCTCGCGTTCGTCTTCCCAGCGCTCTCGTCAGCCTCCAGCGTCCAAATCTTACACGACCCATCCGCGCTCGCCGTCGCGAACGCCCCGGAAGACGCGAATGCGATGCGTAATACCTCTCCACTATGTCCTCGGGCGCATGAAATCTCACGCACGTGCGAGCCATGGCGTACTGCGAACACGCGCGCGACGCCATCCTCCCCGCCCGTCGCGACGACATCCGCGTCGTCGTCGTTCCATTCCTCTTCTTCGCTATCCCTATACACGTTGGACAATAAACATGCGACATCTGGGGCGAACGCGCATTCGAACGTTCGTCCGTAATGCGCGTTCACGCTCGCGCGGTCGTGCGCGTGCGGTCGATGAGCGCGCGTGAGTTCCATCGTCTCGCGCGAAGGCGCGCTCGACTCGCGCGCGCGCTTCCCTTCGAGCGCGCCTCACAATGCGATGCGCTTCGCTTTCGTTCGACTTCAGCGCGCTCGAGAGAGCGCTCTGAAGTCGATCGCGCGCGCGTACGACGTCGCCGGAGCGCACGCGCGCGGGATGAATGACGACATGGGAACGTCCCGAGCGCGCGTCGCCGAGGCGGGCGGATGCAAGTATAAAGTCGTCACCCCCGCGGTGCCTTCATGGCGAACGAACGACGACGCCGTCAGTGCGCTGCAATGGTTGCGAAAGTATTTGCGACATGCACCGAATGAGCGACGAAGCGAGGAAAGAAAGGGATTGGATGAAGCGCACGATGACGGTCGAGGGCGGGGCGCGCGCGGCGGGGCGGCGACGTTTCAGCTCTTTCGCGACCGACAAGTGCGCGTGGGTCAAGGGACGTTTGAGACGTACGAAGACGCGAAAAAGTTGAAAAGAGCGTCGAGAAGTAGAATACTTCTCCCAGGGGAGTTTTTGTGCGTCCCGGATGATCGCGAGGGGGGGTGGTATTGGGCGACGTATCGCGCGAACGCGGAGGAGGAAGCGGGGACGAGCGACGAAGCGTACGCCGAGGCGATTCGAGCGTGCGTGATTTATAGAGACGAGCACGTGTTAGGTATAAATAAACCTCCAGGTTTAGCGGTGATGCCTGGGCAGGGAGTGGAGGTGAGCGTGTACGATTTGCGCTGGGCGTTAAAGTACGACGCGGCGGAGCCGCCGCGGTTGGTTCATCGACTGGACCGGGACACGTCAGGCGTTTTGCTGCTCGCGCGAACCGCGTTCGCGGCGAATAAACTCAACGCCATGTTTCGAAAGAAGAGTGCGATAGATTTCACCGAGATCCTGCGCGAGCAGTTGGCGTCGGGGAATTGTGATTTGAGCGCGCTCGGTACCGAAGGCTTGACGAAGACGTACTGGGCGCTCGCCGGAGCGCCGCCGCCGCAAGGTTTGCGCGAAGGCTGGATCGACGCCCCGTTATACGAAGGCGCAGATGCTCACGAAGAAGAATCTTCGCGCGAAATCGTGCGCCTCGTCGGCGGTTGGCGCGTCTATGACGCTCGGGCGAGTTCGGTAATCGTCGGCGCGGGCGAGTCGTCGTCCAGCAACTTTGCAGACGAAGAGCGACTCGGCATCAAATCCTCGACGACAAAGTTCAAAGTCCTCGCCACTGCGGACGACACGCATGGACCGACTTTGCTCGAGCTCACGCCCGTGACCGGGCGCAAGCATCAACTTCGCGTGCACTGCGCGAACGCGCTCGCGTCGCCCGTAGTGGGTGATTTCAAGTATGGATTCAGCGACGACCGTCGCTCGCCGTGGAAACTCAAGCTGATCGCTCTCGAAAACGCCGCTCGCGCGCGCGACGCCGCGAACGAGTTCGATCGCTCGGATGAATCCGTCCTTGGACGCGCGATGCGTCGGTCGATCACCAACCGAGGCGTACCGCTCCATCTCCACGCCCGCGCCCTTCGTTTCGCCCATCCCGAATCGGGCGAAATCGTCTCCGTCGTCGCCCGCGCGCCAAAGCATTTCCGCGACGCTTTTCGCGCCTTCGCCTTGGACGGATTCGATGACAACGAAGAAACTCGTGTGTGAATCAACCTAGTTTTATAGCTTAGTTCTCCAAACGATGACTCGCGCGCTAAAAAAAAAAATTTCCCGCTCGTCTCGCTCGTCCAGCCTCGCTCGCCTCACTCGGCGCCTCTCCACGCACTCTTTCCATGCCTCACCTCGCGCACGCGCTCGAGTGACGGCGAAATCCATTCATTCTCGCGTGGTCTCATTGTTTCATTCATCGTTTACCTCAGGCGAACGACCGCATGTCGCTCTCGCCCGAACGTTCGAAGGTTTTTCGTTTCGGTAACCGTTGAACACAACCGTACTCGCGCGCCGATCGAGCACTCAAAGTCCTCCGATGACTCGCGACGATCGACTGACGAACGGCACGCACGTGCGATTACGATGTCCAACGACGTTTAACTTGTTTGTGTGCACCGAAGTAGCGCGAGATGAAGACGAAGAGGTGTGCGCGAACGCGAGCGTGGTGCGCCGCGTCGTGGACGTGAGCGCGAACGCGCGAGAGGAAATCGATCGCGACGTTCGGTTCAAGATACGCGTGTGCGAGAGCGATGAGGGGTTTATAGGGTTTGAACACGTCGCTTCGGGGCTCATGGTACAGCGGCGAAAACGAGGGATGAGGAAGTTGGTGTGCGCGTCGAGGCGGTTCGGAGTGAATGAACAGTTTCGATGGCGCTCGCGGGCGGATGGCGCGATGGAGTTTATAAATCGTCAACAAGAAGGGTCTTGGGTTGTTTTCGTCGAGGAGTTGACGATCATTGAAGTTGAAGAAGATGTGGGGGCGCGAATGAAGGGAAATGGCGAGCGAATGATTGACGGAGGGACGACAGCGATCGAGAATGGCGTGAGGGCGATGCGAGACGTTGCGAAGATGTTTGAGAGCGTCGAGGCGTTGAATGCGAATAAGATTGAGAAATTACGCGGCGTGTGCGGGACTATGGCGGTGAAAACGGTGCACAAGAGGATAACGGCGGATGTGTTCAATGCGTGGCGCGCGTTTACGGCGAAATCGATTGCGAAAAAGGCGATGATGAGACGAGCGGCAAAATTGTTCTTGCGGCGCGCCGTGGTCACGGTTCGCCATTGCTTCGAAGCGTGGCGCGAGCGAGTCGAGCTTAAGAAGGTTCTCGCTATTAAGTCCGATATTCGATATCAAAAAGTGCGGAGCCGATACATTCGTGAAGTTTTTGTCGCGTGGAGAAATAAGTTGGCGCGTGACAAGTGGTGTCGCCTAGCGGTGAAACGATGTCTCACCAGATCGCAGCGGCAATCAAAGGTTCTAATACTGCGTGCGTGGATGCAAGAAGTGGGCGAAATGAAGCAGGAGCGCGAACGTGCAAGACGTGCGGAACGCATGATGTTGCAGTGGACGAACAACAAGCTTTACTCTGCGTTTTACGCCTGGCGAGACGAAACGGTGCGGACGCGATTGAATGACAAGAGAGCGGTGCAAAGTTTGACACGTTTGACGTCGAGAATCGTTTTCAGGGCATTCGAGGAGTGGCGTTCGTTTGTCGAAGAGCGACGAATAGAGAAAAAGAATGATCATAAGGCCATATCGTGGCTCTTGTGTTCGACGCAACGTAAGATTTTCATGAATTGGGTAACAGTTGCTCGTGATAATCGGCGATTGCGCCAGCTTGTCGCTCGTCACATCTATCGCCGAAAGGCGTTGAAGCTTTACCGCGCATTTCACATTTGGAGAGAACTTGTTTCGCACGACAAGCTGATGAACGAATTATCGGTTACGAAGGCGCGTCGACGTCACGATCAGCGTGTGTTTCAACGAGCATTTTTAGAGTGGCGAAAAATTGTCGGAGAAATAAAGTCGTTGCGCACGCACGCCCATAAGATGGCTGAACAGCTGCGCCTTTCGTCTTCAAGAGCTGCGCTCTCTTTAGCATTTTGGGAGTGGGCGTCGCTCGCAAGCAGTAGTCGAAATGAACAAATCAACGACGCGATACATGATGACGCCTTGGAACAAAAGTGTGAAATCTTCGTGTCCATTCGCACGCGCCGCGCGTTGCGGTTTTTATTTCGGGAATGGTGTGCCTTGGCTTTAGAAAAGAGAGAGCAAAGACTCAAGCTGGTTTGGGCGATAAATCGGCTCACCTCACGTTTGCAAGGTGCTGCGTTCAATGCGTGGTACGTTACGGTGCAAGAACAAAAACGTCAGCGTTATCTAATGCGCGGCGCCTTGATGCAAGCAACAAACCGTTTACTATCTCAAGCGTTCAACGCCTGGCGTGCAGTGACAGCAGACATTGTAGAGACTAAAGTTCGTCTTCTGAAAATTGAAAACATTGTGGCTTTGCAATCGAGAGGCATCGATCGCTCGCGAGTGACCCAAGCGTTTTCGATTTGGCGACAGCACGCCTCACGTTGTCGCCAGCAGAGAAAAACGGCAAACAGAGTTATTGCGGCTATTCGACTGCGAGAACAGACGAAGGCTTTCATGCGATGGAAAGAAGCGACCAGAGTGAATGTTCAGCAGCGCAAGTTTTTGATGCACGCTGCACAAAAATTCAAGCGCAGTCATGTTCGTCTTGCGTTTGACAA
>Ga0222712_10001012_pt1 | contig 35959 bp, 33 predicted proteins | sample C33_657DmetaG_FD_165043 | JGI IMG/M metagenome (GOLD analysis project Ga0222712, IMG submission 165043) | Estuarine water microbial communities from San Francisco Bay, California, United States - C33_657D | ecosystem: Environmental > Aquatic > Marine > Unclassified | place: USA: California... | reverse complement strand
GATTATTCACTTATCTGATAGTGATGTAAGTGATATTAATTTTTTACTTAAGGATGCTGATCTTTTAATTACAGATTATTCAGGAGCCTACTTTGATTTTCTTCTAACAAATAAGCCTCAGATCTTTGCCGCTTTTGATCTTCAAGAGTATTTGGAGAATTCTCGGGAAATGTACTTTGAATATTCAAGCATTATAGGAGGACCTATAATTACAAATTGGGAAGAGTTGTTTAAGGCCCTAGAAAATATTTGGGATGATAAATATTATTCCAATCTTATTTTAGAAAAGAATGAGCTGTTTAATAAATATCGTGATTCTTATAATTCCCAAAGGGTATATCAGGCAATTGTGTCAATGAAAAATAAAAAACAAAATTTTTGTTAATGGAAAATATAAAAAAATCAATTTTATTTTCCTTGATAAGCGTTATTCTACAAGTTTATACAGGCAGTATTGTATTAATGTTTTTAGCAAAATTATTAAAACTTTCAAATTTTGGTGAATTGTCATTTGGAATAGCACTTTCTGGAATTATAGCCACATGTGCTGATTTTGGCCTTTCTTTAATGACGATAAGAGACTTACCCCAAAATAGATTTATTCCTGAGGAGTATTTATCGAATGTATTTACACAAAAACTCATAATAAGTATTGTAGTTTTATTTCTAGGGTATTTATATATACATGTTTTTTTTTCTTCTGAAAATTATTTTTCGATAAAACTACTTTTTTTAATCGATGGTATAATTCTCTCTTATTCTGGATATTTGGTCGCTTTGTTTCAGGCTACAAATAAATTTAAAACTGAGGCATATTCGGTGATTCTTGGGGCAGTTTCTTTAACTATGATTGTTTTATCGCATTATATTTTGAATTTTAGCTTTGAAATTTTATGCTTATTGTTTGTGTTCTCTCATTTGGTTAAGTTAATTTGGCTCCTTGTTAATTCTAAACAAGTAAATTCAATTAAAAAACTTACATATAATAAGAAAATACAAAATTATTTATTTAAAAATTCATGGAGTTTTGGATTGCATTATATTATTGGGGTTTTTTATTTTAGTGTCGATACGCAAATAATTTCCAAAATTTTAGGGATTAATCAATTGGCTCTTTACAGTTCGGCCTTTAGAGTTATTACTGCCATTCTATTGTTTTCAAATATAATATCTCAAGTCTTTTTACCTTATTTATCTTCTAGATACAAACATATAGATAACCAATTCAAGGAAATTGTTCAGCAACTAATATTAGTAGTATTTTGTTGTACATATTTTATTGGAACAGTTATGATCATATTTAGGGAAGAAGTCATGAGCCTTTTGTATAAAGTGGAATATATAGGGTCTGCAATTCTTTTTATGCCTTTGCTTTTAATGTGTTTACTTAGAGGAATGGCAGGTATTTTTGGCATCTTACTAACAATTTCTAATCATCAGGAATATCGTGTTAAAGCCATTATTGCTTCACTAATTATTTCTTTCGCTTCTAATTACATTCTAATTCCGATATATAAAATTCAGGGAGCTGCATTTGCTTCAATGTTTACACATATGGTTTTATTGATATCATATATATTCTATGTTTATCGAATCTATAAGACTACTTTTATGAACAAAAAATTAATACTGATATTCATATTCACCAACTTATTTACCCTTGTATTATACTTATTCATTGAAAGTAAATTACTATCATTGATCTTTCTAGGAATTTTATTATTGATAGTAATTAAATTTTTACAACGTGAAATTTTATATTTTTTTGAAATTATTAAAGGTAATTTTAATAATTCTAATACAAGGATCTCATGAAGGAAAATACTTGTGCAGTTATCGTTACATTTCACCCTGATGAAAAGCTTATTTCTAGTATAGAAATACTTAAGGAACAAGTTGGCAAGATAATAATAGTTGATAATCACTCTAATTACCGCGGTCAGATTATTTTAGAAAAATGTAAGTCAATATGTAACTTAGAATTAATTAAGAATAAAATAAACTTTGGAATAGCCGCTGCCCTTAATCAGGGTATAAATTATGCCAGTGATCTTGGATACGAATGGGCTCTTACCCTTGATCAGGACACAATTCCATTTAGAAATATAATTAAAATTATTTCTGCCGTCTATTATGAGTATCCAAAGAAAGAAGTTATTGGTGGAATAGGTGTTAGCTATGTTGAAATAGAGGACTTAAATTCAGTTCAAAATACTATGCATCTATATTTAGAAAAAGATTTTTTGATCACCTCAGGTTGTTTAACTTCAATTAGTGCATTTAAAAAAGTTGGTGGATTTAGAGATGATTTGTTTATAGATCATGTGGATGATGAATTCAGCTTAAGATTAAAAAAAAATGGTTATACCTCACTTTTAACTGTTAATCCGGGAATGATTCACGAAATTGGATTTCCAAAGAAAATTACATTATTAGGATTTACTTTGTCCTCCAGTAATCACAATGCCCAAAGAAAGTTTTATAAAGCTCGGAATCAGATAATATTAATTAAAGAATACATACTAATTTTCCCTTACTTTATACTTAAAAGTGCTTTTTTCTTTATGCTAGATATTTTTGGTACTTTATTGTTGGAAAACGATAGAGTATTAAAGCTAAAATTAACGCTAAAAGGCATTTATTCAGGACTGTTTTATAAAAACCCTAACAGAAATTGAATACCTTAATAAGGATTTGTGGGCTTATATTATTTTCTCTAATACTTATATTTCCTACAGAACAGCTTATAATTAAGTTGCCGTTTCTAGTAATAGTGCTATTTAGTTGGATGTTTAGTGTTTTATATAGGAAAATTGTATTTTTCAAACCTATTTTATTCTTAATTTCCTTGATAGTTGCCAAAGGAATTATTTGGACAATTTATGGATATCTAAATGGTAATTCTGGAGCTGTTAAGGTTATTAATGTTAATATAACTTGGTATCTTTTGTATACAATTTTAATCTTAAAAATTAGGCAATTAAAAGACTTCAATTTGATTTTGTGCACTTTAATTTTTTCTGGATTAATTTTCGCTTTAATAGATTTATATTTGATTGCAATGACTTTTAAAATTCTTCCTGAAATAAATTTCCTAGATATTTTCAGTGAGGATACCTTTTATTTCGGAATGCGATCAGGATTTCCATATCTTCAAACGAATCACCTAAATAATTTAATTTTTATTTACCCACTTACATTTACCCTATTAATATCACCAGATGGCCCAAAATCACTATTTTTATCGAATAAGTGGTTTCTGAAAGTTTTTTTATTTTTACAGATTATCTTGATGTTTTTAAGCGGGAGAAGAATTATGTGGTTAATTCTATTTTTAGGGCCTTTTTTTGTATTCATTTTAAAATATTTAGCATCTCGTAAACGTCATTTTTTTTTGTTTAAGTATGTCATGAAATACTATTTATTTATAGGGATAATATTAATTTGTTCAATAAGCTTTTTATTCATAAATATTGACTTATCAATCCCTTTAATTTCTGAAAATTTTTCAAATGCGTTTAATAGTAATGAAGAGTCTACGCGATTTGATCAGAACGCTATACTTCTTTCAAAATTTTATGAGTCACCTATTTTTGGTCATGGTGCAGCTGCTGAAATAACTGGATATAAAAGGTCGATAGAAACTCCTTGGGCATATGAGTTATCATATCAGGATGACCTTTTCAAAACTGGAATTCTAGGATTTTCTTTTTTTGTAACATTCATTTTGGGGATCTTTTACCTGGGATTTAAAATAATAAAAAAAGATGATTTTATTATTTTAGGACTGTTGGCTGGGCTGCTTTCATTTCTTGTTGCAAATGGAACTAATCCTTTCTTTTCATCATTTGATTATTACTGGCCCTATTTTATAACTTTAAGTTATATTAATTTAAAAAATAACATTTCATGTTAAAAAAGATTTCCAAATTTCATGAACCTGAAATAAATATGCTCAACAAGCATATTGGTATTGTGCCAAATTCAATTGACTATAGCCATGCGCAGGATAGAAGAAGATATATTCCCTTTTTTAAAAGATTCCATATTCCTTATGAAACCGCTGATTATAACAATGATTATGATATTCTTTACTTATCGTTATCTGCAGATTTAAATCAATGGTGTAATTACAAAAATAAACAACTGGATAAAAACAAGAATGTTAAGGTGATTCTTGATTTATCTGACAATTACTTGGTAACAAATCCATTTAATGACTTTTTACGTTCAATATTTCATTTTCTTTCTGGTCGGACTAAAGTATTGAAATTCTCTTACAAGAGAACGATTATGGATATGCTGAAATGTACAGACGTTTTGATTTGCGGATCTGAAGAACAAAAGAATTTTTTAGACAGAATTCATAATAACGTTATTGTTGTACGTGATTATTTTTATGATGATATTAAAAGTATTAAAAAGGATTACACTTTGATTAACCCAAATGAATTAAATATTGTTTGGGAAGGATTTAGTCATGGAAATAAAAAAGTATTTGAATTTATTGAAAATGTTATTTCAGGAATTAAAAATTATAAAATCACGCTTCATTTTATAACAGATCCAGAGTATTGTGAATTTGGTACAAAATATTTTTGTAAATCAACATATTCAGTTTTAAAGCAAATATTTTCAAAAACTAATATTAAATTTTACTTATATCCATGGAATCCAATTACTTTTTCCAATATTGTAAAATCATGTGATTTCGCAATTATTCCAATTCCCAATGATGACTTAGCTCTTTCTAAACCTGAAAATAAACTATTATTATTTTGGTCAATAGGTGTTCCAGTAATTACTACAAGTACATCCTCTTACAAACGAGTAATGGATAAAATAAATGAGGATTTTTGTTGTTCCGAAAATTTTGAATGGAAAGATAAAATTCTCAAGTTAGCTGAAGATAAAGGCGTCAGAGAAAAATATATGCTTAACGCATTAGAATTTCTCAATTCAAATTGCACAAAGGAAATTATTTTTAATTCTTATAATGAAATTTTTTTTAAATAATCTATTTTATAAATATAGTTTTAATTTCCAAGGTGGTTTTGTATTGACCCCCTAAATGACTGGATTAATTTTTTTAAGAGTATAATAAAGAAAACAGAGTATGAAAAATAAAAAATATCAAATATGTACCAAAACAATAATGGACACTAGTGATCCTAGAATTTATTTTAACGAAAAGGGGGAAAGTGATTATTTTGTTAATTACACTAATAATATTTTACCTAATTGGCATACAGATGAAAAGGGATATTTAAAGTTAATGCGTCTAGCAGAAAAAATAAAAGTTAGCCAAAAGAATAGAGATTTCGATTGTATCATCGGTTTAAGTGGAGGATTGGATAGCTCCTATACTGCATATATAGCAAAGGAAGTTATGGGGCTTAGACCACTTTTATTTCATGTTGATGCTGGATGGAACACAGAACAAGCTGTAAATAATATTGAAAAATTAGTTAATAAGTTAAATTTAGATCTATTCACAGAAGTAATTAATTGGGAAGAAATGAAAGATTTACAGCTTTCATATTTAAAGTCTCAAATCCCAGATCAGGATGCTCCTCAGGACACTGCTTTTTTTTCTGCACTATATAAATTCGCTAAGAAAAATAATATAAAATATATTTTAACGGGGGCTAATTATTCAACGGAATGTTGTCGTGAACCTGAAGAATGGGGTGCATTCCCAGGCATTGACACCATTTTAATTAATGATATACATTCAAAATTTGGCAATATTCCACTCAAATCCTTTCCAATTGTAGATGTTTTTACTTACAAAATTTACTATAGATATGTTTTAGGAATGCAGGTCATAAAGCCATTAAATTTGGTTCCATACATAAAAAAAGACGCTGAAATGTTCTTGCAGAAAAAATTTGACTGGGAGCCTTTTCAACACAAACATCATGAATCTCGTTTTACTAGATTTTATGAAGATTTTTGGCTTCCACGCAAATTTGGATTTGAAAAAAGGCGTGCTCATTTTTCTAGCTTAATTTTAACAGGACAAATGACTCGTGATGAAGCATTAGTGCGTGTTTCTAAGCCAGAACTGTCTGAGGAATTTCTACAAAAAGAGTTTGACTATGTAGCTGATAAATTAGATTTGACTCGTTCCGAGTTACAAGAAATTTTTGAAGGTGAAAATAGAAATTTTCATGACTATAAAAGTAAAATTAAATTGATTGGATTTGGATCCCTAATGATGCAGAAATTTGGACTTGAAAAACGAATTTTTAGATGATAACAATTATAGATTATGGGGTAGGTAATATTTCCGCCTTTCAAAATGCGTATAAAAGATTAGATATTCCTACAAAAATCGCAAAAACGACTAAAGATTTGGATGATGCTAAAAAATTGATTTTACCCGGAGTAGGATCATTTGATTATGCAATGTCTCAATTGAATGCTTCTGGAATGCGTGAAAAACTAGATGAATTAGTCATTGAAGATAAAGTCCCAATTATAGGTATATGTGTTGGAATGCAAATGATGGGTAATAGAAGTGATGAAGGCAAGTTGGAAGGTCTAAAATGGATTGATTCTGAAATTTTAAAATTTGAAGAGAACTTAATTCAGCAGCGCACAAAACTTCCACACATGGGTTGGAATGATGTGACTCCTATTAATAATCACTCTCTATTCAAAGGATTAGGAAAAAATGCAATTTTTTATTTTTTACATTCTTTTTATTTTAAATGCAATAACCCAACGGATAGTATTGCCTTCTCGGAATATGGAATTTCTTTTTCATCTGCAGTTAATCGGGATAACATTTATGGAATTCAATTTCATCCCGAAAAAAGTCATCAATACGGTGAAAAATTATTACATAACTTTGCAAATATTTAAGAATGTTACGTCCAAGAATTATTCCAAGCTTATTACTTCATGATAAGGGCTTAGTAAAAACAGTGAATTTTAAATCTCCTAAATATGTAGGAGATCCTATCAACGCAGTCCGAATTTTTAATGAGAAAGAAGTAGATGAACTTGCATTTTTTGATATTGATGCAACGGTCTTAAACAAAGAACCTGATTATGTATTAATAGAAAAACTTGCTAATCAGTCGCGTATGCCATTATGTTATGGAGGTGGTGTTAAGACTGTTGAGCAAGCACAAAAAATCTTTGGTTTAGGAATTGAAAAAATTGCTTTGAGCAGCACTGCTATACACAATCCTCAATTGGTTACTCAGATTGCAGAACGAGTGGGTTCACAAAGTGTAATCATTGTTTTGGATATCAAAAAGAAATTATTAGGTGGTTATGAAATTTATACTCATAATGGAAAAAAATCCACAGGAATAAATCCAATCAAATTTGCAAAAGAATTAGAAGGATTAGGAGCAGGTGAAATTATCATAAATTCAATTGATCAAGATGGAGTAATGAAAGGTTATGATTTAAATTTAATTGATAAAACAGCCGAAAATATTTCTATTCCTTTAACTGTGTTGGGTGGTGCGGGTTCTCTCTCAGATATCGAAAAAGTAATCGAGAAACACGGAGTCATTGGTGTTGCAGCTGGAAGTCTTTTTGTCTTTAAAGGCCCTTATAAGGCAGTTTTAATAAATTATCCCTCTCTAAACGAGAAAAACATGATTTTTAAAAATCAATTAGTTCATGAAAATTCAAAATAAAACTTTGTTAATTACAGGTGGAACAGGTTCCTTTGGAAATGCTGTCCTTAATAGATTCTTACTTACAGACCATTTTAAGGAGATTCGAATATTTTCTCGTGATGAGAAAAAACAAGACGATATGCGTAATGCAATAAAGAATGACAAACTTAAATTTTATATCGGAGATGTACGCGATTATGATAGTGTAAATCTTGCTATGCAAGGTGTTGATTACGTTTTTCATGCTGCTGCATTAAAACAAGTTCCTTCTTGTGAATTTTTCCCATTAGAAGCTACAAAAACTAATGTCTTTGGCACTCAGAATGTAATTGATGCGTCTGTAGCAAATAATGTTTCAAAAGTTATTTGCTTGAGTACCGATAAAGCTGCATATCCAATTAATGCCATGGGAATTTCAAAGGCTTTAATGGAGAAGGTGGCAATTGCAGCCTCAAGGAATATCAGTAACGGAGCTACAACAGTTTGTTTAACTCGTTATGGGAATGTAATGGGCTCCAGAGGTTCTGTTATTCCCTTATTTATCAATCAAATTAGAAACAATCAACCAATTACCATTACGGATCCTAAAATGACACGGTTCTTGATGTCATTGGAGCAAGCAGTTGAATTGGTGTTATTTGCTTTTGAGCATGGAAATCAAGGTGACTTATTTGTGAATAAAGCCCCCGCGGGCACCATTGCTGACTTAGCCGAAGCAGTTATAAGATTGTTTAAGGCAGGTAATAAAGTGAAAATCATAGGTACTCGACATGGTGAGAAATTGTATGAAACGTTGTGCACCAGAGAAGAAATGGTTAAGGCTGAAAATATGGGTGAATTTTATAGAATCCCTGCTGATAATCGTGATCTAAATTATGCACAATATTTTTCTGAAGGAGAAAAAGATATATCCTTGATTGAAGATTATCATTCCCATAATACCGATCAGTGCGATGTTGATAGAATGATTCAATTGCTTTTGAAATTGGATTTTGTTCAGGATGAGTTAAATAGTAAAATAGCAACCCATTAAAATATTAAATGTCAAAGCTAAGAGTTGGTGTAACCGGTCAGCAAGGTTTTATTGGGCGGGCACTCTTTAACTCTCTTGGTTTATTCCCAAATGAGTTTGAGAGAGTCCGATTTGAGAGAGTCATTTTTGAAGATCAAGCTAATCTAGAAAAGTTTGTTAGTCATTGTGATGTAATTATTCATTTAGCTGCGATGAACAGGCATCATGATCCAGAGGTCATTTATGAGACTAATATTTTATTAGTTCAAAAATTAATAAATGCATTAGTTAAGTCTAAAAGTAAAGCACATGTACTTTTCTCATCATCTTCTCAAGAAGAAAGAGATAATTTGTATGGAAGAAGTAAAAAAGAGGGAAGAGAGTTGTTGTCCAATTGGGCCACTAAATCAGAAGCCTTATTTACTGGAATGATTATCCCAAATGTTTTTGGTCCCTTTGGAAATCCACATTATAATTCGTTTATTGCTACATTTTCCCATCAATTTACTCATGGTGAACAGCCCGAAATTGAAGTAGATGGGCAAGTGAAATTGATTTACGTATATGAATTAATCGACGTCATTTTACAAGAAATTAGATCTAAGAAAGGAAAAACTCTATTAAATATACCACATACCTCTGAGTATAAAGTTTCTGAAATATTGAAAATATTAGAAGGGTATAAAATTCAATATTTTGAAAATGGAATCATACCTGAATTAAATAGCGCATTTGAACTTAATCTTTTTAACACCTTCCGATCTTACATTAATCATAAAAATTATTTTCCAGTTAAATATGTAAAAAATACAGACCCAAGAGGCTCTTTCGTTGAAATTATAAGATTAAATGTTGGAGGACAGGTATCTTTTTCTACAACTGTACCTGGTATAACAAGAGGAAATCATTACCATACTCGCAAAATTGAACGTTTTTCAGTTATTAAGGGTAAAGCATTAATTCAACTACGAAAAATTGATACTTCTGAGGTCTTAGAATTTTATTTAGATGGTGATCAACCAGCTTATGTAGACATGCCTATTTGGTACACGCATAATATTAAAAACATTGGAAAAGAGGAGCTTTATACTAATTTTTGGATCAATGAGTTTTATGATTCTAACGATCCAGACACCTTTTTTGAGAATGTTTAAATGAAACAAGTAATGAAAGAGAGCTTAAAGGTAATGACAGTTGTAGGTACTCGACCAGAAATCATACGTTTAGCGCGAGTAATGCATGCTTTAGATAACTCTAAAGCCATTGAGCATATTATTGTTCATACTGGTCAGAATTATGATTATGAATTAAATCAAATATTTTTTGATGACTTACAAATTCGTAAGCCTAACTATTTCTTAAATGCTGCTGGCGTAACAGCAACAGAAACAATCGGCAAAATTCTTATAAACATAGATCCACTATTAGAAGAATTAAAACCGGATGCATTTTTAGTACTAGGAGATACTAATAGTTGCTTATGTGCGATACCTGCAAAAAAGCGACATATACCTATTTTTCATATGGAAGCAGGTAATAGATGCTTTGATCAAAGAGTTCCAGAAGAGACGAATAGAAAAATTGTAGATCATATTTCTGACATAAACTTAACGTATAGTGATATTGCTAGAGAGTACTTGTTAAGAGAAGGATTATCTGCAGATAGGATTATCAAAACCGGTTCACCTATGTTTGAAGTTTTAAATCATTATCAAGGAGCTATAAAAAATTCTGATATTTTAAGTACATTAAATCTAGAAAAGTATAAATACTTTGTTGTTTCTGCACATAGAGAAGAAAATATTAATAACAATGCTAATTTTAATGGACTTGTTACAAGTTTAAATCTGATTGCATCAAATTATGATTTGCCAATAATAGTTAGCACACATCCTAGAACAAGGAAAATGATTGTATCAAAAGACGTTAAATTAAATGAAAAAATTCACCTTTTAAAACCACTTGGATTTAACGATTATAATGCTTTGCAAATGCATTCAAAAGCAGTTATTTCTGATAGCGGTACAATTTCAGAAGAGTCTTCTATTTTAAATTTCCCTGCTTTAAATATTAGGCAAGCACATGAAAGACCGGAGGCTATGGAAGAAGCATCGGTTATGATGGTTGGTTTAAATCCTGAACGAGTACTTCAAGGTTTATTGGAATTAGAATCACAAAAAAGGGGAGATGAAAGAATTTTAAGAACTGTTTCGGATTATTCAATGCCAAATGTTTCTGATAAAGTAGTAAGAATAATTATAAGTTATATAGATTACATTAAAAGAGTAGTTTGGTCTGAATAATGAAAGTACTTTTTTTAACTTTATCTAGGATAAATAGTATTGAAGAGCAAAGTATTTATCAAGACTTGCTTCGAAAGTTCAGAGATGAGGGGCACAATGTTAATATAATAACTCCCATTGAGAGAAGATTCAATAAAAATACTCATTTAATCAAAGAAGAAAAAGTAAAAATACTAAATGTTAAGACCCCAAATATTCAAAAAACAAACCTAGTTGAAAAAGGATTTGGCACACTTATTTTAGAATTTCTTTTTAAAAAAGCAATTAAAAAATATTTTAAAAATGAAAAATTTGATTTAATAATGTATTCTACACCCCCAATTACTTTCACTAGATTGGTTAAAACATTGAAAAATGATAATGATGCAAAGACCTATTTACTTTTAAAAGATATTTTTCCACAAAACGCAGTAGATTTAAAAATGATGAGTTCTTCTGGAATACTTTATAAATATTTTAGAAAAAAAGAAATTGAACTATATGATATGTCAGATTGGATAGGATGTATGTCTGAAGAAAATAAAAAGTATGTTTTAAAACATAATCCAGGATTAAATGAAGCGAAAGTTGAAGTTAATCCAAACAGCATTTATTTACAAGAAGAAAAAAATACATTTAGTGATTCAAATAAAATTTTAGATATAATCCCCCAAAATAAAATAATATTTTTATATGGGGGTAACTTAGGAAAACCACAAGGAATAAATTTTTTACTTGATATAATAATCGCTTCAAATTATAATTCAAATGCATTTTTTATTATAGTTGGATCAGGGACTGAAACAGATAAAATCAATAAATGGTTTGATACAAAAAAACCTGATAATGCGCTTTTCATAAATCAACTTAATCAAAAAGATTACGAAATTTTATTAAAACATAGTCATGTAGGATTAGTATTTTTACATCCGGATTTTACAATTCCCAACTATCCTTCTCGCATATTACCTTACATGAAATATAAATTACCAATCCTATTTGCAACTGATACTAACACTGATGTTGGCAAAGAGGCTGAATTACATGAGTATGGATTTTGGTGTGAAAGTGGTAAAATAGATGAATTTAAAAAATTTATTGAGTCGTTTACATTTAACAAGGAGCTTAGAATTGAAATGGGAATCAATGGGTATAATCGTTTAAAAAAAGATTTTAATGTAAATTATTCATATAAAATGATAATGAATCATTTTAATTAATATGCCTTTAAAAAATATTTAATTATGCTTTTAAAAAATAAAACTGCAATAATTACAGGTTGTAACAAAGGAATTGGTAAAGTAATTTTAGAGACTTTTGCTGAAAATGGTGCAGATATAATTGCATGTGTGAGGAATGAGTCTAAAGAATTTAATGATTACATAGAGTTAATTAAAGAAAAATACTCCATTAAAATAATAGCAGTCTATTTTGATTTAGAAAATTCTGATCAAATAAAAGCATCAGTATCAACTATTATTTCAATGAAAGTGCCAATAGACATTTTAGTAAATAATGCAGGTTATGCGTCAGGTGCATATTTTCAAATGACACCTATTCTGGATTTAGAACGAATGATGAAAATAAATTTTATATCTCAAATTCAATTCACGCAAGGAATTTCTAGATATATGGCAAGATTTAAAACTGGGTCTATAATTAATATGGGTTCGACAGCCGCAATATTTGGTGATTCAGGAATGCTAAGCTATGGTTCAAGTAAAGCTGCACTAATTTTTGCAACTAAAACTATGGCAACTGAATTAGGTCAACATAATATTAGAGTAAATGTTATTGCACCAAGTGTAACCAAAACAGATATGTATGATCAGATGGAAGAAAATGCAAGAACAAAATTAATCAATTCTTCTGCTTTTAAGCGTGCAGCAGAACCAGTAGAAGTAGCTAATGTTGCTTTATTTTTGGCTAGTGATTTATCTACTTTTGTGAATGGTCAGACAATTAGAGTTGATGGTGGCATAACCTCTTAATTATTTATATTATGCATTTAGGAATTTATGGAACAGGTGGTTTTGGAAAAGAAATTTTTGATATTGCAAGTCGAGAAAATGCTAATATTAAAAAATGGGAAAGTATATTTTTTATAGACGATTTTAAAGAAAATGATACTTTATTTTATCTTAGTAAAGTTTATACTTTACCCAATGCTATCGCAATTTACTCTGAAGAAAATTTAGAGGTTGTTATTGCTATTGGCGAACCTATTGTTAGAATTAAAATCAAGGAAAAACTGAAACATAATAATATTAAACTAGGTAAGGTTATCGATCCAAGTGCAATTATTTCGCCTACTGCTAAATTAGGAGCAGGAGTTATCGTTACTTCTGATTGTATTATTGCCAGTTCGGCCATTGTAGGTGAAAATGTTGCCATCAATGTAAAATCAATTGTAGGGCATGATATAGTATTGGCTAACGATGTGGTATTGTCCTCAATGGTCAATATTGGAGGTGCTTGCAAAATAGGTACAGGTACCTACTTGGGTATGGGATGCTTCATTAAGGAGGGACTTGAAATTGGTGACGAAGTGATCGTAGGAATGGGCTCTGTTGTCCATCATAATATCCCATCGGGTGTGATTGCATTGGGCAACCCTGCTAGGCCAATGAAAAAAAATATTGATAAAAAAGTTTTCAAATAAAATATGATGAATAGTAATTACCTTTATTTACTTGCAAAAAAGTCAAGAATTCAGCTATTGGAATTAGCTTTTAAAAGTGATGGACCTTCTCACTTAGGAGGTGGTTTATCAATGGTTGAAATTTTTACTGTACTATATGGTAGTGTACTAAAATATGATCCCAAAAATCCTGAATGGGAAAATCGTGATCGATTTATATTAAGTAAAGGACATGGTGTGTTGCCATTCTTTGTTGCTTTGCACAATGCCGGATTTATTTCTCAGGAAGAATTATACACCTACAAGAAGAATGAAAGTGATCTTATTTCTCATCCTGTGATGAATTTGCGCTTAGGGATGGAATCATCCAATGGCAGTTTAGGACATGGTTTATCAATGGCTGTGGGTATTTCACTAGCCTTAAAACGAAAGGATAATTTTAATAGCAGGGTATTTGTTGTTTTGGGTGATGGCGAATGTAATGAAGGGTCAGTATGGGAAGCCATCATGTCTGCAGCACACTTCAAACTAGATAATTTAGCAGCTATTGTTGATTACAATAAACTACAAAGTGATGGTAATAGCGATACCATTATGGATATCGGTGTGCTGGAGAAAAAATGGGAGAGTTTCGGCTGGGAAGTGATATCCCTGGATGGACATGATATAAATGCACTCAATATTGCCTTGAATAAAACAACAATCGGTTCAAGCGCTAAACCTAGGGTTATTATAGCACATACTGTAAAAGGCAAAGGAGTTTCATTCATGGAGAATAATAATGCATGGCATCATAACCGACTTACACAGACGACTTTTGAGCAAGCCCTTGCAGAATTAAATAATTAAAAATATATGAAAATTACAGGGAAAGAAAATAAGCAGTGGTCAAGACTCGGGGCCAGAGCAACTTATGGTCAAGCAATATTAATGCTTGCTGAACAGGTAGATAATTTAATGGTATTATCTGCCGATCTCGGTAATTCTTCCGGCTTAGATCGATTTAAGTCCTCATATCCTGATAAGTTCTTAAATATAGGTATAGCTGAGCAAAATATGATCGGCGTTGCTGCAGGATTAGCCAAGGAAGGAAATATTATTTTCGCATCTTCATTCGCACCTTTTATTTCAATGCGTGCTGCCGAGCAAGTTAGGATGAATATGGGCTACATGAAACTCAATATCAAAGCGGTGGCAATTGGTAGTGGAGTTTCAATGTCTTTTCTCGGTAATTCACATTTCGGACTTGAAGACGCTGCAATTATGCGTTCGATTCCAAATATGACAGTAGTCAATCCTGCTGATTGTGCTGAAATTGTAAAAACTGTTTTTGCTGCAGCTATATATCCCCACCCAATGTATATCCGATTAACAGGGGCTGTAGGTTTTCCAGTAGTGTATGAAGATGACTATGAATTTGTAATTGGCAAAGCAATTGATGTCAGGCAAGGGAGCGATGTTTCCATAGTTGCAACAGGCTCCATGGTTTATGAATCAATAGAAGCTGCCAAAATATTACAGGATGCAGGTCTATCAGTTTCGGTATTAAATATGCATACCATTAAACCAATCGATACAGGTGCACTAGATCGATTAATAAAAAAAGGTAAGCCTATTTTAACGGTAGAAGAACATAGTATAACTGGCGGTTTGGGCAGTGCTGTAGCAGAATATGTATCTTCTATTCCCAATTCACCTACAGTTAATAGAATTGGGCTACCGGATGAATTCGTCATCACAGCAGAATACCGTTACATATTAGAAAAATATGGTTTAGTTGGTACACAAATAGCAAAATTAATTCAAGAAACATTAAAAATTAAATATTAAAATTTATGACAAACAGAGAAAAGTACGACCAGGTTTTTATTGACTCATTTTCTGTAACTTCAGACCAATTAAATGAGAGTCTGGTATATCAGAGTGTGCAACAGTGGGATTCTATTGGTCATATGGGAATGGTTGCAGCTTTAGAGGAGGCATTTGATATCATGCTGGAAACTGATGATATTATAGATTTCGGATCCTACACAAAAGGTATCAAGATCTTAGCAAAATATGATGTTGTTATCTAAATAAATAAAATGAAGAGTTTTTTTAATGATTTAGAATGCTTTTCAAATTCTATTGCTTTTTCAACCAAATTGGAACAAATTACATATGAGCATTTATTAAAAGATATCGAAGAATTCTCTATTCATTTCAGAAGCAGAAAACTTGCTTTTTTACTATGTGAAAATAGAATAGAGTCTGTTCTTGGATATCTCGCCTGTTTAAGAACTGGTGTAGTCCCCTTATTGATAGGTAGTTCAATAGATGAAGAGCTCTTGTTAAATTTGATCAATACGTATCAGCCAAACTTCATTTGGACTTGCCGAAATTTTGATTCGTTGAATAAGGAGTGGAAGATGACTATTCTTAACCGGAGTTATCAACTACTAGAGAGCATAGACCAGTTTGAACATTCTTTCCATCCCGACTTGGCACTTCTATTAATGACCTCCGGAAGTACGGGAAGTCCGGTTTTAGTAAGAATTTCTTACAAAAACTTGATTGAAAACGCCAGTTCTATTTCTGAATCACTAAGTATATCACAGAAGGATATTCCTATCACCACGCTTCCGATGAATTATACTTATGGATTGTCTATCATTAACAGCCATCTATTGAACGGTTGTCAAATTGTTTTAACAGAGGAGAGTATTCTTTCTAAGAATTTTTGGGATTTGCTTAATGCTAAAGGAGTAACCACTTTTGGCGGAGTTCCTTATACCTATCAAATGCTTAGAAGGCTCGGTTTTGAAAAAATGCATTTACCGAATATTTCTAAGCTTACCCAAGCAGGCGGTAAATTAGATCCGATCTTAGTAAAGTATTTTGCAGAGGTATGTGCTGATAAAGGAGTCCAATTTTTTGTAATGTATGGGCAAACCGAAGCAACTGCTAGGATGTCTTGTTTGCCTTCAAAAGATGCGATAAGAAAAGCCGGTAGCATTGGTATTCCAATCTCAAATGGAAGTTTTTATTTGCTCGACGATTCCGGAAATCTCATATCTGTAAGTGACGAAGTAGGAGAATTGTATTATAAAGGCCCTAATGTTTGTATGGGTTATGCTTATTCTATTTCTGATTTTTCAAAAAGCGATGAAAATGAAGGAGTAATAGCAACTGGTGATTTGGCTATAATGGATAAAGAAGGGTATTATTACTTAGTAGGCAGAAAAAAACGATTCATAAAAATTTTTGGAAATAGAATAAGCTTGGATGAGGTTGAAAACCTTTCTCAAAAAAACGGTTATTCCTGTATATGTACTGGTATAGATGATAAATTAATCATATATACTACACAAGAAGATCTTTTAAACGAATTGAAAGACATGATTTCCGCTAAAATCGGTATCCATCATTCAGCCATAAATGTTAAATACATCCCGGATTTCCCAAGAAATGATGCAGGAAAAATTATATACTCAAAACTTCAAGTTGATTAGCATGGCTTCTATAGAACGTTTAGACCAGTATCAACCCTATTCATTAGATACTGATCGTAAAAATCAAATTTTAGGTGAGATACTATTTGATCTGGAAAAAAAACATATTGAAAAATGTCCGGAGTATAAGTTGATTTCAAAAAGCTGGACATTTAGTGATTCGGATGTGTATAAAATAGAGAATTTGCCTTTTATGCCTGTAAGGTTATTTAAAGAACTTGAATTGTTAAGTATAGATAGGGCAGATATCCGAAAAACTTTAACCTCATCAGGAACTTCTGGGCAAATTCCGTCTAAAATATTTTTAGATGCGACAACAGCATCTAATCAAACAAGAGTGTTAAATAAAATTTTGTCCAGTTTCATTGGGAAGAAACGTATCCCAATGTTAATTATCGACTCAAAATCAGTTTTAAAAGATCGAAATAGTTTTTCCGCTCGAGGTGCGGGTATACTTGGTTTTTCTATGTTTGGATATGATGTTCACTATCTGTTAGATGATGATTTTAATTTAGATTTTGAACTTCTTGAAAGTTTCCTGGAAAAACACAAGGGAGAAAAAATCTTGCTTTTTGGGTTTACTTACATAGTTTGGGAGTTTTTTAATAATGCGCTTCAGAAAAAAGGTTTAACAATTAATCTTGAGAATGGAATTTTGATCCATGGTGGTGGTTGGAAAAAAATGATTGATAGTGCAGTAGATACACATACTTTCCGTAAATCGTTATTTGATAAGACAAAAATCCAGCAAATTTATAATTATTACGGTTTAGTAGAACAAACAGGATCTATTTATATGGAGTGCGAAGCGGCTTATTTACATGCATCAAATTATTCAGATATCATTATCAGGGATCACCGGGATTACACAATAGCACCTATAGGCCAGGAAGGGATTGTGCAATTGATTTCTTCCCTACCATCTAGTTATCCGGGTCATTCCATATTAACTGAAGATTTGGGTTCAATTGCAGGTATAGACGATTGTAGTTGTGGAAGAAAAGGCAAATATTTTACAATAAGTGGAAGAATTAAAAATGCGGAAGTAAGAGGATGTAGTGATACAATTCAAAAATAAAATAATGAGTACGGAGGATCTGATTTTACCGGAAAATGATAAGGTTGAATATTTAGTTGGAAATCCATCAAATATACTTCAAAGTAGGGTATTACATCCCCTTAATGATCTAACGATTGAGTTTTTAACTGAGCTTTCGAATACTATTTTAAAAAGCCCGATAGCTAAATTATACCCCGATGTGATCACTTTCGGATATTGGTGTAGAGCCGCTAATTTGAAAAAAATGAAAGCCGGATATATTAATCTGGATAATAGAAAGGGACTGGGGACAGTTTTTCATATTGCACCTTCAAATGTGCCTATCAATTTTGCCTTTTCCTACGCATTTTCACTGCTCAGCGGAAATGTCAGTATCGTAAGAGTTCCTTCCAAGCAATTTGATCAAATCGATATTCTTTCTACGTTTATCAAATCTCTATTCGATAACCCCAAATATTGTTTAATTAAATCTAACACCTATTTCATTCGCTACCCACACAATGATACAGTAACTAAAAAGTTATCAGCTATCTCAAACGCAAGATTAATCTGGGGCTCAGATGAAACAGTAAAAACGATAAAATCTATCGATACGCCATCAAAATGTTTAGATATCCCTTTTTCTGAAAGGTATTCTTTTGCAGTAATTGGAGCAGCAGAAGTTTTGCATCTTGATGAAATTAAATTAAAAAGACTTATTGACGGTTTTTTTAACGACACGTATTTGATGGATCAAAATGCCTGCTCATCACCTCAATTTATATTGTGGTATGCAACAGATGATCAAATTACGCAAGCCGCAAAAGCTAAATTTTGGGATGCTGTAAACACAAAAGTTAGTAATGAATATGACCTTGCTGCCAAAAGTTCAGTGGATAAACTAACTTGGATGTGTTTAGATCTGGTTAATAGAGATTTTGTAACTGAAGTAAACACCCATACGAATAATATTTATAGAGTTCAAATGAATTCATTGCCTGATTCAATTTTAGGATTGAATGGTAAATACGGATACTTCTATGAATATTCATCGTCCGACTTGTGTGTCATTGAAAAGCTTATAGATATCAAAATCCAAACCTTGACATATTTTGGTGTAAATAAAGAAGAGCTGTTCAACATAATTTATAAATCAGGAAAAGTGGGAATTGACAGAATCGTACCCATAGGTACGGCTTTAGATATTGGAATTATATGGGATGGCTATGACATGATCTACTCATTATCTAAAATTGTTGATTTGAAATAAAATTAAAATACAGTAACATGGAAGGATTCAGTTTAAATTGTGTTGAATTACAAGAATTTCAACCCAATAGGTACCCGTTTTTAATGATTGATCATATTGATTGGGTGATACCTGGTGTAAGTGCTAAAGGGCACAAAAATTTAACCCTCAATGAGTGGTATTTTCCCAAACATTTTCCGGGTGCACCTAATATGCCGGGAGCACTTCAGTTAGAAGCAATGGCTCAAATGTTAACCGTAGCTATTACCACCTTACCTGGACTAAAAGGCAAAGTTACACATGCATTGGAACATAAGGTTCGTTTCAGAAAAGAAGTATTGCCTGGGCAAACTTTATTTATCGAAACAGCTGTGCTCTCTTGGAATAGAGGAATCTGCAAAGGAAAGGGTATAGGCTTTACCGATGGAGAAGTAGCATGTGAAGCGGATATGCTAATTACCATACCAGATATTCTTGATCAATATTTACCCAAAAAGTAATACCCATATAAAACAAGAACTGTGGTGAAAATTGAAAACCCTGATGTGCTGATAATTGGCGCGGGTGCTGCTGGAGCAGCAGCAGCCTGGAGTTTGAGCCAAACAACATTGAAAATTGTTTGCTTGGAACAAGGTGGATTTATGAATCCCGAAGAATATCCAAGCACCAAGGCAGGATGGGAAGCAATGAAATATGATATTTTCAATGTTAGTCCGAATGTGCGTAATCTGCCATCAGATTATCCCATCAATGATTCAGAATCTCCAATTGGCATTGCGAATTTTAATGCAGTAGGTGGATCAACAATACTTTTTTCCGGACACTTTCCTCGTTTTCATCCATCTGATTTCAAGGTAAAAGAACTAGATGGAGTTGCCGATAACTGGCCAATTAGTTATTACGATCTTGAACCATATTTCAATTTAAATGATAAAATGATGGGGGTGTCTGGTTTATCAGGTGACCCTGCTTATCCTACAATTGAAGGTATGTTTCCACATATTCCACTTGGTGAAATTGGTGAAGTAATGGCCAAAGGATTCAATAAGCTAGGTTGGCATTGGTGGCCTTCGTACAGTGCGATTATTACCAGAGAGTATATGCATAGGGGTGAGTGTATTAATCTTGGACCTTGTAACACAGGCTGTCCTCAGGGTGCTAAATCAAGTACAGACATCACCTATTGGCCATTAGCAATAAAGAACGGAGTTGACCTGAGAACTAATTGTAGGGTAAGAGAAATTACAGTCGATAATAATGGAAAATTAAATGGTGCCTTTTATTATGATGAAAATGGCAATGAATGTTTCCAGAAAGCTAATATCGTTATAGTAGCATGCAATGGAGTAGGTACGCCTCGTTTATTATTGAATTCAAAAAGTAAATATTTCCCTAATGGATTAGCTAATAGTAGTGGATTGGTTGGTAAAAACCTTATGTTACACCCTTTAGGATATGTCGAAGGCTTATTCGAGCAAGACTTAAAATCAAATTTAGGTCCACAGGGATGTTTAATGCAAAGCCAAGAATTTTATGAAACCGATAAATCCCGGGGGTTTGTAAGAGGATACACCATGCAACTTTTGCGTGGGCCAGGGCCTATTGAGACTGCAATTTCAGGAGTAAATAGGAGAGATATTCCTCTAGGTCCAAAACATCATGAAGTCTTTCAAAAAACACTTGGAAAGACCATTGGGATAGGAATAATCGTTGAAGACTTACCCGAATTACATAATACAGTTTCATTAGACCCTAACATAACGGATTCTAATGGAATACCGGCTGCCAAAATCAATTATGTGTTAAGTGAGAATAGTAAAAAAATGTTAGCGCATGGTATAGAAAAGTCAAAAGAAGTAATGATGGCAGCCGGTGCACAAAAGACCATTAGTTTTGGCCCAGTTAGAAATACGGGTTGGCATTTGATGGGTACAGCCAGAATGGGAATCGATCCTAAAAACTCTGTGGTTAATCAATTTGGAGAATCACATGATATAGAGGGACTGTATGTGGTTGATGGTAGTGTGTTTGTAACTAGTGGGGGCGTCAATTCCGCTTCTACCATACAAGCTATTGCCTTATACATATGTGATCAGATGAAAGAAAAGTTCAACTTATAGTGTTCAGTTAAAATGATCGGGATGTTCACATCAGATGAAATAAAAAAATTAAATTCAATTTTAAAATTGATCCTGCCAGTTGGTGGGACAGGTATGCCAGAAGCTGAATTAATACTACATAGTATTGACTTAGCTAGTACATATCATGCTAAGTTTGTTGAGCTGAGCAAAGTAATTTGTAATAAAATCGGTCTGAATCAAATTCAAAGTGAAGAAGACTTAAATCAATTCAAAAAAGAAAATTTTCGCAACTTTACAGTCTTCGTTAATATGGTTTTGATGCTCTATTACAGCAGTAAAGGAGTTTTGTCAAAATTAGAAGTAGGCTCTGTTCCACCATTCCCGGAAGGTAATTTCGTCAAAGAAGGTGATATATATTATTTACTCGAACAAGTACTCTTGAAAGAAAAAATATACAAAGATTAAGCCGTGCGTTTTTTTTACATCAAATATATAAAGAGAACCTTTGATGTTTGCATCTCTTTACTCATTTTAATTCTTTCTGCTCCTATATTATTAAGTGCTTTTGTCATCTTGATGATTTCTAATAGATCAACAAAGGTTTTGTTTTTTCAATTGAGACCTGGCTTAAATGAACGAATTTTCAAATTAGTAAAGGTTAAAACTATGAATGATAAGGTGGATAGCAATGGCAAAATTTTATCAGACGAAGAAAGAATCACCACATTAGGAAAAACACTCAGGAGATTCTCTATCGATGAGTTGCCACAATTGTGGAATGTAATTAAGGGTGATATGTCATTGATTGGCCCAAGACCTTTATTGGTAGAATATCTTTCTCATTATACTTCGGAACAAAAACGAAGACATGAAGTAAAGCCGGGGATTACAGGATGGGCACAAATTCATGGGAGGAATAACTTACCTTTTAGTGAAAGATTTAAATTAGATGTGTGGTATGTGGATAACACATCTTTCAAACTGGATATGTTGATTTTTTTCAAAACCATTTTTAAAATATTTAAATCGGAAAATGTCTTGAGTCAGGATCCCAATAAAATTACAGATTCAAATTAGAGGTTTTTGAGAGATGATTAAGAAGTATACATTTAATAAAAACAAAAAAACGCAATCATATTATTACACGGCCTGTACACCATCTCCGCGTTTTGGTTATCCTATCTCAATTTATTTAAAGACTTTAGAATAATTACTTATGACATTATCATTTCCCTTTTTTAAAAATAGCACTTTATATTTTTATGTGCTACGGTTTTAAGGGAAGCTTTCAGACACTTACACCCAAAATATATAGTCAATATTTATTTAAATGAAAAACCCTAAAGTCTGGCTCTCCTCCCCACACATGGGCGGCGCTGAAGAAAAGTATGTAAAAGATGCATTTGATACCAATTGGGTAGCACCATTGGGGCCAAATATCAATCAATTCGAAGCAGCCATTTCACTAGCAATATCAGCCAACACACCCTTTCATACTGCAGCATTAACATCTGGAACTGCGGCCCTGCATTTGGCAATTCGAATGCTGAATGTGGAAGCCGGAGATGTAGTCATGGTGCAGAGTTTTACCTTTTGTGGAACCACCAACCCCGTGACTTATCAGGGCGCTGAAATTGTATTTATCGATTCAGAACCCGAAACTTGGAACATGTGCCCGTGGGCTTTAGCTCAAGCCATGGCAGATCATCATGGCAAAAAGATAAAAGCCATCATGCCAGTACATTTGTATGGTATGCCAGCCAAAATGGATCAAATCCAAGCCATTGCAGACCAATACCAGGTACCGGTGATTGAAGATGCTGCAGAGGCTTTAGGTTCTACCTTTAATGGGCATCCTTGTGGAACCTTTGGACTAATGTCCGCATTGAGCTTTAACGGTAATAAAATCATTACTACCAGTGGAGGAGGAGCCATTGTATCTAAACACAAGGACTACATCGACCAGGCTAGATTTTTAGCGACCCAGGCCCGGGACGAAGCCCCGCATTACCAACACTCACAAATTGGGTATAATTACCGGATGAGTAACATTGTTGCTGGTATCGGTAGAGGGCAAATGGAAGTATTGACGGAGCGTGTGAAACAACGCAGAGCAAACAACCAACGATATAGAGAATTCTTCAAAGATATCAAAGGCATTACGTTCCAAACCGAACCCGATTCAAATTACTTCAGCAATTATTGGCTAACTGCCATTTTGATTGATCCTACTCTAACCGGCGGTATCAGTAGAGAAGACATACGCTTAGCCCTCGATGCCGAAAATATCGAATCACGCCCGCTTTGGAAACCCATGCACCTACAGCCAGTTTACCAAGGAGCCAAGTTTTACGGAACTGGCGTATGCGAAAAATTATTCGAGAAAGGCTTATGTTTACCAAGCGGATCTAATCTAACCGAAGAGGAATTTGATCTAATTTTCAAAGCATTGGGTAAAATCTTCAATTAATCAGCTTGCATTACTACAAGAATTGACCTTCTCCCGATAATTTAGAAAGTTCAAAGCTTAAAAATCCGCGCAATTTTCAATAATTTAAAACTAGAAAATTGCACATGAGAAAGCCAAAATCCACGGAACAGCAAATCGCATTTGCTCTCAAACAAGCCGAGACATGTACACTGTCTCTGAGGTTGCACGCAAAATTGGTATCTCTGATGTCATCTTCTACAATTAGAAGAAAAAAGTATGGTGGTGTTGGAATAACCGAGATACGTAGGTTAAGGCAACTTGAAGATGAGAAAAGCCGTTTAAAGCAGATAGTGTATCGACCCCCTAAATTGCTGGACATAATTGTTAAATCAATTAAGTCACTAAATTTAGGGAATATTGTAAGTGTCCTTATTTAAGTATATTTGCTTTAGAAACCCGCAAATGAGGCTCAAAAAAACGCTTTTATACATGTTCTTGCTGTTGCAGCTCAATGCTATGGCGCAGCAAGGGCTGGAGAGGGTGAATGAACTTTCCCCCCAACAGATCGCTCAATTGGTCAGCAAGTACAACTTGGACAAGCTCTCTGAAGCTGAGCTGGAGGCCAAAGCAAGAGAGTTAGGACTCTCCCCGCAGCAGCTTGAAATGTTGAAGGAAAAGATGACTAGAACAAACGGGTCATTCAACAAAAACCAGAAAGGCAACATCAAAGACGATAAGCGAAGAAAACCAGGATTGAAAAATGCATTTGTCAAAAAGGATTCAGTTGAAGCCTTTCCCATCTTTGGAGCCGATATCTTCAGCAACCAGCAGTTGAGCTTTGACCCGGACCTTTCCATTTCAACACCACATAACTACATCATCGGAACCAATGACCAGCTGGTCATTGATATTTTTGGAGTATCAGACCTCCAGCACAAAGCCATGGTTTCTCCTGATGGGTTCATCCGATTTCCCAACTACGGCCCCATCAAAGTTGCTGGCTTGAGCATTGAGTCAGCAAGAATCCTGATCAAGCAGTCATTGACAAGGATATACCCGGGTCTTTCAAATGGAAAGGTTGGGATTCAGGTCTCTCTTGGCCAAATTCGCACCATTCGTGTAACATTGATTGGTGAAGTGCTGCTTCCAGGCAACTTCAACATACCATCCTTGTCTACACTGATGAATGCATTGTATGCTTCAGGAGGGCCTTCAAAAAATGGTTCTTTCAGAAAAATTGATCTGGTCAGAAATGGAAAAAATATCAGCAGTTTTGATCTCTATGATTTTCTGATCAAAGGAGATCTGAGCAAAAACTTATTGTTGCAGGATGGAGATGTCATCAGGGTTGGGACCTACCAAAACCGTGTGGCATTGAAAGGGGCAGTTAAAAAGCAGGCGCTGTATGATGTGAAAGAGGGCGAATCAGCAGACGACATTTTGAACTATGCTGGGGGATTTGCAGACATGGCCATCAAAAATAGCATAGCCATTGTTCGCAATGGTGCAACGCGCAAAGAAGTGCTTACCCTCGCAACTGACCAGCTCAAGAATACAAAACTGGTATCCGGAGATACCCTTTTGGTGGATTCCATTCGGAGCTCGTTCAAAAACCAAATCGTTGTGACGGGTGCTGTGGAACATCCGGGAATCTATGGTGTGGAACAGGTAAAGGACCTTCGTTCGTTGATGGAATTGGCAATTCCCTCTGAAAACGCATACCGCCAACGGGCGGTGGTCAAAAGGTATGCGGGTGAATATCCCACAATTATTGGGTTCAACCTCGATGAGGTGAGCAGCAAACGGTTTAACCTGGATCTGGAAAGCAAGGACTCTGTCTTGGTGTACAAAAGAAGCGAGCTCCAGGATTTCAATAAAGTTTACATTGAAGGTGAGGTCAACAAGGTCGGGAATTATCCCTATTTCAAGGGGCTTCGCACCATTGACCTTGTGATGATGGCAGGTGGCTTGAAAGACGGAGCATCCACCCTGCAAATGGAAATTTCCAGGAGAATGAGAAATGTGGCCTCAACCACTGACAGCATTCGCTATACCATCATCAAAACCTTTTCATTGGATACCGCCAACTTCAACAAGGAAACTGAACTTGGTCTAGAACCCTTTGATATGGTATTTGTCAGAAGGTCTCCGGTGTACCGGCAACAGGTAAACATCACCCTTGAAGGCGAAGTGTTGTACCCGGGAAAATACAGCCTTTCGGCAGGAACCGATAAGCTTTCTGACCTGGTGTTGCGTGCTGGCGGTTTGCGGAAAAATGCATCGGTGGAGGGTGCAAGCCTGTTGAGGAAAACCAAGGTTGATTTTGAAAGCTCAGATACGGCCTGGCTGAAAAAACAGTTGCAGAGTTTTGAAAAAAATAAACGAACCTTAACAACCTCAGGGAAAATATTAACTATGGAGGAATTGCAAGATACGGCATCCACAGAGCTCCAGGATATACTGACAGACAGTACAGGAAGAACCTGGTATCCCTTAAGGCTAAAACCGGTGGGCATTCACCTTGAAAAAGCAATGGCTGCCCCAGGTTCCATTGAAGACCTTGTATTGCAGGAAGGCGATGTACTAAGGATTCCTTCCATGCAAACCACAATAAAAGTCATGGGCGCAGTGCAGGTGACCAAAGAAATGCTCTACGAACCAGGTATTTCTGTTCGATCAGCCATTCGGAGTGCCGGTGGATTGGTTCCGGAGGCCAACCTTGGAAAGGCCTATGTGGCATATGCCAATGGGGAGGTCAGATCAACGCGGAAAATCATTTTTTTCAGGAATCATCCTAGACTTGATCCCGGTGCAGAACTCCATGTCCCGTTCAAAACCCAAAGAAAAGGGCTATACAGTGGTGAGGCCGTTGGCATCATCTCCGGTCTATCATCAATCATCAGCTTATTGATCTTTGCCTTCAAATAAACCATGGAACAACTGAAGCTTTCTGATCTGGTCAATGCGGGTAAACGGTGGATCCGGTTTTATGCCATCAACTGGAAATTGAACAGCCTGATCATTGCTGTAGCCGTATTGGCGGGTTTTCTTTTTGCACAGTTGCAGGACAAAAAATACCAGGCAAAAGTCAGTTTCATCATCGAAGAAAGGTCCTCCAAAATGCCATCAGGGCTCTCTGGACTGGCCTCTTCATTTGGTGTCAACCTGGGTGGCCTGTCTGGGGGTGAGAGTCTTCTTGCAGGGGATAATTTTTTTGAAATCATACGGTCCAGGGAACTCATGGAAAAGGTCCTCTATTCCAGGTATTATGACCGAGAGAAATCTGATTCATTTCCTTTGGTGAAGCGCTACTTGGCTTTTTCGGGCTTGGAGGAGCAATGGAAATCAACCATTGAAGGCTTTGACGCGCTAGTATTTTTACCTGATTTAGCCCAAGTAGAACGAAATTCATTGAAAGACAGCCTGATGGGGGAGGTCTGTGAACGCATCATCGACAATAACCTTCAATCAGACCACCAGAACAAGGTGGGATCTGTGCTTTTTGTTGCTGCAACAACGGAAGACCCATTGTTTTCCAAACTTTTTGCGGAACGCCTTGTAGAGCAGGCACGGGATTGGTTCATCAACCTGAAAACCGGGATTGCCATGGCGAATGTGGAACAGTTTCAGCGCAGGGCGGATTCCTTACACCGCCTTATTTCACGTCAAACCTATACGACCGCTGCTGAACAGATCCTCAATCCTAACGAAGCATTCAAAACAGCCCTGGTGCCTGTTGAGATCTCCCAGCGGGAAAGGCTGATTCAGCAGACACTCTATGCCGAAGTGGTAAAAAACCTGGAATTTTCCCGCATGGCCCTGTCCAGCCAAACACCTGTAGTGCACATACTTGACCGTCCTCATCTTCCCCTCAAAGGCCAGCAACGATCCCTTACCACGATCTTGTCCCTCGCTGTTGCCATCGGCCTCCTTTTCTCCCTTTTTCTTGCCTTTTTGCGTTTTCCCGCTCAACACTAATACCTTTGTCCCAATGGAACAGGAAGGTATTCAGCTGAGCATCATAACTGTCAACCTGAACAATGCCAAGGGGCTGTCGAATACCCTTGAATCGGTGTTGGCACAGTTGAATCCAGCTGTGGAGTTCATTGTCATTGATGGCGGATCTGTGGATGAGAGCCTGGCGCTCATCAATGGGGTAGCTAGCAAACTTTCTTATTGGGTCAGTGAAAAGGATTCTGGTATCTATGCTGCCATGAACAAGGGAATCAAGCACGCCCGGGGAAGCTATCTTCTGTTCCTGAACAGTGGCGATACCTTGGTGTCCGATCAACGCTTGGATGAACTCCTGTCCCTCTTGCAGGACGCTCCTGACTTGCTTTCCTGTTGCATTCGGGTGGAGCGGGATGGAATGGAAGATGAACTCCGGTCGCCCATCAAAAAGTTTTCGCTGCAAACCATCCTCTTGAACAGCCTTCCCCACCAAAGCACTTGCATCAAACGCTCACTTTTCCTGAAACACGGACTATACGACGAGAGTTTAAGGATAGCAGCCGATTGGGATTTCTGGCTTCGACTGACCCGCCATCCTGTTAGGTACAAACAATCGGAGCTGGTCCTGTCCAGGATGGAAAAGGAAGGACTGGGCGCAAACATGAACGATCACCATTATCAGGAAAGATTGCTTATTTTTGAGCGGTTTTCCAAGGACTTGAAACCCAATTTCTTCAGCCTGCGGTTGATCTACAGAAACCGAAGATTGTTGTATTGGCTCTTCCGAAAGACCCTAAAAAAGGGCACCTTAAAAAAACACGGATGAATGTAAACAAGAAATATGCCTGTCTTTTGTTGCTGGGTTGGTTTGCGTCGTTTGGTACTAGTGCACAGGTACTTCCCATTGGGTTGCTGGACCTTGATGGCCATGCCCGCTCATTGCAACTCCTGCAAAGACTGGATTCAAACCTTTCTTTTTTTGTCAGACCAACCGATTATGGCCGAGGCTTTGACAGGTCAACCAAGATGGGGATAAAAATGGGCCAAGGCTGGACTGGCGTGGATTCTAGCATGCCATCTGCAACAAGCTATCATTTTGACGATGGCAAGGGTATTTTCATGGTATTGCCCACATCCTTAAGGGCCAAGTTCAACAGCCACCATCCTTTTGGTTGGAACGACGAGGCCATGCTGGCTTCCAAAGGGCTGCAAACAGCCCTGTCTGGAGGTTTCTTCACCCAATACGGTCCTTTCAGCCTGCAGGTGCAACCGGAATATTACCAGGGATCCAACCCTGAATTTGAGCACAATGCTGCCTATGGAGCAAAAACCAATGGATCCTATTCAAAATTTTTACCCGGCAATTCCAGTGCATTGCTGCATGCAGGCGCAATGGCCGCTGGGTTTTCCACACAGGGAATCTGGTTCGGGCCAGGTCAGTTTTCCAGCCTCATTCTTTCCAACAACGCCACCAGTTCCCCCCACCTTAGCTTTCACACCACACGCCCCCTCTATACACCCCTCGGCACTTTCGAATGGCAGCTGGTGGCCGGGCAGCTTGACGAGGATTCTGCATCCGGCGGCCTCTATGAAAACCGCCAGCTTAAGCCAGCAGTTTTGAGGGAAGATTCCCGTTTTTACAATGCTGTCAACATCAGTTATCAGCCCCGCTTTTTCAAGAATTTTTTCATTGGTGCAGCGCGTGCATTTCAAATTTATTCCAAAGACCTACAGTCATTGGAGACCAGTTTTTTCAACAAATATTTGGTCGTACTGAATCCGGGATTCAAAAAGTCAAGTATACAGGATGAGGGATTTCGGGGAGACCAGCAGTTCAGCGTCTTCACCCGTTGGTTGTTTCCCAAGTCCCATGCTGAATTTTACTTTGAATACGGACAAAACGACCACAAGGCCAATTTCAGGGACCTGGCCATCAACGTGCAGGCCGGTGCCGCATACCTGGCAGGATTCAAAAAAGTCATTCCCTTGAAACAGCAGCGCTTCGTTGAAGTATCCGGCGAAATGATCCAGATGGCCCAAAGCCCGGATTACCTGTTAAGGAATACGGGCAACTGGTATGAGCATGGTCAAATGAGCCAGGGCATGACCAATGACCGGCAAATCATGGGTGCTGGAAGTGGATTCGGCAACAATGTACAGACCCTCAAATTGAACTGGGTCAATGGGATCCAAAAGATTGGCATCATTGCGCAAAGGATCCAACACGATCCCATCGGATTCAGGGGGCAATCTGCCCTGCTCCTGGGCAATTCACTTTGGAACGAGTACAGCTATGGCATCAACGCACGCTATGCCTACAAACGCATGATTGCCAGCCTGGAGTTGCAATACGCCACTTCAAAAAATTATGCATGGGAGGCCGGCAAAAGAAAAACAAATCTTTATTCACTCTTGAACCTGGCATACATATGGTAAAAGGATATATACACCGCATGGTGCTAGGATGCCTGGGCTTCCTCTGGTTTGCAGGTTCGGCCACAGCACAATACAGTGGCCTCTTGCAACGCAACGACATCACTGATATGCTGCGCAGTTACCAGGTATTGGACAGCCAAAAGAGCCGCGAGCTGAACCTGGGAAATTATTCTTTTGCGATACGCCCCATCAATCCATTTGCCTTTGATGGGCCAAAAGAAAATTGGATCAAGCTAAGGCAGTTTGGTTACACACAGTACAAGAACGATTCCATTGCAGCAGGGTACAACAACGAAAGTTTTTTTCAGGCGGCAGGTCTCCAGACCCGTTATACCGCTGGTGCCACCATCAAGCTGGGCAGGTTGATCGCAGATTTTCAACCCGAGTGGGTAACCGCTGAAAATCCACCCCAGCTTGAAATTGACGAGCAACATTTCGATCCTGATTTTTATGCCCGGTATTATTTTTGGAACATCAATGTGATTGACCTTCCCAGCCGATTTGGTCCTTCCTCCATCAAAAAATACTACCTGGGACAGTCTTCCATCAAGTTTGCCTTTGACAATTTTGCCATGGGCCTTTCCAACGAAAACATTTGGTGGGGGCCCGGGATGAAGAACTCCCTGGTCATGACCAACAATGCCAACGGTTTCAAGCATTTTACCTTCCATACCATCAAACCCTTGCGCACCGTCATTGGGTCGGTGGAAGCCCAGTTTGTTGCGGGCCGTTTGGATTCTTCCGGCATCGTTCCCATGGAAAACGAAAGGCAAAAAAGAAAATACTGGATGGGCGCCTATATCCCCAAGCCCAACTTCGACAGGGGGCTCATGGGCTTTGTGGTGACCTATCAACCCAAATGGCTTAAAAACCTGTACATCGGAATGGCAGGGTCTTCGACCTACTACAAGAAAACCAAGGATTCAACCGGCAAAAGCATGATTGATCCTTATCCCTATTTTGTAAAAACCAACAAGGGGGAAAGCCTCACCCTGGGTTCTGTCTTTTTCCGGTATGCCATGCCCGAGGACAAGGCGGAGATTTACGGGGAGTTTGGGAGATCAGACAAGTTGGCTTCACCCTGGAACATGGTAGGGGATACCATTCCATTGGGATTCGTTTTTGGAATCCGAAAATGGTTGAAAATATCCAGAAGCAGCCAGGTGGAACTGATGGCAGAAGTGGCGCAGCTGCAATTGCCTGATGCACGCTTGATCCTCAATGAAGATGCTCCCTGGGGTTTCCCCCGTGTCAATGGGTTCTATACCCATCCGGTGGTTCGCCATGGGTACACCCACAATGGACAATCCCTGGGTGCTGGCATTGGCCCGGGCAGCAACAGCCAGTACCTCAGCCTCAGCTGGTACAGAAAAGGAACCAGGATTGGAGTGCATGGTGAAAGGGTAGTGCAGAACAATGATTTTGTATATGCAGCCTACCTCAGCAACGTGGTGGGCAGGGGATACCACAACCGGTACTATACCAACCTGACCTATGGTGCCCACCTGCAGGTTAAAATTGCAGGCCTCCACATTGCGGGTGCAATCAACTACATGAACATCCTCAACTACAAATGGGTGAAGCTGGGTGGAACCTTTAGTACGGGTTCTCCCTTGTCAGACAAGAAGAATGTTCAGGCAAGCATTTCCGCCATGTATGACCTCGATTTCAAGCTGCGTTTCAAGACACCAAAACCCATTCAAAAGGCAGCCAACTGGGTAACGGAAACAATGAAATGGACAGGATGCGATTGTAAAAAATAATTGGGGTGAAAGTACTGCTTGTCCATAACCATTATTCATCGGTCGGGGGAGAGTCGCGTGTGTTTTCCTTGGAAAGGGAAGCCCTGGAAAGAACCCTTGGTCCCGGGCAGGTATTTACATTGGAGGCCAGTTCGCCCCGATATCCCATCTCCCTTGTATTTTCCATTTTCTTTTCGTTCAGAAAATACTGGAGGGTTTTTCAACTGGTGAAAAAAAGCCAGATTGATGTTGTGCATGTACACAATTTTTTTCCGATTCTTTCTGCCAGTGTTTTTTTTGCTGCAAAGCATGCAGGCGCCAAAACAGTACATTGCCTGCACAACTACCGTTGGTGGTGCATTAACGGAAATTTCTTCCGGAATGGCAAGACCTGCACGACATGCGCCGACAAGAATTCCCTTCTGCCTGGGGTCCGCCATGGCTGTTACAGGGAGTCTGTACTGCAATCCCTGTTGGCCGTGGCTGCATTCAATTTCTACAGGGCAATTGGCGTGTTTGACCGCATTGATGCGTTCGTGGCCATGACCCATTTTCAACAAATGAAGCTCATTGCTTTGGGCCTGGATCCCCAAAAAATATTCATCAAGCCGAACATGGTGCCCGCTGTTCAACCCATGTCATTGCCCCGAAAGGGATACCTCTATGTAGGCAGGCTGGAGCTGGAAAAAGGCATCGTATTGTTGCTGGAAACCTGGTCAAAGCTTTCACCAAATTTCGAACTGACGGTCATTGGCGGTGGAAGCATCGAAAAGGAATTGAGGGAAAAATACAACCAGCCGAACATTCATTTCAAGGGCATCTGCAGCCCTGAAGAAACGCTTCAATACATGCCTACTGCCAGGTACACCATACAGCCATCGCTCATGTTTGAGACCTTTGGCCTGACCATTGTAGAATCAATGTGCATGGGGGTTCCCGTCATTGCGCTGAACATCGGTACCCGCACCGAACTGGTACAAGATGGCAAGACAGGTTTTTTATGTAGTCCGGAAAATCTGCTGGAGACCATCAAGGCAGCAGATGATTTTGAAGGCTATGAAGCCATGAGCAAGGCTGCTGTTGAATTTGCATCATCGTTTGACACAACGAGAGTAATTGAAGCGCAACTTTCCCTGTACAGAAAACTCCTCAGTCAACCACAATGACCAGCAGCGCATTGCCTTTTTCTGTGTACCTGATCTCATCTGTGCATGAGTCTTCCAGAAAACAGCATGTGGCAGGGCTGTTGCAAACTTTTCCAACAACAATACAAGTCGAAGCCATCTATCCGTCGTATACGCGGATTCCCTTTCTGTCAGCATTGAAAGCGCAGAGCAAGCTTCGTGCGGGAAGAAGCCTGCGGGATGGTGAAATCGGGCTCATCCTCACCAGCCGCAACATCTGGCGGGATATCCTGAAAAAAGCAAAGACAGACGAAGAACATTTTTTGATCTTGGAGTCTGACAGCAAGCTGATCAATGCTGCAATGCTGGAGGAAAAGTTTTTGACTGCAACAAGAGCATACGACATGTTTTTCTGGGGTGCCTGGTTTGGTCACCTGCGCTTGTTGCGGAGCAAGCGAAAGCCATTGGGAGACATGCATTTCTTCGGGGAGCCACTGATCAATTCAGTCGCCTGCACCTATGGCTACAGCATCAACCGAAAAGCGGCATCCCGTCTATTGAAGGCAACGGGCAAGATTGCCCATCCGGTTGATGAATTCAAAAAATACCTCAAACCCGGTGAGCTCAGGCTTGGTGCAGTGGTGCCTGAACTGGTTTCGGTACACGATGTAGCCAGCACAATACGCCCCAACTCCATTGCCCTCTTCGAAAAAATCTGGATATTTGTTCTCGACATCCGAAATCATTTCTTAAGCCTGATGAACTGATGCTGACGAGGGTTTACATGCATTTCTACCTGGTGGTTTTTGCCCTCTACGTTTATTTTAACCGTGGCATTGCATATACCTATCTGGCAGAGCTGACCTGGTTGATGGGCGTTATCTTGATCATCAGGAACTGGAGGCACTATATTTTTCCATGGGACAGGAAAGTGGCTTTCTTGTTGGGCTTCCTCGGCATATCAATCGTGTACACCATCATCGGAATGACCCGTTATGGCGCCATGGATACCATCAGGGATGGCTTCATGTTCAACTACATGCTGTTTGCACTGGTGGTTCCAGTGTTCAAGGACCATTTTGAGGAATTCAAATTGGGTATTTTCAGGATCTACAAGTGGTTGCCCTTTGTGGCATTGGCAGGGCTGCTGCTCAAAACCAAAATCCTGAACCATGCATCACCAGCCATTTTTGGTGGCATTCCCATACTTGAATACAAGAACGGTGATTTAGCAGTGCAGCTGCTGATTGCTTCATTGCTCTTGATAACGGGCAACATCCGCTACTCCTTGCGCTATCAGTTCCTGAATGCCATCGTGGTATTCTACCTTTTCTTTTTGATTGCAACGTTCAACAGGGGCGGCATGCTGGCCTTTTTGGTCGGCATGATTTGTTTTTTATATGCTGCACGCAAAACTGCCCTTTTGCAAAACATCAAATCCTATATCAAGATTGCAGTGTTACTGCTTTGCCTGTCCTTTCCACTCTATCTCTTGACCAACATCAAGGATCCCGTTCAGGGAAGGGATACGGGCATTGCGCAGCTCCAGAAAAACGTCACCAGTATTTTCGTCAAGCAAGAAAAGAATGCACTTTCAGGCAACATCGTTTGGCGTCTGGCCTGGTGGAGTAAAATTGTGGACTATACCATCACAGGTCCTTATTTTTTTACAGGAAAAGGTCTGGGCATCAACCTCGCAACTGCCGATGGCATCAAAATGTATGACAACAGCCTAAGGTCTCCACACAATTTTCACTTGAATGTGCTGGCACGCTTCGGTGTGCCAATTGCAATTGCATGGCTGGTCTTTCTTTTTATGGTCATCCGTGAAATCAAAAAACGGGATGCATCAATTGAACACATCCTGTACATCGCTGTCTTTGTAGCGTTCATGATCAATGCCAGTTTTGACGTGGCCTTGGAAGGCCCCATGGCTGCATTTCCTTGCTGGACATTTCTAGGAATGCTCTTTTATTCCGAGATGCTTTCTTCCAATACAAAAAAAGAAAGCAACCATGTTCAGTAAGTCTTTTCTCAACAGGAATTACCTGATCAACCTGTTTGCGACCTTTTCGTCACAAGCAACAACTGCCATCGCCATCATTCTACTGACGCCCTTGCTGCTGGAGCAGTTGGGTGAAACAAACTTCAGTCTTTATGGCGTAGTCTTGAACCTGATTGTGGTAGCATCGGTTTTTGATTTCAGCCTGAACACCACACTGGTGAGAAGACTCATTTTGCATCCCGAGAGGGCAAATGAAAACATCAATACGGTGTTTAATTTCTTCCTACTGGTCTTGCTCTGCAGCATTCCGCTCTACTATTTTTCTTTTGTACTGGGCGCGGTCCATGTAACAGAAAAAAAGTGGATCATGTCTTTTTTGGTTGCACTCATTGTTGCACAGAACATGTTGGCCGTATTGTTCGAATCGGTGATGCAGTCTGTCAACCAGTGGAAGCAGGCCAAGTTCATCCGCGTATTGCGGACCCTTGTTGAGATGGGTTTGTTGTACTGGGTATCAACATTGGGAAAACTGGAATATCTCTTCTATGTCACCGGAGGGGTAAATCTTTTTTATGTCATGGCACTTGCACAGATGGCAAGAAAGCATGTGGGCTTTCGATTGGGCATAGGTAAGTTGAATTTCAAATTGCTTGTATCACATTTGAAAGATAGTTTTTGGTATTTTCAAAATACGATTGCTTCTGTGATCACCTTTAATTTTCAGATCATCATGATGAGCCATCTGCTTACTGCAGGCCAGATGACAATCTACCTTTTGATTTTTCGTTTCTTTGAAATCGTCAGGACGGGCCTGACCAATTTTGCCATGTTA
>Ga0222712_10001010_pt1 | contig 35994 bp, 33 predicted proteins | sample C33_657DmetaG_FD_165043 | JGI IMG/M metagenome (GOLD analysis project Ga0222712, IMG submission 165043) | Estuarine water microbial communities from San Francisco Bay, California, United States - C33_657D | ecosystem: Environmental > Aquatic > Marine > Unclassified | place: USA: California... | reverse complement strand
TTAAAACTAATTTTATTTTCTTTTAATAATATACTTATATTATTGATATCAACATTATTAATATTATGTTTAATATTACATTTATTAATCCAATAATCAATTAAAAAATTTATCCAATTTAAATTTTCCATATAAGTAAAGAAATAAATATATTTATTAAAATAAACATTTAATAATTAATTTACATTAATTTGTTTATAAATTATAAAAATATTAAATTATAGTTTATGAGTGGAGGATATAATGATATGGTAATTTTAAATACTAAATTTAAAAAATTCTTAAAATTTAAACAGACTGAAATTAAATATGATGTTATATTAAATTATTTATTATGTAATTATTTTGATAATTCATATGAAGATAATGATTTTACTAAAAATCTTACATTTATATTAAGACAAAATTTTAAAAGTTTTTTAATTAATAATAAATTATATCATGGCAATGATTATTCAAGAGATGGAGTTAAAAAATTATTAGAAAATTTTATAACAAAAAAAATAGTAATAATTAAAATCTAATTTATTTAAAAAATTGATATTATTTTTTTTTAATATAGAATTATATATATTAAAAAAATGAACGATACTTCACGTACGGTTATATTATATTTTATCAGACATGGACATGCCGATCATAATGAAGCAGCTGAAAGATTTGGTGAATATGCTTATTGGGATAAATTATATACTAATGCAAAATTAACTGAAAAAGGATGTTTACAAGCAAGAAATTTAAATTACTTTTTTAAAAAGAATAATCCAGATATTGTATATAGTTCTCCTTTAAAAAGATGTCTTCAAACATTAGATTATGCCTTGTGTGATTATAATGGATATGTATATGTAGATGATCGTTTATCTGAACGTCTTGGTGAACATCCTTGTAATAAAAGAGCATATAAACATGAAATATATAATCATATTGATAGAAAATTAGATTTAACTAATGTAAGTGATGAAATAAATTGGATGGATAATAGAGAAAGTAATAATGATCTTATAAATAGAGGTCGTAAATGGTATTATGATATGTTAGAAAATCTTAAAAAAAATCACGAAATTAAATCTGTTGCCATCTTTTCACATTATGATTTTTTGCATACTATGTTAAATAATAATTCATTACCATTTTCAAATAAAATTAATGGAAAACCTTTTGATAATTGTGAAATTAGAGAAATAATTCTTTATTTATAATTAAAAATATCTAATCTAATATATGGAACATAATTATAGTATGATTTATAACAACATCATACATAAATATGAATTAAATAAATTATCATATCTAAATAATAGTTTAAATAATGATATTGATAAATTTATTAATGATTTAAATAATACTGAAAAACATATAATAAAACAATATAATAAAAATAATTATTTTATCCATGTATCTGATAGATTAATTATTTTTTTAAAAGAAAATGATTATTATATTGATAATATATTATTATATAAAAAATTATTCAATAAAATTTTAACTATATCAGAATTATATCATATTATAAGATTAAAAAATATAGATAGTGAAATTTTTAATGATATTAAAAATATATCATTATCAAATTATTTAACAAAAAAAGTATTAATAAGTAATTTCATTAATAAATATACATCAAAAAATAAAGTTATATGTATTAATATATGATCTATATAAGATATAATGTATAGAAATAAAATTGATAATTAAATATATTAATATTATATCATATATTATTATATATAATAATGGAAATTTTAGATACAGATATTAATAATTTATACAAGAATTTATTTGATAAATATCAATTAGATAAAATTATATCTAAACAAAAAAATGAATACTATGAGATTGATCAATTAATTAATAATATTAATTCACAAGGAGATATTATAACTGCATCTAAATATAACCGTAATAGAATTAATACTTATGGACAAAAAATTTTTCTTTCTAAAAGATTATTTAAATATCTAAGTGAACAACAGACTTTTAAACGCTATATTATTCGACAAGAGATGCTTCATAGAGAACTTAATAATATTTTTAATCATTATTGGTCATATAATAATTTAACAAATACTGATAATGAAATATATGAATCTATTTTACATCTTCAAAATTTTGGAAGATATGAAAGAAAAAAATATGTACAATTATTTATTGATAAATGGACTTCTAAAACAAAAGATATTACAATAGGTATTTAAAAAATTGATTTATATTAATATTACATCTATATATTATTTTATTATATATTTATAATAAGATGGTAGTAATTAGTATTGAAGGTAATGTTGGTGCTGGTAAAAGTACTCTTCTTAAAAAATTAAAGGATAATTATCCAGAATTTAATTATGTTCCTGAACCTGTTGATACATGGATGGAAGTTAAAGATAAAAATGATAATAATATTCTAAAACTATTTTATTCTGATTTCAAGCGATGGTCTTATACATTTCAAAATTTTGCATTTATTACTCGTACACTAATTATGGAAGAATCTATTAAAAATAAAAAAGATTCTAATATTTTTATTTCAGAAAGATCTGTTTTTACTGATAAAAATGTTTTTGCAAAAATGTTATTTGATGATAATTTAATGAGTGAACTAGAATACAGTATTTATAACTTTTGGTTTGATAAATATTCAAAGGAAAATAAAGTTGATGCTTACATATATGTAAATACTAATGTAGATCTTAGTGCTGAAAGAATTAAAATGCGTAATAGAGAAGGAGAGAATATTGAAAAATCTTATCTTCAACGACTTGATGATTATCATTGTAACTGGTTAAGTAAAGAATCTAAACTTGTATTATATTATGATACTGAAAAAGATGATATAAATAAAGTATTTGACTTTATTAAATCATATAATTAATAAATAAATATTATTATATAGTATATATGAGTATACTTAATATAAATAATTATTTAATATATTTAATATATTTTATAACTTTTATTTTATTAATATCAGTATATAATAGTAATAATATCATTAAAAAAAATATATTATCTACTAATTTTATAAATAATTTAAAAAATAATAATGATTTAAAATATCTATTAAAATTAAAAAATAATTCATTAAATGATATTGCAGTAGATAATAAGATGATAAAACAATATAAACCAAACTTCAATCATGAAATTAAAATTAAGTTACCTATTACTAATCAAGAAAATGCTGGTCTTTGTTGGATGTTTGCTGGATTAAATTTATTAAGAATTGAGGCATATAAAACATGGAAAAATAATGATCAAAATTTAGAATTTAGTCAAAATTATTTATTATTTTGGGACAAATTTGAAAGATATCATAATAATTTACATAATTTTTTAGAAATTAATAATTTAAAAGATACTAATTACAAATCAATTTTAATTGATAAAATATTATCTAATTTCAATAGTGATGGTGGGCATTGGAATATGGTAAAAGAACTTATTAAAAAATATGGAATAGTTCCAAAAAATATAATGCCAGCTACATATCATTCTAAATCAACAAAAGAAATGAATAAATTTTTATCAAATAAATTAATTAATGATTATATAAAATTATTAAAAACACCAATAGAGAAACATGATAAATTAATTGAAAAAATGATGAGTACAACATATGATTATTTAGTTGGTTTCTTAGGTAAACCACCAAATAATTTTAATTATACATATAAATTAAATAATAAGACAATATCAGTTAATAACTTTACACCTAAAACATTTTTAAAATACTCTAAATTTATACCAGATGATTGGGTATATATTGTAAATGATCCAAGAAAAGAAAATCCATATTATGAACATTATAAAGTAAAATATTTAAGTAACATATATGATAAACATGTAGAATGGATTAATTTACCAATGAAAAGATTAATTGAATTAACAAAATTGTCTATTGATGATAATCAACCGGTATGGTTTGGATGTGATAATAATTCAGAATCAATAAAAGACTTAGAAATATTTGGAAATAATTTACTTAATATCAATAAATTTATGAACTATAATTCAGAATTAAGTAAAGAAGAAAAGTTAAGATATAGTATATCATATCCATTACACGTAATGTTAATCACTGGTTATTCAAAAGATAAAAATATAATATTAAAATGGAAAATGGAAAATAGTCGTGGATATTTAAGTGGATTTAATGGATATACTATAATGTCAAATGAATGGTTTAATGATTATGGATATTTTATTGTAATTCATAAATCAAAATTAACAAATGAAGAATTAGCTATATATAATAAAATACCCCTAGATATACCAATAACTGATCCATTGTGTAAATAAACGTTTATTTTTCTTATAGATTCTATAAAAAAAATTGATAATTATATTATTTGCGAATATGTAACTTATTTACATAATATTCGTACAAATGTCAACTATCTCTTATAAATCATTTAATGTAGAAAACCTTGTTCTTACAACTCCTGAAGAAAATAAGCAAAATCCTGATATGACTAAATATCAACTTCTATCATTTCCCCGGTACCTAAAAGATGGCAAGGAAGTAATTCCTCAAATTCAAGGGCCTTGGATGACACTAAATAATTATGGTATCCCTGGTAAAGTTGACAAGAATGGCAAGGTTCTTCTAAATCAAGGAGGTCAACCTCTTTCTGATCGTGAACTCGGAAAGCTTCGTATTCCATTTGATCTAAATGATCCTGAATCAAAGAAACTCTATGAAGTTCTTACAGCCATTGATCAAAAGTGTGAAGATGACAAAGAAAAAATTTGGGGTGATAAGAAAAAAGCAAACGCTTACAAATATCAATCAATTGTTCGTCAACCTGCTGAAAATCCAGATGCACCAGAAGATGCACCTCAAAAACCAGATTATGTAACAACTAAATTTGATCTTGATTATAAAAGTGGTAAAGTAAACACAAAAGTATATCTAAATACTGATGGTGATCGTGCAGAAGTTTCTACACCAACACTTGATGAAGTAAGAAAATTTGTTCGTTACAAGTGTGAATTCCGTCCTGTATTTTCAATCTGCAAACTCTTTGGAGGTAAAGCTGCAGGTGATGATGGTAAACGTAAATATGGTCTTGGTCTAAAACTCAAGCACATTGAAGTCAAGCCATCTGAAGTAACAGCTCAAGATGAACAAGAAGCCTTCGTCGATGATGATGATGAAGTTGAACGCCATGTTCTTGTAAAGGAAACTAAACCAGATGTTAAGAAAGTTACAGCAAAAGCAGTAAAGGAAGAATCTGAAGATGAACAATCTGAAGATGATAAGCCTGCTCCTAAGGTTGCTGCAAAAGCGCAACCAAAGAAGCAAGAATCTGAAGGTGAACAATCTGAAGAAGAAAAGCCTGCTCCTAAAGCACGCCGTGCTCGTGCTGGTGCAAAAACAACTATGTAAGTAGAATTGCTTGATTAATTTATGAATATATATGTTATTAGCTATGATATAAGTTTATTATAAAAAATTGATTTATTTATATTTTGATGATATTTTAATTAAATTATATATATTTTTAATATGCCCACAGTTAAATATTCAGATTTTGATCTATCTAAACTTGCTTTTACTACCCCTGAGGAAAATAAGCTAATTCCTGAAATTACTAAATATCAACTCATGTCTCTACCAACATACAGTGTAACTACTGATGGTGTTACTGATTCTAGTATGCCAACAATTCAAGGTCCTTGGATGACTCTTGATTATTATGGTGTACCAAGTAAAGCTGATAAAAATGGAAAGCCTCGTCTAAATCAAAGTGGACAAGTACTTACTGATCGTGAACGCGGTAAGCTAAAGATTCCATTCAATATGGATGATCCTGCATCAAAAGCCCTTTATGATCTCCTTACTGCAGTTGACAAAAAGTGTGAAGCAGAAAAAGAAAAACTTTTTGGTGACAAGAAAAAGGCTTCTGCATACAGACTTCAACCAATTGTACGTCAAACACCCGAAAATCCTGATGCACCCGAAGATGCAGAACCTAAGCCTGATTATTTTGTAATCAAATTCGATTTTGATACAAAGTCAGGTTATGTAAAGACTAAGGTATATCTAAATGAAGCTGGTGAACGTACTGAAGTAAGTGTTAAGAGCCTCGATGATGTAACAAAACATCTACGCTACAAATGTGAATTCCGTCCAATCTTTACATTTTGCAAACTCTTTTCAAGCCGTGCAGCTCAAGATGGTAAGCGCACATATGGTGTTGGACTAAAGTTAAAGATGGTAGAAGTAAAGCCAATTGTTACTAACAAGGAAGAAACCGAAACCTTTTTTATTGACACAGATGATGAAGGAGAAGAACGTACAACCCTTGTTGCACAAACTACAAAGACTGGAGATGCAAAGAAATCAGTACCTGCTCGTAAATAGGTAAGACTTCATGTAGTTTAATTTATAAGTTTAAATTATTAAAATAAAAACTTTTATTTATGTATATGGAAGAAAATAAAATACATTTAATAAATCAAATAGATTTAAGTAAAATAATTTACTCTAAAGTTAACGAAATGAATGATAAAAAATTAATTCATATATACTATGAAAAACCAGGACAAAAATTATTATTTCAAACTCCTCAATTATTAAATATTTTTGATATACAAAAAAATCAATATTTTAATGAATTAATTTTACCATTATATGATTGTAATTTAAAAGTTCCTTTATTAATACAATTTTTTAAAGATCTAGATTCTAAAATTATTGAGGGAGCTAAAGATAATAAAAATGAATGGTTTAAAAATAAACAAGCAATTAGATATAAATCAACAATAAAGAATTTATATACTTCTCAATCTCATACTAATCATTATACACCAACAAAAGATGATGAAAAATATTCTAGAAATGGATTAATAAAATTAAAATTAACAAATGGTATTAAAATATTAGAAAATAATAATGAAATAAAATTAGAAGATTTAAAAAAAAATAATTATTTAAGATTAATTGTTGAATTATATGGTGTATGGGTTTCAAATGAAGTATTTGGAATATATTTAAAACCTGTAATGATTGAACAAATACAAAATAAAATAATTAATTTTATTGATGAAAAAGAAGATATTACTGAAATAAATTTATTAGAAACTGAAGCAAATTCAGAAGATGAATATATCGATAAAGATGAATTAAGATTAGTACCAAGAGGTAATAATAAAACTATAAAATCTGAAACAAGTGAAGAAGAAGATATTAATTTAAACATAGATAATACAAAAATGTATCAATTTGGATTACATGATATAAATGATGATTTATTTAATACACTTAAAAAAGATAAAAAAATAGCTACTATATTAAGTGAATTAAATAGTAACAATACAAAAAAAGATATTTCATTATCAGAGATGTCATCTGATGTAAACGATGAATTATTAAATATGAAAGAAAAATATGATGAAGAAGAGGATGATGATGAAGAGGATGATGATGAAGAGGATGATGATGAAGAAGAGGATGATGAAGATTCTAATAATTCAGATACATCACCTAATATAGCTGAAATAAAAATAAATAGAAGATAAATTACATGCTTAATTTAATTTTTACATTTAATTGACTTAATTTTTTTGTAGCACATTCTGATAATTCTTGACGTTTATTATCAATTTTCTTTTTTGCTTTACTATTGTTTTCTGTCATATCTTTATAGATATCGTCTAAATTTGTCTCAATATAATTTAGTATATCAAATTCTAGTGCCCATTTAAAGAAATTTAATTGGGCTATATTGGTTACAATATATTTATTATCTCTTATTGGAAAATTGATTAATTCTTCTCCCCTACAAAATGGATCAAATAAATCTTTATTAAAAGATTTTAATTGCGCCTTATAATTTAAATAAACATTGAAATATAATTCTTTATTATTTTTATCTGTTCGAATAAATGCGATATTATTCTTTTTACAATAATTTGTTACAAACCATTCAATTACTCTAATTGATATTTTTGATTCTCCTACAAGAATTGGTAGTAACTTATCCATTTTATCATGTATTAAATATTCTTTTAATGCATTTAATAATGTTTCACTTCTAGACATAATTTTATAATTTTTAAATTCAATTAATTTACTCATTAATTGTGATCTTTCTATCTTATCCTTATCTGATTCAGATGTAGTAATAATTCCGTTTATCATGTATATCTTTATATATTGATTATTCTTTAAATATTTATCTTGTTTACTTCCTTTAAATACCATAATATAAAGAGTTGTTTATACATAGACCATATTTTATAAAATTTATAAATAAATACACGTATTATGCTATAATATGGCCTATTCATGCTATTAAAAAAATTGATAATTTAATATTTTGAATCTAATTTAATATAAAGACATAATTATTATATATATCATGTCATCTCGTAGATCCGCCCAAAAGAAAACCGAACCTGTTGAAGAAGTAGTAGTTGCAGCACCCGTAGTAGAAGTTGCAGCCGTTGAAGCCCCTGCTGTTGAAGAAACAGTTGAATCCTATGAATCTCTTGCAACTTCATTCCGTGAAGATATGTCCAGCCTTCTTTCTCTCGTAAAGAAGCTCAATGGCACTGTAAAGACCATGGAAAAGCAACATGCACGTGAAGTAAAGGCTGGTGGTAAATCTAAACGCTCTGCACCCAAGAAGGACCGCGCTCCTTCTGGTTTTGCAAAAGCCACCCCAGTACCCGAACAACTCCGCAAGTTCCTCAGCCTTGGTGCTGATGTAGAACTTCCTCGTACTGAAGTAGCCAAACAAATCTACTCTTATGTCCGTGAAAAGGACCTTCGTGACAAGGATGATCGCCGCATCATCCACCCTGATGCAGCTCTCCAAAAGCTCTTTGGCCTCAAGAAGGATGAAACTCTTGACTTCAAGAACTTCCAAAAGCAACTCAGCAGACACTACCCCAAGTCTGCCGCCAAGGAAGCAGCTGCCAAAGAAGCACCTGTTGAAGAAGAAGCACCTGCACCTGCTGCAGAAGCACCTGCTGCCTCCAAGAGACGCAGCCGTGCCCCAGGTGCAAGCGCCTAAACATTTAATTTATAATAATTACTAAAATAATTAAATTTAATTATTTTTTAATATTTTAATTCAAATAAAGTCATCCTTAAATTTTTATCAAAAGTTTGATTCATATTATCATTTATAATACTTATTATTTCTTTATCATTTAATATATCAATTAAGTTTTTATAATTGCATTTATTATCCAATTTCCATATTAAGAAAAATTTTATAATATAATATGAAAATACATTTGTTTCTTGTATAAATTTATTATCATATAAGTCTTCAAATTTTTTCATATTATAATGATTTAATATTTTACATACTTGGTATAAACACCATATCTTTTCATAATGATATACTAAAAATGGTGATACTTTTGTATATAAACTTATTAATGCAATATGATGTATACATGCTAAATATTCAGTAAATGCTTCTGCAGTAGACATTGGAATATTATTTTGAATAATATTAAATTTATCTAATATTTTAATTTGATTTTTATCAATAGTTCTACAATCTAATTTATAAAAATGAATTAATTCGTGACACACTACTTTTATTATTTCTTCTTCTCTAAATAGTTCTATAGTTCTGTCATCCATTTGACCCCCATTTACATTAACAGTACCAATAATTTTTTTTGAAATTATTCTTTTATGAGTACATAATGCTATCTGTAATTTAATATCTTTTTCTCCATATAATTTTTTAAATAATTTAACAATATTATATATCATATATATTAGTTTATTTGATATTTTGCAATATGATATTTTAATATCTATGTGTGGTTCTTTTATATAAATATATTTATTAAACTTAGTATACTCATTTTTTAATTCTTTATCAATAAATGGTGAATCTTCAAAATGTAATGTTTTATTAATGACGTCATATTTTGGGTTATATTCTATATAGTTATTTTTAATATTATCTATTTGTGATAAATCAAATTTTATGATAGGATATTTATTTATTATATGTTGAACTAATTTGAATCTTTGAAAAGTATCTTGATCAAAAATATTTAATAAGTTATTACTCATATAATTATATATATATATTAATTATGTTTAAAATCATTAAAAAAAGTGATATTAATCATAATAAAATTGATATAGATATTGATATTGTTATATCATGGATTGATTCAAGTGATTTAACTTTTAAAAATAAAATAGAAGATAATTATAAAAATATTAAAAATTATAGTTTAGAAAATTTAAGATTTGGTAATCGCGATACATTAAAATATGTACTAAGAGGTATATATAAGAATATACCATGGATTAGAAAAATTTATATAGTTACTAAATCACAGTGGCCAAATTGGTTAGATGAACAGGTTGCGAATAATATGACTCCTCCAATTATTAGAATAGATGAAAAAGATATTCATCCTGAAGGAAAAGAATGTAATGGTTCAATTGCAGTTGAAGCATGTTTATATCGCATACCAGATTTATCTGATTTCTTTTTATATGCAAATGATGACATGTTTATATGTAAACCAATGCAGAAAAATGAATGGATGTTTTCAAATAATATTGGTTATACCTATAATGGTATTAGTATGGAAAATAAAAAAAATAAAACTGGATGGTTTAATCGCGATACTGCGCAAATAGATCAAGTAAAATTATTTAATGAAATATATCCAAATAATAATTTTAAATTTTTTTATTCATGTCATCATATAAGATTATTAAATAAAAAATGTTATCAAATTATAGAAAAAAAGTTACCAGAAATATTAAAACATACTCAAGATGTAATTGGAAGAATAAATAATGATACAATAATTTGCCATTTATTATTGGAATATATTGGCTTGCATGAAAATTTATTTAAAACAAGAACTAGTTACGATCGATTAACCTGTACTAAGTTTGTAGATTTTAAAAATAAATATTCAAATAAAATTACATTATTATGTACTAATTGGAATTGTTGGTTACCTAAAGAAAATGTAGATGAATATTATAGAATTATGAATAATATATTTACAAATAAATTAAAATGTGAGATATAATTTGTGATTAGTTTATATAACATAATATATTTATAATATATATATATTATGTTTAATATAATAAATGATGAAAATATTGATATTGATATTGATATTGTTATTGCATGGGCAGATACAAATGATCCAAAATTAAAAAATAATATACTAAGAAATGTAAAAAGAATACCAAATTATAGTGATGATAATTTGAGATTTGGAAATAGGGATACATTAAAATATGTATTAAGAAGTATATATAAAAATATGCCTTGGATTCGAAATATTTTTTTAGTAACACAATCTCAATGGCCAAATTGGCTAGATGAAAATATAGCAAAAACATTGAATCCGCCTATAATCCGAGTTGATCATAAAGAAATTCATCCAGATGGGGTTGATTGTAATGGTATATTTGCAATAGAAGCTTGTATTCATAATATACCTGGCTTATCTGAGTTTTTCTTATATGCAAACGATGATATGTATATATGTAAAAATATTGAAAAAAATTATTGGATGTTTAATAATAGTATTAGTTTTATTTTTCCTGGTATGAAGATTGATAATATTACAAAAAGAAATGGAGATATATGGAATGATAGTCAACATATAGATCAAATTGAATTATTTAATAAAATATATAATGATAATGATTTTCCCTTTTATATTTTAAATCATCAAATAACAATATTAAATAAAAGTACATTTAAAATAATTGAAGATAATTTATCAGAAATTTTGAAGAAAACACAAAATGCGCCAGGAAGAATTAATAATGATATAATAATATGTAGATCATTATTTGAATATATTTCAATAAAAAATGGTAAATCAATAATGAAATATATTAAAAAGGATAAAGAATTATATTTGAATTATAAAACAGATTATTCAAAAATAAAAATAGATAATAATACTATTTTTTTATGTACAAATTTAAATTGTTTATTACCAAATGATCAAAAAGTACATTTCTATAAATTTATGGATTCATATTTTCCAGATAAATTAAAATGTGAAACATAATTTTTTATTTTATTTCAATTCCTTTTGCTTTTAATTGATCAATATATGATTTTAATTGTGCATTTATTGTTAACATTGATGCTGTATTTTTATCTTGCATTTCATTTAATCTAATATTTAATGATTTTTCAAGTGTTTTTAATCCATCTGCATTTGAACCAGTTCTATTTTCTAGTTCTCCTATTTTAGTACTAATCATAGATTTATAGTCTTGTAAAATATCATTAATTGGTTTGGGTATTCTTAAATCTAACTCATTCTTTTTAACAAAATTATCTAAATCTTGTACAACTCCAGGTGGACCTATTGGTCCAGTATCCCCTTTGGGACCAGGTAAACCATCAGCACCTTTATCACCTTTAGGTCCAGGTAAACCATCAGCACCTTTATCACCTTTAGGTCCAGGTAAACCATCAGCACCTTTATCACCTTTAGGTCCAGGTAAACCATCAGCACCTTTATCACCTTTAGGTCCAGGTAAACCATCCACGCCTTTATCACCTTTAGACCCAGTTAAAGCATCAGCACCTTTATCTCCTTTAGGTCCAGGTAAACCATCAACACCTTTATCTCCTTTGGGTCCAGGTAAACCATCAGCTCCTTTATCCCCTTTGGGTCCAGGTAAACCATCAACACCTTTATCTCCTTTGGGTCCAGGTAAACCATCAGCACCTTTATCTCCTTTGGGTCCAGGTAAACCATCCAAACCTTTATCACCTTTATTCCCTTTTGGTCCAGTATCACCTTTTGGTCCAGTCGTACTTACTGATCCTGTAACAGATGTTAATCCGTTTTTTTTCAAATCATTTATATATTCTTTAAGATTACTAGAAATTATATCTCTTAATTTTAAATCAGTTATTAATATTTCTCTCATGTAATATAATTAAATAATAAAATAATTAATATATATAAAATTAATAACTAATACAAATATTTTATAAGATATAATTAATTATTTAAAATATCATTAATTGAAGAAACAATATTATTTAATTTTTCTTTTTGTTTTTTCATATTATCATTATCTTTAATTTGCATTGTTTTTAATTCTACATGAGTAGATGCTTGATAATTAGTTTCAACAATTTCTTTTCTTTTAATTTTTATTAATTCATCTAATTTTTTAGAATGATCTAATTGTGATTCTAATTTCTTTTTTTCATTTAATCTATCATTTTCTAATTCTGATATCTTTTTTAAGATCATTGTATTATCTGTTTCATTTAATTTATTATATGCAATTTTAAAATCATCTTGAGATGTTACTTTATTTGGTAATTTTTCAGTTGTTATACTTTTATAACCTTGATTAGTATGTTCATATTTTATTGTATTTCTTGTTTCATTTGCTTTATTATATAAATTAGCAATATCAGGATTAAACTTTTCATTATCATTTTTATTTAGTGTTTTTAATAGGCTAGACATTTTTATATATTTATAAATATATTTTTATTTAAAGTTAAACATATATATTTATTTAATATGGACTTGTATAAAGTTTTAGAAATTAGAAAAAATGCATCAATTAAAACTATTAAAAAAGCCTATCATGAAAAAGCTCTTAAGTATCATCCTGATAAAAATCCAAAATCAGATATTCATAAATTTCATGAAATTCAAACTGCTTATGAAATTTTAATTGATGAAGAAAAAAGAGAAAAATATGATAATTTAAATAATGATGATTCAATTAATATGAAAATGATTTTTTCAAAATTAATATCTAAAATTGATTCAGTTGCTGCATTTAATAAAATTAAATGTCAATTTACAAATATACTAAGTAATCCTAAAAATATTATTAATATAATGAAATTAATTTCTAAAGATAATGTATCATTTGATGATATTTTAGATATATTAAATAATTTAAAAACAAATAATTTACTTTCAACCGAAACTGATACTAATTATCATGATTTTGAAAAAACAGAACAATCTGAATACTCTCAAGAAGTTGAAAAAGTAAAATTAGATATATCCTTAAATATTAATACAAATATGAAGGATGTTTATAATGATAAATCTCAAGAAATTATTTATATGCGTAAGGTTAATGGTAAGGATATTAAAGAAAAAGTTAAAGTTCCATTAATAAGTGATCAAGTTATATTTGATGAATTAGGTGATCAAAAAGATAATATAATTGGTGATCTAATAATTAATGTTAATATTACAAATAATATGAAATATAAAAAAAGAAATGATGATTTAATTATTAGATTTGAAATTTCTTTATATCAATTATTTAATGGATTAGTTTTTAGTTTTATACATTTAGATGATGAAGAAATTACTATTAAAATAGAAGATTGTTTTAAATATAATTTTGATGGAAATAAATTTAGATATTTGATTAAAGATAAAGGAATTTTAAATATAGATGGTAAAAGAGGAGATTTAATTGTTCATTTTATTTTAAGTAAAGATGATCATTTTGATGAAAAATTATTGCGTTTCTTTGGTTAAAAATATTAATAATATAGATTATGAAGGAAATCAATATTAAAAAATATTTATTTGAAAATTATAACGATGATATAGATATTAATACTGAATTTTTAGAATTAAATATGAAAAATGATAAGACATTTTATAAATTTATAAAAATCTGTATGAAATATAAGATTTATTTATTTCAGAGATTAAATAATGAATACTTTTTAAGAAATACTAAAAGTTTAATAAGATTGATTACTTTAAAAAAATCAGAATTAACTCATGATCTTGGTAAAATGATATTAAAATTACATAATTTTGATAAATATTTAGAAACTTCAACTACTGATAATTTTTCGGATATATATGATACTAAACAAAAGATCGATCAACTATATACTGAATTTAATAAAAATCACGTTCATTTAGATCAATTAATTAAAATGTTAAATGATACATTTATAGATGATGCATTAGAAAAATATGTTAAAGAAGAATATCAATTACCTAATAAAAGTAATATAATAGAAGAATATCATAATTAAGAAAAATAATAAGCTAATACAACTCCAAATAATCCAAATGAAATTGCTCCAAATATCATTATTGTTTTAAAGAATTGTTGAGATAATTTAATCTCTTCAAGTTTTGCATTTACATTATTTGCATGATTTTTTAAATCATCAATTAATTTATTATTTTTATCAGTAATTAGACGTTTTAACATTGGTTGATCTATTAGTGATAATTGAGAATAAATATTTTCACTTAATTTATCAAGTAAAATAATTTTATTTTTACCTAAATCTGTAAGTTTAATATTTTTATATGAATATGATGAATTTTTACAAATTTCATTAAATTCTTTATTTAGATCTACAATACATAATTCTTTTTGTTGAATATTATTACTTATATCTTCAAGTAATTTATATTTACTTACTATTACTTGTAGTTCTGAATTTTGTACAGATAGATTAGACATATCAAGATCCTTATATCTAATTCTTGATTCTAATTTATTAACTTCATTTTTTAATCTTTCAACCATTACTACATTTTGTACTAAATCATTACTTTGTTTATTATGTTTCTTGTTCTTTTTTACTTTTTTTGTTTTTAAACCAGATATAGCACTAATTAAATCCTTAGTTGATTCAGATGTAGAAGTTGAACTTACTGAAATATTATCATCTTCATTAATTAAAAAATGTTCTTCAAAATTTTCATTATTTAATTCAACTTGTTTTAGTCTTTCTTTTAAAACAGTATTTAATTTATCAATTTCACGTTGTGTTGTTTCCTTTTTTTCTTGTTCATATTGTTCAGAAGTTTTTTGAACTGTAAAAATAGGTGTATTGGTATTCATTTATTTATAATATTAGTATTATTATAATAATTATTAATTTAATCAATTTTTTAGATATAAATAATTGGTTTTAATATAAAATATAAATGTCGGAAATTGTAAACAAAGATATTATTAAAGTTGAAAGTGAAAATTCTAGTGAATATAATAGTGAATATGTTGATGAAATAACAAATTATATATCAAAATTAGAAAAGGATAGTTCAGATAATGAAGATGATGAAACAAGTGATGATGATAGTGATGATGAAAGCGATGATGAATACGATGATTCAATAAATGATAATTCATCTATAAGTACAACAAAATATGCAAGAGATGCATTATTTGGAAATGTTGTATATAAAAATAAATTATTTGAAAACAAATTTAGTAATATCTTAAAATTTTTAGAATTTACAACTGAGAATCGTGGAATTTCTCAACCACACGTTAATACTATTTTTGAACATTATTTAGAAAATCCAGATGAATTTATAAAGCCATTAGATATTATGTGTTATTTTGAAGATGGTATGGATACCGATCATTTTTATATTGCAGACGGACAACATAGATTTATGGCATTAAAAAAATTATTTGAAGAAAAAGGTATAGATAAAGAATTATTATATTTTATTCATGATGTTAAAAGTCAAGAAGATATTAGAAGAACAATTAAATATTTAAATAGTTCAAATCCAGTTCAGAGTATATATTCATTTGAGAAGATTCCAGACTTTATTAAGAAAATATCTGATAAATATACTAATATTTTTTCGGATAATCTTAAACATAGTGATAATAAAATGCATCAAATTAAATTAAGAGATCATATTGAAGAAATCAAATTATTTAAAGATTCTGATTTTGGTGTAGATGATGCATTTAATTATTTATTAGAATTCAATAAAAAGGTTAAAGATGATTTCTTAAAAAGAGAAAATAAACCAGCAACTGATAAGAAATTATTTGATAAAATTGCAGAAACTCATCAATTTTATGCATTAATTTATAGAAACTATACATGGTTAAATGAGTTTTATTTATTTGTACAAGAAAAAATGTATATAATATGATTTAATTTGTAATTTTATACATGATTAAATTTAATATTTTTAAATTTAATTATATTAATTATTTTATTACTTAATATATATTTGAATATGGCAGGAATGATTGTTAGTGATGATATTAATAAATTTTTAAGAAAAAGAAATACAGTAACTACTCTTACTGGAGATAAATCGAATGATTCTGATCTTCCCGAAGGCCTTGTAATAAAGAAAGATAAACATAAACACAAAAAAGGCCCAGGATTTAATCCTCCTAAATCACATAAAAAAGAAAAAGGAGATAAGGGGGATAAAGGAGATAAAGGGGATACACCAACAATAGATGATTTAAAAATTGATAATGATAATGGTGTAACTGTTACATTAAGAAGTTATTTGAAAGATTTAAAAAATAAAGGATCGAATGGTTTATCTGGTAAAGATGGTACAATTGGTCCACAAGGTCCTCCTGGTAAAGATGGTACAATTGGTCCACAAGGTCCTCCTGGTAAAGATGGTACAATTGGTCCACAAGGTCCTCCTGGTAAAGATGGTACAAATGGATTGGCTGCTAAGGATGGTGCAATTGGACCACAAGGCCCTCCTGGTAAAGATGGTGCAATTGGACCACAAGGCCCTCCTGGTAAAGATGGTATAAATGGAATACCTGGAAAGGATGGTCTACCTGGTAAAGATGGTGCAATTGGACCTCAAGGTTTACCTGGTATAGGAATTAACTTAAAAGGAAGTATTTCAAATGAAACTGAATTACCAAAAGATCCATTAAATGGTGATGCATATATTATGAAATCTGATGGAAATTTGTATGTTGCTACTAATAAAAAATTTAATAATGTTGGAAAAATTCAAGGACCAATTGGACCTCAAGGATTAGCTGGTAAAGATGGCGCAATAGGACCAAAAGGAGATATAGGACCAAAAGGAGATATAGGACCTAAAGGGGATATTGGACCTCAAGGATTACCTGGTAAAGATGGCGCAATCGGATCAAAAGGGGATATGGGACCTAAAGGAGATATTGGACCTCAAGGATTAACTGGTAAAGATGGTGCTATTGGACCTCAAGGATTACCTGGTAAAGATGGTGCAATTGGATCAAAAGGAGATAAAGGTGATAAAGGTGATAAAGGAAATTCAATGTCTATTGATGAATTATTAAATTCTGAAATAGAAATAAATTCAGTTAAAACAACATTAAGAGATTTTTTAAATAAAATTAAAAATGGTAATGGTCAAGGTTTAGTCGGTAAAGATGGTATTGTTGGACCTCAAGGATTAGCTGGTAAAGATGGTGCTATTGGACCTCAAGGATTACCTGGTAAAGATGGTGCAATGGGACTAAAAGGAGATATAGGACCTAAAGGAGATATTGGACCTCAAGGATTACCTGGTAAAGATGGTGCTGTTGGACCTCAAGGATTACCTGGTAAAGATGGTGCTGTTGGACCTCAAGGATTACCTGGTAAAGATGGTGCTGTTGGACCTCAAGGATTACCTGGTAAAGATGGTTCTATTGGACCAAAAGGAGATAAAGGAAATTCAATGTCTATTGATGAATTATTAAATTCTGAAATAGAAATAAATTCAGTTAAAACAACATTAAGAGAATTTTTAAATAAAATTAAAAATGGTAATGGTCAAGGTTTAGCTGGTAAAGATGGAGCTGTTGGACCTCAAGGATTATCTGGCAAAGATGGTGCTGTTGGACCCCAAGGATTACCTGGTAAAGATGGCGCAATGGGACTAAAAGGAGATATAGGACCTAAAGGAGATATTGGGCCTCAAGGATTACCTGGTAAAGATGGTGCTGTTGGACCTCAAGGATTACCTGGTAAAGATGGTGCAATTGGACCTCAAGGATTACCTGGTAAAGATGGTGCTGTTGGACCTAGAGGAGATATTGGACCTAAAGGGGATATTGGACCTAAAGGAGATTCTGGTTCAAAAGGTGATAAAGGAGATCAAGGTTTACCCGGAGTTGGTATAAACCTAAAAGGAAAAGTAGATGATGTAATAAATTTACCATCTAATCCAACAAATGGTGATGCATATATTGTAGAAAAAACTGGTGATCTACATGTTGCAAATAATAATGTTTTTAATAATGTTGGAAAAATACAGGGTCCAATTGGTCCAAAAGGAGAACAAGGACAGATTGGACCAAAAGGAGACCAAGGTGTTAAGGGAGATGTTGGCTTAAAAGGTGAACAAGGATTACCTGGTAAAGATGGAGCTGTTGGACCTCAAGGATTACCTGGTAAAGATGGAGCTGTTGGACCTCAAGGATTAGCTGGTAAAGATGGAGCTGTTGGACCTCAAGGATTACCTGGTAAAGATGGTGCTGTTGGACCTCAAGGATTAGCTGGTAAAGATGGTGTTATTGGACCTCAAGGATTACCTGGTAAAGATGGTGCAATTGGACCTCAAGGATTACCTGGTAAAGATGGACCAATCGGACCTCAAGGATTGAAAGGAGATAAAGGAGATCAAGGATTACCTGGTGTTGGTATAAACTTAAAAGGAAAAGTAGCAGATATAATAAATTTACCATCTAATCCTGCAAATGGTGATGCATATATTGTAGAAAAAACTGGTGATTTACATGTTGCATCTAATAATATTTTTACTAGTGTTGGAAAAATACAAGGTCCAATTGGTCCAAAAGGAGATCAAGGTCTAAAAGGAGAAAAAGGTGCAGATGGAGTAAAACCATCATTAAATGATTTACTTGATGTTCCCTGGGATGATAGTATAAATAAAACATTAAGACAATTTCTATTAGATTTAAAAAATAATCCATCTAATGAATTAGATGGATCAATATTAAAAAATCATGAAGGTAGAATCAGTGCATTAGAATCAATTACTTGTAAGAATGAATTAGACTTTAATGATAAAGTTATTGGAGTATTAAAAAATTATTTAATGGAAATAAAAATGATAGATGAAAAAGGATTCCTTATTCAAAAACCAAGAAGTTTAGGAGTTTTAAATGTAGAACCACCAACAAATCCTCAAAAAATTAAAATTTTAAATTTAGAAAATCAAACTGCTATACCAACACAAGATATACCAATAGTTAAAGGGGTTATAAAACATTTAGATCAAATTGGCGGAATACCAAATCAAGAAATTATAAATAATAGCACAAGTAATATAAAACAATTAGATTCTATTGGAGGAATACCAAATCAAGAAATTATAAATAATAATACAAGTAATATAAAACAATTAGATTCTATTGGAGGAATACCAAATCAAGAAATTATAAATAATAGTACAAGTAATATAAAACAATTAGATTCTATTGGTGGGATACCAAACCAAGATATTATAAATAATAGTACAAGTAATATAAAACAATTAGATTCTATTGGTGTGATACCAAACCAAGATATTGTAAATAATAGTACAGGTAATATAAAACAATTAGATTCTATTGGTGGAATACCAAATCAAGAAATTATAAATAATAGTACTGGTAATATAAAACAATTAGAATCTGTTGGTGGAATACCAAACCAAGATATTGTAAATAATAATACAAGTAATATAAGACAATTAAATTCTGTTGGTGAAATACCAAACCAAAATATTGTTAATACTAATACTAGTAATATAAAACAATTAAATCCTGTTGGTGGAATACCAACACAAGAAAATACAAATAATATAGTTAATAAAGTTTCTCAATTAAAAACAATTAATCCAATACCAAATCAAAATATAAATCGTATTAATATGCAAGTTGAATATTTAAAAAATACCAATCATTTAAATATTCCAAAATTAGAATAAGCAGAAAAATTCTATAATAAAAAATTATTTATTTATAATTTAAATCTAATTATAAATATATAAATGAACTATTATCAAAAATATTTAAGGTTATTAACAAATAATAAAATAGTTGGAGGAGATATTTCGAATGAAGATAAACAACTCTTTTATAATAAGGATTCCTATATGCATTATCCATTAAGTTGGAATTTACAAAATAATCAATTTTCTCGTTGGCCTCTAATATTAAAATTAGTTAAATTAACACCAAATGAAATTAAAAAAATAATTAATAATGATGCAGATTATAATAATTTTTTAAATTGTGTATTTATATCTATTGATGTATATGAACCTAGATTAAAGAAAAATTATGAAAACGAATATAATAAATATTTAAGTCATGAATATAATCATCCTGAAATAAAAACTCAACCATCAAAAATTATTTATGTTAAAGATTTAATTAATTATTTTATTGATACACATAATAAAATTAAAGATTTATTATTATTGAGTAATGAACAAGATGAAGAAACTGCAAAAAATATAACCGATCATATAAATCTTTGTAGAGATCTTTATTATTCTTGGAGAAAAGCTATAAATACTTTTTATGGACAACCATTATTTGATGGATTAGTAGCTCGTGATTCAAAAGATGAAAAAGAAAATTTAGCTAATATAGCTGCAAGAAAAAAAGCTGAGAAGACTCCCGTTGTTTCATTATTTAAACGTTTATATAGTGTTAAAAATGAAATAAATAAAGCATATAAGAATTTATATGAACTATCAGTAACAACATATTTAAAAGTACGCTGTGAAGGAACACCTGCTATTAAGGATAAAAATGGTGAAATAATTACTCCAGCTGATCCAACTGCATATAATGAAAGATATAATGTTTATTTAGAACCAGAAACTGAAAATATTAGACTACCTCGTAGTATGTATTTAACTGGACCAAATCCTAATGAACGTTTAGAATATTATGGCGTACAATTTAATGGTGGTCAATTTGATAGAGTACCTAAAGATCATCCTACATTAGTTACAAATGCAGATCGCAGAGTAATCGGTGTTGGAAAATATGATTATGGAATGCTATATGGACCATTTACTAGAATATTTACTCCTCAAGAATCAAATAAAGAAGTTGCTAATAAATGCTATGAAATATTAGAAAAATTTAGAGAAAATAAACCAGTATTTGTTTTAGGTTATGGTGCATCTGGTGCTGGTAAAACAAGTACTTTAATTGCTTTTAAAAAGGGAAAAACTGAAGATGAAAAAAATGGCGTATTATTACAATTATTAAAAAGTAAAGATTTTGAAATATATAATGAAATAAATGTATCCATTCATGAACTATATTCTACTGCAGACGATGGTCACGGTGAAGTAAGAAAATATGATGATATTATATTTGAAAAAGATAGAAGTACTAATGAATTTTATTTATCTCCTAAAAATGTTAGTGGACAAAAGAGAGAAGGAATATATACAGAAAATGTTCGTACACCAATAGATTCTGAAACAATTAAAGCAAAAGAAGCAGAAATTAATAATTTATATCAATTAGCAGAAAATTATAAAACATCTAAAGATCCAACAATACAAAATGAATTTGGTAAAAAATATGAAAAATTAAAGGGATTTAAAACTACTGATTACCTTTATAATGAAATTGCAAGAGACAATGATATCGCAAATATTAATGATATTTCCTGGATAACTACTAAATACGCATGGGAAATAAAAAATATTGGCAATGAAAACCATAATGTATATTTTACAGGAAAGGATAGTAAACAAGAAAATTTAGCAGTTACTGATCAAATAACAGATGCCCAAAAATATAAAAATTTTAATAGTATGCAAGAAATATATGATCCTCGTTTATTATGCAGAAAAGATGAAAAAGCAGAAAAGGCAGCAAAAGAAAAAGGAGAAGTATACAAAGGTGAATGTGACAATGATTCAGATTATGGAAAAAAACCAATTAAGATTAATGAATTAGGTGATTTTGTTTTAACATTAGTAGATAGAATAAGAATGGTAAATCCAACTACCAACAATCCCCAAAGTTCTAGAAGTCACTTATTAATTTATATTAAAGTACCAGTACTTGTAAATGGACAGGTACCTTCAAACCCAACTAAATATAAATATTTAATTTTTGGAGACTTAGCTGGTGTAGAAAATAGATTCTCTTGTGGATCAAAAGATACACAAACTCAATTCTTAAATTTATTTAAAGTAGATAGAATTACTGGAGAACAGGATACTGTAAATAAAGAACCACATTATACTAGAAATACTAAATTAAAATTCTTACCATTAGATGATAATGATCTAGAAGTTAAAAATATTTTAGATTATATTGGATATGATATTAAGAATAAAGCACATGGTCCAAATGAATTAGAAAGAGTTACAGAACTACAATGGGCAAGTAATTTTCAACGCTTTTATGGACCTTATAGAATTTCAAAAGCAAAAAGTGATTTTGCAAATGTAGAAGATCCTAAATATAAAGATCTTGCTGCTTATATACAAACAGCAAATTTAACAGATTGGGATGATTTTAAAGGAGTTAATAATGGACTTTCACTTTTTAATAAATTTTATGAAGAAAGATGTATAAAGAATGGATTAAAAGTTGAATTATTTAATAATAATATTAAAAGTGAAGATTTTATTAATTTAGTATTTAATAAAGATTTTAGAGCAAATACAACAGATGATCCAAAATTTAGAAGTTTAGGAATTATTCCTATAATTGCAGCTAATGAAAAAATTTTTAAAGAAAGTGGTGTAGAAGCATTATGTACTGAAAGAATGAACGAAGGACAATTTATTAACAATGCATTAATTGGAATGGCAGAAAATATATCACAACTTGTTCAAAAAGCAAATTCTAATACTGATGGTGGATTATTTAAAAATATTCCATTAGTAAAAAGTCCATGCTTTGATCATTTTTGTAACCAAGATCATGAAAACTGTTTTGTACAAATAAAATATGATACAAAGGGCGATTCTAGTATTTTTAATGACATTCAAAGTGTAATTAATACAAGTGATCCAAATAATAGTGATAATTTAGCTATTGTAATTTTTGCTGTATTAAATATAAACAGAGGTGCAAATGATCCACCTAAAATGCCTTACATTGATACTAATAGATTAAAACAAGTTAGAGATGAATTTTTAACATACAAATATTATAATCAAGATAATATTACAGTTAATAAAGAAAATATTAAAGAAAGATTAAAAAAATTAATTGATTTAATATTTCTTGGCAAAGATGGTAACCTTGAAAGAACACCAATACCTGGTAGTATTTTTGATATATTAAATATATTTAAACCTAATATGGGTGAAACTATGTACCAAGCACCAATTAAAGCATATAAAGCGATAGATCCTACAAAAAATACTTTTTTAACCAATTTAGTAAGTTTAATAAAAGCACTTGATATAGTAAATTCATTAAGTGTTATTGGTACTATGAATTTCTTAAATGAAGTTAAAAATGTATATACAACTGATAATACATGTAGTATTATTAAAGACTCTGATGAAATTATACCTAAAACAGACGAACCTATTCTTTTATATAAAAATATAATGACAGATGAAATATTAACAAAAGTAATTACTAAACATAAAGCATACAAAGAAAATAAAACCTGGCAAGAACAAAATGTATCTGTTGATTATAATGAAACTAAAGTTCATCCTGCATATAAAGGTGAAACATTTAATACACCTAATGTAGCACCAATAAAAGCAAATGTAACAGCACAAAAAGCAGTTGCACCAGTACCAGCACCAGTACCAGCGCCTAAAGCATCTGTACCAGCGCCTAAAGCATCTGTACCAGCGCCTAAAGCATCTGTACCAGCGCCTAAAGCATCTGTACCAGCGCCTAAAGCATCTGTACCAGCACCAAAAGCAAGTGCATCCGCATCAAAAGTAATTAAACCAAAACCATTTCCATTCCCACAATTTTTACCAAAAGGTTGGACAACTGGTAAGGATGACACTGCATTCTGGTATATTGATCCAAATGGTAATTCAACATACGAATTAACACTACCAAAAGATTGGAAAGTTGAATCCGATGCGACAGACAGTTGGTATATTGCTCCTAATGGTACACCACAATGGAGACCACTTTGGGATCCAGAACAATATGAAATAGAAAAGAAAGAACTTAAGGAAAAGAATCAGGAACCAACCTGGAAACCATTAGGTATGGTTGCACAAAAAGCAGCTGATATTGAAAATAAAATAGTTAAAAAGTTAGATTCAATTGATGCAATATTAGGTGGATATATAAATGATAAATCAGTTATGGTAAACAATAAATCAGAATTAGTAAGTGAATATAAACAATTAAAGAAAATGTATAAAAGAATGAAAAATAAAATTATATAAATAATTTGAATTTAAATATGTTAAATTCAAATCATTAATTTAGTTATTAAAGTATGATAATTGGAATTGATTTAGGAACTAATAATGTATGTATATCATATTATTTTAATAATGAATTAAGATTAATTAAAGATAATCAAGATAATCAATTTATAAAATCATTAATTGCAATTAATAATGATATTATTATAAGTGGTAATGATGTATTAAATATTAATGATAAAGAATGGGTTGTTATTAGAAATTTAAAAAGATTAATTGGAATGAATGATAATAAAATTACTATTCATGATAAAGATTATTCTATTGTTGAATTAACATCTTTTTTATTAAGCAAAATTAAAAAAATTATAGATAATCATCTAGTATCTAATAATTTTTCATTAGATTATCAAATTGTATTAACAGTACCTGCTTATTTTAATGAAAAACAAAGACAATCTACCAAAGATGCATTTTCTTTATGTGGTATGAAATTATTGCGTATCATAAATGAACCAACTTCTGCATGTATTACTTATTATCATTATCACAAGAATTTTGATAAAAATGTTTTAGTTGTTGATATTGGTGCTGGAACAACTGATATATCAATTTTAACTGCTTCAAAAGATGAAGATAATATGGATATATATGAAGTAATTGCAACTAGTGGAGATAATTTATTAGGTGGCGAAGATATTAATAATTTATTATTTGAATATTTAAAAATAGATAAAACCGAAGATAATATTAAATTAGTTGAAAAGATTAAACATGATTTAAGTAATCAAAATTTAGATAAACAAAGTGTAAGCTATGATGAATATGAAAAATTATTGGAACCATTAAAAGAAAGACTATTATTACCAATTGAAAAAGTTATTAAAATCGCAAATTTAGAAAAAGAAAATATTGACAATGTAATCTTAATTGGTGGAACATCAAAAGTTCCATATTTTAAAAAATTAATTGAAACTTATTTTAATCAAACTTTTGATTATATAATTGATCCAATGACTGCTGTATCATTTGGTGCTGGATTATATGGATATAAATTAACAGCAAATCAATTAATTTTATTAGATATAGTTCCATTATCATTAGGAATAGAAACAATTGGAGGCCAATTTGTACCAATTATTGAAAGAGGAAGTACATTACCAGTTTCAAAAACAAAACAATTTACTACTGATGAAGATAATCAAACCGAAGTAGGAATAAAAATATATCAAGGTGAAAGTCAATTTATTCATGAGAATTTTATGATTGGTGAATTTATATTAAAAAATATTCCAAGACAACCTCGTAATGTACCAGTAATTAATGTTAATATTTCAATTGATTTAAATGGTTTAATTAATATAACAGCAACAGACAGAAAGAATTTTTCAAATGCTAATTTATTAATAGAAAATAAAAATAAATTAAGTGATGATGAAATTGATAAAATTGTGGAAAATAAGAAAATAAATGATACCTTATATAATGACTACATAATATTAATTGATAATTTTTATTTATTTAGAAATTACTATGAAAAAATCAATTATAATACTAATATAAATTGTATTAATAAAATGACTGATGAAGAAAAAGAAGCTATAACAAATGATATTATTACAACTAATAAATATATATGCAGTATAATGAATAAATTTGAATATAAATTAAAATTAGATGTTGCAAAATATTGTGATGAATTTAATGAAGTTAAAGAAGAAGATATTAAAAGATTAATTGAATTAATAAAATTAAAGAATGATGAAATAAAAAATAAATATGAAACATTAATTTTAAGTTATAACAATAATGAAACTATGTTAAATAATAATTTTGATTCAGTCGCTGAAATTGATGAAGAATTTAATAAGGATACTATATTAATGGAAAGAGATTATGAAAAAGAATTTTATACATTAATTGATCAAATACATGTAAATATGAATGAATTTAGTATTAAAGACGAATTAAAGGTACATTTAATTGATTATATTTCAAATTTAATAGAAGAATCTGATTTATTTGATAATAAAATTAATAAATTAAATGCTTTTTCTGATAATTTGTTAAATAATTTATGATGATATATTGATTACAATTATATTAAATATAATTGTAATTTTACACCTAAATTATATTTGTGAAATATTATAATTTAAAATATAATTATATTTATAATGAATATAAAAGAATATAAGAATTTTATATTAAAAAGAGATTATGACTATTATGTTAAATTAATGGATAGTTTAAGATCACATATACATTATTTAGCAAAAAATAATAACATTTCAGTAAATGATAAAAATGTATACTTAAATGAACTTTTTGAGATCTTAAAAAAATTAAATGCAATATATAACAATTGTTTAACTTATCCCGAAGAATCTGATATAATAGATAATAATCTTGAAAAAATATATAATGAAAAAAATTTTGATATTCTAAATAAACATATATTAAACCTTAGAATTTTAAATCAATATAAAAAAATATATATTACTAGTGATCAAGTAAATTTTCCATTAGATGATATTATCCCATTATTAAAATTATTAGTAAACAATACAGGAATGAAAAATATACATGATATAAGTAATTTATATTCAAGAATATCATATAATAAAGAGACTGATAAATTAATAGATTTCTATAGTAGAATATTTATTCCAATTGCAGTTAGTGAAAGTAAAATAGTACAAAAAGAAAAAGTAATTGAAAATTTTGATTTATTTAATCAAAATATATTTATAAAAAAAAATGTTTTCTCAAAAGAAGATTTATCAGATAATATATTTGATTTATATTTGTTTAATGATAAATCCTATATAATAATAAAGGGGAATTTTATAAATGATGATATTAATATATATTTAAAAACCTCGCAGATAACTCAAATTGGATTATATAATAAAAGAAAACATATTGAAACAATTATAGATGAATTAGATGATAATGATAGTAAAAACTTTAAAAAAAATATATTAAAATATTCAAGATTATCTGATATTATAGTATTCTCAATTAGTGAATATATTAAATACTTAGAAGAATTATATTTTAAATATATTAATATTAATAATAAAACAATAAATCAAATATTTAAAGATTTTATAGATAAACAAAATAATGCAAGTGATATTTATTATATAATTAAAATATTATTACAAGGTGATGATAATTCAATTAACTTAGCTGGGATGATTTTTAACTTATTAAAAGAAAAGAAATCATTACAAAATATATGTGATAATATATATGATAATTTACCATTTATGAGTCAATTAAGATTAAAGAAAATAAATATGACATTAAAAGAGGATACTAAAGTTGGATTTAATTTAAGTGATAATGATTATAAAAAACAAATAGTACATTCAAAATATATGCCAGATGCCATTAAACAATTAGCATTAGAAAAAGTAGCAGAAATGAAATTAAATAATAACGATTATTATAAACAATTAATGTATGTTAAAACCATAATTAATTTTCCATGGACTAATCCAGAGGATTATAATTTCTTTAGAAATAAATTACTCAATCAAAGTTTGAATACATATATGAAAGATCTTGATTATAAATTAAATAATTTAACTTTTGGACACAAAAAAGTTAAAGAACAATTAACTCTTCAAGTTTCAAGATGGATATCTAATCCAGAAGGAAAAGGATCTTGTATTGCATTATATGGTCCTCCTGGTGTTGGTAAAACATTATTAGCTAAATCAATTGGTGATGTATTAGATATTCCATTCATTCAAATTACATTAGGTGGACAAAACGATGGTGAATTATTACATGGTCACGGATATACATATTCTGGATCACAACCAGGAATTATAGTAAGAAAGATGTCTGAAATTGGTAAAGGAAGATGTATATTATATTTTGATGAATTAGATAAATCATGTGCAAAACACAGTGGTTCTACTAATGAAATATCTGCAATTTTGATTCACTTAACTGATCCTAATATGAATAAATCATTTCAAGATAGATTCTTTCAAGGTATAGATTTTCCATTGGATAATTGTATTATAATGGCAAGTTTTAATGATCGTAAATTAGTTGATCCAATTTTATTAGATAGATTTATTGATATTGAAGTAAAACCATATTCTGTATATGATAAAATAGAAATTATTAATAAATTTATGATCCCAGAATTAGTTAAATCAATTGGATTTAAAACAAAATTAATAATTTCAGATGATATATTAAAACAATTAATAATTAATTTTACAATTGAAGCAGGTGTTAGAGATATTAAAAGAAAGTTAGAATTAATAATTATGAAATTAAATAAAGAATATATGTTAAGTAAATATCCTACTAGTGTTGAACTTTCATATGATGAAATTGTTAAATTATTAGATGAAAAACCAATGGTTCATACTAAAATTCATGATAAATCTGAAGTTGGTATAATTAATGGATTATATGCAACATCTAGTGGAATAGGTGGTATTGTTCCAATTCAAATAAAAAATAATTATTCATCTGATTCATCTTTTGCATTTAAATTAACTGGATCATTAGGTGATGTAATGAAAGAATCAATTCAATGTGCATTTACAATGGCGGTTAATTATATAAATGATAATAAATTATTAGATGATATAAATAAACAATTAAAAGATAATTTTACAAATGGATTTCACATTCACGCACCACATTGTGCAACACCAAAAGATGGTCCAAGTGCAGGCGGAGTATTTACTGTATGTTTTATTTCTATATTATTAAATAAAAAGATATCCAATGATGTTGCAATGACTGGAGAAATTGATTTATTAGGTAATATAACAAAAATAGGTGGTTTAGATCATAAATTAATTGGAGCTAAAATGGCAGGAGTTAAAAAAGTATTAATATCAAAAGAAAATGAAGATGATGTAGAAGATATTAAGAAAGAATTTAAAGATTTATTTGATGATTCATTTAGTTATAAAATAATTTCAAAAATAGATGAAGCAGTTAAAGAATTTTTAGTTTAAAAATTAACATATGATTTTACTCTACACGCAAACAGATTTTATTATCAATTACTGTATTAATAATAATATCAATATCGGGTTTATAAATAATTACATTTGGATCATTACAATTACGAGGACGTACTGGTTCAGTATTATAACTGATCATTGTATTATAAATCTTACTATCCCAACTTTTACGATTCGCAAACTTATCAATTGAAAAAATATATGTATTAATACCTCCATCTTTTAGTTTTGAATATAGTTCAATAATAAAAGCATCATCTGGACATTTCTTATTATCACCATGAAGAAAAAAATAGATCACATCATCGGGAATATCTACATTTGGAATACGTTTTTTGAAACGATTTAGGTTTGCTACCTTTGCAACAATAACTGGTAAATAATTATTGGCTTTACAATCTGCAAAGAAATTCTTTACATAATTAGTGTTATTTGATTTATGCATTACTGCATTTTCGCCATCAAGAATGGCAATGCTATTAATTGGTAATACAATATTTGACACTAGCCAAGATACAATAGTTTCAAAATTAAAATTTTTAGGCATCTTAATATACCTTATATTAAGAATTATCTATATTAGGATAATTTCAATTTTTTTATATATTAATCTTTAAAAAATTGAAAAGTCATATTTCTATCAATAATAATATAAAAATATATACAATATGTACGATAAATACAATAATTTTTCATTTCTATCATTATCTTTAGATAGTGATAATAGTGATAATGAATATATCCAAGATCCTATTAATATAGATCAAAATGAATGTACTAGACATTCATATATATCAGATGTAGATATATATGACAGTAATAATGATTTTAAAGAATCGGAAACAAATTCAATTATAGATAATATTATTCGATATATTGAAAATATTAATTCAATATATCCAGTTATTATTATAGATGGTGAAAACTTAATTGGTGGACCAATTGAACATAGAACAAGTAAGGTAAAACGAATTTTTAATAAATATAATGACATTAATAAAGTAATTATATTAGTAGTTAAAAAAAGTGGAGGAGTAAGAAGATTTAAAAACTATACTAATGTAGATGTACCAAATAATTATATTTTTATATCTTTACATGCAGATAATAAAACATGTCCAGATGATGGATTCATATTGGAATTATCACATAGATTAGTTAATGCAATAGTAGTAACTGATGATGAATTTTTAAACAGAGAATATTTCAATTATGGTAATATGATTAATGGTACTAAATTAACAACTAATATTGGAATTGAAGGAAGATATATTCCAGATATAGATATTATTAATAATAGTATTATTAATAGAAGACATATTAATAAAAAAATAATTAGATAAAAATTGATTATATTTTACTTTATTATATATATAATTTATTATAAATTAATCTAAATTAATGCTTATGTATGTAATTACAAATAAATCCGGTTGTAAAACACAATTATTCGATAATTTAAAATTATTATATGATGAGTATAAAAAACTTTCATTATTCTATGAAATTATAATACCAGATTATGAAGAAATAAATCAACAAATTACTTCAAAAGGATATTATGAAGTTAAATTTAATGATGATATATATTATATTCTACAAACTAATATTAATAATGAACAGAAAAATTGAATTTTTTTATTTATCATCTATATCTATAATAAACATACTATAATGACTTATTTTAAGGTAAAGAGTTTTTCGATTTATAATAATCTCACGTTTGAGAAAATGCAGATTGACGATGATCTTCGTCAGAATCTTTATAATAAGATGTATCCACTTGATACATATGTAAAAGATGGAGTACATATTCCGGATGATTTTTATAATTTCATCAAAAATATTTCTGGAAGTTTTCCAGATGTAAAATTTACAGTTTATTATCATTATCAGTATTATGATAATGATCATGACTGTATCTACATGAATGGGTTGTCTGTATTAAATTCAGTTATCACTGATAGACTTAACGGTTAACTAAATATGTAATACCATGAACGTTCAAAAAAATGACCTTCTATTGGATCAATATGGTAATCACATTGTTTTATTAATTTTTTATAAAAATCTTTTGAATTTTTTAATATTAAATCTCTTCTAACTGCAAAAATACCATTACAATATAAATGAATTGGGTCAGGATAATCTTTTTTTATATTATTTATAAACCAATCTTTAAACGATATCTTAGTTATAGAATATGGTTTATTAATTACATGACAATTTCTAAAATTCCAATCTGGTCCCCAGGTATCAAATTCTTCTTTATACACAGTATTATATGAATATAATGGCATAGATTTACCATATATTTTTGCTTCTTCAATTAATTCTTTAAATAATTCAATTTCATTTTGTTTAATATGATCTGATATTCTTGCTTGTGAAAATAATATAATATTTGGTAAGTTTTCATAATTAGATATAATATAATTTAAATATGTATGACTTTCTCTTCCAACATTCTTTAATAATATTTGATTATTAATATCTAATTTTTCACCTTTATTGTAAATAATACAATTATTCATCAATGGATTTAACCAATTAATGTCTTCATTATATCTAGCAATTATTATTTTATAATAATCGATATCCATTTTTTATTATTATTAATAATTTCTTATATTATTATGTCTATAAACACGAGTTTAAAAAATTATTATCAAAATATTCTAATGAATTTAATATTGCTTGATCCATATTAAAATATTTGTAATTTGCTAATCTACCCAAAAAATGTACATTTTTTTCATTTAATGATAATAATTTATATTTTTCATATAATTCCATATTCTTTTTATTTGGAATTGGATAATATGGTTCACCATTATCCTTAGTATATTCTTTTACAATTATTGTATGATCTGATTTTTGATTTAAAAAATGTTTATATTCAATAATTCGTGTAAATTCAACATTATTTTGTGGATAATTTACAACTGAATTAGTTTGAAAATAATTCATATATTGATATCTTTCATAAACAAAATCAATACTTCTATATTCTAATTTTTCTAATCCTTTATCTGCATAATAAGCATCAATTGGTCCAGTATAAATTATTGTTTTTATATTTAGTTCTTTTTTATTTATAAATTCAAAATAATCTGTATTTAACAAAACTGTAATATTTTTATTATTTAATATTTTATTTACAAATTGTGAATAACCTTTTTCTGGTAATGCTTGATATTTATCATTAAAATATCTATTATCAAAATCATTTCTAATTGGTATTCTTGCTAATACTGAAGAATCTAATTCATTGGGATATTTATTCCATTGCTTATATGTGTAATCTCTAAATATTTTTTCATATAAGTATTCACCTACTCTTGATTTTCCCATTTTTTCAGAATCATCAATATTATCATACTTAAGTTGATTTTTTTCTAACCAAATATCCATTTCTTCTTTTGATTTAATATTTTCATTACATAATGAATTTACTGTATTAATATTAACTGGTATATTAATTAATTTATTATCAACATATCCTAATACTTGATGATCCCATCTTATCCATTTATCAAATTTATTTATATATTCCCATACTCTTTCATTATTTGTATGAAATAAATGTGCACCATATTTACTTATTAATATATTGGTTTCTTTATCAATATAATCATATATATTTCCACCAACATGATCACGTTTATCAATTATCAATACTTTTTTATTTAATATATTTGCAAATCTTTCCGCAATTACTATTCCTGATAATCCACACCCTACTATTAAAATATCAAAAGAATTATTCATATATAAAATATATAAATAAATGTTTAAAATGGATCTAATGTATCTGATATCATATTACCTAATATGACTCCACCAGCAACCGCACCAACAGTTGACATTGTTGATGGTTGATTTTGTTGATATTGTTGATATTGTGGAGGATAATATTGTTGATATTGTGGAGAATAATATTGTTGTTGGGGATAATATTGTTGTTGAGGATAATATTGTTGTTGATAGTTGGGTGTATATTGTGCTTGTTGATATTGTTGTGCATATTGATTTGAGACTGGAGAACTAGAATAAGGTTTTTGAATATTTTGATTTGGAGCAACTGGAACAGATTCGGTACAACCCATTTTGTATATATTAATTAAATATAAATTAATATTTATATTTAATTTTCAATTATTAATGTATTAGAATGGATATATTAATTAATATTTTATATAATTTACTTTTAGCATCAATAATATCTACAATAATATTCGCATTATATGTAGAATTAAATCCAAAAATGACTAATATATGGTATAGATTAAATTCAGACGGAATTCGAACTATACAGCTTGGTAATTTATTTGAGTTAATGACAGGACCATTTAAATATGATTTTTATTGGTATCCCCAATATTTTGATATAAATTATTTTATATATTTAATAATTGTATTTATAATATTAGAATTATCAATAAAATAAGTCTAAATTTATATACATAAATTAAGATTGTATGCATAAATATGTTAAATTAGGTAATTGTTGATAGTCAACATTTTTAATATATTTATTAAATTTTACTATTAAATTTAATATTACTTCATGTTCGAGATTATAATGAATACATAAATTTTTATATTCCATCTTAGTTTTATAAAATTCATTAGATGACATACTAATAATATCTTCAGTCATTTTATTATTTATTATAATATATTCATATTCTAATATCTTCTTATATGTTTTAGTGATTGTTACATCACTTATTCCAAATAATTTAGATATAATTTTTTTATCTATATCTAAATTTGCTATTTTTAATGCAATCATTAATGATGCACTTGCAACAGATGGTGGTTGATGACCACTTGCTATATCTAATTTAGAAATATTTACTGATATTTGTTTTGCACAATCTAAAACTGAAGTGGATATCTTTAATTTAATACCAAATCTTTCAATATAATTTATTGCAAGATTGCTTTTATTTTCATTTATATATTTATAGTTATCAATTAAGTTATCATATTTTCGATTGCCTTTAGTAACTTGTTTAACAGTTAAATCAAAAATATCTGCAATTTCTTTAGTTGTTCTTGGTAATCCTTGATTTTTTGCACCATTATAAACACATGCTGAAATTAAACTTTTTCTATTTAACCCTCTTATAATGATTGATTTACCATTTGCACATTTTATATCACTAATATGTTTGTATAAAATTTTAGCATTATCTATAATTGATTTAACAACACCTTTTTTATCACATTTAGAATCAATATATTGAAATACTTCATATAAACTTCTTTCTTTATAGGGCATTTGACTCCAATCATGTACCATTTTTACTTTATCGTATTTATGACTTTTAATATTTGTACCTAAGGATGATTGAGGAAAAAAATAACTTGTTGCATTACCACATCTGTCATTTTCTCCACCACCATCTTCACAATTAATCCATTCTGGATTTTTATCTAATGCAAATCCTTTTACAGTACCACAATCTTCACAAACTGATGCACCTTTTATATCAACAATAACTTTATTACTTTTACAATCATTACAGATATTACTACTTAAATTTAGATTTTCAAATTTGGATTCTTTTAATGTATCAAATTCTTTCCAAATATCTTCTTCAAAATCAATTTCATTCATTTATATAAAAATTATATTTTATATAAAATATGTTTTTAAATCAATTTTTTATATAATAATAATTACTATATTAATTTGATAAATTACTAGATGAAGTTACGGTTGTAGTTATATTTAATTCTTTATTTATTTTTTTTATATTATCTTTATTTATTTTTTTTTGAATTTTATTATCTATTTTTGATAAAAATTTATCGATAAAAATTTTATCGATATCATGCATCATCTCTTGTT
>Ga0222712_10001009_pt1 | contig 35994 bp, 11 predicted proteins | sample C33_657DmetaG_FD_165043 | JGI IMG/M metagenome (GOLD analysis project Ga0222712, IMG submission 165043) | Estuarine water microbial communities from San Francisco Bay, California, United States - C33_657D | ecosystem: Environmental > Aquatic > Marine > Unclassified | place: USA: California... | reverse complement strand
TGAATTTCGCGTCGTCGCGGATGTTTTCCTACGCCGACGCGTTCGAGCTCGCGACGCGATGCGCGACGTTCATGCGCGACGTTTTGCGTCTCGTCCCAGGCGACGTGGTCGGGGTGTTGATGGTGAATTCTTTCGAAACGTACGTCATTCACTACGCGTGCGCGTTGGCGCGAGTGGTCTTGGTGCATTTGAACACGCATTTGGTGACGCGCGAGTTGGCGTACATTGTGAGCGACTCTCGCGCGCGATGCGTCTTCGCGCGCGAGAGAGATCACGGTGAAGTATTGCGTGACGTCGTCGCGAACGGTGGACGACAGAAAACAAATACTATGGAGGCGATTGTGTGGATCGATGACGTCGATGGGAGGGAAGATCATTCGAGGCATTACGCGCGCGGAGCGAGGAATTTCGATTGGCGCCTCGACGTCGTCGACGTCGAGGCGGAGGATGACGAGAAGGCGTTGAAGATTTACTCTCACGCGTTGGCGATGTCAAAAGATGCGCATTTGTATTACACCAGCGGAACCACGGGGAATCCCAAAGGCGTATGCTTGACGCACGAAATCGTGCAGGCGCACGCCGACGCTACGGCGATTGAAATGCGATTGGGGTCGTACGACACGTGGTTACACGCCGCGCCGATGTTTCACTTGGTCGATGCGTTCGCGATTTATTGTATCACCGCAGTGCGTGGAAGGCACGTGTTTCTACCGTCGTTCGACGCCGCGACGACGCTCAAGGTGATCGCTCACGAACGCGTGACGGTTTGTAATTTTGCGTCGTCCATGGTGGCCATCATGCAATTTAACCCATTGTGCGCGGCGTGCGATTTATCAAGCCTCCGCATGGTGTCGTGCGGCGGGAGCCCGCTTCCGCCCACCGCAGTACGCCGTGCGATCGCACTCTTTGGGTGCGAATTCTTTGTGTCGTACGGCATGACGGAGTGTTGTGGAAAGATTTCCATGTCTCTGCTTTCCAACGCGTTTTTACGCGATTCGACGCCGGCTCAGCAATTGGACGCGATTTGCACCAGCGGTCGACCATTCGCGTTGATGCGCGTCAAGGTGGTGGAATCCGTGGAAGACGAAAGGGAGTTCTCGCAAAAACTGGTGCCTTGCGACGGGAAAACCGTGGGAGAGGTGTTCATTAAGGGTCCGACGGTGTTCGCCGGGTACTGGAAAAATCCCGAGGCTACCGCGCGAGCGTTCGACGTCGATGGATGGTTTAACACTGGAGATTTAGCCTTCGTGCGACCGGACGGCGCGATCGTCATTGTCGATCGTAAGAAGGATATGATTTTGAGCGGCGGCGAAAACGTGTATTGCGTGGAAGTCGAAAGAGTGCTGCACGCCTGCGACATCGTTGCGCGATGCGCCGTGTTCGGTGCGCCGCATCCCGTCATGGGGGAAGTCGTGCACGCCATGGTGACTCTGCGCGAATTCGCGCTCGATCGAGATGAAGATGAAATCGCGCGAATATTAGAAGCGCATTGTTCGCGGCATTTATCGCAGTACAAGTGTCCCATGGCGTACCACGTCGTGGACGCGCTGCCGATGAACGCAAGCGGCAAGGTGCTCAAGACGAAATTACGCGAGCTCGTGGCGAACAAGTCTCGCGGGCGCAACGCTCGAGAAGACGTCCTTCGGCGGCAATTCTCGCGCGCCGTGCTCGTCGCGGAAGGAAGTCAGAAGATGGATCATCGAGCGCCGGCGCCGGCGCGGGAGGTCGGCGACGATGGAGACAATGTCCGAGCTGAGGCATATGAAACAGCGCTGACCGAGCTCCGCGATGTTGGCGTCGATGAACAATCGAAACTATGTTTGCGAGGACAAAAGTGGTACGTCTTTGGCGCACACACGCGAATCGAGCAATGCTTGCGCTCGCTCAACGCGACTGTGTGCTTGCGAGACACCGTCGTCGACAATTCCGATGTCTGCGATTCGGATTGGCTCGACCGCGTCGAGCGCTACTCGAAGCATCTTAGCGAACTGCAATCTGGCGACAGTATCGTCCTCGCGGACTGTCTGCGATGCTTCGCGACGGCGAAATCACCAACCTCTTGCGATGCCTCAGAGGTGGCGTCATCGACGTACGCGGCGTGCGGCGTGCTCGCGGCATTTACTCAAGCACTCGTAGCTCGAATGCGAGCGTCGACGCCAATCACAAGAAACGTGCGCGTCCTAGTTCTCACCTCGAACGCGTTCGTGGCGAGCGATGTGAACTGCACGGATGACGGACACATTGCGCATAGTGCGGTGATGGCGATGCTTCGCGTGTTACGACGCGAACACGGCGCCGAAATTTCGTTTAACTGCTTGGACGCGCCACACGATTTTGACCATTTGCAATCAAGCACCCTGCGTGCGGCGCTTCGAAAGATAGTCGATGACTCCCCAGAGAACGCGTTTAAGGAGTGCGAAGTAGTCATCCGAGACGCCGTGGTTGCCGCGCCGCGATTGCGAAAACGCCCTTGGCCCGTGGCTTCGGCGGCGTCGAGCGGCGACAGCCGTGCTCGATTCCTTCCGGGAGCGTCGTGCGTCATCGTCGGAGGTCTCGGCGCGCTCGGCACGCTACACTTCGAATTCTTCGCCGAGCATTTTGGCATTGAACGATTCGTATTGGTCGCGAGGAGCATTCAGGACTCCGCGCTCGACGCCGTGAAGCGCGTGCTCGATAAATTTCCCGGCGTCCGCGCCAACGTCGTCGCCGCTGATTGCTCAGACGAACGTCAAGCGCGAGCAGTATTTCGACTCGCTGAACCCGTGGCGATCACCGTGCATCTCGCCGGCGTGTTGCTCGAACACGCCGCGCTGGACGTCACTCGAGCGTCTTTCGTCGCTGGGAGCGAGGCAAAGATCATCGGGTCACTCAACGTGTGCGACGCTTTGGCTCGCGTGGCCGATTCCGCCGCGTTCGTGTGCTCGTCGTCAATCTTCGGGCATCTCGGTCAAATGCGACTCGTATCCTACGCCGCGGCGAACGCGTTTCAAGATGCGCTCTGTGCGGTGAACGATCGAGCGCCCGCGGCTCGAGCTCGAGGCGGCGCTCGACGCTTCATCGCGATTTCCTGGGGCACGTGGGACGAACGCGGCATGGCGCATCGAAGCGGCGACGCCTTTCGAAGATTTTGGCACTCCATCGGCATGAGCTTTCTCGCCCCGGACGCCGCGCTGACGTTCGTGCGAGCCGCTCTCTGCGACGATTTCTCGCGCGCGTGCGTCGGGTGCTTTCCAAACCCCGCGGATTGGAAAAAGTATTACGAAGCGACGAAACGCGACGGCGCGGCGTTCATCTCCGACCTCGTCGGCACGGCGCATGGAGCGAACGAGCGAGAGCGAGACGTGGATTTGAGCTCGAGCGCGAGCTCGGACGACGTCGCGGCATCGATAAAGGCAAGGGTAAATACCATAGATCGCGTGCGACGATGCGCGCACAAGGCACTGCAGATCGACGACATCGCGGACGACGAGCCGCTGTCGTCAGCAGGAGCGACGTCGGCTCGAATGGTCGCGCTCGGCGAAGCGCTCGCGAGCGAATTCAACGACGTGGAATTCACGCCGACGGTAGCTTTCGATTACCCGACGATTCGAGATTTAGCAACATTTATTACCGGTGCGACGACATCGCCCGTCGCGCAAGAATCATCCGAAGTTGACGACGTAGTCGCAGTTGTCGTGCATTCGACGCTGCGAAGCGTCCTCGGCGAGGATGTCATCGATGTCGACGCGCCGCTCATGTCTATCGGACTCACGTCGACGCGAGCGATTCAGCTCACCGAGCGGCTCGCCGCATCGATGGACGACATCTTCACCACCGCGGTGGACGTTCCTACGACGCTCGCGTTTGATTATCCAACAGCGCGAGACGTGATTTCATTCTTTCAAGCGAAACGGGCACCCATCCGCGCGCCGGTGAAGATGAGCGCGAACGCGTCGCTCGCGACCCAAGTGCTCGCGGAAGCTGACATCGCGAAGACGTACGTGGAATCAAGCGCTGGGTATTCTTTTCCGAGCGTCGGCGACGTCGTCACCGTGGCTCCGCGAGACCAACGTTGGGATCCAGACACCACGGGTCGCATCCGAGCCGCCGTCGGCGTTGTGCCTCCGTTCGGCTCCTTCGTCGATGACGCGCCGATGTTTGACGCGCACGCTTTTGGCATCACCGACACTGAAGCGTCGATCATCGACCCACAGCAACGATTGATTCTTCGCGCTTGCGCGGCGCTCGCGCCGTGGACCGTTCGCGACGTGTCGGTGCACGTCGGCGTGTCCCAAATTGAGTACCCCAAATCGTGCTTCAGCGCGCGGGAAGCGCTGTCGCCGTACTACGCCACATCGGCACACCTCTCCGTCGCTGCCGGGAGAGTCTCTTATACGTTCGCCCTGATCGGCGCCGCCGAAGCGATCGACACGGCGTGCTCGTCATCGCTCGTCGCGACGCACAATGCTCGATGTGTCCGCGCGAGCGACGGCGGCTCGCCGGCAGCGCTCGCCGGCGGGGTTAATTTGACATTTGATCTCACGTGGACCTTGGCGTGTCACGCCGCGAACATGCTCGCGAGCGATGGGAGGTGCAAAACGTTAGATGCCGACGCGGATGGGTACGTTCGCGCCGAGTACTACGCCATGTGTCTATTGACGTCTCAACGTTCGCCGAATGCACGAATGAGCAATTCCAGAGTGACGCGCGTCGAACTCGTCGGCACGGCGGTGAATCAAGACGGTCGCTCGAGCTCATTGACCGCGCCAAACGGACCGTCGCAGACGCGATGCGTTCGATCGGCGTACGATGCGAAATACATCGAAACCGTCGTCTTACACGGCACCGGGACGCCGTTGGGCGACCCCATCGAAATCGGCGCCCTGCGCGCCGCGAACGATGACGACCGAAATGACGCCGCCATTCGCGTATGCGCGATAAAATCATCTAGAGGGCACAGTGAACCCGCGAGCGGGATCGCGGGCGCGCTTCTCGCCGTCGAATGCGTCGTCGCATCGACCGTAGATGCGCTGATACACCTTCGAGCGCTCAATCCGCACCTGACGACGAGCGCCGAACGCGCTCAAGTGTTCATGCCAAGAATGAACATGAACTGCGTCGCGAGTTCCGCATCGGCGTCGGCTTTTGCGTTTCAAGGCACGAACGCGCACGCGTTGATGCGACGCGATGTCGATGCGCTTCGGCAATCATCCGTGATGGCTCGAGCGATTGCGTTTCGATTCCGGGACGAAGCGCTTTGGCTCCCTACAGTCAATCACGCGTGGATTACTCGCGGTGACGTCGTCTACGGACGAATGCTCTACGTCGCAAAATTTACGAATGGGATACAGTGCGCCGCGTTGCGTCATCACGTCGCGCACGGAAGACCAATCGCCCCTGGGACGGCGTTGTTAGAATTATTCATCGAGAGCTCGGCACCCGGCGTCCCGCGTTTGAGCGTCGGCATGGATTTTGTCATCCCGCACGCTCTCGCCCTCGTGGACGATGGCGATGAAATATCACGCGATTTGATCGTCAACGTGCTCGTGCGTAAGCACGATGGACGAGTCTCCGTGACGACTGGACCATTTTGTCGCCCTCGGACGCATTTGTTTGGCCGCATCGCCGCCAGTCATCGCGAAGCGCGCCTCGCCGCGGAGAGATTTTGGGTCAAAGGCATTCGTCATCGACAGCGAAGACAATTATTCGCCACGATTTCTCGCTCGAACGCGAGCGCCGCGGTTGGACTGAACATGGATGTGTACGCCGCGGACGCCGCGGTGCACCTCGCCGAGGCCATTTTACAACACCGCGCCGAACATCCGGCACGAGTGCCCGCCGCCCTCGCCGCATTGCGCCCGACGTTTCCTCGCGACGGCACTCGCGTCGATCGATGGATGTCTTCGAAAACGACGTGCGCGATCGGTAACGGCGCGCGAGACGCTCGAGCCGTGCACGACCACTCGATGACGGACGCAACGGCGGTCGGATTGGACATTCGTCCACCGTTTCGACGGCTCGTCCGCGAGGCTCACACCGTCGCGCGCGCGTCGGCGCCGTCGGCGGTGTACGTCACCAGCACGTCATTTGCGCTCGTTCTTCGACAATCAACGACGAGCGGGGCGATGCCGAAGGACAGCTCGCGTCGATGGCGTGCATTGACGACGCGGGACGCTCGAGTCGGCCCGCGCTCAATTTCGGCGCTGTCGCACCACGTACAGTTCCATTCGCCTCGCGCGTGCACGTTCGTCATCGAAACGAAAGCCGCGGAAACGAAAGAAGAGAGTTCTTCATTATACGGAGCTTTGCGCAGCGCCGCGCACGAGATGGCACCAATGAAAACATTCATGTGCGTCAATGCGCGCGCCTCCGTTCGGGACGACGAAAATGTGCGTGGAATCGCTGGCGACATTTGGGTCGTCCCGACGTTCGCACACGGCGCCGTCGCCACTCGCGCGCTCGCGCGAGCGGTGAAACGCGATGCCAAAGAGTCTGATGCCCATGCGATCGCGCGCGCGCGCCGCGGGGAAATCCTCGCTCGGTTCGCTTGCAGACGCGGCGCCAATGTCGACATGGACACGTCGATGACCGTATTTGGCGGCCTCGGAGCGCTAGGAGCGCGCGCTGCGAGCGATTTCATTCGCCGCCGCGGTCGTTTTGTCGTCCTCGTCGGACGCGACGGTCGATCGTCCTCTACCGCTCTGTGCTCGGCAGATTTTCAATCCGAACGCTCGCTCGTTGTCGCCCGACGAAGCGATTCCGCGAGCCGAGCCGAACGATTCCGCGCGACACCAAACGATTCTCGAATCTACGCGAGTGGCGTTCTTGCCGACGCCTCCGTGGCTAAGCAAAGCTATCGCGCGCAAGTCGCGGTGTGTGCACCGAAGTTCTGCGTCGACGACGTCATCGACGTCGCGGCGGCGCCCGGATGTCAATGTTCATTCAGTTCAATCACGGCGCTCGTGGGCAATTTTGGTCAATTTGCGTACGGGGCGGCGAACGCATCGCTCGACGCGCGAGCATCGCGCGCGAGCGCGACTGGAGTTTGGAACGTATCCATACAATGGGGCGCCTGGGGGGGCGATCGAGGAATGGCGGCCAAACTCGAGGCGCGAATGACGAGAATCGGCGTCGGCGTCTTGTCCCCGGCTGAAGGATTGCACGCGCTCCGAAACGTAACCGACGCGCGCATTTCGACAATTTCAAAGCACAGCGCGATCGCCGTGAGTCCATTCGCCTGGGAGACGTACGAAGCGCACCACGTCGCGAGCGCGTCGTCATCGTTTTTCGATGACGTTCGAGGGCGAAACGGTCTGGGAGATTTGGTGCGACGTCATGCCGAGGATTCGATGGGCGAGGACACTAACACGGCGCCCGTTCGCGGTGCCGCGGTCGCAATCATCGACGCCAAGCGCTTGGTGGCAAACGCGGTGATGCGCGTGCTCGGGAAACCGGCGTCGAGCGACGACGCACCGTTTTTCGAGCTCGGCATGGACTCGTTGAGTTCGGTGGAATTTACCGCGGCGCTCGATGCCGAGCTCGTCGACGCCAAATGTCCGGCGACGTTGGTCTTTGACTATCCCACGCCGAAAGCGCTCGTGCGTTACATCGAATCTCTTCACGCCGGTACCAAAGATGGCAACCGTCGTCGTCAAGTGAAATCATTGGAAGCGCCCACGTCGAAAGTCGATGAAGATGAACGAGCCGACGTGATCGCCTTGATTCGCGCCGACGTTCCAGCGTCTGGTGCGTTCACGACGAATACCGCGAATTGGAGCGCGGTATTCTCAGACGGCATCACGCGCGCGAATCACGACCGATGGAATTCTGATGTGGCTTCGTTCGCGATTCCGAGATTTGGAGGGTTTCTCACGCATCTTGACGTTTGGAAAAATTTTGATGCCGCGGCGTTTGGGATGTCGGCGCTCGAAGCTGTTGTCGTTGACCCGCAGCAACGTCTCGCGCTCACGCACGCGGTCGACGTCTTACATGGCGAACGTTTCGAGAGCGTTCGCGACAACGCGGCGGTGTTCGTTGGCGCGGCGACATGCGATTATCGCCGCATCGCTATCGAAGGTGGGTACGCGGCGAGCCCGTATTTGGGCACTGGCGCCGCTTTTGTCAGCGTCGTCGCCGGCCGAATATCTTTCATGTGCAACCTCTCCGGGTCATCGCTCGCGATCGACACCGCGTGTTCGAGCGGTTTATCAGCGCTTTACGTGGCTTTACACGCGACGTCGTCTCTGCGGCTCGTTGCGGGCGTGAACGCCCTCTTTGATCCGGACACGAGCCTGATGTTCGCCAACGCCGGAATGCTCTCTCGAGACGGGCGGTGCAAAACGCTTGAATCCTCCGCCGATGGGTATTCGCGAGCGGAAGCGGCGATGATGATTGCCTTGTACCGCGTGCGAGTGGGAGATTTCGAATCCGCATCGGCGATCCTCTCCGGGTGCGCGGTGAATCAAGACGCGAGAAGCTCATCGCTCACCGCGCCAAACGGACCTTCGCAGACGGCGTGCGTACGCGCCGCGCGCATGGAAAAATCTGTGCGGCACATCGAAGACTTGGACAACGCAAATTGTGCGGTGAACTTGCATGGTACGGGAACGCCATTGGGAGATCCTATCGAAGTCGGAGCGCTGCTTGCGGCGTTCGCGGGCGACGACCTTCGCGCGTTGACCTTCGGAGCGACCAAGGCGGCGTTGGCGCATTCCGAGTCACCCAGCGGCTTGATAGGTCTCGCGTCGAGCATCGTGACGCTAAATCATAGAATTCAGCCCGCGGTGGTGCATTTGCGCGAGGTGAATCCGTATGTAGCGCAGGCGATGCAGACAACTTCCGTGTTCATGCCCCGGATACGAACGGACACTGAAATAACCTCAGCAGGAGTCTCAGCGTTCGCCTTTCAAGGGACGAACGCGCACGGTGCGCTGAGGAGGACGCACGCTAAAGCGCGCGATTGTTTTCGGCGCGCTGGCGAGCGCTCGCGCGCTTGGCACGCGCTTCCGTCGTGGGCGACACCGCCGACGGCGAAATCGTTTTATTTGGTTACGTTCTCGCACCCAGAAGCGTGCCGCTTCGTGGTGTGCAACGATGTCAGCGTTCTCGATCATCGCGTGCGCGATAGAGGGATATTTCCAGCCGCCGCGTACGTGGAGTTAGCGATGGAGTCGAGCCGAACGCTCGGCGCTGACTCAAGGCGTGTCCTTCGCGAGGCAAATTTCTTGGCACCGATGCGTGTCGAGACCAATCGAATCGATCAAAGGTTCTCGCTCGTGTGGACACTCGCAGCGTTTAAAGGAGCAAAAATGGACGTTTTCAGCGACACATCGATTCGCGTCGCGAACGCGAGAGCGGCGAACGCCGCGTGCGTCTCGTCTAAGCCGTGTTTGCAGTCCGGAGCGGCGCTATGGGACTTTGAGCGACATTTCGTTTTTGGCAAAGTCAACTCGGCGCGCGATGCGGCCACGCTCGCGGCGGAGATCGACAGCGCGTTTCATTTTATCGCCGCGACGTGGCCATTGCGCGTGAGCGCTCCTGATTTGCGAATTCCAGCGACTTTGGACTGGTTTTACTTCACGGATGTGTATCGGCTCACTGGTTCGGCTCGCGTGACGCCCTTCATCGACGGAGCAAAGAGCACGCACGCGTCCAGAGGCGTTCGCGCGCGAGGTTTACGCACCAAGCGCATCGCCGCGGCAAGAACTTCATCCTCGTCATCCGTTGTTCGAATCCGCGAGTACGTGGTGCAGAAAAGGCGCCGCATTGGCGCACAGCCGAACCAAACGTCCCTCGCCGGTAGAGTCCCGGATGCGCGCGCCGTCTTGGCGAGTCTACAATCGCCGCGGTCGTTCGCGCGCGCGCGCGTGACTGCAGACGCTTTGCGTTTTGGAATCTACGCATGCGTGCGCTCGGTGGCGCTCGAAAACTCCGAGATGGAATGTCGCGTGGAATTTTGTGGCGGCGAAGAAGCGCTCGTGTTGACCATTTGTCGCGGACGCCTCCGCCCGACGAACGTGAGGAACGAATATCTCCCTCATCAACTCATCAACCGAGTCCAACAATCGCATCGGCCGCCAGCGGAATGTTTGATCATCACCGGCGGCACGGGCGCGCTCGGGTCGCGCATCGCTGAGACATTCATGTGCGAGGAATTTTCAACCGTCGTCGCCGCGTCTCGCGGCGGCCGAACGCAAACGAGCGCCTGGCATCTGGACTCTTTCGCCCGCATGCTCGAGATTCAAACCATGGACTCCGATCCGTCATCAAAATTGTTACCATCTGCCGTGGTTCACGCCGCGGGCGCACGCGCTGACGCGGCGTGGCGAAACATTACCGCGCGAGCGGCGGCGACGACGTTTGCGTCAAAATGCGGCGCCTTTGCCCGTCGCGAAGACGCCGACGACCGAATGCCTCTACGTCTCGCCGTCGTGTTCAGTTCTATCGCCTCTATCGTCGGCTCGCTCGGGCAGGCGTTGTATGCGGCATCGAACGAGGCTTTGGACGCGCAGTGTGCGATGCAAAGCCATCGCGGCTTGAACGCGCGGGCGCTGTGTTTCGGCCCGTGGGCCGACGGCGGCATGGCGCGCGACGACCGCGTGCGCGCGCGATTGCGCGCTCTAGGCATGGACTGCATGCCCCCCGCGAACGCGATTCAAGCGTTCGCGAGTGCGATGGCCAATGTGGATTTCGCCCCGGTGACGTGTGTGGCGAGCGTCGATTGGGATGTGTACGTCGAAGCTACCGGTCGATGGACCGACGAAACATTCGGCGACGTCGCCCGACGGCGAGCGCCGTCGGGCGCGCGCGAGGCGACGACCCCGCGAGTTGCTCCATCAGTGGTCGACATGGACCAACGGCGTGCGCCTGCGGAGGCGCAGCACGCGCTCGCCGCGAACGTTGAAGCGGTGTCCCGAAAAGTATGTTCCATCATCCAACGCGCGGTTGGCGGCGGGCGCGCCGTCGACGTCGACGCCGCGCTCATGGACGCTGGGGTGGATTCTATGACATCAATCGATCTCGCGCTCGAGCTCTCGCGAGAGTTCGACGTGAAACTTCCGTCGACCGTGGTGTTTGATTACCCGACGCCTCGCGCGGTGGCGACGCTCATCGCGACGGCAAAGGCGTCGATTGTCGACGCGTCAACCGTTCAGCGAGCTATTTTCACGATTGGTGATGAATCACAAGTCGACGCAGAATCGCGTGCGATCTTCATACGCGCACGATTCGCATCGGAAACGAAGCAGACTTTTGATTTTGACGCCATAAGAAGAATCACCCGCGCGAGATGGGACGTGGATGACATGCGCCGCGACGACGTCAACGCCGCGGCGTTCATGACTAACATCGCCGCCGCGGACGCGTTCGATGGCGTCATATTTGGCATACATCACGACGAAGCATCGAGATGCGATTGTCAGCACCGAATGCTCTTGCACGCGGCACTGGATATCGCCCGGTGTTTGGTACATTCGAGCGCCGGCGCGTACGTCGGCGTCGCCAGTCGCGATTACGCCGACATCGCCGCGCGAGCGAATATGAAATCATCCGCGTACGACGCCACGAGTCATTTCACCAGCGTCGCCTCGGGGCGAATATCCTTCGTCTTTGATTTCCGTGGCGAAGCGGTATCTATTGACACCGCGTGCTCATCCGCCTTAGTGGCGGCGCATCACGCGCGCGTCGAACTCGCGCGACATCGCTCGACGACCCGAGCCGAGGCGGCGGTCGCCGGGGTGAATATCATTTTGCACCCTCGCGTCACCGAGCAATTCAATCGCGCACACATGCTCAGCCCCGAAGGTCGTTGCCAAACGTTAGATATCGCCGCCAATGGGTACGTCAGAGCGGAGGCGTGTCGAATGCTTCGCCTATCGACGCTCATGGACGACGACGACGACGCGAGCGACGGGATTCGAGCGGCCCGCGCGTTGACGCTGAGCGGCGGCGTCGTCAATCAAGATGGTCGAAGCTCAACGCTCACCGCCCCGAATGGTCACGCGCAATCCCTCGCGATCGCTTCTTCCCAGCATTTTTGCGACGGGTGCCAGATTTCCATGCATTTACACGGTACGGGAACGCCTCTCGGGGACCCGATTGAAGTGAACGCGCTCGCGACGGCGATTTCGGCGACGACGTCGACGAGAATCGCGCGCGTGGAAGCATCCAAGACCTGGATCGGTCACGGCGAACCCGCTTCCGGGATTATATCGATGACGTCCATCATCGCCAGTCACTTCGCGGAATCGACCCGCGGTTTCCTTTCGTTGCGAACGATGAATCCGTACGTCGCCGCCTGCGCGGGCGACGGCGCGCTCGCGGGACGAACGAGCGCGCCTTTTCAATGCGAGCGTTTCGGTGCGAGTGCTTTCGCGTTTCAAGGCACGAACGCGCACATCGCGATGACGACTGTGCATTCGCTTTGTCATCACCGCGCGCGCGCCGCCGTGGCGTTCGCCCGCGCGGTGGAGTACCGTCGATGCTGGTGCGAGCCGACATGGTTTGGGACGCCGTACGGCGCCGTCATTACAAATGCATCGCGCGCTGTGACGGTGACCTTCATCGCCCGCGCGATGACATCCGTCGAGGCATGCGACCACATCGTTCGCGGTCGTGCGATATTCCCCGGCGCCGGGATGCTGCACGCGGCGACGACGAGCGCGGATATCCTCGCCGACGCTTCGTCGCGGTTCGCGGCGCATTCGGCCACCATCGCCGCGTCGCTCGACGTCGACCGCGAGACGGGGAGTTTCGAATTCATCGCCACCGTCGACGTCCTCGAAGGGAAGTGGACGATGTGTGCTCGGAGAAACACGAGAGGAGCGGCGTGTTGCCTCGCGCGCGTCGCGCGACAGAACGCGAGCGCGCGACGCGAGCGCCCGCTTCGCGGAATGGACATTCGCGCGTTCGCGAAGCGCTCGCGAGCGGTCGGAATCAGAGGGAAAATCATTCGAAGAAACGCTCGCGACGAGGGTGACGACGTCGTTCAGTACGTCGCATCGTGTGATTGCTCGATGCAACTCGCGTATGATGAGCGAGACGGCTTGCGCGTGCCGGTCGGCGCCGACGCCTACGTCGGCGCCGACGCGGAGGTCCGCGTCGGCGACGTGAAAAGTTTTCAATCCGAGCACTGGCTGGACTTGGGCGCGGTGACGAGTGCGATGGACGCGAGCGCGAATGCGCGCATCGTCGGTTTACGCGTGAAATCGATTCGCTACGTCGCGAACGCGAACGACGCGCCGCGAATGCGCATGTTCGCCTCCGCGACTCTGTCGACGCCGACGCCGGCGAAGCCGCGGCGCGAAGCTCGAGCCGGCGCGGCTCGCGCGATGACAAACGATGTCACGCGATGCGCGTCGGCATTCATCGGCGCGATGCAACAGTCACTGACGTCAAATATGGTGTGTGACGCCGAATTCGCGTCTGGTTTAGCGAAAACAGTCGCGCTGGAAAACGCCGCCGTCGCGCGCTTCGCGAACGCCGCCGCCGAATGCGGGCACGCCCTGGCGACGGCGTTGGTCATCGACCACGACTGTCGACGACCCCACGCGCGCGCGCGCGCGCTTTCGCGAGTGATGACGCATACAACGTCGCACAGTGGCGACGATGACGTGCGCATCATCGGCGGTCTCGGCGCGCTCGGCGCACTCATCGCGAAATCTCGCGCCGCGACCGAACGAGGCGGCGGTTGCACGACGCTCTCGTCCCGCGCCGGCCGCGCGAAGACGTTCGCGTTCGATGACCGAATCTTTGCCAACGTCGTCATCCGCGCCATGGCGTGCGATGCGTCGATGCGAACGAGTGCGAATGATTGGTCGCGCACGAACGCCATCGACCGAAGAGATTATTTCGTCAGCGGCGCGTTGCGCGACGGAGCGCTCCGCTCGCATTCGCTCCGCGGGACGCGCGACGTTTTCGCCGCGAAATCAACCGTCATTGACGTTCGGCAGACGATCGAGGCGCGATCGCAGGTATTTTTCTCCTCCATCGCGAGTTTACTCGGGAGCGCTGGCCAAGGGAATTACGCCGCGGCGAACGGCGCGGTGGATGCCATCGCTCGACGACGCCGAAGGAGCGGCGTCGACGTCGCGTCCATCCAATTCGGACCGTGGGCGCGCGGCGGCATGGCGACGCGACATTCCTCGACGCTCGCTCGTTTGCGCGCGATTGGGATCTACGCCGTGAGCGCGAACGATGGCGCGCGAGCGCTCGCGCACGTCTCTCTACACGCCGTGTACGCCGCCGCGGCGTTCGATGTCCCGGTGATGGCGACGAAGAGCGAAGCGTTCGCGACGTTCGCCAAAGCGAGCACCAAAGCGAGCGACGCTTCGATGACGTTGATGACGACCATGACATCGCTTGACGGCGAACGCGCGTGCGCGAGAGAAGATGTCATCAATCGTGAGATATCGAACGAGGCGAACATTCGCGCGGTCGTCGCGAAATGCGTCGCCGACGCGCTCGGTCGCGTCGTCGGCGACGCCGAGCCGTTGATGCACGCCGGCTTGGACTCGCTCGCGGCGATCGACCTATGCTCGGCGACGCGCGACGCGTTGAAGTTGGACATCCCATCGACGACGTTTTTTGATTTTCCATCCATCTCCAGCGCGTCGAAGGAGATCGCGCGAAGAGAACGCGCTCGAGATGGTCGCCGCCGCGCCGCGACGCCGCAGGTCGACCTCGGAGCGGCGACGACGACGCGCTCAGCCGCCGTCGTCGTCGTCGCCATCTCTGGGGAAACTTTAGCGACGAGCGCGACGCGCGCGCGCGACGGCGTTCGCGCCGTCCCTTTATCTCGTGATTCCCCTTCGTACGACGGCGCGGCGAACGCGTTTGGGGCGTTCATCCCGACGCACCGAGTGGAATGGTTCGACGTCGAAGCGTTCGGGACGACGAGCGCCAAGGAGGCGCTCGTCGTCGATCCGCGACAGCGCATGCTCGTTCGAGCCACGCACGCCGTGCATCACCGCGCGGACGCGATGAAATACAATTCACCCGCCATCGCATGCTTCGTCGGGATCGCGGGAAAAGATTATGCCAATTTCTTGCGCGAAAGTCTCGGTGAAAAGGCGCAGTACGGCGCCTTCCTCGGCGTCGGCGTGGAAACCTCGGTCGCTTCGGGGCGGTTGGCATTCATTTTCTCCTACACGCGCGCGGCGATGAGCGTGGACACCGCGTGCTCGTCCTCGCTCGTGTGTGCGGTATTGGCGTTCACGGAATGCAACGCGAACGCGTGCGAGGGCGCGCGCGTCGCGGGGGCGTCATTGATGGTGACGAGCGACATGCATTTCACGCTCGGCGCCGCCGGAATGTTGAGCGCCGCCGGGCGGTGTAAAACATTCGATCGAGACGCCGATGGGTACGGGCGAGGCGAAGGCGTGGAAGTCATCGCGTGCGCGAGAGAACATGCGACGAACGATGCTGCGGGATTCGCGGTCGTGCGCGTCGCTTCGGGGGCGATGAACCAAGATGGGCGAAGCGCTTCGCTGACGGCGCCCAATGGAGCGGCGCAGCGTAGCGTCATCGAAGCCACGCGCGCGAAAAATGGTGATTTCAGTTCGCGTGCGAGCGACGGGGCGATGCTTTTACACACGCATGGTACGGGAACTGCGCTTGGCGACCCGATCGAGATGAACGCGGCGACGATGGCGTACGCGAACCGCTCAACGACGCCGCAAGCGTCGAAATCGTGGGTCGGGCACGCCGAACCGGCATCGGGAGCGCTAACGATCGCGATCGCTATCGAACAAATCGGCAACACGCGCTTTGCGCATGAAATTTGTCATTTAAGAGATTTGAATGCGCATCTGCACGCGGCATTCGAGGAAAACGGAGGATTGAAGGGGGCGCCGCGGACGCGCTCGTGTTTCAGCCTCGACGTTGTCGTCGAAGCCGGCGCAAGCGCGTTTGCATTTCAAGGCACGAATGCGCACGTAGTGCTACGAACTTTCGATATGAGCGATGACGTTCGTGGTTTGAAATGTTTTGCGTCGCGTCACGAATCGCGCTCTACGGTGAGCGATTGGAAACGGTATTGGCCTGCGCGAGCGCGCGAGGTGCAGCGTTTGCTCGGCGTCGACGCCGACGGCGCGCGGTTCGTTGTGATGAACATGCGCGCGCCCGTGCTGTTTAACCTCGCCGCCGTCGCGGAAAAAGCATTTGATGACGATGAGTTCGCTCTATGGCGATTCATTCGCGCGAAATCTCGCGAAAACGAGAATTCTGCCATCGTGCGCCGATGCGGCGCGGTGCGTGCATTCGGCGGCTCGAGCGCGCGGACACGACGGTGGTCCAAGACCATCACGCGCATCGCGCCTTTACCGCTAATATCTCGCGCGTGGCGTTTCGCATTCGCCGAGTTCGCATTCGTGCGGCGAATCACCGCGCGCGGGGCGGAAGCGATGATGGAGGGTGACCCAGCGAGCGTCGAAGCCGCGCAGGTGCGCATTCGGAGCCAGCGCGAAGTCGTCTTCGGATGCGAACACGCGCGCGGGCACGTCGCATGCTTCGACATCAAGGGTGGTTTCTTCGTCGCTCGCGATGTGCGTTTGAAACCAACAGTGCGATCGCGATTCGCGAATTCGCGTCCGGAGCTTCAAGTGACGTACGTCGAGTCCACCGAAAGCGTCGATTTCTACCCACTGAGAGGATGTCGAGCCATCGGCGCGGCGTTAAGCGCCGCGCAAGTCCTCGGCGTCCGCGCTCGCGCGTCCTTGGAAACGATTAGTACGACGCACGATCCGTTGAGTGCGGTGTTCAAGTGCGCGAGACATGAAATCGACGGTCCAACGTTGAAGACAGTTTCGATTCGCGCGATACGTATCCCGGCTACGGCGCCAAATGCCGCATTTTGCGGCGTCCACATCTTAGGCGGTACCGGCGCGATCGGTAGAGCCATCGCTCGAGCGCTCGCGCGCGGCCCAAGCGTCCTTTATGGTCGACTCGGACGATGCCAGTCGTCGTTGACGGGCGCGGATGCATTTGACATGGTGCGAGCCGACGGCGCCGCGTCGAGCGATGCCGCCGCATGCGGTAGACGCGCTCCGTGCTTCGAGCTCTTTCACGCCACCGGCGTTTTGCGCGACGACTTGATACGGAATCAAACGTTCGATGGTTTGCGGTGCGTGTTTGCGCCAAAACTTACGCTTTCAAGTAACCTTGTCGATGGCACGCTTTCCATGACAGCGACGGCGCGGCATTGGTTCTTTTCCAGCGTCGCCGCGTTGGTCGCTCCCGCAGGACAAGCCAATTACGCGGCATCGAACGTTTCTCTCGACTGCTACGCGTCGAACGCGCAACGTCGAGGAATGGCTGTGAAATCCATGCGTTGGGGCGCTTTTGACGGCGTCGGTGGGATGGCGAACGCGAATGACGCTACGCTGGCCGGGCTTCACCGCTACGGATTGCGAGCTCTACCAAGTGACGTCGGCTTGGATATCCTACGGCGCTTGCTCGCTGGCGCGCACGCGCAAGGCGAACTTATAGTGTCTCCGATGTTTTTTGATGATCATAAATCGACGTCAAAGGTGAAATCGTCGTCGCAGGTGCCGTCGATGAACGTCAACGTCAAGGCTTCTGCGAGCGCCGATCGAGCGCCGACGTGGACGTCCTCCGCCGTCGGCGATTTCATCGCCAAGGCGGCGAGCGAGCTCATCGGACGCGAACTCGATCGCTCATCGCCTATGATGGAGGCGGGACTCGATTCCATCTCGAGCGTGGAGCTGCGAAGCGGCGTTTCGAGGACATTCGATGTCGACTTACCCGCGACGGTGGCTTTTGATTACCCAACCATCGACTCTTTGGCGGCGTTGGTCATTTCAAAGCTTCATGTCGGTTATTCGAACATCGTCGTCGCGCGCGCGCGCGAACCCGCGCGCGACACTGAACAAAGAGAAACGAAGTGTCTCTCCAGCGTGTCACGTGCTGGACGATTCCACAGCGAAGATTTGCTCACGAACGCGACGAACGCTGCGATTCCGGTCCCGAGCATCCGATGGCGCGTCGACGACAACTTCGAGCGCGACTCAGACGTCGTCGGCATGCGATTTGGTGCTTTCATACGTCACATCGACGTCTTCGATCGAGCGTTGTTTGGGTCCACCGTCGCCGAATGCGTATCGATGGATCCGCAGCATCGCGGGATTTTAGAGCGCGCGTTTGAATGCCAAACGCAATCGCCCGTCGGTGTCGAGACATTCGTCGCCATCGGCATTCAACACTTTGAGTACTCCACGCTTTATTCAAGCGCGATTGCACCGAGTCCATTTACCGCCACGGGAAGCGCCCTGAGCGTTTGTGCTGGTCGCGTGTCGTACGTGTTTGCATTCATTGGCTCGTCGCTCGCCGTTGACACGGCGTGTTCGGCGTCGCTCGTCACCATACATTTGGCGATGGAATCGATATCCACATCAACGTCCTCACCGTTTGCGATGTGCGGTGGGGTGAACTATATGTTAAGCAAACGAAACTGCGACGCCGTTGTCGTCGCGCGCATGCTCGCGGCGGATGGTCGATGCAAGACGTTCGACGCCGCCGCCGATGGCTACGGCCGAGGCGAATGCGCGGCGGCGATGACATTCGCGTCCTCACCTTCCATAAACCCCGCGTTCGCCATCGTCGCGAGCGCGTGCGGGCAAGACGGTCGATCGGGGTCGCTCACCGCCCCCAGCGGGGCGCAACAGCGAAAGGTCATGCTCGATGCCTATCGAGATTTGGGCGAATACTGGCGCGTCGTCGGCGGCGTCCACGTTCACGGCACCGGCACGGCGCTCGGCGACCCCATCGAATGCGGCGCGCTCTCGGACGTGTTCCGCGCCCGCATCGCGCCGCTAGCGCTGAGCGCGAGTAAAGCATCTCTCGGTCACGCAGAATCCGCGGCGGGAGCGATCGCTTTGGCGCACGTCGCCGCATCGTTTGCGGCGACCGCGGCGCCCGCCGTCGCCGGAGTGTCGAGCTTGAATCCGCACGTCGAACGCGCGCAAGGGTCGTTCGAAATCCCACGCGCGTTCGCGCCAAAAATCATCGTTCGAAGTGAAAACGACGAAGATGATTTCGTCACCGGCGCTTCGGCGTTCGCGTTCATGGGCACGAACGCGCACGCGGTGTTGCGCCGCGTGAACGCGTACGCGAGCGTGTCTGTTCGTCTTCCAGCGTACGCGCGAGCATCTTTTTGGCTCGCGCCTCTGGCCCCTCCCGAGCTCGCGTCCGCAGGCGCGCGCGTCGCTCACGCGAGCACGTGTGAAGTTATTTGTTTTCAAATGCGACGCGCGCGCGAATTGTCGCGCGAGAACGCGGCGAGACTCGTCCTCGCATGCGCGAGCGTCGCCAACCGCGGGGCGTCGCATTTGATTGTTCGCGACGTCGCGTTCGATGAATCACTCGACGACGAAGGGGAATGGAGGACCATTTGCGTAAACGCACGTTCGGGAGCGCTGCGTGCGCATCGATTGGTCGCCGCTCGAGCGTCGCGGTTGGTGTCGCATCGCTGCTCGAACGCAACATGGAGGACGCCGTCGACGGAGCGAGCGGCGCTCACCGTCGTCGCGCGACATCGCGGCGCCGCGGCGTACGCGATGGAGATTCGATCGCTTAAGCGTTTGAAAACGATTGAAGCATACTATCACGCACGAGTGCAGGAGTCTCAAGGGGATGGAATCAACGTCACCATCATCGGCGCGAGGTCGATTTTGAGCGCCGACGGAGAGATCATGCTTGGATGCCGAGCGTCGTCGTCCGCGCGCGCGACGTCCAAGTCACTGACGATGGCGTCGATGACGTCGACGAAAGCCGGCGCCGCGCGCTCGATTGCGCTCGCAAAGCCGGTCGCGGCCGTCTCTTCGGCGGTGTTCGACGCCCTACGAGACGTCTTTGGTGAAGCCGTCGGCGCGAGAGACGATTTAATGTCCAAAGGCCTCGATTCCATCGGCGCGGTCGAGCTCGCAACGACGCTCAAGCGTGCGTTAGGCATCGAGCGCGACATCGACGTCGCGACGCTCGCAACGCAGCCGACGCCGTTGAAGCTCATCGCGTTTCTGGAGGACATCATCGCGCAAGACGCGCCGAAGTCGCGTTTGGGCGCTGAGGGCAAAATCAAACCGCCGACTGAGGCGAAATCCGCCAGCGCCGTGGTCAAATCTCTCAAGTCCCCGGAGACGCCAAACGCGCTCTTCCTCGGCGCTCCTGCGTTCGGTGACGGACCTTTGGCGTACATGAAGCTCGTCGACGCTCTGGCGCTCGGCGCGCACCCCGTGCGGACGCTCGAGCGAGACACAACGGAGCAGCCATGGCCAGATGCGGCTCGCGCGCACGCGCTCGCGATGCACGCGCGGCAAGACGACGATTCGCCGATCATTCTTGGTGGACACTCTTTAGGAGGCGTCCTTGCGATCGAAAGCGCGCTGGTTTTGGAAAAAATCGGGCGAAACGTGCCGCTGTGCTTTTTATTCGACGCGCCGCATCCGGTGCAGTTCAAGTCGGATTGGAATGACGTTCCAGATGCGTCGAACATCCGCGTGGGCGAAGACGACGCCTCGCCCTCGAGCGAAAGCACCGGTTTGACGTATATGGAAGTCGCGCTCTCGTCGTTTCATTTCGACACCGTGGCCGCTGGATGGCAGGGATTGTCTCGAGAGGAAAAGTACGCGATGTTCGAAGACGTCGCCCATCAAGCGCTCGGCCGTAAATTTAACGCTAGAGAACTGGATGAGCAAATCAGCAAAGGCCCGTACGCGGCGCAGTGGAACAGCGGGATGAATCAACTCGAAGACGGTTCTATCGATTCAGGCGCGTGGCGCATGCTTCGCGGTGCCGAAGCCGATCCAGATTTGTTTCGCTCTGTCGAGCGAATGTTTTCTCGCGTCAAAGGCAAAGTCATTCATTACAAAGCCGGAAGCGAAAGCTCGGCGCTGTTCGAGACGGACTTGTATCTCGAGACCAACGGCGAATTGCTGCAGTCGGTGAGCGGTTACGTGTGGCCACTGGCGTGCGATCACGTTGAAATCGTGCATTGCGCTGGAAGTCACATGAATTTAATGACGTCGGAGAGCAACGGAGGAGATCTTGACGAAACGATTGTGCCGCACATGCGACACGAGCTCGCGAGCGAATGGGACGACCTCGGTGCCCTTCCTTTGACAGCGACCGAAAACCTTAACGATGTCGAACGAGCGAACGCGCCGTGGACGCACGGGATTTGGCACCGCGAGCTGGGATTATCCATGTCGGCGTCGCCGGCGCTCCTCCATCATGGAGCCGACGACGACGACCAAGAAAACGCCGGCGATGATCGACCCTCCGTGCACGCCATCGTGCGCGCGATCGATTGCGAGAAGTATTTTGACGCGTGCGCGTTCGGTCTCAATCACGATGCGGTTTGGACGACGCTAGCCGCGCGCGTTCCGCGCGTGTGGCTCCTCGTCGACGTCCTCGCCGATGTCGAGCTCTGGTCGCGCGCTGCGTTCGCCGCAACCTTACCCGTGCACGGCATCCACCTTCCGCGCGCACTCGTTCGAGGCGAATTGGATGATGTTGATATCGCAAAAATCGCCGCACGATGCGTTGGGACGATTCAGAACGCCACATTGACGAGTCGCGACGGCGCTCCGCTCGTCGTCTGCGCCATGCACGGCGGGGACGCGTCGGCGAGAGTCGCATTTGAAATCTCCGTGCAGCTCAATCGTCGCGGCGGCGGCACCGCACTCGCAGTCGTCGTAGACGATGGTTCTCCTAAATACGATCGCGAGCGGCGCGAAGAAACCAATCGAGCGTCGTTCCAAGCGCTTGCCGCGACGCTGGCCAACACTGAGCATCATGCGGGGTGGCGAGCGCTTCCTCAATTCCTCCTCCAACGTCATCGTCGCGACCGGAATCGCGGGTCAAAAGAGACGCTGAAAATGGCAATAGATTTTGTTCGCGCGCAGCGCCCGATGGATGTGACGCAGCGCGCGTGGGATATAGATGTAGACCACGCGATGGGCGCGTTCGAGGCGCTCGCGAAAATCGCCCGCGGCAGCTTTTTCCCAAAGCTCATCCTCGCGCACGCGTTCGCGTTTCACCACGCGATGCAAAGACATCACGGCGACGAGTGAGTGACGTCGCGTTTGCGCGCGGTGTGCTGCGATGAGTTTATATTTAATGTGATGATGAGATACTTTACAAGTTCTGAGTCGTCGGCGAAGCGCTTGGCGTCATTCGTCGGCGGATTGCGCGCACTTTTTCAGCGCCTCGCGCAAAATATTATTCTCCAACGACGTCGGCGCCGCCTCGAGCGCCTCGCGAATGATCGCTATCCCGTGCTTCACCGCATCGCTCGCAAGGGTCGAGAGCGGATCGCATAACGTGTACGCGATGCGCAACAGCGAGTCGGCGTAGAGCTCGGGCGCGGGCGTCTTGGCTCGGCGCGCCAACTCTCGCACGGCCTCGGCGGCGTCCGTCATCGCTTTCACCGCCCTCACGCCGTCTTTTTTCCCGGCGTAGGACTCTGTGAGGGTGAAAAACGCCATGACTTGCAGAGGATCCGCCTCGAGCGCTTCTAACGCCGTATCGATCGCGCGACTCAAGTCGCCCTTGAACATGTAATCGCGCGAGTGCCCGGCGAGCGTCAACGCCCGCTGTCGACCCTTCTGCTGCTTCGCCGCCCCGAACGGCGTGGGGGTAAATCCACCCTCGAGTTGCTCCGCAAACGCCACGGCTTCGCCCAGATTTACCGTGGCATGCCACCAGTGCCCCGGCAAGTACACGGCGGTGTTTGGCGGTTGCACGCACCACATCACGTCCCGCATCGACGGGTCGTCGCGATGCTTCAACATCTCCTCCAACAGCATGTACCCGTAGGCGTGCGTGGAATCAAACACAAAATCCGGCATCACAACTTCCGGCGAGGCGACTATCCATAACTTATACCCGTGCAACAGCGTCAACAACGTCGCGTCGTGTTGGTGCATCGACAATCCGGCGCCGTCGCCGCCGATGGAAAGCACCGGAATCACCCCTCGGTCCGCGTCCACCGCGCGCGCGAGCCTTCGCGGGACGATAGATTTCCCAGTCGTTTTCGAAATCAACCCACGATCGTTCAACACGTCGGACATGGAATCAAACACGAAACTCACGTTCGCGACGTCATCGGCGCTCAAATACCGCTCCGTAAACTCTCGCAACGAAACCGTGCGCTCCACCGACCCGCCCGCGACGACGTGATACGCCGGGTGCGCGTGTTGTACCATCTTCTCCCCACTTCGTCGTAACAACGCATCTTTCTCGAACGCCATGCGTAACGTTGCCGTCGTCGCGCGTTCGACGAGCCGCGGCTTTCGACCTTCGTTCGCGAACGTCCCGGTCGTCGAGCGCTCGAACGCGCAGCGGTTTCGTTCTTCGCTTAAGAACTTCGCCCCGAACGCGTTGGCGCACTCGCGCCACGCCGTTGAACTCTCTCGCACTTGAACTCTCCCTGCGTTGTTCGTCATCTTTTCCTCATCACCGCGTGTACTCGCGCGTACTCGCGATCGCGAGCGAGCGAGCGACGCGAACGCGACCGACGCGACCGCGAACGCGAACGCGAACGCCTTGAGCCAGCGCTCGCGCGACCATTCCGAGCGCACGCGACCGCGAACGCGCGTCCCCGGGTCGGGGCGGTCGCGTCGCGTGTCGCGCGACCGCGACGAGCGACGCATCGAATGCGACGCGCTGTGACGCGTCGACTGATGACGAACGGCGCGCGCGAACGCGACGTCGAGCGCGAGCTCGAGCTCGAGCTCGAGCGAAGCGACGGATGGACGCGCGCGGCGAAGTCGTTGGCGAACGGTCGATTGTATTGTCCACGGTGGAAAAGGGTGTGATGATGATGATGATGATGATGATGATGCGTTCGCGGAACGCGACGACGGGGCGCAGGAAGAATGTGACACATTGTAACAAAAAGATTGTGACGCAATAGAGTAACAACGAGAGGACGACGCGACGTCGCGAGAAACAAAAACCAGAACGTCGCGCCTCCCGTCGTCGTCCCGCGAGTCGCGTTCGACGTCTTCTACGGTTCACCGCTTGAGTAAAGGCGAGTTTTCGTCCGTGACGGTGAAGCGGCGGCGTCGAGTGAGGGCGACGGAGGCGACGGCGACGGCGACCGCGACGGCGAGAGCCGGGGCGAAAGCGCGAGCGCGAATGTCTGCATGCGGCGCCCCGAGCGCGGCGTCGGGAGCGCCCAAGCGACGGTACGGCGCTTCTTCATGGCTTCTGTCGAGCGTGCGTTGATTTCCAAGCGCGGCCTCGGATGCGGCGGTGATCATGTTGAGGTACGCGTTCGGGTCCGCCATGGTCGGGCAGGGATTTTTCCAATTCGTCGGCGAGCATTGCGCTCCGGTGGTTTTGATGCAAATCGGAGTGCAGCACATACCGCGAGATAGGGAGACGTCTACGCCGGGTACGGCGCCCGCTTGAGAGAGGGACATGGGATACTGGACGCCAACGAAATTACCCATGGTACCGCTGTAGAGGTACGTCAACCCGCCGCCCGCTTCGATCTTGAGTGGCGTCGGTAAGTTCACGTCCATGCCGACGTCGAGAAGGGAGCACTCACCAGGGACCGAAGTCAATTGCTTGTACGCAGAGAGCGCGAGACCGGGTTCGGCATCGGCGTCAAACGCTGAATTAGAGCCAAACGTGCGGCCCGATTTGACGCACGCGCCGACGTAGCAAAACTTGTTGCCGTCGAGGTCAAAGCCGACACCGATTTCTGTTCCGACGCCCGCGGACACGCTCGCGTACGTAACGTCGACGGCGAGAGTGAAACCGAGAGTAAAAGCGGGCTTGGCGCCGCCGCCGGCGAGAGCGGGGCAAGACGCTTGAAGCGTTTCGATGGCGACGCCGAACGCCGAGATGGCCAGAGAAGCTTGCGTGAAGACGGTGTTCCAGATGAGATCGCACGTCGCGGTGTCCATCGCGGTGTAAAACTTTGCGGGATTGTTTTTGATTTGGTTCACCAAATCTTTCGTCCCTCCCGCCTTGAACTTGCTCACCAAGCTGTTGACGATGCCCCTCATTTTTTCCGGGCCGATATCGCACTGAAACTGGTTGAAAAACGCGACAATCATCTCCGCGACGGCGACCAAGTCACCCTTCAGAACGTTCGCCTCGTTCGCCATCTGCGACACCGCACCCGACGTGAACCCTTTCGCCTTGTCGTAATTATCCTTGAGCATATCCCCTGGTTTCCCAATAAACGCTTCAAACTTCGCGGTTCCATACTTCTGCACCACGTTATTGTACGTCCCTTGGTACGTCGACGACGCCATCGCCTTCCCCGCGTCATACGCCTCCGTCGCCTTCTCGCTTAACGTTTTCACCGTCGTCGTCGCCGTATTCACCACCGCATTCGTCGTCGTCGTCGCCGTATTCACCGCCGCATTCGTCGTCGACGTCGCCCCTTTCGACACCGAATTCGTCGCCTTTTTAAACCACCCGCCGAGCGCCGACGCGCGCTCGTACCGCGCGCGCTCGAACCGCGCGCGCGTCACCCTCGGTCCCATGTCGTTCGTTTCCCCCGCGCGCGCGAGCGACGCGCACGACAGGACGACATAGAGGACGACGACGACGACGACGACGCCGTGGCGTCGCTTTGCGTGCGCCATGTCGACGACTGATGCGACCGACGGACGATGCGATGGTGTTGCGTCCGCGTCATCGTCCGCGTCACGCGCGACTTTCATTTTGAGACATGTGTACACGCCAATTCGCTCGAATTTTGAACATCGTATGTACGAAAACGGGAAAACAGACGCACGAACGACCGACATCGGTCGTCACCCGGAGGTTCGGAACTCGAGTGACCGACCAAAAAGTTCGCGTTGGGTGTTCGCGCGCGTCGATCGACGTCGTCGGTCGCGCGTGCTGTGGTCTCAATATTCTTGAGTCATTTCTCGTCACTGACCCCCCGTGCCCGGGTGTCGGTCCGTCAGCGCGTGATCGATCGCGTCGACGCGGTGCGGACGACTCGCGACTCGTCGCGTGTCTCTCAACCATCGCGAGTCTGAATCGCGACTCGTCCATTGGACGCCCGATCGATTCGATTCGATTCGTCGTCGACGACGCCTGTCGATGTTCCTTCACCGAATGCGCGTTCGATGTGACGTCGTTCGCATTCGCGCGAAACGAACGCGCGTTCGATGTCGACAGGCGTCGACGGGCGACAGGCGTCGACGGGCGTTAACGCGCGCGAATGCGTGCGGTGAAGGAACATCGCGCGACCGATCGCGACGCGCTCCGTCGACGTGGGTGTTTGGGACGCAATCGACGAGTTGTGACTCGACGAGTTGTGACTCGACGACGTGTTCGACGTCACATCGCGACTTCGAACGGGCGATGCGCTTGACCGTGGCCGTCCCATCGCTCGATCGCGTGTGCTCGATCGCCCTGGACGACGACGCGACGATGAACGATTTACTTCGACTCGCGAGCGACGCCCTTGGGCACGACGTCACGTCCTACGTCGCACGCGTCGATGGACGAAACATGATGGGCGAGGGAGACGTCGGGGCGAGCGCGAGCGCGGGTTCGCGCGCGCTTCGCGCTCGCGGGTTCGCATCGAATGATTTAGTGGCGTTGATTCCACCTCAGCGCAGTTTTGGGAATGGGAATGATTCAGTGAGAGCGACGGCGAGCGATGGGAGCGCGAACGATGCGAATGGGATGATGAAGGCGTTTCGAAGCGATCGACGGACGATGGAGCGATTACGGGCGAGCGACGCGGAGTTCGCGAGAGCGATCGAGAACGATGATGTGGAGACGTTTCAAAGGAAGATGCGGGAGATGAAGAGAAGAGAGAGTGAGAATGAGAGACGGCGAGAGGAGGAAGAGGCGTTGATGAGTGCAGATCCGTTTGACGTCGAGGCGCAGCGGAAGATTGAGGAAGCGATTCGTCGAGGGAACGTGGAGGAGAATATGGCGCGGGCGATGGATGAGACCCCAGAGGTGTTTGGACAGGTTGTGATGTTGTACGTCGATGCGGAGATTAATGGTGTGGCGTTGAAGGCGTTTGTCGATAGCGGGGCGCAGATGAGCATCATGTCGGTGACGTGCGCGAGGCGCTGCGGGTTGGAGCGATTGATCGACGACCGGTTTCACGGCACCGCCAAAGGCGTGGGGACGCAGAAGATTCTTGGGCGGATTCATCAAGCACCGATGAAAGTCGGGGGGCAGTTTTTATCCACCGCGATCACCGTGCTGGAGAAGGAACAGGATATCGATTTTATTTTTGGGTTGGACATGCTGCGTCGGCATCAGTGCAGTATCGATTTGCGACGGAACGTGCTCGTCATCGGTTCGGCACAGATCGAGTTACCATTCCTTGGGGAGTTCGAAATTCCCAAGGCGTTTGGTGCCGAGGGCGCGTCGACGCAGCGGTCGACGCCTTCAGAGGCTTCCGAGCCGACGCGGTCGCCGACGCCGACGCTCACGGTGGACGAACAGAAAGTGGGGATTTTGATCGGTCTCGGGTTCACGCGAGCGCAAGCCATCGAAGCGCTGCAAATCACTGGTGGAAACGTAGAACTAGCGGGCGCGATGCTGTTCGGATGACGCAAAAGTATGACTACAAAAAGACACAAAAATTTCCAACTAAACGACCGTAACAGTAGAGAGCGACTATGAAATGAAATGAAATGTACCAACACAAATCTTCAGCGGCTCAAAGCGACGAGTGAAATGTGCGCGAGATCACCTCCTCTTGATGCGCTCGCGAAAGCTTGATGAAATTCACTGCGTAGCCAGAAACTCGAATGGTCAACGTCGGATACTTGTCTGGATTGTTCATGGCGTCGATGAGCACGTCGCGAGTCAGGCAATTGACGTTCAAATGCTGTGCGCCGCGAGAAAAGTATCCGTCTAGCATGGCAACTAAGTTTGAAATTTGTGATTCATGCATCTTTCCCAGCGACGTCGCGGCGATGGTGAACGTGTTTGAAATCCCATCCATGCACGCCGAGTACGGTAATTTCGCCACCGAGTTGAGCGAACATAGCGCGCCATTTTTATCCCGACCATGAAACGGGTTCGCTCCGGGCGCGAAAGGCGCGCCGGCGGGACGACCGTCAGGCGTTGCCCCCGTGGCGTTGCCGTACATGACGTTGGACGTAATCGTGAGGATGGAGAGCGTGTGCGTCGCATTTCGATACGCCGGCGTCTTGCGCAACGAACGAATGGTGAGATCGACGAGGGATGCCGCGATTTCATCAACGTCGTCGTTGTCGTTGCCAAACTGCGGATACTCGCCTGTGATGTTGAAATCTTTGGACAAACCAGTGCTTGAATCGCGAACAACGCGCACTTTTGCGTGCTTGATCGCCGAAAGTGAATCTGCGACGACGCTCAACCCAGCAATACCGAACGCCATCAAACGTTCACAGTTGGTGTCCATCAACGCGAACAACAGCCCTTCGTAGTACGTTCGGTCGTGGCAGAAATGAATGACGTTCATTGTCGTGACGTACAGTTTGCACAGCCAGTCAAGATACGCTTTGAATCGCGGCATGATGTCATCGTAAGTCAACGTGTCTGAATCGGGAACATCCTCAAAGAGCGCCGGACCAACTTGAGCGCCGCTTATTTCATCTTTGCCGTTGTTGATAGCCATCAAGAGCAGCTTTGGCATGTTGAACCGAGCGCCGAAAAACTGCATTTGCTCGCCTAAACGCATGGCGCTCACACAGCACGAAATGCCGTAATCGCTGCTCTGAAACGCGTCGCGCATCAAATCGTCGTTTTCGTACTGAATCGCGCTCGACCCGATGGAGACTTCGGCGCAATATCGCTTGAACGCCTTTGGCAGCGCCTCCGACCACAGCACGGTGATGTTCGGTTCGGGCGCTGTGCCGAGATTTCTCAGCGTGTGCAAGAATCGCCAAGATGTTTTCGTGACCATGTGTCCGTCGCCCTTCAAATTTGCGCCACCGAGGCACGCCGTGACCCAAATCGGATCGCTCGCAAAAATCAAGTCGTACGCTTTGGGACGTAAATGCCGAATCAATCGAAGCTTCAGCACGAAATGATCGATGAGTTCCTGCGCTTGAGATTCCGTCAATTTTCCCGCGAGCACGTCGCGTTCGATGTAAATGTCGAAGAACGCGTCGACGCGACCGAGTGAAATCGCCGCGCCGTCGTAGCACTTGGCCGCGCAGAGGTACGCAAAGTACGTCCACTGCACGCACTCCTTCGCGTCTCTCGCCGCTGGGCCGATGTCGAACCCGTACGACGACGCCATGAGTTTCAATTTCCCTAAAGCCTTGATTTGCATCGCCACTTCGAGTTTACATCGCAGTTCATCTTCATTCGTCATCGGCATCGCCTCTCTATCGCGCTCTTTCTCATCCATCAACGCGTCGACGCCGAACAGAGCCACGCGACGGTAATCCCCAATCAATCGTCCTCGACTGTACGCGTCCGGTAATCCAAGGAGCAAATGCGATTTCCGTGCGGCGCGCATTTCTTCCGTGTACAAATCAAACACCGCGTCGTTGTGCGTCGTCACCCATTCATCGAAGAATGCCTTGACGTTGACATCCATCGCGGCGTCCCGCTCGCTCAACGCTTTTTCAATCACGCGCAATCCCCCGAGAGGTTTCATCGCGCGCGTCAACGCGTGCGGGTGCTGCATTCCGACGATGACGTCATCAACGTCGCGCGATGCTAACCACCCTGGGGCGTGCGACGTCGCGTGCGATGGCGTCGACGCATCCACGGCGACGACGCCGCCTCGAGCGCGTTCCAGAGCCATGGCCTCGCGCGCGCATCGCATCAACGCATTCGTCTTCCCCGTCGCCTCGGCGAGTTTCGACGCGAAATCATCGTCGTACGGCGTGATGTTTTCGTCGATGAACGCGCGCACGGATGTCATGCGTGGTGACGAATGGCGTGCGATGGAAGTGTTCATCGCGCGAGTGGTGACGGTTCGTATTCCTTGGCGAACGCCGTCGCAATTGTGGCACACACTTCGCGACGCATGGGATCGTCGTCGACGACCGCTGTCGCGCGCGATTCGTGCTGCGAACAATCGCACGACGTCGCGCGCGATATCGAAGACGAAGGAGAGACGTTCGGGTTCGTGCACTCCATGGACTCATTCACCGCGGTGGACGGCGCCGGCATCCGATGCATTGTTTTCTTACAAGGGTGCCGCAAGCGATGCGCGTTTTGTTGCAACGTCGACAGCACGGACGCGGCGTTGATTTCGACACCAAAAGGCGTTCGACCTGGGACGCGCACGCGCGTGCGCGACGTTCTCGATGGCGTGCTGAGAAAGAATTTGGATTACTACGTCGCGAGCGGCGGCGGACTGACGCTCAGCGGAGGCGAGTGTTTGTTACAACCGGCGTTCGTGAAGGCGCTGTGCGTTGGGGCGAAGGCGCTGGGAGTGACCACAGCGCTCGACACGGCCGCGGCGGGGACGCCCGAGGAATGGGCGATGGTGTTACCGCACGTTGATATGGTTTTGTTGTGCGTGAAGAGCGCGTTTGTCGATCGATTCATCGCGATCACCGGAACGTCACACAAAGAGTTCGAGCTTTCGCGACGGTTTTTGAAAGAGTGCGACGCACGAGGGGTAGTGACGTGGATTAGATTTGTGCTGATGACGAATCCGAGCGGGGACGAGCGGTTTGAGCCGTTCGTGACGGATTCAGAGGAGGAATTGCGTGAACTCGCGCGATTGGCCAAATCGCATCGATGCGTCCGGGGAATCGAACTGTTGCCGTACCACAGATTGGGAGTGTTTAAATTTCAAGAGCTCGGATTGACGTATAAGCTTGAGGGAATGTCGACGCCATCGCGCGAGGAAATCGCGCGTGCGAAGCGAATTTTGAACGAACAGGGCGTTGACGTCATGTGTTGATGTCACGCGTTGAATCGAATGCAACATCGGTCGACGCTCGATTGAAATGTTTTTGTAACGTACCGCCTTCGATGCACATCATACGCATCACTAAAATATGTCTGCATCATGACAATGAGCTGGCTATGCGCGCTATATGACTGCTAGAACTAAATCCTAATACCATGCGGCGCCGTGCCGTTCGAAGAATTGCTTCGCCGTCGTCGCGGCGACCGCGCGAGCGATGAGCGTCGACGTTCCAGCGCTCTCGACCTTCACCGCCACGTAATCCCCTGGTTTTATATCCACTCCGTCGATCGAAGTGCCTTGGACGATGACACGCTTGCCCGTATCCGAACGACCGCTCATCTGTGCTTCGGATTTTCGAGCGGCGCCTTCGATGAGCACCAAATGTGTTCGGCCAATTTCTGCTTCATTTGTTTGCGCCGCGCATTCGCGGAACGTTTCGATCACCTCCGCCAATCGACGTTTTTTGACGTCCTCCGGGACATCATCATCTAAATGTCTCGCGGCGTGCGTTTTATCGCGCATAGAGTAGTGAAACATGAACGCTGTGTCGTAGCGCACGGCTTTGAGCAAAGAAATCGTCTCCGCGTGCTCGTCTTCGGTTTCGCCGCAAAATCCCGAGATGAAATCCGAACTGATCGACACCCCGGGAATGATCTCCCGAACGTGAGTGATTAAATCTAAATACGCCTCGCGCGTGTACCCTCGGCGCATGCGCTCCAAAGTCTTCGTCGAACCGCTCTGCGCCGGCACGTGGAGATTCTTGCACACGTTTGGCGTCGAGGCGACGACTCGCAATAAATCATCAGGAAAATCTTTTGGATGTGGCGATGTGAATCGCACGCGAACTTCTCTATCGATCGCGGCGACGGCAGAGACTAAATCCGCAAACGTATGCGCGTTTCGCCGACGTGCGCCGGGTTTATACACCGACGTGAATCCTTTGGCGTACGCCCCAAACGGGTCATCGCTCGCCGGCGCCGATGAAACCTTCGACGCAACCGCCCCCACAGCCCGCTCGCTCGGCGCGGTTTCGAAGCCTAAATCATCCACCTCTCCCTCTGCGCTCTTATCGGCGTAGGAATTCACGTTTTGTCCGAGCAAGGTGATCTCCTTCACGCCCGCCGCGATGAGCTCGCGACATTCCCGCACGACCGACGACAGCGCCCTACTCCTCTCCCGACCGCGCGTGAACGGAACGACGCAGAACGCGCACATATTATCGCACCCTCGCATGACGCTCACGTACGCCAGCGGGGAGTTCTCATCTCGTCTCACCGCCTTGATGTCCCCGTACGTTTCCTCCGCGCTGAGCAGCACGTTCATCCGTTCGTCATCCGGTAACTCCCCGGTCGCCCCGTACGCGTTCGTGATCAATCTCGGGACATCCCTGTACGCATCCGGTCCACACACGACGTCCGCGAGGCCATCTTGGCGCAACAGCGTTGACTTTAACCGCTCGGCCATGCACCCTAGAACGCCGACGACTTTGAGCCGCCGCGACGCGCGAGGGCCCGTAAACTTCATCGCTTTCAGTTGCGCCAGTCGCGCCCAGATGCGCTGCTCGGCACCGTCGCGAATGGCGCACGTGTTTATGAGCGCCACGTCCGCGGACGTGATGTCGCTCACCAAGCCATGACCGTGCGACTGTAAGATACCGCGCACGATGTCGCTGTCGTTGGTGTTCATCTGACATCCGTACGTCTCGATGTACACTTTAAGCATCACTGGCGCGCTGGTGACGTCCAATGCGCTGGTGACGTCCAATGAAAAGTCACGAGCGACGGTAGATGACATTCGAGCGCGAGCGAGCGCTCGAGTGGTGAAGCATCGAGCGATGTGCGCCATCGCGATGTGACGCTCGAACGGTTCGGCGGTTGGGCTTTTGATTGAGTCAACAACATCAACAGCGAGCTATGAGTCCTAAGTGTAGATGTACAACATCGCAAATGCGCGATGAATGGATTTTTTGCGCGCGCGAAGTCTCTCGGTGGTGTCGAATGAACGCACGGCGTGGCTAGAGCTCCCAATCGCCGTCTAAAAATTGTCGCCGAAACGCTGAGCCTTTGGCGACGACGTACAACACCACGTGGCCGGCGATTACGAACTCCTTGCTTTTGACTAAATCGCCCAGCGTGGTGTTCTCGGTATCGATCAATCGCATGAACTGATCTCGAGCGTCCACCTTGGCGTTTTTCTCCGCGTCGGCGATGTCTCTTCGCGTTTCGTCGTCGGATGCGCGACGCGTCACCCCCGCCGCGTCGAGCATTTTCGTCACGATTTGTTCGCGAGTATACGGCACCACGGCGTTCGTTTGCCAATAAATCTCCACGCTGTCGCGCGTGTACGCTCGAGCGTTATCCCACGCGAGCGGCGGCCCGTTTGGATCGAAGAGCACGTCCAAATGCGCCGCGAGCGCATCCGCCTCCCGCGCCGCCTCCACGACATCCGTCTGCATGGACTCTGGGTACACGAACAGCACCCAATACGTCGCCTCATTCGTTTTCCCATCGATCACCGGCCACCGTTCGCCGCTCCCAAGCGTCGCTGGTCCGATCCTTATCGACTTATCGCGCAACGCCGAAGCGTACGCTTCGCAGCGCGCTCGCTCGACGTCATCTAATTTCTTTTGTGCCTCGCGTCGTTCCACCCCGCGCTTGGCTTCGCGCAGCAACACCTTCATATCTCGGTTTGTGTCGTCCACCTCCAATCCTCGAACGCACAAACTCGCGCACTGTTCGTAGTCATCCAACGCGAGCGACGCTTTGGCCGCGCGAAACCACGCCTTGACGTTGGCGCCGTCGTACTTTGCCGCTTTCATTCCATCCTCGTACGCTTTTCGATAATTCTTCAGCCACAGCGCGGCGTACGCTCGATTAGAGTGTAGTACTGAATTCAATTCATCGTCGTCGCACCCGACGACGATTCCCGTGGTGTAGTGCTCGACCGCGTACCTCGCGTACAGCGGGTTCGCCTTGTACTTTAACGCGTCGTTGCCCTTGTTCTTGTGCATCTCCGCGAGATCGCGCTTTGAAAGCGGGGATTCCTCGAGCATGGCTTTAAGTGCGGCAAATTCTGCGTTGTCGCTTTCGTTCATCCAATCGCTGCCTTCGCCGGACCAGAACAACGCCGGGAGGGCGGCGTCGGGCGGCGGCGGCGGCTCGGCGGCGGCGGTCGACGACATGAAAAATCTCACGGCGGTGCGAAATGAACGAGAGCGCGCGTAACGCGCCGTCAACGTCGCGTCCGCGGTGTTTCAATCGCTCGAGTCTTTGCGCGAGTTCGCTCGGCGCGCGAGAGAGTGACGTTCGAGTTTCGCCCGCGCGCGTTCGCGGAAGCGTTCGCGCAAAACGATTATTATTGATATATTAAAATTTCACAGCGCAACCACCAACCTCGCGCGAGCTATACCGTAGTAAACCCCATTCTTTGTGTATCCAAAAATAACGTCAACGAACGCGCGTCCCATGGCGCGGTCTACGCCGCGTCCGACTTGAATCCGTCGGCGGTCGGCGTTCGGAGTCGCGGCGGCGACGACGACAGTAGAGACGTCGTCGTTACACCTTTGAAATCTCCTTCTCCTTTGCCGCGGTCAAATCATCCACTTTCTTCACATACGCCGTCGTCAAATCCTCAATCGACTTCTTCAATTTCACGCATCCATCCTCCCCGATCGCCTTTTCCAACTTTTCAATCGACTTCATCGCGTCCCGTCGCGCGTTTCTCAACCCAACCTTCCCGTCTTCGCCGAGTTTCGCCACTAACTTCCCAAGTTCTTTCCTTCGCGCCTCCGTCATCGTCGGTACGATCAATCGTATCACATTCCCATCATTACTCGGGGTCATCCCTAAATCACTCTCATTAATCGCCCGTTCGATATCCTTTATCGCGCCTTTATCGAACGGTTGAATCACGATCGTGCTCGCATCGGGCGTCGTGACGTTCGCCATGGCCTTCAACGACGTCGTGGCGCCGTAATACGACACCTCGACGCGATCGAGCGCATTCGCGTTCGCTCGCCCAGTGCGTACGGTGGAAAAATCTCGCGTGATCGCCTCCATCGTTTTCACCATTCGCTCGCGAGCGTCGACTTCGATCGCCAACCCCGGGGTTTCGTCGTTCGCGTTCGACGACGCGTTCGCGTTCGATTTCCCGTTTTCCTTCGATGGCTTCCCACTCGACTTCGACGACGCATCGGCGATGACGCGAATGCGTCGAGGAAAATTCCTTAATGAGTGTTTCCCCACGAACGTCGCGCGAGGCGTCGATGACGATGTCGACATCGACGCGAACGACGAGGGGATGAATGACGACGTCGGCGATTCGCGACCGATGATGATGATGATGAATGAATGAATTTGAACGAACGACGACGAGTGATGGTGACGAAAGCGGAGGTGATGACGGATGAAAACGACGGAGTGAAATTCACTCTTTTGAAGCCACGCGTCGTCGCGGACGTCGGGCGATCGCATCGCGGTGTCGTTCGATGTCGCGATCGACGTGTCGACGTGGTCATCGGTCGCGTCGTTGAAGCGCGTCATTCGCGTCATTCGCGTCATTCGCACGTAAACGCGCGTCGTGCGTGCGTGCGTTTCCCGTCGCTTCACGGGATTCCGAGCGCGAGAAAATAGAGCGTTTGATTCCGTTCACGTCTCGCGTCCGTCGTTCGCGTCCGTCGATGACGACGACGACGGGTGGGTGGTGCGCGATGCGATGCGATGCGATGCGATGCGACGCGATGCGATGCGATGCGATGCGACACGACGAGTCATGACTCAACAAAGTGTCCCTCCTCGCGTCGAATGGATGCTCATTCCGCGCGCGTGTCGACGTCAAAGCGCACGCCATCGCTCGCGAATGATGACGACGACGACGACGACGACGACGACCAGAGGGGGAAAAAATCACGCGCGCACCATCGCGCGCGCGCGAAGGGAGTGTTCACTTCGAGCGCGACTTCGCGAAGGGCGAGCGCGCGCGCGCGGGACGCGACCGCGAGCGCGCGCGCGACCGCGCGCGTTCGCGAACGCGTTCGAGGACGGCGACGGCTTCGGAGAAGGCGCGTTCGAGGACGTCGACAAGGAGAACGCGATCGATGGTGATTCATCTCACGCGAAAGCGACGGCGATGGAGGA
>Ga0222712_10001008_pt1 | contig 35995 bp, 52 predicted proteins | sample C33_657DmetaG_FD_165043 | JGI IMG/M metagenome (GOLD analysis project Ga0222712, IMG submission 165043) | Estuarine water microbial communities from San Francisco Bay, California, United States - C33_657D | ecosystem: Environmental > Aquatic > Marine > Unclassified | place: USA: California... | reverse complement strand
GGCTTACCGTCTGGGCATAGGTCTTCCGGACAGAATCCATTGGCATTCGGGAATGAGCCATCGGCACACGGACCCGGCGGCGGAGGCGGCGGAGGTGGTGGAGGAGGTGGCGGCGGGAGGTCACAGCCATAGACCGGATCTTTTGGTCTTCCGTCTGGGCATAGGTCTTCCGGACAGAATCCGTTTGTATCCGGGAGTGAGCCATCTGCACATAGTCGCGGCCTATCGCACCCGTAGACTGGATCTTTGGGCTTACCGTCTGGGCATAGGTCTTCCGGACAGAATCCATTGGCATCCGGGAGTGATCCATCTGAACACCGTCTCGACCTATCACAGCCGTAAACTGGATCACGGGGCTTTCCATCAGGACATAAATCTTCCGGACAGAATCCGTTGGCATCCGGGAGTGAGCCATCTGAACACCGTCTCGACCTATCACAGCCGTAGACAGGATCTTTGGGACTACCGTCAGGGCAGAGGTTATCTTCTGGACACTCACCCTTTTCATTTGGGAGTGAACCATCCGCACATCGTCTGGGCTTATCGCAGCCATACACCGGATCAGGGTCTGAGCCATCCGGACACTTTCTATCTTCCGGACATGATCCATCTGCATCTGGGAGTGAGCCATCTGCACATCGTCGTGGCTTATCACAGCCGTAGACAGGATCAGGGTCGGAGCCATCCGGACATTTGCCCGTCGTAGGACAGTTACCGTTGATATCCGGTTTAGATCCATCCGGACACAATTTGGGCTTATCGCATCCGTAGACCGGATCAGGGTCTGAGCCATCCGGACATTTGCCCGTCGTAGGACAGTTACCGTTGATATCCGGTTTAGATCCATCCGGACACAATTTGGGCTTATCGCAGCCATACACCGGATCAGGGTCTGAGCCATCCGGACATTTGCCCGTCGTAGGACAGTTGCCGTTGATATCCGGCATAGACCCGTCAGGACATGTTTTGGGCTTATCGCAGCCATACACCGGATCAGGGTCTGATCCATCCGGACATTTGCCCGTCGTAGGACAGTTACCGTTGATATCCGGTTTAGATCCATCCGGACACAATTTGGGCTTATCGCAGCCATACACCGGATCAGGGTCTGAGCCGTCCGGACATTTGCCCGTCGTAGGACAGTTGCCGTTGATATCCGGCATAGACCCGTCAGGACATGTTTTGGGCTTATCGCAGCCGTAGACCGGATCAGGGTCTGAGCCGTCCGGACATTTATTAGATTTACAACGCCCCATCTCATCTGGGGGTGAACCGTCCGCACATCTTTTTGGTTTATCGCAGCCGTATATTTCGTCTGGGATAGATCCGTCAGGACATTTATTTCCTACACAATTACCTTCCGCATCCGGGAGTGAGCCGTCTGCACAGGTTTTTACATCAGGTATGCAGAAACCTAACGCATCGGGCTTAGTGCCCGGCGAACATTCTTTAGCGCACGGATCAAGTCCTGCAAGGATACGTGCAGCGATGTATACAAAGCCTTCCTCGCAAGTCTTAGGTGGCGGAGGAGGGGGAGGTGGCGGCGGTGGTACGTCTTCTGGATAAGTTACGACCGGGCCGTAATTGGTTGTGCCTCGTCTCGGACTAGTAGAAAAGTAATCCCCCATATTGACCGGAGCACGGCCTGTAGGGGGTACAAGAAGTGAACGATACCAATCTGCAAGGTCCGGGCTGGCTATGCCGCCCGGTGGCACTTGAGGCAGACGAGTAAGCGGATCGCGGTTTAAATTGTCGCCCTGTTCTGAACCGGTGCTGATAGCACCAGTGCGATAGTAATCAGACAGGGCGGGAGCGAAAGGGCGGAGATTCTCGAAATACTTCCGCCTCCTTTCTTCTTCAGACTCCAAATCTAAATTGCTGGCCGTTTCCGATATGCCGCCTTCAGCAAAACCCTCTTCACCCGTAAACACATTAGTTTCAGGTTCGTAGCCAACAGGCTGCACCCGGCTCATCGGGTAAGACGGATTAGGCCGAGGGACAATACCGCCCCCAGCCATAGCGTATCTCCTGTCACCTAACCCGCTTAGTGGTTCTGACCTAGGTGGAGCCGTGGGTGGAGGCTGTTGATACTGTTGCCCCGGCATCTGAGTCTGCGTCTGGGGCGGAGTAACAGGCGGCGGCCGAGTGTAGTCAGGGTACTGTGTTGTCGTACCTTGATCTGTATACCCGCCACCAATGAAATACGGCTGACCCGGCTCACCAAAGCGCGGATTAACCTGTCCACGGCTGAACTGCACGTTGCGATACTGCACGGGTTCCGGAGTCGGGATGCCCGGACGCTGCCCTGTGAGTTTCTGCTCAGCCTTCTTAGTGGCGTAGAGCATGATGGCATCCATGATCGGATCGCCCGAACGGAACAGTCCTTGTTGCCCTTGCGGAGCCTGCCCTTGTTGTGCAGTACCCGTCTGACCGCCGCCCAGTACTCGACCTAGGAGTGCATCAAGACCGCCTGTGGCAGGACTTCTCCCAAGCGGAGCCTCAACCGTAGGTTTGACATCCATCAAACCCGGTGCGATCTCACCAAAGTCATCAGCACCACGACCAGCTTCTTTATATCCAGTGGGACCAGCGATACCCGGAATCTTCCTGCCTTGCTGCTGCATCCCTGTCTGAATACCGCCGAGCAACTTAGTGCCGACGTAGGCTTTCATGCCCGCTTCAAGACCCTTTTGCAGGTCGCCCTTGATAGCGCCGTAAGCGGTACCGGCTAAGAGAGCCGTGGTCTGTGGGTTTTGGAGAATAGTGCGCCCAACAGTAGTGACGCCCCTGCCGATGCTTTTTAGCAAATCAGAAAGCCACCCTGCCTCCAACATGCCGGTCATCGGATTGATTGGCGGCTCTATGCCTTGGGCACGAGCAATAGCTACGAGGTTGCGAACCTCTTCAGGGGTCATGTGGACGAGGGTTTTGTCCTCACCACGGCCTTGAGCGGCTACAAGGGACGCTAACCCCGCCGCAGGATATCTATCGTTCATACAACCCCCGTGGGGTAAGGTTTCTTAAATGGTATCACTCGTTGGCCTCGTAATTCGACACCCAAGTGACGGTCAGGATGATGGACGGGATGCCGGGATAATTACTGGCCGCTGACTCAGCAAGAACGATTACGTCAGTTAGGCTGGACTGCCAAGCCAACTCAAAATAGTCCCCCGCCTCCATCACTAACAAAAAGTTCCACGCAGCAACTACTTCATCCGTTGAGCCTTGGATAGATACTTTAGTCGTGGAGTCTGGGACATTAACGCCGTTAATCCGAGGCCATATATAGATGAGTCCCTTACCGCCAGCCGTTTTGTCCAACTGAGCCGAAAACTGGAAGTTATAAACCCCAGTCTGGCTAACGATGATCTTGGATGTCGGCACACCACGACTAACACCAAACTCAGAAATAACCGAGTTGTACGTAAACAGATTGACCGTATTGGCTACCGGATTCGTCTGCGTCGTGGTGTCGTAGTACGAAGCGTGGGCAATCGGGGTGTTAATGCGATTGGTAATCTGACTAAAAAACAAACGTAGGATGTTCGTTAACTGATCCTGATACCGAACCTGATATTCAGTGGGTGCAACCGGCAAGTTCGGCGGCACTACACCGCGAGCAACGGTCATCGGCGTCCATCCGGTTTAACGTCAATACGCATCATGCCCATCTGCCACGCCACACCGAGATCAGTTGAATCCACACGGAACGCCATCTGACGTCCACGCACTCGGGTATAGACCTGACCAGTGTATTGCTGGATCGGGATTACCGATGTTCGGGTAACGGTCGGCGTATCGGCAGCGGTGTAGTTACTGCCTGAATTCTGACGGGGTTTAACGGTGAGCATTACAGACGGGTTAGCCCCACTTGATCCCGTGAAGTTCAAGTCAGGCAGGATGCGCCAGACGTAGCCAAAGTTCTGACCGTCTTGAATGTCAAAGTCCGACGACTCAATAAACGCTTCAATCGGCACGGGCGGATTGATCGACGCATCGTCGTTGCCAACTTCATGCAACAAGACTTGGTTCGGAATCCTGAGACTGACAACCGTGTATTGAGTGTGAGACGCAGCCGTTGTTCCATTAGCGCCACGTACACACCCAGTAAGGGTATTGTTAACAATATTGGCGTATGTGATTTGCTCAGAATCAATCGTAACCGTACCGCTTAACGGGTACGTTGCAGCATCTACCAAGGCAATAGTCGTAATGGATGAATCAATCGACGTAGCAAGGTACGAAGTTTGAATAGAGAACGCCGCGATTGGATAGTTACGCTGGGTATGCTCGGACCACGCCGTGCGATTGATATTGCCGTAATACCAAATACGCTCAAGGTAGTTATAGATTACGTAACGATCATTAATAAAACTATTTGCTGATGGATAGAACCACCAGACTTCGTTGAAGCCCTCGTTACTGCCTGCACAAACTTGATCAAGTTGATCGTAGTTGATGTCGTTGTAGACAAACTGACGAAGGGTGCAAGGCAGCGTTTCTACACGACCCGTATACATGAAGAACTTGTCACGACCCATCCAGTACGTGACGTTATTAACCGTCTGCGCTGCATTTTGCGATGCAATCGAAATGTCTTGATCAAGCAGTACAAAGTTCCACACAAACGGCGGTCCAATGTACTGCATCGAAAAGATGGCAGTATCTGTCCAAATCAGGATTTCTTGACGAGTATTCTGCGTAGCTACGATAAACGAGCCGTGAGACAGAGTTTGCTCACCAGACTGATTAGTAACTTCAGGCACCCACTCATACGGATTACCTTGATCCGACCAACGAACCAAAAGCGGATTAAATACCGTGTTGAAATTGGTCGGGTCGTATGGGGTTGAACCCATGCAAATCGTGAACTCGTTTACCGGCGAGTCGATGATGACGTTAGTTTCGTTGGGGACATGACGCCCCGCAAAACTGAAAGAAACGGCGGAAGCCGTGAGCGTGGCCGTGATCGCTGCCGAAAGCGTGACAGACGTTGAACCCGTCCAAGCGGCAGTTACAAAAGTACCCGTTGGAATGCCCGTACCTGATACAACAGAGCCAGTGTTAATGCCTGTGGCGTCAGCCACCACAATAGTTGCAGCGCCAGAAGCAGCCGTAGCCGTAGTTGCTGTCTTCTCTACCGTGTTGGCTTTCTCTTCAAGCGAAACCGCTCGTGCCCACGTAGAAGTATCTTTAGTCCAGAAGTAGACCTCGCCACTACGCTCAGCAAAGATCAGGTCATCGCCAAAATTAAACATTGACCAGAGCCGCATCGGAATACCAGCCGGGGACGATGACCCCCAACCACCACTACCCCACGGAGGACCGCCCCAACCAACTTGGGTGGTGTAGACAGCGTTACCCGCGTCAATGTCGTACTGAGCAACGACTAAAGAACCGCCGCCGGTAGCCGTGGAACCTGCTGCCGTAGGCGAATAAATAACAAGAGAATTGGCACTTGGAACTGAAGCAACTTCAAACGCACCATTTAAAGTCAGGCTACCTACCGCCGTCGCACCTGAGAAAGTGACGTACGTGCCGATAGATGTGCCATGTGCAGTGGCGTTGACTTGAACTGCTTTACTGCCAGCCGCCGTAGTAAACGGATTATTAGATAACGTAAGCGAGTTACCAAGCGGAGTGATGTCGTAAAACTCACCGCCTAGTTCTACGTAGACTTTCTGGTTGGTACCAACACCCAGAAGATTCTGGCCGACAGCCGACACCCAGTTCCAGAGATACCGGGCGACACCTTTATAAGTGTAGGCAAAGTTAATGTTCTGCCAGCCGCCTAACTTTTCGGCGTAGCCAGATCGGAAACGCACCTTGTCGGACGCGAAGAAGCCGCCCTCGTTGGCATAGCTAGTCGATTCGCGATTAACGCCGGGGCGCAGTTCTAATTTCTGAAGTGCCATTACGAGACCCCTGACAGGTACAACGCCCGTTCGTCGTTGCGCCTTTTTACCAATCCCGGCAGTACTTTACCACCAGCCTTCGTCCATTTCAGGAACTCGTCAGCTGCCCCTTCCAACTCACCCCGATTTGTCTTCATCCGAAGGGTAGAGCGTTGGAGATTGCCAAGACCCACGTTGAAGGCAAAAGATACGAGAGCATCAAAGACTCCCTGATTGCCAACAGCAGCAGGGCAAAGTCGAACCACACCACGCTCAAACCGGCCAAGGTCTTGAGCAAGTATCCGGTCCACCTCGTCCATCGTGAGAACCCGGTCCCAGCCTGCGGGTATCGGTAGATTCTTGCGCTCCTCATACTTCACCGTCGCATGAGTAGGGTCGATCACGTGGCCCACGCCCACCGTCCACAAAAGCGCCGGGCAGCGGTAAGGCTTAGTCCTCACCCCTTCGTGGTGCTTGATCATCTGGATGGCGACAGGGCTGACTTTCACTTCTTGCCAAAAGCCTGTGTCCCAAACCAGAACGCGATAATTGACGACAGAATCAGCATCTCATCGTCCGAGAACACGTTCTCCATCGCAATCGCAAACGGAATGCCCGTCGTGTAGGCGTACCAGACACCTGCGATATTCAAAGCCACGAGTTCTAAAACAAAAATATACGTCACAACCGGACGCACCGAGGCACGAAGGTTAATCATCCACTGGGACGCGCCTTTGCCAATCTCCATATCGTGCTGATACAGAGCCTGACGTTCTTCAGCGGCGGTCTGAACTTGGATCTGCTCCAACTTGATCTCTTCGACCCGTGCCTGAGCAAGGAAGCCCTTTTCGGCCAAAGCTAACTCACGTTCCTTCTGAGCCGCAACCAAGGCCAACTCGTGCTTCTTGTCCTGCCGGTCTTGGAAGATTTGCAGGATCTTAGGCAGTCCACCCGCCAGAAAAGAGAGGAAGGTGGAGATCATAGTCATCATAGTTCATGCCCCCAAGAATGCTTGCATCACCAAAGTAATTAAAATTGATTACGCAGCGCCTTTTATGGTCGGTGCAACGAGAAGACGCGTGTCTAAGATCAGAATCAAAAACAACAAACCTGTTTGCTACTGAGTTTACCCTTTCCCCAGTTTCAAAAACGGTAGGTCCGTTTGTTGTATTTAGATAGTAAATACCGGTTACACATTTAAAGAAATTATCTGTATGAAATTTAGAGGTAAGTATTTCTTTTGCTACTGGTATTAAATTAGCTTTTATTCTTACTAATGCTTGAGGTTTTATTTTTTCAATAATTGGAGTTAGTACAGGATAAAAGTTACTTGTTACAGCGTATTCTCTATAAAAAGTGTGTACGAACTGAAATGCATCAACACATTGAGTTTCTTCAGGATCAACCACATATTCATTAAAATACCAAGGAAAAACATTGCTAAATAAAGACTCGCATATTTTTTGATGCTCTTCTTTAGGTAAGAAGTTATCAATTATTTTAATCATTTAAAAGCCGGTCCTGCTACCCAAGAAACTAAAGATTTTCTAACTCCGCTTGTTACAGGTGTCACCCTATGAACTACGTAAGTTGGGAAAAAATAAATCCTACCCCGTTTCTTTTCTAGACTTACTTCTTCACCGCAAGGTAAAAGTTGTAGTTCACCACCTTCATATTCACTTTCGTCTGAAAGAATTAAAACAGAGGAAAGCTTTCTAGGAGATTTAGCAAAATTTTGTTTATCCCAATGCCATCTGTAGTGACTACCTACTTCATCGTAAACTGTGTACTGAAAGTCTTCTACAAATCCAAAAAGGTCTAACCCAAAATACTCGGCGTTTACCCTTGTAGCCACAAAAGAAAGTTTATCGTAAATAAAACTAGTATCTTGATTGTATGGAACCCAACTAATTTTAGTTTTACGATCTTCTTCTTTAATATTTAAATCACCTATAGTGGCTGTTACTTTTTTAAGTGCGTCGCCTAATTCGATAATTTTATTAAGCTCGTCATCAGTAAAAGCTCCATCCCACCACGCCCAAGCACACTCCTTTCTAATAACATCGGGAGCAGGTAAAAATTGATACACAAATGTCCTTAGATAGTTAGTGATGGGGAAGGTGTTGGGTTATTTGGACTAAAAAATATATCTTGAATTGGATCATATACGTCCTGTTCAGCCGCATACTTACCCCGAAAATTTCCGTGGTATGAAGTTTGTTTCCAGATCGTGTCTGTTCCATAAAGTTGATGGCACAACGCCACTCCAACCGGCTCAGAATCTGGAAAAGGTAAGTTGTTAATCGCGTCATTAGCAATAACTATGACGTTTACAACTATGCTGTTTTCGTTAAGTTGTGCGAAATGCGCCATATATCACCGTTAAAACGTAATCGAACCGGAGCCAGTGAATTTGTAAATTCTAAAGCCTCCTGAAACAGTTACAGTGGGAGACCCAGTAGTTGACTTAGCCGCGTCAAATGTAGACGGATATCGAATAACTACAATACCGGAACCTCCCGCAGCATTAGTACCGCCGCCACCGCCGGTATTAACTCCGCCATTCTCAAATCCGGGTGCACCACCGCTTCCACCGCCGGGCCAAGGAGCCGCTGCGGGACCGGGACCGTCATAGTAACCACCACCGCCGCCACCGGCATACCCGACAGAAGTGCCTGTAATAGAAGACGTAGTACCCGCACCGCCTGCGCCATAACTAAAATCACCGCCAGCGCCGCCAATACCACCACCGCCAGCGCCAGAAGAGTCAGAGCCTTGACCACCTCCATTACCTTGTCCGGCAGTTCCACTACCTCCCGCTGAACCACCGCCGTCACCGTCACCGCCACCACCTGATCCACCCGGAGCTCCTGTTTCACCACTGAACCCCGCACCCTTACCACCACCAACAGAAGTAATGGTACTAAATACTGAATTCGCACCGGGGGCGTAAGTACCACCACCCGCACCGACAGTAACGGTGTAGTTTGTACCAGCAGTTACAGAAAGTCCGGTTGCAGTGCGATAACCACCAGCACCGCCACCACCGCCGCGACCAAAACCGTTACCACCGCCAGAACCGCCACCAGCAACAACGAGGTATTCAACCGTTTTTGGAGGATTACCGTAACTCCCACCTATAAATAATTGCTGTAGTCCACTCATGTCAGATTTCCAGACAAAATGCAGTAAGACGGATTGATGAAGAGAATGTTAGCAATACCACGAGTAGCCAACGTAACACCGGTACGATTTGTGTTCGTGCCAACTACATAAGCAGTCGTAGTACTGATATTGATACTAACGTTACCCGTAGTGTCGTTATAGACAGAGATAGCGTTGCCAGTCACAAAAGTATTATTAGGTACAGTGACACTTCCACCTGAACCCACCGTGACAAATTCACCAATATCTGTAATGACGAGGCTATACGCGGATGTTTTAGCAGCACCAGCTGACGGGATGTTACGTAAATTACCTACGCCATCCGACGAAGTAGTAAACGTCGCCGCCGTACCAGTAACGGTCGTAATGTTGGCTGAAGTGAATCCAGCGGTTGTACCCGTGACAGTCGTGATGTTGGCGCTTGAATAACCAAGCGTAGTTCCAGTCAACGTAGTGATACTAGCCGACGTTGCGTTCAGCGTAGTAACCGTCAGGCTGGTTGGAATTGCCGTCACATAGGTTGTGGCTGCAACAACATCTGTACCGTTCGACACCAAGATAACTTTGGCACCCACTCCAACAGAAACGCCGGTCTGACCAGCAACTTTGACGGTCACTGCGCCAGAGGCGTTGTTGTAAATGAAGTAGAGTTTCTTGTTGGCAGGAACGATCAGGTTGGTGTTCGTACCACCGGTTCCCGTCAGTTCGATGAACATATTTCGGGCGACACCGGTCGCACCGTTCGGGATCGTGATGGTCGTGTCAGTGCCGGTCGATACGGCCTGAGTAACGTAACCTGAGATGGCTTGCTCAATGAGCGTGCCGAGGTTCGTATTAGTGGTGTTACCCCACGTACCGGCTTGGTCGCCCGTGCCGATCAGTTCAAGGGCCAAATTAGTTGAATATGTACTAGCCATCTTTAGTTACCTCACGCCGCGATTTGTGTCCAGTTCGCGTTCTGGTTTGTATTAATTAAGCCCCATACGTTAGCAGCGGGCGATTGAGAACCAATACTACCTATCGCAGAAACCCCTGTAACCGGGTATGCGACTTCAACACTTACCGTACCGACCTCACCTGTTCCAGACACTCCGGTGACAAGGTATATAGAGTTCTGAACCGCATCGCCAAGTTCAGCAGTACCTGCAACACCTGTAACAGCCAAAATCTGATCTGTTACAAACGATACCGTACCAGTCGCGCCAATCGCTGAAAGTCCGGTTATAACCAGAACTTGATCAGTAAGGACCGCTACATTGCCCGGTTCCCCGGTCGCTGCAAGCCCGGTAACAGTCTCAGTGTGTCCAGAGATAACAGTAAAGTTACCAATCTGGAAAGTGCCTTCGACTCCCGTGACTGACAGAATCTGATCAGTGACAAGCGATATCGTGCCAATCTGCCCAGACGCCGAAACGCCCGTAACCGGTACAATGAGTTCAAGGAAGATCGTTACATCGCCAGTCTCACCTGTTCCTACAACACCATCTTCAATAACAATGGCATCAGCAACGACAACTTCATCACTCAGAATTGCCTGAGCTTCTAGCCCTGTGACAAGAATGATCTGATCGGTAAGGACAAGTACCGTACCCAGTTCACCCGTCGCCTCAAGGCCGGTAACTGCAATAACCTGATCCGTGACGAGCGCAACAGTGCCTACCTCACCGGTCCCAGTGAAGCTTACAGATGCTGTACCCCAACCGCCTTCACCCCATCCAAGGATAGGACTCCAGCCGTCTAAGGCTACTACTACGTCTGTCACAGACGTAGCCTACTTAAACGATGCGAAGAATCGCAGTCGAAGCAGCAGCAGCCGGGAACTGGATGGTGAAGTTACCAGCCGTGGAGGTCTTATCACCGCCAAAGGCCAGAACCGCAACAGCCTTGTTACCCTGCGTAGCGTTGTATATCAACGCACCGTTCGCCGTGATCGTCGCACTCGGGAAGGTCAAATCATTAAAGTCGATGAAAGCCGTCGTGCTTGACGAAGTGGGAGCCTGCGAGATCGTCAGGGTCAAACCGCCAGCCGGGTAGTTCGTGCCAGACGAGGAAACCTCATCCGTCGTGCTATACGCCGTTGTAGCGGCACCGAGCGTAGCCGAAGAAGTGAACAGCGCAAGCTTGAACACATCCGCAGCAGTCGAAGCGCGAACAACGCCTGAACCAAAATTATGTACGCCCTCAAGGATTTGAACCTTGAAGCTCGTCGCCATTGCTTGAGAAATAGCCAAAGTAGTTACTCCTACGCTAAATGTTTTTTCAAATACTCCGCCATACGGAGCACGGATTCAATGCTGTCATTCATCAATCCAAGAGCGCGATTGCATTTAGTGCAAAGTAGCCCTCTTACTTTCCCAGTAGTATGACAGTGATCTACTGAAAATTTAGCTTTCCCTGTAGTTTTATAATTTCTAGAATATGACGAATCTGATCCGCAGATTGCACAGCAACCATTTTGTTCAGTTAAAAGTGCGTCATATTGTTCGATAGTTATTCCATATAATCGCTTTAACTTACAGGGCCATTCAATACGCTCGTATATAGTAGGGTCAGCACGTTTACGATTTTTGTGTAACCCGGTTCTACAGTCTTTGCACGCGCCAGCGGGGTGTCCTTTCCGTTTACCACTTTTGTAAACAGAATAGTCATTTAATGATTTTTCTACTTTACAGGTAGGACACCATTTAAGTCCCGTCTGTTTCCAAGTAGATACACCCGTTGGCACCTTACAAATCTCCAATTAAATGTGCAATTTCCGAATAACCCTGTTTATCTAGCTTCTTGCAAATCTCCTTACGCTCAGCCTCTTGTGCTTCACTAAGGTACTTAACAAGCCAATAGTGCAGGGCTTCTTTCGTATCAACGCTGAGAATACGGTTGGCCGCACGCTCTGCGATCTCATCTACAGTATGCCCGCGATGATCCGTGGTCTGTACAAAGACATCACCAATTTCTGTACTTCCGTTAAACATCAAGTCACCGGAATCCTAACTTGTCCAGAACGATACGCATCCTGACGATCCAGACCGTCGCCAAGACGTTTGAGAAGGCCAAGCGCCTCCTGATATTTGTTTTCGTAATACTGCATCAAATCCGGATCACCTTTGAGATACGTGTAGCCCTCACGGATACAACCGTAAAGAAGTACCGTCTCAAAGTTATCGCTTAACCACGTATTACCTACGTTCACGATAGACGCCGGGTAATAGTAGTAATGCAGTTCAGCCGTATATGCCTGATCGGGAGTCGGCCCAAGGATCATGGTGTTGTCGTCCCAGATCGCGTAGTACTTGGGCTTGCCATAACTATTCGGTGGCGGATACGCAGCGCGGATGTAGTTCACATCCTTGTTCAGCAAGTACTCGTACTCGCCCGTGATCGGGTCAATCACGGCCAGCGAAAACGTCGAGAGCCAGTCCGAGGGCAACTGGAAGTACGGGAAAGTATTCGTCATCGTTCCCGTGACGTTCTTACGGATGGCCGGGATTTGAACGGAGTTGTAAATCCGCTCTTCAGCTAACTGCACAAAAGTCGGGATATTAGCCACGAAGCTTTGCTCCGTGGACTCACAGTAATCCTGAATCAGTGTAGAAAGCTGCGTGTAATTCACGGAGTCCAGCCCGCCCGATACTTAGCGTTGTTCTCAAGGTTGATCTGCGATACGAACTTCTTACCCTTCGTCGCAGCACCCGCACCCTTCATATCCATGTGGGTGACGCCCTTGTTCACATCCTTCTCCGGGTAGCCGTTACGCCCCGTGGAGTCGGTGTTCGGCCTAATCTTGCCGGGATTCAATTCTTTCATGGCGCTTACCTCGGACCTGAAGAGCCGCGCATCGGCTTACGCTGATTCATGACTTTCGCCATGCCGCGACCGTACTTCTTCATGTCGCTGTTGGTCTTGCCACCAGCACGAAGTTTGACTCGCCCCGGACCATGCGCTTTATCCGCCGGGAGTTCCGCGTGTCGTTCAAGTTTGCTCTTCGCCATCTCAGTCTCCTAGGTCGTAACGACCGTCACCGTTCCTACTTCACCGAACGGCGCTAAATCATTAGGCGTCAGTCCGGCATCATCCGCTCTGGCCCCGCCCACGGGTGCCCAGCCCCATTGTATCTGACGGCTACCATTGGCACCGTCATTACCGACCGCAAAGTAACTCGTGTCCGGTCTCGGGTTCCGTAGAGCCTGCGGGTCGTCCACAGGATACAGACCAAGAGACAACTGGGGTTGGTCAGGCTCCCAGCACTCCGGACAGACCAAGATATTCACGTTCTTGGTCTTGATCACAATCGACTTCAACTGGCGCAGTTTGTATTGAAAACCACACCGGTCGCACATCGCGATGGAATGTTTGCCACTTGCGAACCTGTTTGGCATTAGTAGCCACCCAAGAAGCTCTCACGTGGTACAAACCGCACCGCCGCTTTTTCCCGGTCCTCGCCAGCCGCCAAATCCCAAGCCTCGTCATATTGAGCCTTCAGAATTTGCGTACGCGCTTCTGCACCGGGAATCTTCATCGACAACATGTAGGCCAGCCCAGCAACCATGCAGGGCAAGAACCGGAACGGGATATCCTGTCCGTTTACGCCCGTACCGGGGTCAAACATCCGACGCAGACGGGTGTAATACAGAATCCACGTGGTCGAGTTATCAGGCTTCGGCCAAACCGTAAATTGCGGATAGACAATGACGTTATCCGCGCCGGTTGCGCCCGTACGCCGGTTGATCCAAATCTGAATCGGACGACCTGTCGCGTTCTTATTCGGGATGGAGACGTAGGTGCTGGACGAGATACGACTGATATTGATGTCCTGTTGGTTCGTACCAGAGCCAGTGCGAATCACGTGGTCCAACAGGTCAACCGTGTCCACTGGCAGATCATACGTACCGACGTTGTATGTCAGTGTTTGAGTGCCTTGCTCCAGCGTCCAGAGGTTGATACCCCGGTTCGACCAGTCCATCAGAAGCAGGGCAAGACTACGCTTCGACGTACGGAAGTCATAACCCGTACGCAGTTCAGCCCCGCAACGCTCGAAGGCTTCCTCAATAATGGTATTGAGGTCGAGGTTGAAGTCTGTAGTAGCTGTAGTCTTGTCTACCATTACTTCCTCGCTGTCACTACGTCGTCACCCTTGGTGACGGTGACATGATCGCCCTCAACGTCCACTCGCATCGGCTGTTCCTTGCGGTCCAACTTATCAAGTTTGGCAATGAGGTCTTTGATGACATCAAACTCAGGCTTGGCTTCCTTCTCCGTCGCACCGGCAATATTTGCCAGCATAGAGATCAGGGCGGTCAACGACGCACCCAGCAAGCCCATGACAGCAGCAATTTTCTCATTGTCCAACTGAAGGCTAGAGACGACCCCAATCACCACGATAAACGTGATGTAGAAAAGGCCGTATTTGCCGATAGATTTACCAGCAACATCCTTCGCAGACGACTCACCTTCAATCCGCTTGGCCTCTGCCATAGCGTCAAGACGAGCTTTGAGAAAATCTCCGAGCGTCATCTTACTTACCTAGTTTCCTAAGCGTTTGCGCCAAGCGAGCGCGTTGCCCCATTTTACCGGGCTTCTTCGCCGCAGCAGCGAGTTTTTTGGCCGGGATCTTTTCACCAGCCTTAACGCCCATAGCCGAACGCAGTGCGCCCGGCTTCTTGATAGCGTCCTTGATCCAGCCGCCTTTCTTGAACACACCTCGTCCTTTGAGGACATCGGCACGAGTTATTTTGCCGTCGTTGTTCAAATCCGGGAAATCTTTAGCCATGTTTATTTACCTTTTTGACGATACGCACGGGTTTTTTGCGAGATGCCTTTGGGCTGCGCGACGAACTGCTTGCCTTGGGCTTTGCCTTTTCGTTTGGCGGCAGTGGTTCGGGCGTACTCAGCGGGGGAGAGAGCTTTAATAGCAGCCTCTGGTAAATACCTTTCACCCGTGTCAGAAGATCGTTTACCACTCTTTGTCCTCCACTTCTGGGCAGTCCATGCCTTTAATGACTGCTGCGGAGCCTTCATGACTTGTACCCGCCGCCCTTCTCTTTGTACCGCTTAGCCAGCAACTGCGCCTTACGTGCCGACCATTGACCTGCGGCAGTGCCTTGCGTTGCCGAAGCTTTGATTGACTCAAATAATTTCTTACGCATACCGGGCTTGGTGTAGTTACCGGCTGCGTTGACCTTACTCTCGCCGCCTTCCTTGAAGGTACGAATAGGCTTGCCCGTCCCAATCACGGGCTTTTTATCCCCCCGCCGTTTGGCACGAGGGATCTTCTTCGGACTAATCGCGCCCATGCCTCGGGAAGCCATCATACGAACTTGCCTCGGGTCTTACCGCGCTGAGCAACGCCATCACCACGGCAGCAAGAGTCCATCTTTCCGCCAGTACGTGCTGTACGTACGTTACGGGTAAAGTGCTTGATGGACTTTTCTCGGTTTTTTTCGTTGATTTCAGCGCGTTTCTTCTTAGCCTCGTAGTACTTCTTAACGAGATCCTTACTCTCTGCATCACGGCGTTTCTGCTCGTTTTGCTTTTTACGCTCTTCAACTTGAGCCATCTCGTCAGCAAACTCTTCCTGAGCAGCGCCGGGACCGATGATGATCTCTTCGATCTCACCGCCCTCTACGTACTTCTTTACACGAGGCTTCGGAGCCTTGGGTAGCCGTGGCATCTTGATAGACGAAGCCCCAAAGCGGGGCATCTTCTTTTTGAACATACCAGCCGTGTATTTGGGGATTCGCATAGAGGCCATGATTACACCATCCGACCTTTGGTCTTACCTTTCTTGGCGATACCGTCAGCACGACGCGAAGCGGAAGAGACCGAGCCGCCCTTGGCGTACTTCTTAACGTCGCCACCGTGCTTCATGCCCTCAGACTTACGAACTTTGTCAAGATTCGCCAATCTACGAGCCGCTTCTACACGGTCAACGCCCATATTCTTCATGACGCCTTCTTCACGACGGCGACCAAAGATGTCACTAAAAGCACGTAAAGGAGCGGTAACACGTTCGCCATAGCTGCTAGTTGGGTCATCATAACGGCCAGAACCAACCCGAGCCGAACCCGGTTTACTGCCGCGACCGCCTGAACGGGCACCGCTAGAAGTTGGCATCTCAACCTTGGTCTCAGTCTTAGTTACACGACCAGCCGGGGTATCCGACTTTTCGTAATTCTCGATGAACTCTTCAGTGCTCATTTTGCGGGTTCCACGCGCTTTCTCACGCAGTTCCTTGAGCAAGCGAAGGTTGGCTTCAGCCGAACGATCCTTCCTATTCTTATAGGCTTCCGGATCAAGTCTGCGGATTGCCGCACCAACTTTCCCGTACTTCTCTTCGTCGGTCATGCCGCCTTCGGCCATCTTCTTGATGTGACCGCCAGCGTACTTACCACCCGGCTTCTTGCTCTTGATGTCATCGCCAAACCCGGCACCGGGCTTAATTACCGAAACATCGGGCAAATTGCCGCGAGGAGGTAGATCTTGAGACGGGCCGCCCACTCGGGGAGGCGGAGTTTTTACTTTAGCCACAGTAGCCACCTTTCATCATGCGAACCATTTTGCCCTTGGTCTTGCCCTTCGTAGCAACGCCGTCAGCGGCCTTGCGGAAGACAGAACCACCTTCACTGTACTTCTTAACCATCGCACGGCCCATCGTGTCAGCCGAACGCTTCTTCATAGCGCGACCGGCCTTGTCAGCCATCTCGCGCTGCTCGTGCTTAATCATCGACTTCGGAGCGCCCTTCTTCTTCATGAAGGCCACTTCCTTCTTCATCATCGCCTTGGATTCACTTTTCATAGTTCCACCTGATCGAGCAGTTCTGATTTTATCTGAACCGGGAAGCGGTTCAGGAGATTGTCCCGAGTCTTTGGGAAACATTGGCCTAGCAGGGGGCCGCGCACTTCTATCGTTTCTCATTTGGATTTACCTTTAAATTGGCTTGGTGTTGTGATTTACCAAGCGGTCTATTTTTTGCTCCAGCCGATCAAGCCGGTCAAGGAGCATCTGGGCATCGGCTCGGACTTCCGCACGGGTGACATGATCACGAGCCACTTCTTCTCGGGTTCTGTTGAGGAGAATCCCCAACCGTTGAAGTTCAGCGAACTTCTCTTTCACAACAAAACCCAAAACGGCCACGATTCCCGTAAGAACCATGTTCCATACCAACATTTCCATTTCAGCAGTTCCATGCTCTGAGGGACTTGTTGATACGACTATTGGGATCATTGGCGGTCTTGGCACTCGTCAGTTTTTTCTTCATTCCGGTCATACGAGCACAGAATGATTTCTTACGAGGACCACCTTCCGGCTGTGGACGTTTCAGCCCCGGCTTACCGGGGTTGGCGGCGTTATACGACGCCCGCCCCTTGGCATTTAAACCGCCTTTTGGGTTCTTCCCTTCTTTGCGCTGCCAAGCGGGGGTTTTAGCCATAAATCACCATCGTCGAGACTACGGCTGACGGGACGATATAAATGCTGGTCTGGAAAAGTAGACCCTCGCCCGGCATAAGAACATAGTCGGGGCTGGTTGAAGAAGCCAGCGTATTTACGACGATCTTGACTGGGCCAGAAGCCCCGCCATCCCGAAAAGTCACCGTGCCTGCGCCTGTATCAGGAACGATATAAATCGCTTTTACGCGAGAACGTCCAATAACAAGGCTATTTTGATCCAGCAGGTCGCCAGCAGCAACGGCGACCTTACTAGCTAAGACATCTGTTTGCATACCCATCTGAGTCTCCTGTAATGGATGAAGGGGGCTAACGCCCCCTACGAAATCTTACGGAGTCAGGCTGGAATACAGCGCGATGTACTTCGTGGTGCCGCCAATGCTAACCGGGATATAACCGGCTTGAGCCGAAACCGTGCCCGTGGCAACGCCAGCCGTAACAACCGTCGTACCAATCACGAGGGTGTTGGACTGAAAGCCGTTCTGAGAAACAACCGGGCCGGAAAACGTAGTAGTAGCCATTTCAATTCCTCACATGCGAGTAAGTGTTTACCAGTCTGCATGTCGTCAGTCGGGGGCTGTCTGGTAAACAAAATTTTTCCCGATAACGACTGTATATCATCAAAAAAGAGGGGCTACAAGCATCGCTACCTGTAACCCCTCAATCACTAGCCCTCTAGGAGAAAGCTATTAGGACGCGCCCGGCGAAGCGAACATGCCCAGCGGATCCGACCAGCCGAAGCTATAACGCTCGCGGCTCTTGTACCGGACGTTGCCGGTGTCGAAATCGCCGTCCATGCTGTTTTGCAGCGGGGTACGTACGAAGTGCTTCATGCCGTTCGGAACGTCGGTCGTCAAGAACCAAGCGTTCGTGTCGGTCAAGAAGTGGTTCACGGTGTAACCGCCCGGAATCGAACCCATCGCCTTGAGAGCGTTGATGTCGTTGTCAGCGGTCGCAACACGGAGTTCCGTGTCGAGGAGGCGCTTGGCAGTGAACATCAAAGCCGGGGGAACGATGAGCTTGTTGGGCTTCGCCGCGATCAAGAGACCACGTTCGTCGGTCCAACCAGCGATCTGAATGACAGCCGCCTCAAGCGAAGTCTCGTTGAGGTCAGAAGCCGTCAGACGGTTGCTGTTGACACCGCCCGAAACCAGCGGGTGATTGGCCGAGAACAACGGCTGTCCGTCACCGCCCACGTAGGACGAGGAGAAGCCATTGTTAAGGACCGACGCCGCCTTGACCTGCTTCGTGTACGCCATCGCTCGGGCGAGCGCCTTGGTGTATCGCTTTGACAGCGAATCGTACAGGTTGTCTTCAACCGCTTCTTCCGTGATGGAGAAGCCGAGAGCAATAGTCTCGTGGTTGTAACGAGCCGTCCAAGCTTCCTGCGCGTTGTCATACGCAATGGCGGCACCCTCGTTCTTGACGGGGGCAGCGGAGAATCCGCTCAGCTTCGTTTCTTCTTCAAAGGAACGCTCGGAGGTCTCAGTCTCGTAGATCTCCTTGTGCTCCTCACCATAGGACTTGTACTCAAGACCAAACAGGGCGTTCAAACCCGGAAGGAGTTCCTTGAGTAATTGTGCACGTGAAATAGCCATGTCTTAGAACTCCTATTACAGGCCGACCGGGTTGTTGTAAGCGTGGCCGCCCGTGATCACGCCAGAGTTAACGTACGGAGCGTTGAACTTGACGATGACTTCCGGATAGTAAACGGTGCCGCTGACATCAAACGCAGTGTCGGGAACAACATCAATGATACGCAACGGCAGCGAAGCAGTCGTGCTGGCCGACGTTACGAGGACACCCTGCTGGGAATCGTTCGTGGTCGTGTTCAGCGTGTTCGCAACCAAAGCGACGTTCAGACCGATGTCCGAGTACGTGAAGCCCGTCGAGGTCGAAACCACGAGCGAAGCAGTCACACCCGCCACTTGGAACAGGGTGTCCGGATCTTCGACCACGTACGCAGTAATATACGTGCCCGACTTCACCGAAGTGCCCGAAATCCAAGCCTGCGAGTAGGTCGGTTGACCCGTCACAGACGAAACGAACGTGCAGCCCAAGAACACACCAGCAAAGCCGGTGGCCGGAGCCGTCGTCGTCTCAGTCGTCACAACAACAGTGCCATCCGAAGCGAACTTCAGCGGGTCGCCATAACCGATGCTACCAGCACCAGAGGCAATACGCCGTTGACGAGTCGCACCGGCGAACACCTGCCCACCGATCAGATTGATCGGCTTCAAGCCATACGGCTTGCTAACGGTAGGATAAGCCATTTGTTACTCCAAAATAAGTTATTTGCCCTTACCAAACGAGACCGTAGTCTTTCTCTCGTTAAAGAGCGGCATACGTTCGTCGTTTAGCCTCATAAAATTGTTGTCTACAGACTGCATCTGAGACTGAGCTTGCTTGGCGTAATAGTCATCACGCTGCTTCATCAGTTCAGCCGGAGCCTTACAGAGCAACAATCCGCCGATCTCAATGTTGTCTTTAAAACGACCATTAGGATCAGCTTGCATCATCAGTTTGGGTTGTTCAGAAGCCTTAACCGGCTCCCAACCTTCCCGAAATTTTGCAGACGTATTAGAGGGATCTGCTTGACCCATAATACTTGTCCGGATCCAGCGGAAGACCCAACCCTCTTGCGGCTCCGGTTCAGGGAGCGTTTGGGGAGGAGTCCACGCCATTTTGCGTTGCGCTGACTCTCGATTTTCAACTTCACGAGCCAATCTATTCTCAGCCATTGTCATTCTCCAGTTTCATAAGTTCACGTGCGTACTGTTCATTGCTCAGTCCAAGCTTTTTGGCTATCGCAACTTGAGTCGGTGTCAGGCGGACCTGACGCGGCGCGGTTCCCCGCGTAACTGGGGCCACAACAGTAGCTGGCTTGTTAGTGCGAGCAGGCTTTTGGGCTTGCTTCGTTTGAGGCTGTTCATCCTCTTCGGCATCGTCAAATGCCTCGGGGAATCTTTTCCTCATAGTTTCATCGACTCGGCGGTAATACTCGTCTGTACTCGGGTCTACGCCGCTCCGGACCAGTTTTTCGTGCAGGCCGAGTGCGAGGGCGGTCATCTCCTCGTCAGCACCAAACCAAGTGTTCTTTTCCTGCCACGCCCTAGCCCTTGGGTCAGGTTGTGGTGCAGGAGCCACTGGAGGTGTCGTTACCTGTTGATTCTGTTCTACTCTTTCCTCTTTCTTTTGTAAAGCGGGAGCAAACCGACTGAGGTTCTGAAGTTTTAGTTTGGCATCGGTCATGAGTTCCTGAGCGGCGGCAATCTGCTCCGCATCCCCGGCCTCATACGCCGCCTTCATTCGCTCCTTAGCCAGATTCAAATCAAACGTGGCATAGCGTTGCGCTTCTCTAGCAAGCGCCTGCTCACTCTGGCCGAGCCGTTCCTTGACCTGCCTGATCTCTTGCTCACGAGCCTGAGCAAACCGCAGGGCTTCTTCTCGCTCCCGCAAAGCACGCTCTTTTTCACGACGCTCGTCGTGCCAGACCTTTTTCATCTGGGAGAGACGCTTCTTGACCTTCTCGGAGTAGTCCTCAAGGTCATCCTTATCGAGTTCTTCCACTACTTCCTTGGGTAGCGGCTTACGACCCCGATCTTCTGGCGGGGTATCGTCTTCAATCTCTACTTGAATATCATCCGTAACGTCTTGATTAGCCTCGACTTTTTGCTCAGCCTCCGCTTCAATCTCGTCCGGGAACTTAAATTCGGTATCTTCATTAGCCATGATGTTTTACCTCACACGCGACGGATGCCACGGGGATCGTCTACTACTGCTTCCACCGTGTCGTCGTTAATGATGCGGAACTCTCGTCCGTGGATGACCAACCGGGTACCGGCATAGGGGCGGGTCAACACAAAGTCGCCCTCCTTACACCACGGGCCAGTCGGAAAGCGGTCCTTATCTTGGTAGCAAAGGTCGCCCATCTTGATGACGAACAGGACGACCGTAGTCATCTCTTCCGTCCTCTTGGTGTCCTCAGCCTTGATAATGCCGCCTTCGTACTCCTCCTCTACGTGCGGAACCGCACAGAGGATTCGATACCCTTTCGGGGCTGGCAGTTGAGAAGCTTTTTTTGCCTCCTCCTGCGTCTTCTCGATATCAATATTACTCATCGTCGCGCTCCAAGCGTTTTGCAAGGTCTTTGATATAGCCGGTTGCAAGGTCAAGACCCTGAAGTGCTCCACACAACCGTTTGTACTCACCTTCATCCAATTTGCCTTGGATTAGGCTTTCTATGATCAACGTGCGCTCCTCCTTGAGTTTGGCCTCAAGGTATTCCAGAGCGTTGCTATAAGCCATTTACCTATCCTCACTTACCTCCCGGACCGGGAATCTTTCTCGACCGTGGGCTAGTCGCCATCGGGTTGACGCTGCGCTGCGAGGCTTGATCTTGTGCCTTCGCAATCTCAACGCCGAGTCTTGTACCCTCAAGCTGCTGCCTGTTTGATTCTTGCGCCTTGTGCTTCTCGATATCCGCACCAAGACGGGCTGCATCAAGCTGCTGACGACCAGAAATCTCGGCCTCGCGTAAGCGAAGCTCGTCTTCCTTAGCCGCTGCGTTGATGACGTTCTGCTGCTCTTTGAGACGTAGTTCTTCTTGTCGAACCTGCATCTCCATCTGCGCCTTCATCTGCTTTGTTTGAGCCTCCATCTGCTTGATCTGGAGGTCCATCATCTGCATCTGAACAAGCGGATCTTGCTGCTGTTGAGCAATCTGCTGCGCCTGCATCTCGGCCTGATCCTTCTGGAAGAGGCGTTGCGCTGCAACGGCGCTGATCTGCGACACCTGAACCTCCAACTCCGGAGGCATGTCGTACTCCTCGTTGTCGTCTTGCGGCAAGGGCGGCAGAGCCACACCAAGCTGTTTCTCAATCTCTCGGCGGTACTGGAACGCCAAGTGCTCCATGATGTGCGCCTGAAGAGACGAAGTAATCTGCTGAGCCATCGGGTTCTGCCCAATGATCTGAGCCATCTTCGGATCGCTACCAAACGCCATGTGCACAGCAATGTGTGCCTCGTGATCTTGATAGATAAACGCCTTGAGCGGATTGCCCGTCATTGCGTCCATGTTCTCCGTGACCGGATCGCGTGGCTTCTGATCGTCCGGCATCGGCACCAACTTCTCCGCATTCTTAACGCCGAGCACCTCGATCATCTGACGATGCAGGAGCGGGAGGTTGTATAACTGCGGGGCTTGTTGAGCCAACTGCATCACGGCTTGGTACTGAACCACCTTCTGCGACATCGTTGCCGCGTTCGGATCACTTACCGGGATGACATCAATATCGTCGTAGTCAGCCTTCTTAGCACGACGGCTGCCGACTTCAGGCTCGTATGAGTACTCCTCTGGCGTATAGTCTCGGATGATCGCAGCAAGCAGTTTGAACTCCTGCTTCATCGCGTAGTAGATGCGGGCCTGCACAGCCGACATCACTTTTAGAACGCGCTCCAAGATGGCTAGTGTGGTACCGACCGGCGCTTGGCTCGACATATCGCTGACTTTGAGATCCGACACCGCAGCGAATCGGCGTCCTTCTTCAACGATTTTATCGAGCATCAAAGAGAGAACTTGGCTCGGTTCCTTGTACGGCAGCGGTAGAATGTTGTCGCGTACCGCACCGCTCGGGATATCTACGTCTCGCCACTCACCCGGAGCGATTGGAGTATCGTCTCCCTTAATTCGTAGTCCTCTAGATTTGAGTCCTCCGGGGAGATTACTGAGGGTTCCTGCGTCAACAAGTTGGCGAAGCAACGAGGTTGCAGCTTTACTATGTCCCCCGATAAGGTGAATAAGGCCGAAGTAGTAAAATCCAAATCCGGGAATGTATCCGTAGTGGACGAAGTGCTGTCGCTTGGCTTTGAGTTTGTCATCTTCTCTCCAGTTACGCCGAATGGCGAGAACTGTTCCGGTACCTTTCTCGATGGTTACTACGTATGGAAGTGCTATCCCAGTCTCGCTGTTGTCTTCATCAACATCAGGGTAGCCCGGTAGATCAATGTTCACGTGCATCTCAAGCAACTGGAACCTGTCGTCCATGCTTGCACTGAAGCCCTGATCCTCTGCCTTCTGCTTCTCAACCTCGTCCATGACGCGAACCGGTTCACCCAAGTCCACATCACGATAGAACCCTGCGTACTGAAGCTTGGCTAAGTCATTCTTAGTCTTACGCATCCGATGCGTAACACGCTCTGCCGTCTCTAAGTTAGAGGCACCGTAGGGCACCACGATATCTTCCGCCGGGATGTAGACAGCGGTTTGGCGATTGAGTGAAGGGTCAAAGTACACCTTCTTAAAGGCGTTACCTGCCAAGGCCATCGACAGCAGCATCCGCTCGTGTTCCGGGCGGTACTCCTTCATCACCTCGGTCAACTGGAAGTTCATGTCATCAGCGACACGAATGGCGGCATCCTTCTTCTCTGCCGTCTCCTTGCCCACGATCTTTGTCTTGACCGGACCCATTGCCGGGAAGGTCTCCATGATCGTCTCGGACTGAAACTTGACTGCGCTCTCCATGAGGAGGGGGTGGAACACACCACACGCACCCGGCCACGGCTCGGTACGGTCTTCGTACCGGATACCAAGGATTTTTAGCCCCTTCACATATGTGTCGAGCCAATCCTTTCTTGAACTTAAATCTTGTTCGTACTGTCCAATCAACTCGGAGGCGAGGGTCTGTAACTCGCTCTCGCTCATGAAGTCTGCGAGGTTGGCATCAAACTCATCAGCACGAGGCTCAGCTTTAGACATCTCAATGACGGCACCATCCTCGTCAGAGAGTCCTTCCACCTCAATCTCAATCTCAATCGGCTCCATCTCAGCGGCAAGGACCGCGATACCTTGGGGAGCCTCCATCAAACTTTTATCGACGGCCATCTAAGTTCTCCTAATAATATGCTTCACGACGATGGCTCTTAAACCATCGTGTCGGTTCCGGTTCGTCGGACGGAAGCTGAATAAAGCCCCCCTGTCTGAATCGAAGTAGGGCTAGGGTGGTGGCGTCCACCAAGTCGTCATGGGTACCGGAGGGGAAGTCGTTGCATTCCTCCACTACCTCCCAAGCCCAGCGTCGGTCAGGCACCCAGACTATACCGGAAGAAAATAGATCGGTAACTGCGTTAACTCTTGAAATCTTATCCTGTCCCTTACCCGGCGTGAATTCGGCAATCGGCACACCCATACGCCGCATCTCCTGATACAGCGCCGCACCGTTGGACTTTTTCTCCACGATGAACGTGTCCGGGTTCCACTCCTTATATTGTTCTAGGACGAGCGCCTTTAACTCGGGGAACTCAAGCCGCTCTTTGATCGCGTTTAACAGGATGATGTTGTAGTTCTGGGTCTGGTCATTCTTAAAGACCCCCCAAGTGAGCAGGGCGTTGTAGTCCGACCGGTTCGTTTTCTCCTGAGCAGCGTCGAGCGTCATAATAATGTGCTCGCACATCGGGGGATTCTCTGGCTCCCAGACCTGCCACCACTCTCTTTTAATAAGAGCGCCTTCCTCCGAGGTCGGCTGCTGCATGTACTGGGCTTGCCAGTACCTAACGTCCATACTGGCCTTCTTCGCCAGCAACTCATCAATATCCCAGAACTCAGGCCACAGCGGTTTATCGTTCAGGATGGCGGGGAACTCAACGACCTCCCACTCATCTGCGCCTTCTTCGCGGACCATGTGATCCACGATCTTGCCGGTTAAGTCCTGCTTACTCCATCGCGTCATCACTACGATGATCGCGCCACCCGGCATTAGTCTTTGAACGGGTCCCGACTGAAACCATTCCCAAGCGGGTTCAAATACGTCAACTCTTCCTTGCTTGGCTTCCTGTTCAGAGTGAGGATCATCAATAATGAATAGATCAGCGCCCCGACCAGCCAAGGCACCACCAACGCCAATAGCAAAATACTCACCGTTAAAATTTGTACCCCAACGAGAAGCACTTTTACTGTCTGCTTGAAGCTCGACACTAGGAAAGATGTCACGGTAGCTCTCCGATCCCACTAGATTTCTGACTCTTCTGCCGAAGTTCACGGCCAGATCCGCCGTGTGAGACGCCATGATGACCTTTTTATGCGGGTATTTGCCTAGAAACCACGCAGGAGCGAGGTACGAGATCATTTCTGACTTACCATGACGCGGGGCGATGTTCACGATCACGCGTTTCTTCACGCCATTGGCAATTTCTTCAAAGATTCTCGCCAATTTCCTATGGTGGGGGCCTACCTTATAGCCGGGGTACACGTGATTGATGAAATCGAGGAAGGAATCCTTCCCCTTTGCCTGCGTTAGCTGGTTCTGGTACGTCTTAAGTAGCTCAGCGACCCGTCGTTTCTCCTTATCTGGCATTGTTGGCAATGCTAGACGGAGTTTTTTGATGTTTTCTTGGGTCAGTTGCACGATTTTTTAGTCTTTTAGTAGGTCACGGATGCCCTGAGACTCCGGACCCCACAGACCAATCGGACATTTCTGGTTAGCAAGGCGGGTTTTGCCCTGAATAAAGCAGCCACAACGCTTGCAGATACCCATTTTGTTGTGTTCACACGGCTCGCAGTGCGACAGACGCTCTTCAACCGTGGATTTTCTAGCCATTACTGCCATTTTCCACCTGCACCGGCTCGTCTATAACTGTGTACTCAATGCCTTCCAGCACCGAAAGAAGCTCCTTCTCCACTTCTTCAATCGGCTTAATGATGTGCGTGGTTTCGGTTCGCTTCTTAAATGCGTCAACGCCATCGACCTCGCCCAACTTTGACAGGGCTTGAATACGAGTTTTGCTGCTATCGGCGTGTTCTACTTCGTAGACCAGCTTGTTCACCACATACAGCTTCAATTCAGACAGGTCATCCACGATAGCGCAGTTACTCTGCGCGACTAACCCGGCCAAGAACGCCATCGTCTCGTTCGGGTACTTGCTGTAATCAATACGGGTCTTGGGATTAGCGAGGTGGGCAGTGGCGATTTCTTTCGCTGCCGTGATGTCATTTTCGTCTGGGCAGAGCGGCGTCCCAGTCAGATCGGAAATTAGCTTAATTGTCCGTGCCCTCATCTCAATCTCAGCCTCGGGGGTTAACTCCGGCAAGGCTTCGGCCGCGTTTGCGGGTAGGGCGATGTTCTCTTCAATCTCTGGGATAAGAAGGTCTTGCATGGTTTTTGCGGGGGGCTAAGTCCCGGATCAACAATATATAGCAGAAAATAAAAAGCATGGTACCAAAAAGACAACCGGGGGTGTTTTATAGGCGAGGGGGGTGGGGGTCGGCTTAGCTGGATTTTGAAAAGTGTGTGGTGATTTGTATTAGTTCAAGTGTAGAGGTGAGACAGGGGGACCCACTTACAGATCGGGGTCATGGGGTATGGGTGGGGTCTGACTCTGCCCGGTTTCGCCCTCGCTGCGCCCACCCCGTGGCGTATTAGATAATACGGTGACGCGAAAATACCACTAAAAAAGTTTAAAAATGACGGAACTAACCCCGCGCCCATTGGTCTAACTATATGTAACCGGCGCAATATCGCGCCACTAACCAAAGGTAGCAAACCATGAACAACCTAGACCTTTACCGCGTCATTCTGGCCGATCTCGAAACCGTTGCGCAGGGCGGCATCACTCAGGCTCAGGCCTTCGCCAATCTCCGCGAGTCTGTCCCGGCTCTGTTCCCGGTCGAGCCGAAACAGGCCGATATCAAGGCCGTGACTGACAGCCCGGAATGGAAGGCCTTTGACACTCAGGCGCGCCGGGTATTCGCTGAAGCCTACTTTTCCGCACCCCGTGAGATCGAGTCTAAGATGTGGGATGTGGCCACGTTCGGGCTGCAAGTGTGGGAGGCTGACAAAAAGGCCGCTAAGGATTTCACGCCTGATCAGGCTAAGGTACGCAAGGCCTCGCAGGATTATGTGCGGGTCGCGTTTCGGCAAAACGTCACCAAACTGATACCGGCCGCGATTGATGCGGTACAGGCTGAGGCTGGCGAGAAATTGCCCGACCCGACCGGCACACTCGCGCTTGTGACTCAGGCCTTGCAGATCCTTTCCGAGAAAAAGCCTGACGGCGCGCTGGCACTCTTGAATGGCCTCGATTCGCTAGTCAAGTACGCCCGGCCATACGTGGCTGAGGGCAAGGCGATCCCGGCCAAAGGCTGAGCGTATTAAGTAATACGCGACCTGCCCACCCTGCCCGGCGCAAGCCGGGCGGGGTTTTGTCGTACCTAGCCCCGGCGAAATTTTTTCGCCCCACGAAGCCAGTTATTCTGAGCGAAGCCAGTTCTTGATGCGAGACCAGTTCCTACTGGTCGATGCCAGTTTTATCTGGGCGAGGGCGGGAAGGTCGGATTTTGTCCGTCGCGCCTTGCTACGCAAGGCTACACGTAGAATTTTTGGGTGTCAAACTTTTTTGTTCCAAGCGCAAAACTAAGTTTGTTCCAAAACGCGAAAAGGCTTGGAACAAGATTTTACTTTGTAGATCAATGACTTAGCCCCGTTTGTTCCAATGTTCCAATGTTCCAAGAGATAGGCTAAACCTTTGGAGGCATGAGGGGGGACACGCAGCGTCATTTTTTAAAAAATAAAATGAAGTCCCCCCACGCAAATTTACCCGTCAAACTCTTTCCACTTCATTATTTCTGGAACATTGGAACAAATGCCCTATCTATCTATCTATCTTAAAATTACTACTACTACTACTCTATAAAAATCAATTACTTACAAGCACCCCGTTTTTCCAAAACCGCCAAAATCTTGAAGAATAATCCCAATCTTCATTTTGGAACGGCTGGAACAACCGGAACAAATGAGGAAAACATTTGACACACCGGGAACACTTTGGCATTCTTGGCACAGTTGGGATATCCCCACGGCGTATTACCTAATACGTTTTTAATGACGCAAGGAGTCAAAGTCATGGCACGTAGACCAAAGCCGAGCACACACGAATACTTTTTTAGCCGAGTCGATCACGAGACCCGAACCCCGGCCGAGTGTTGGGAATGGCAGGGCGCGATCAACCAAGCGGGATATGGTCGCCTAGTATGGAATGAGCAGCGCGTGATGGCTCACCGAGTCGCGGCCATGCTGACCGGGAAGATTCCAGATATCGACGCGCCCGAGTTCGTCACCCAAACCTGCGGGAATCGAAAGTGCTGCAACCCGAGCCATCTGAAAACAAAATGAACCACCCCCACAAACCACGCTCAACAGCGTATTACCGTAATACGGCCGTATTATCTAATACGGTTTGGCTATCTCCTTACCCAGAAACAAATACATCACCAAAAACATCAAGCACCGACGACACCTGCGGGATACGCACTTTTTACCCCACAGCACCCACAACTATTTCACCAAAAACATCAAAAATCGGTGAAACATAGGGAACTAATCCCGTTTTGAGTTGTCTAACTATATAGGACGGATAAAAACACACGGCGCAAGCCAAGCGTATTAAGTAATACGCAGTTTCGATCCCTCCACGATCCTACAAGCCGCAAGCCGGTAGTAGGCGAAGGCGCGGTGGACAGAGCCGCGACGTACCGATGGCAAGGTACGGTGTCCCCATATCAAGGGTGACGAGTGGGCGTGACTCGGGAATGTACTTCCTCAACGCCATAGGAGCGCACGGCGACAAGTCGGGCGGCAAAGGTGGTCGTAAAAGAGGACTAACGGGAACAGCGTATTACTTAATACGCGCCAAGTCTGATCACCTAGGTCGTTCTAGGCCAAGCGTTCCACAGCCGATACGGGTGGGCAACATACACCCGGCAGCGTTAAGGGCATGAGCGGCCAGAATCAAATCTGACCGCGCCCGAGTATCTGCCTACAAAGTTGTGAGCCGCGAAGAGCGAGTGAGCAACCTAGCGGTGATTGTTGGGTTCGTTTTGCGGAGCTTTCAGTCATCGCGTGGTTGTTTATTTTATTTAGTGATGTATGTACCGGGCGAGGTACGCGATCTGGGGTGTCAGATTGGCACTATGAGATCAGGTTTTATTTTATTTGGTGATGCGTGTATGGGAAAAAATCCTCCTTGGTGAACATCAAGATTGGGATTATCCAGACCGTCAGTTTTTTATGTTTTTAGTCACACCTATTTATTTTAGGTCGAGGCTTGGCCAACGGAGAGTGAACTATGTGGTGCGTAGCGTGTCGAATAGAAAAGGTCGCAGCCAAGCGCGTCGAGGTGGGATTCATTACCTGCCTACGTTGTGGCGAGGCAGATGCGAAGAAGGTGAAGTGGTGCGTGACGATCACAGCGCACAAGGGTGCGTATGGTGTCGTGCGTGATAAGGCGATGCTGAAACAACTAAACAAGTACGCGAGGACATGACATGGACATAGAGCGTGAAGAGTTTAGACGGTTAGAACGTGTCGAGGTCGGTCGGATCTGTGGGTGCAAGTCGTGCATCTGCTGTGAAGAGTTGGCACGAGACACGGCGATGAACAAAGCCGTAGACAAAGCACTGAAGAGTCTCGACGAGACTAAAGACTGGTACGTGTTCGATCCAACTAAGGATGAGCCGGTCAAGTGGCGTGAGCCGACAGAGTATTAACTAATACGGAGGACGTAGCGATGGGCAGAAAAGTAACTAACCAAATCCTGAACGACATCGACGAGGGTTTGCTAAACAGAGACGAGGTGATCATGGCGTGCCTCAAGTACATGAGCGAGGACGAGGTAGCAGACATGGCTCATGTGAATGAGTTTTATCAAGACGACGAGACAGAGGAGGACGAGGAATGAGTAACAAGATTTGGATGCAACGAGCAGCTTACGCAGTCATGCGTAGAGATGTCTTTAACGATGGGAACAGCTACGACTACGACTACCCTATCGAGAGCGTGTTTCTTACACGTGACTCTGCGGAGTGGCACGTAGCAGCATTGATTAACGATATGCGAAAGACAGACGAGTACGACGACTACTTGGATGATGAATTGTTCGAGATCGTCGAGGTTCCGTTAGTGACAGCGTTTGGTGAGGACGAGGTATGAGCGTAGTTGAATTAACAGAGGGAACGTACAACCGAATTATGCAAGGCGTGAGCGGGACGTACATACATACGGATTGGGCAATCAAGGATGAGAAGGGTGCGTTCGTGGAGAACATCAAGCCCGGTGGGTATATCGTGATCGAGAACAATTACACGCAAGTAATCTTGCGAGTGAACGAGGACATGAGCCTGACCGAGTGTGTGGCCGTGAGAGATTAGAAATGAGAACCCTGAACACAGTTGAGGATGTGTCAGAAGAACTACGAACATCCGAAGAAAACTTGAAGCGACTACGGAACTTATTGGAGAAAACCGAGTCTAATATATTTGCAGAAAATTCTTATCAGCGTTACTTGAAGTACAGATTGGGTGAGTTAAAAAGCAAAGCCGTATTAAGTAATACGGACAACCAAATCAACGAGGTAGCAACATGACAGACAATCTTTTAACCAAGCCGAACCACATCATTTCGCTCGCATCGTCGTGCGTTCTGGTGTCGGTCGAGTCGCACGTGTGGAATGCCACGGTGCAGGATAAACAAATCAGTGACGAGGTGACTGCGGCTAAGAAGGCAAGCAGCGACAGCGGCAAGTTTGTGAAACATCTTCTTGCCAAGAACCCCGAACACAAGGCTGTGCTGAACTATCGCCAGACAATCTATAACTGGGTGCAGCGAAGCACGTATGACTGGGCGGGATCGCAACGCCTACTGCCCGTGATCAATCTGGCTAAGTTTCACAAGGAGTATGCCGATCACGAGGCAGAGTTTTCCCGGTTGGTCGATGACTTCTTAGACAAGTACCCGGCTATCGTGAGCAACATGGCGTTCGTGCAGGGCGATATGTTCGACCGCAACGAGTATCCCGATGTGTCGGAGTTGAAGCGCAAGTTTTCGGTCGATCTGATTCAGTCCGAGGTTCCGACTGGTGACTTCCGCTGCACTATCGCCCAAGACTTACTCGACGATATGAGTACGCACTACAACAGACAGGCCAAGCGCATGGTCGAGCAGATACTGGCGAAGCAGTCCGAGCAGTTGATTGATGTGATGAAGTCGATCAGTTATTGCTGCGAGATCGAGACCACGGTGGACAGCAACGGTGAGATTAAGGTGCGTCGTAGAAAACTGTATGACTCCACGTTGGATCGCGCCCGCGAGCTTTGCGATACGTTTCGTGAATTTAATCTTGTATCAGATCCGAAGTTGGAGGACGCACGAGCAAGTCTCGCTGCCCTATTGGATGGTATCGAGATCGAGAAGTTACGGAACTCCGACACGCAGCGCGTGGTCATTAAAGAAGGTATCGACGACATTCTCAGCAAGTTTGGGGTGGCAGTATGAGTCCGTTAGAAAAGCAATTAATCATGGCGTTAGCGGAGACGTTGGCGCTAGTTGACACGCAAACTTTATCTCCTGAGCAGGAACTTATTTACGTCCATGCGGTCGAAATACTGGCCGACGCAATGGATGGATGTAGTGACTGTGTAGATTTTTAACGTATTAACCAATACGCAACGAGGTAGCAAACATGAGCAACAAGACAATCAATTTCAATACCCCGGTGGAACTGAATGATGTTCCGAACCTAATCGCAACGATTGGCACGACACGTACGATCCTATTACGTGGTGAGCCGGGTATCGGCAAGTCAACGGTGTTGAATAATTTGCAGGAAGTATTAGGTAGTGGCTATGACTATATCTACGCAGACTGTCCGGTGTTGGATGTGTCCGACGTAGTGATGCGGATACCGAACCACGAGACTAAAACGTTGGAGTCTTACGTGTCGGAGTTGTTCAAGTTGGACAGCCCGAAGCCGAAGGTCATCATGCTCGACGAGGTGACGAAGGCCAACAAGTTGCTTCAGGTTATCTTCACTCGCCTGATGCTCGAACGTACGGTCGGTGATGTTAAGTTGCCTGCTGGATCAATCGTGTTCGCAACGGGTAATAATTCATCTGATGGTGTAGGCGATACGATCTCAGCGCACGTGTTGAATCGTCTGTGTGTGATCAATGTACGCAAGCCTGATGCCCGGCGATGGGGTGTGTGGGCAACGGATAATGGAATCTCCCGTCAGGTTCGTGCATGGGTAGCGATGCACTCTAACTGTCTTGCGTCGTATCTCGACGGCAGTCAGGAGAACAATCCGTACATCTTCGATCCGACGAAGCCGATCACATCGTTCGTCACGCCCCGGTCATTGGTCGGTGCGGATAACGTCGTCAAGAATGCTAACAAACTAGGTTCGTACGTGACTCAGGCAGCCTTGGCCGGTTTGTGTGGTGCAGCGTTCGCGGAATCTATCGCAGCGTTCATGTCGATGGAGCGTGAGTTGGTGTCGGTCAGAGATGTGATCGCTAACCCTGAAACTATTCAGATTCCAGAGAAACCGGCAGCGTTGTTTATGATGATGTTCAATGCGGTCGATACCATCGAGACGCAGGATGATCTGTCGGCGTTCATGACTTTCGTGAAACGTATTCCATCCGATGAGGTCAAGACTTGCTTCTACTCGATGGCGTATGAGTCCAAGCGCACAGCCAAACTGGCACGTAACAACAACGAGTTGCGTGAGTGGGGTGCGATCAATCTTCCGTTACTGATGTGAGGTGGCAATATGAATGCTGTTATACGTGAAGTAGATATGGAAACGCGGTTGAAAAAGGCGAACATCAAACTAATTCGCCATCCTGAGACTTGCTTATACGGCGGTGTCATCCTGATGGGTGAGACTTCTCTTATTGATGACGAGCGGCAGTGTCCGACAGCGTACACTGATGGGTTCAACAAGCGATACGGCAGAAAGTTTTTGGAGAAGTTGACCGACGAAGAGATTGCCGGTGTCGTGTTGCACGAGACTTTGCACGTGATGCTCAAGCATATTCCCCGGCATCGTGATCTGATGAAGGAGAACGGTAGGCTTGCCAACATTGCGATGGACTACGTGGTGAATGACATCATCGTGGAGGTCTACAAGAAAGATCCGAAGTTGCTGAAACTTCCCGAGGATTGCTTCTACGATTCGATGTTCCACGGCTGGTCGGTGCGTCGTGTGTATGAGTATCTGAAGAAAGAGCAGAAAGAGAAGAAGGACGGCAATCGTCCACAAGAATCGTTTGACTCACATGACGAGTCGGCTATCGGTGAGATGGAGCCGGGTGAGATTGAGGAAGTCGGTCGTAAGATTGACGAGGCGATTCATCAGGGTGGGATGTTGGCCGGTCGGTTCGGTGCGAAGATCCCCCGTGTCATCCAGAATATGATGGAACCAGACATCGACTGGCGCGAGGTGTTGCAGGACTTCTGGACGGCGAACGTCCGAGGCAAGGACGAGATGACATGGCGACGGTTCAACAAGAGCCGTGTGGCCGATGGGTATTACTTGCCTAGCACTGTGACCGAGACTATCGGTGAAGTTATTCTGGCTATTGATACGTCCGGTTCGATTGATAACGATGACATCGCCAAGGTCGCAGCGCGTGTCCAAGAGTTGTGCGATACGTTACCCCCTGAGCGTATCCGTGTGTTGTGGTGGGACACCGAGGTGCATGGTGAGCAGGTGTTCGAGGGTGATTACAACAACCTGTCATCCATGTTCAAGCCGATGGGCGGAGGTGGTACAAAGGTTAGTTGCGTGAGCAAATACATCACCAACAATAACCTGAACGCAGACTGCATGATCGTGTTCACCGATGGCTACGTGGAGAGCGACATCACGTGGACTACGCACATCCCCCCGGTGTGGATCATCAAGGAAGACGGCAAGGAAACTTTTGACCCGCCCCGAGGTCAGAAGGTTGTGATGAAGGCGTGAGGAGAAATGGTATGAGCGACGAAGATTTGATGCGACAGTTAAACTATGAAGTGCGGAAGGTATATCACTCTGCATTCCGGCATGGTTTTTTTAGTTGTCTAGTTGGTGTGTTACTTTTCTATACATTCTTTTAACCGAGGAGTATTCAAGTGGGTAGGACTAAGCAAGCATTCAATGCGAACAATCTATTTCTGGTAGGGCAATGCGATGCGGATACGCGCATGAAGTTGATCCGGTCGCCCCTGTTCGGCATCGTGACAAATATGTACAACCGAGCGCGTAGCCTTGGCAAGGAGATCCGTGTCGGGTTCATCAATACGCACTCCCTTGCATACAACAACGGCATAGTCGATGTCGTTAAAGAAGTTAATATCGTAACTCCGCAAGGCGTGTCTGTCGCCATGATCACGAATGGCTCACCGTCGTACAACCATATCAGTGTGGGTATGTACGGATCACACACGGAGGATGCACCACATCGTACCTTGACAAGTTCTAATCCGAAGTACGTACAGAGTAAGTTCTCCATCAAGTCGGATCATGACGCAGCCAATTCGTTTGATAGGTCGCTTGAAGGTGCGTATGAGTTCTTCAATGTCCGTGTGCGTGGGATGCTCGATGATCTGGTCGATAACCTGTACGGAGAGCGTACTGTCCGAGCGCCATGCGTAGAGGCGTCTCGCCTAGAAAATGATCTGGCGACATTCTTACTGAAGCTGTACGCAGGTGAACGCACACTAGCCGAGATGCCAATGGATATTAGAATAACTGCTGAAGCCCACGTGAGAATGTACAGAGAGCAGCGTCAGAAATTTGACAAAGCGATTGCCGATGCCAAAGAGTTCATGGATGGCGAGAAGTGGTTCTACGTGGACAACATGAACAAGGGCGTCATTCTGGGTACGGTCAAGCCCGAACCCTGCCACAAAGCATTAGACGTTTACTCAGAGTCTGGGCTACCGTACACCGGTGCATATGAATACGTTTCCCCGGAGGCTGTGTTCCAGTGGTATCCGTCGTTTGAGGCTATCCCTGACGAGACCCGTAAGCAGTTGGAGTTCTCGATGGTAATGCTCAAGACGCATCGTAATACCCACGAGATGCTGCCGCAGAATACGAGCGGGGCAAAGTTCTGGTTGGAGATGGGGTGTTACTCTGAGACATCATGGAACGGCCACGGAGCAAGTGTTCATGTCCTTAGTAAGTAGGGAACAGATGAAGATAGAGGTAAGTAATCTGTTGGAGAAAGAGTTCTCAGAGGCGTATATGAGTCTGTTGAGGCCACGCAGAATAGTGGATATGGATTCTCACTACGTATACATGAGGCGTTTCATGAATATAGGAGAATTTCATATCCGAGTAGGAGAAAACTTTGTGCGCGTGTTTACGCTCCAAACAATGCCGATGAAGTTAAAAGAAATATTAGCCATGATCCATGCGATTGATTGGCCGTATGGGGATAGTGAACACATACCTATGTCTCGCCCCGATTATGTCCCTGAACATTTCTTAGATACTGGGTGGATGACCAGCCCCCATGAATACGTGGTTTGTTTGCCTAATAGTTTTTTAGATGAACTGACCGGTAAGAGTCTGGTCTAAGTAGCGTATTAGTTAATACGGTGACTCCCGAGGCCAAAGTAAAGAAGCGTGTCAAAGAGATCCTGTCGGATCTTGGTGCGTACTACACGATGCC
>Ga0222712_10001006_pt1 | contig 36047 bp, 56 predicted proteins | sample C33_657DmetaG_FD_165043 | JGI IMG/M metagenome (GOLD analysis project Ga0222712, IMG submission 165043) | Estuarine water microbial communities from San Francisco Bay, California, United States - C33_657D | ecosystem: Environmental > Aquatic > Marine > Unclassified | place: USA: California... | reverse complement strand
ATTATTCAGACTCTAACCAAGGCATATCAGCGTTATCCGCATCTAATGGTCTCAAATCATACTTAGCAACACCTTCACCTTGCACTTCTGCTTTAGGTTGGTTTTCCATAATCCAAACATATTGTGCTCTATCTGTCATAGATTCACATCCGTCTACTACTTCGTTAGTTTCGATATCAACGATTTCCCATTTAGCGGTAACGTTATCTAAACCATCGATAAAAGCTTGCATTTCTTCTGCTGTGTTAAAAACTGCCATTTTAATTTCTTTTAAGTTCGTATATAAGTATAAAAATATTTAATTAAAGAACACTTCTCTTTGGTGTTTCCCATTTTAAAGGGTCTATCATATCATACCCAAAAATTCTAAAATCATCGGCGAAATACTGATTACATACTTCAATCGTTTCTGAATCATAAAATGTTTTCCATAAACCTTGCTTAGAATTTCCCATTGAATGGTGATGAGTCTTAACCAATTCGTTTGTTATTTCCAAAAATTGTTCATCTATTTGGGATTTCTTTTCATCCGTTAAATCCATATACCAAAATAATTGATGTGGAATCAACTCTTCCATTTTAAAAATACTATATGGTAATTCGGGAAACTTATCATACTGAATGATATGCGATTGTGAATAATAATGCCCATCATTCCCATCGTATCCCATCCCATATGTTTCCTTTACCCATTTTCTAAAAAAAGGATAGTGAATTGCATATCTGTAATTATTTCGTAATTCCTTCGCATTTATATGATAAAATTGAGATACCAATCTATCATATGGATTCCTACAAACAACAATAAAAATTTGAGGTTCTCTTAAAAAGTATGGTCTATCAGCTTTCCTTTCAAATGTGTATTCAAATAACTGTTTAAGAAGATTAGAACCATTCTTTAATATATCCAATAAAACCAAATCGTAATCAGAATAGTATATCATAACCAATGATTATTATCTCTTTCCCACCAAAATGTTAAATCAAAAAGGGTATCATCGTAGTAGTCGCCAACAAAATCGGATTTGAACTTCGAACCCAAATTCTCATATAGAGCGAGGGTGATTATTGGTTTGTCGTAACCTAAGTATTTTTTCATCCATTCAGTAACATAGGCATAGTTCCCTCCCCTTATTACCCCAGCTTCTACCAATATCGGAGTCTTTTCCCCCAATAGGTGTTTGTGGGTTTGAAAGGCAGTTCTCATTTCGAATATGTACTTATCATCCCACACTTCATCCGGATAAGGTACATCGATACCAAACCCCTCACAAATCTCTCCTCCCTCCGTTAAGTGGTGTCGTAGGATTTGCCCAACGATGGCGGAATAATCCGTACTAACGGTTATGATGATTGAATTAGAAGCGTTCCAACCGGCTTCTAACAACTCATCGCCTAATGTATCTATAAGCTCGAACTCTTGGGTGCGAGTTACGAATTTGATTGGTTTCATAATCTTATTGGTTTCGTTCCATCGTACATTTCCAACATATCCCATCCTTACCTATGATGGAAGAGCATTTAGGGCAAATATCATTTTGTTGCATACTATCAAAAATTTTTGGGTTTACGACTTCGTTACCCCCAGCCCCCTCGACCATTCACCTCTTTCTATTTCGGCGAAGTCTTTACCATTTCTATCAATCATTATGTAATCAGCCGATTCCAACTGAAACCAACTATCCAATTCTTCCAATACTTCTTCTGTGGTAAAACACGAACAGCTATATAAATCAAACTGAAACATAGATGGTCTTTCTGCATCCCAAACGTGAATCGATGAATGCGATGTTGCTAATGTTACAGTTCCTGTAATACCTTCGTTACCAACTTCATCCACATACACCGATGTAGGACCGGCAACTACTACCATTCTAACTTTCTCTACTAATTTTTTAAAAAATGCGTTTAAATGAGCTTCTTCTTTTGGTGGGATACTCATATTCCCCTTCACTAATAAGTGTAAATGATTTGGTTTAAACACTACTTAAATTTTTGTTTTTATTGGTGGTCAGATGGTGGGCAAACCATTTCTAGCTCATCCCACTTATATTTAGGTTTTTCATTTAAGAATACATAACATCTCCATTTCTTTTGTGTTTCAAAGTAGATATGCTTTTGCAATACCATAGGAATTGCTGCTCCAGTTGGTACTCTCTTAGGATGTTTATCGAATATTGCTTTAATGAGTATTGTTAAATTTTCCGCATCATCCCATTTTCTTTCTTGCTCTTCCAATAATCGCCATTCACCTCTATTAAGATATTGGTCTTGCATAATACAATTTAAATATGAAAATGTTTGTTTTAAATTTTCCATATTATCCGAAAATGTTGCTGCGGGTGCACCATGTCCTTTATCATATATATTTGCTTTATAATCATCCGCATCCGATGTTTTGATATTTGGTTCTTTATAGAAATCCATAGTACCTCTATTAACTTTTGTAGGCCTGTTTATACTTCTATACTTTATAGATAATGGTTGCTCCAATGATTGAGAATATAATACTTCAAATACATTGTTTTTAACTTTAATATCTTGTCCTAACGCTGAAACCGATACTAACAATAATAACGATACTAAAATTTTATTCATATTTTTCTTTTAATTTTTTAATTACTTCTTCAGCCCAACGTTTGTGAGCGAAATACCCTCCGTGGGTATCAATAAATATATCATTTGTTTCTTTTGAGATAGTATATCTATGCCCTTGCCAATTATGGAAATCACTTTGATGTGGTTCTCCATCTATTTCTAAATTTAAAAAATGACTATGTATATCTTTTACATTCATTTCTAAATATTGTATATTAATAGCGCTTGGTAAAATGTAGAATTCTATATTCTTCGATTTCATAAAACAAATCAATCCAAGCAAATTCTGCATTATTTTTTCAGTATATTTTTTTGGATTCCAAATCTTAATCATAGCCGCTTTGAGTTCCGGCTTAATTCTATTTTCTAATTCTTCTATTTCTGATTTTGATTGGTAAAAATAATCTTTACACAAATGTATAGTATGTAATGTATTTAAGGATTTCCCCCTATTATCATAATTTAAATCCGTATTACATATTATATATTCATCATCATCGTTTGACCAAATATCCACTTTATTCCATATTACAGGACATTCTATAAAAAATATAGTTTCCTCAACTATATCTGGATTATCAGTTATGAATTCATAGGTTTCTCTAATAAATCTTTCTACTCCCGCACCTGATTTACTATAATCGTATATTTGCATTCCAAAATGGTCTGCAACTAATTTTGGCCACATAATATCCCTTTCACTTTTCCACTCAACTCCGTATGTATCTTTGTAGTATTTTAGTAAATCGGTTTTAATGATTTCCAAACCACCGGCTGCCATAGTAGAGCACCCATTACAATATAAATTCTTAAAACGCATTATGTAAATTTTTCTATAAATATATAATTGTACAATTTGAGGAACTTTCATCAACTTATTAGGAAAGTCCTATTTTTCTTTCTTTTTCACTACTTAGGTCGATATATATATTAAAATAATATAATATGATAAACTTACTTATAGCAATCGTTTTAATGTGTAGCTCATTTGGAGTAGTTATTTCTAAAACAACAAAGGATTATGGATTTCGTAAACAAAGAGAACATACTGAACCTTTGAAGTTGGATTAAAGAACCATTCTACTTCCAATTAATATGTTACTTAGAAATGGTGTACCCGGCGTTGTATTACCACTTAATTTATAGTTTATACTAAGTCCAAATCTTCTACTGATTTTATAATCAAACGAAGAACCTAACAAAAATCCCATATGTCTATTTACAGTAGATGTGCCCGTAACGGTATTATATGATATAGGTGCAAACATTGTAAATATTTGTGGAGATATAGTTAACTTTTTACTATATTGATATGGCTTTGTCCAAAATGTTACTACCGATGTAGACATATTATAGTCATATCTAACCTCTCCGTTTTTAAGTAATAAATTAATTAATCCCAAATTGTATCCAAATACTCCTTTCTTTTGAGTTGGTTTAATCCACGTATACCCTAATAGGTTCATATAATTACCATTCAAATATGCGAATGCTGATGAATAGGAATGTATGGCATTTAGCTTACCACCTTCGAAATCCATCTTAGTGTATCCACCGCTTATTATGAATGTTTTTAAATCACTCATAACAACTGCGGTTGCCGAATAGCTCTCATCGCCAGCCATAGATGATTTCGATACACCAAATGTGGCTGATTGCAACCATACACCATCGGCGGATTCAATTGTTGATAAATCCGATGCTAGCATCATTGGGTTGGTTACAGCTGCTTTTTCTTTTTTCTTCTCTTCTTTTTTAGATTCTTCCTTTTTCTCTTCTTTTTTGGATTCCGATTTTGCCTCTTCTTTCTTTTCTTCACTCTTACTTTCGGATTTAGACTCCGATTTGGATTCGGATTTAGTTTCACTTTTTGTTTCCGATTTAGTTTCAGCCTTTGTTTCGGTTTTACTTTCCGATGAAGATGAACTACCCGAACTTTGTGATGAAGATGATGAAGAACTACCCCCACTTTGTGATGAACCACTACTTGCTGGCGGTGGTGTACTACTTCCGCTTGATGGTGGAGGTGGTGGAGGCGTTGATGCTGATGGTGGTGGAGGTGGTGGGATAGTACTGGCTGCCGCTGAACTAGCAGAACTACTTGCTGCTGATGAAGCTGATGAAGATACCGCTGAACTCGCCGCACTACTAGCCGCAGTTGATGCCGCTGAACTCGCTGCTTGTGCCGCCGCATTACTAGCGGTTTGTGCTGCCGCATTTGCTACCGCTTGTTGTACTATGGGATTATTGATAACAGGACACGTAAGTGCTTCATATGTAGCTTTAGTTGTAAATAGCCAACTTTGTACAATGCCCGTTTGTACTTCTAATGGAGTAAATGTTCTTACCTGATTGTAGAAAGATACAGTTGCATATCCATTGATTATAGTAGTTGTGGCTATTTTCTTTTCCTTTGTACACTTATCTATGAATGTTTGCGTGTAAGTTTGACCATTTACTTTTTCAGTAAATAATAACGCAACAAATATCATTAAAATTGATATCCATTTATTCATTAGCGTTTTTTCTTATGTACTCTATGTCGAGTAATTATGCGAGTTTCCAATAAAATACCATGACCTGGTATCCACATTGGAATTGTATATGTATTACTTCTATGTTTTTGATAATAGTTGTGCTTTCTTTCAACATTCACATATCTAACGGGTGTGCAACTTACTATTACTAATAGTAAAAATATTGCTAATAATAATTTTTTCATTATTTCGTAAATATTTGCTTTTTAATCATTCTATCCAAAATTCTAGCACAAGCAATATCCAATGCTTTCTTAGTTGCTATTGAAATAGTTGATTGATTGAATTTAACCGGGTCTATTGTGGCATCCGATAATAAAGTTAATTCTCTTACAGTCTTAGCTTCACCCAATCCGCTTGCTCCGAATACTACGCCTGTTTCTGCATCAGTAAATCTAACCTGTAAACCAATACGAGTTACCATTAGGTTTTTAACACCATCTTTAAGATTTACAGTTTCATCTTCCGATACTGAATAATCGTAACATTCGATTGTTACAAAGTATTTTGCTAAGTTAATCTTTCCTCTACCATCTAATTTGTTTTCAGAAATGCCAGCTTGCGATGCTTGGAATTGCTTAACCATTCTATTCTTAATTTCCGTTTTATCTTCGGTAAATTTGAAACGATTAAGGTTTTCTAAATATTCCATTGAAATGTTAGCAACTCCTAGACCAACTCTTTTTTCCTTTAGTTCGGGATACATTTCGTACATCTCATCGGATATACCTGCTTTTAGGATTTGAATTGGAATTTGAGGTCCTTCATAATCTAAAAATTGAGAAATATCAATTGCAGTTTCGAACGATGCTTTATACTGCTCTGTTTGTGTTTTTCCGATTGTTTGAGCAACAGCCACAGTGTTGCTTAATAAAAAGAAACTTAATAATACTAATAAATTTTTCATACATAATTACTTTTTGTATAAATATATCTTTCCGATATTATCTATACAAATCGCACTCATATTTTCTACCCAATCCCCACTATTGAGATAACGTTTACCATCTATTAGTATATCAGCCGGCTGATGGATGTGTCCACAAATAACTCCGTTACATCCCTTTTTATGTGCCATAGATAGGGCGGTTGTTTCAAAATCATTTATATAGTTGGTTGCCACTTTTACACTACCCTTAATTTTTTGAGATATAGATATATACGGTAGTTTTCTCCATTTACGATATGAGTTATATACTCTATTTAACCAAAGCGCAAAATCGTAACCTACTGAACCTATTTTCGATAACCATTTGTATTTGGTTATAAAAACATCAATAACATCTCCGTGGAAAATATAGTAACTCTCCATAGTATTATTGATATCCAACTTATAATCTTCTCTAATTTCAATTGCTCCCAAATGAGTGCCAATAAATTCTTGTATAAACTCATCGTGATTTCCCCTTATCCAAATGATTTTGGTTTTCTTTGATAATTTTATTAATTTGGATATAACTTTTGTATGTTGCTTTTTCCATTTAGTTCCTCTATTCAAAGCCCATCCATCTACGATATCCCCATTTAGAATTAATAAATCGGTTGAATGTGAATCTAAAAATTCAATAAACTCTTCTGCTTTAGAATCTTTAGTTCCTAAATGTAAATCGGATACTATTATTGCTTGGTATTTCATATCCAATAATTGTGATGTTTTTTGAAAAATTCGGTGTTGTTTCGGTTTATGTAGCATTTTATACTTAGTATGAACATATAGAAGAATCCTTTATTCTTAAATCTTCTAGCAGATGTCCATATTCCATTTGTAGGATGAATAATCATTTTATCAGCTTTTTGAGAAACCCAATAATCTTCCGCAAATAAATGTGTTTCATCGTATCCGCCTGCGTTCCAATACGATTTGGTTTTCCATAATTGAAATCCACCTACTGCAAATGGTGTTCCCAACCAATTACTCATTCTTTGCTGAATATCAAATAATCTAAATATCCAATTAAATCCTTTTTCGGTTTGAAATGGAACAGTTACTAAATCCGTATCATACGATAAGCAATTCACTAATACCGATTTATCTTGTAACATTATATCTGCATCTAAAAAAAGAATATAAGGAGTCTCTACTAAGCTACTACCATTAAAACGTGCTTTAGCTGGAAATCCTCCTTCTATTATTTTAATATCTAATTGATTTCTAAAGTGTAATTTAGCTTTATACAACCATTCTAAACTTTCAGCTGTATCGGAATTATCTGCAATAATAATTTTAGTTCCGTTTATATTAGATTGATTTGCGATAAGTCTAATACACTCATATATGTTATTCGTTTCGTTTTTACAAGGAATAACAATGGTTATCATTTCTTTCATAGTAATAAATAAAAAACCCCCACAATTAAGCGAGGGTTCAATGTTAATAAATTATTAAGATATTATCCTTCTTCAGTTTCAGCTTCCAATTTAGCCGCATCGTGTTCTGCTTTTCTATTGATGTATTTATCAACGGAAGCAATACCAAATGAACCCAAAGTGATTACTAAAAATCCATTGAAGATATATTCGTTAATTAATAGCGGTTTACCCATCCAACCCGTTATAAGGTCTACTGCTAATGCAATTACCATACAACCAAATGACAAAAATCCAACTACTGATTTTTCGTTGATATCATTGTTATCCTTAAATAATTCTTTAAAGAATCCCATAGTTTATTGTTTTAATTGTTAAAAACTATGTAACTTATTTATCCTACGATTTCGGCATCATCATCTCTGATTTTACCACATTTTAAACACTCTTCTTCACCATCTCCATCTAAATCACCCCAAACGTGTTCACATTGTCTATGTGTAAAGTATTCATCTATTTTACCATCACCATCGAAATCCAAACCATCCATCACACCATCACCATCTTCATCGATTTCAGTTCCTTTTTTTTCTTCTTTAGGTAGAGATATTACCGATTCTTCACTATTTTTAAACTCCGTAGTTGGTAATACTAATGGTCTTATATCAGTTGGAACTATTGGGTTATTTGGCATATCAGCAGTATTGCTTAATGATGTACCATCTTCCTCATCCATCTTTTGTACTAACATTTTATCCTTATCGGTATCACTAAACCAATAATCTATAATTTTACCATAAGAACCAATGAATGCTCCTAATAATAATAATAGAAGTTCTTTCCATTCTCCAGCGATTTCATTCTTATTAATAATAGCGGCAAACATACCACCAATTATTAACATAAATCCACCCAATACTAACGCAGTGATGTACCATCTGCGTTTCATCATATTACTTAATAAATCCTTAAATCCGCTTGGCGGTTGTTGTTGATTACTCATAGTTTATTACCATTTAGGAGCTTCTTCTTTAAATTCATCGCCTTCCTTTTTCTTAGGCTTTGCTTGTGGTTGAGCCGCCGGTTGCGACGCTCCAACTGCTTTCTCTTTAATAATTACAGTTTTACCGCCAGCCGATTGTTGTTGAGCTTGTTGATTAGAGTTTGTAATATTAATTACAGGTGCCGCTTGCTGTACCGGGGCTACCGTTTCTTCTCCCCCTGTTAATTTGTTTGTAATGAAACCACCTACCCCTAATGTGATAGTACTCACTAAACCGATAAGGATACTTTTAATTGAAGTACCGCCCTTTTCTTCTTGTTCTTCTGCCATAATTGTTTATTTGTTATAATTTATTAAAATCTGTTATTCCTAATTGTTTACCACTTGCATCAAATAATCCTATTCTATATCCTGATGATGGTAATGCTGATGTATATACTTTTAATAAGTTATCACCTGCTTTTACATTCATAGTTTCTTTAGATACTACTTTATTTGCAATATCAAATATCTTAACAGTTACCGAACCTGCGGTTTCCATTTTTATATTCATAGAAACTTCCGATGTTACAAATGGAGTTTCTAATTTGATACCAACTGAATTTTGTATTTGTAATTCAGGCTTAACTTGCTGAATTGGTTCTATAAATACATCTTCTTTTGTACAACCTACAAATCCGATGGATATTAATGCTACTAAAATTATTTTTTTCATCTTATTTAATTATTATTGTTGTTTTTGAAATTTCTTTTTTAGTAACATCTTCCAATAACAGATATAAATATGTAGATTGTATCGATTTCGTATAAATCTTTTTTACATTTTCTCCATATTGACCAATAAACCTTTCTCTACTAATTACTTGTCCACTTTCTTTATCTATTAAACTTAGTGTATATGTTCCAGCCGATGGTAAATCAAAGTGTATAGATTGACCATTTAATACTTTACTTTCACCTACATCAAATATTTTTTCAACAGGCATAGCGGGTGTTGGTAAGTCGGGTTTGGTACATCCTACCAACAAAATTAATGATATTAATATTATCTTTTTCATTAGTTTACTTTTATTTTCAATTGTGTCCCACTTTTACTTACTGCATCGGTATTTGATATTGAAGTCAATCCCAATGTACTACTTAATCCGATTAATGGTAAGAATGTTATTTTATATTCAGTTGTTTTATCTAAAGTAGTTGAACCATCGGTTATCAGAGAACCCAATGTTACATAAGACCCTCTATCAGTTCCAAAATTCGTAGGTGTTCCTTTTGTGGTAAATTCTACCTTTTCAAAACTTAATGCGGTATTATCATAGTTTAAATTGAATTGTGTACCAACCAATTCTTGTTGTAAAGGGTCTACTGAAATTGTTACTATCAGTTTACCACCAACATTTTCGCCCATTAGGTATGCGTTGATTTGATTGGAAACTGATTGAGTTGATAAACTCATAGTTCTCATTGAGTTGGTTGCGACACTACTTATGGTTTGCTGTGCCGAATGTGATAGATTTACATCTCCTAACCATGTTACATTTAAATTGTACGTGTTATTCAATACTCCACTATTCAAATTAAATGGATACAAACTTCTAGTTGAATTAAATTGTGTATTCCAATTTGATTTAGTTATAGCATCATATTCAGTTTTACTATATAGTTTCATCAAATAAGTTAATGCTGAATATTGTGTTAATGGTACAACTCCCGTTAAATGTTGTAATAGTTTGTAAGTATCACTTTCGTTAAATACACCATTACCATCAACATCCGCATTCATATATTGAATACCATTTGTAAATTCCAATCCACTTTGATTTCCAAATATTCCACCATTTGATAATTCTTTAAACGCCAAATAGACATCTGTTACACTCACAATACTATTGTATAAAGTATTTAATTCAGTTTGATTGTTTGCAATAATATCAATACCGTGTTGTTTGTAATTTCTATTTGATGAAAATGTGAATTCAGCGGTTAGTGCATAATATGAACCACCATTCCGTATGTTAGATGTAAACGATGAACCCGCAAAATTAAATTGTGTTTGAGTATAAACATATACTTCCGTCCAACCATTCGGGTCATAACTATTATATGTTACAGGTCCGTTATATAAATCAAATAATTGTAAACTACTTATTTTTGTTGGGTCTGAAAGAATACCATTTACCTCTCTACTATCTATACCAATTCTATATCGTTGGTTGTAGGTATCATATTCGTAAATTACACACCATTCTACTTGTCCTGCTGTCGATGATACCTTAATACCATCATTTGATATTTTAGCGGTATCCAAATCGTTTGTGATATCTACTTTACCTAAACCGCTCAATGTTCTTGATGTATTAGTTGTTACATTCCATACATTATTTACATAAGTGTTTGCTTTTGCTGAAAATTTTGTTTCATCTACGTTACCACCGAAATCGATATTGAATTTAGCAGTTAAAACTTCTCCGTTTGAATGTGATACTGAATTGGTATAAAATTCCGTAAACGTTGCATCATCTGGATTTGACCAAGTCCCATATTCGATTACATATGGGCAACTAAACCCATTTGGTAAATCATTCCATTGAGAACCACCGCCCCATTTAGTTACTGCGTAATCTTCATTACCACTATTGTTTGGTTCACCACCTGCCCAGTTATTGTATTGACCAACTATATTTCCATTCAGTTGCCCATTTGCCGTTTTGATTAGAGTTCCTTTTTCAGGTCCCGCATCAATTCTCCACTGCCCCTCAACAACCTCATCGGTTAATGCAAACCAAATGCTAGTTTGTGGTACATTATTATAAATAAACAAATCTTCATCGGCGGATGTGATTGTTACTAAATATCCTTTTTGTCCTTTGAATGTTGTTGCTTCTGCTGCAGTTCTTGCACCCGTATAAGTGTTTCCCGTTGATATCGGTCTATAAAAGTGTCCATTTACACCATTATAATAATATCCCGTTGGATTCACAGTTGCTGCTACCGATAATAAAACATTTCCTTTTACTGAACCTGTATTTACTTTTAAGGATGCCAATGCCGTATTGATATTAGCCATCGTTCCCGTTACAACTAAACGAGTTTTATTACCTACTAATGTAAATCCACTTGCGGCAGTTAAACCCGTTGTTGTACTTAGATAGAATGTTGTACCAGATGGTGGATTTACTAAACTGATTGATGCTAATAAGATTGATGTAGAACCAAATCCATTTAATACAAATCCATTTGCATCTTGTCCATTGGTGGATGGTATAAACGATTTAGAGTCCGGAGCAGATACACTCTGTCCGAACCCTAAAAATGATATAAATAGAAATAATGTAACTAATAAGTGTTTCATATTATTCAACTATTAAATCAATTTTACTTCCTACCGCATCAACTGCATCTGAAAGAACAAAGTAGAATAATCCTGCTGTATTAGTTAAAGTTGTTTTTGGTGTAAATACCAATTTATATGGAGTTCCCACCTTAATTCTCGCAGTTTTCAATTGGTCAATAGAACCAAATGTTAATCTACCATCTTTGTGAGTTGAAAAGTTAGTAATTGTAGAGCCAGAATCAAATATTATATTATCTAATGTTAATTTAGATTCATCGTAGTTCATTATCACTTGTAATCCAGCTAAACCTTCTTTTGTTAAAGTTGTAGTTAATACAACCTTACCGGCTTCCAATGTAGATGTAATACCCAATGTAGCTTTTTCAGCTGCCAATGTTTGATACGCCATTGGAGCAGTACTCATAGATTTAATTGAGCTAGTAGCTTTATCGCTTACTGAATTCGTATATTGTCCCGCAGTTATTTTAGTTGCAATCACCGATGGGTCTGATGAGTGTGACCAATTCAAATCACCACCCCACGCAAAAACCGCATAAACTTCTTTAATTGGGGAATCAATCAATACTCTATTTTTTACAACACCATCTAACCAACTCTGATTTAATAGACCACTATACCATCTTACAGATGTTGAAGTGTTGGTTGGAATCATTGCATTTGAATCCATATTCTGTCCCATTACATGTGCAAATAGTGCATATGAATCTCCTTCACCGAATGCGTTCATATTGTTAGTTACCTTACCAACTTTCTTTTCTAATGTAGGTAAAGTAAAAAAGTTTGCAGTTCCACTAATATCGGTTTGTGAGTGACCTAAAAATGCTTTATAAGCATCAGATACAGTTACAATGTTGTTCATCCAACTTTTTTGGAATGCTGCTCCTACGAATACACCAACCGAATCACCAACTTTAACTTGCGTTGTGAAAAGAGCTTCACCACTTGCATCTAATGGTAATTGTGCAATTGGAGCTTGTGCCCAATCTATTTCACCACTACCATTTGATTTCAATCTCATCAATTGAACCGAATGGTCAGTAATAGTGTACCCTTGTGGATATAAAACTTTTACTTTGAATTGAGATGTGTTACCCGTTACACCTGTTATAGATGATGAACCGCCACCATAAATAGTTCCAACATTAGTACCATCTACATCAGTACCGGTTGCCAAATCTATTTTGAAAATGTTGTTGTAAGCGTTTTGGTCTTTTAAGATATATTTTTGAGTAGCAATTACACCACTTATAGATGCATCTGCTCTTTGAACCGTTAATTGTCCAACATTCCAATCTGCATTTGATGCATAATTCCACGGAGTTAATCCGTATTGAACATTCAAATCATTATCACTTGCACCACCGTTGAAAGTAAACTTATAGTTACTCCAACCTGTGTAGAATGTTTGTGCAGATGAACCTTGATTAAACGTAGTAGATACATACGCTAATGCTTTATTGTTGTACTGATATCTAAACCAAAGATAACGAGGATTCTTAATTACCTGTCCTTTTGTTAGATTGTACTTTACAGTAATTGTATCACCTACCTTTAAACCCGTTGCAGGTGTTAGCGATTGACTGATTGTCAGTTGTCCAAATGATGAAAGGGATATCATTAATACCCCTAAAAACAATAAGATTTTTTTCATTTTATTTTCCCTCAAAGATTTTGGTTATAAGTTTTTCCGAAGTTTTCTTTAAGGCATTGCTTAAAGATGTTTGGTTGAACTTACCACCTTCATCTACTATGAGAGTCGACATTGAGATTTCAGATGAACTTTCTTCAACCATAACCTCTTTTGCCTTTTTACCATCTTTATAAAGGATACCCTTCATTCTGATGACAACTTCTTCTTCGTTTTTGTGAAATACGGAGATATTTTGTTTAGTTGTCAAAACGTCTAAATAAACGATTTGAACTTGCAATTTATTTTGCGCCGATGGAGTTAAATCTAACCCTCTTTCTTGCAAATATTCTTCTAATATATTTTTTACACCGAATTCTAATTGTCTGTTTCCAGCCAATTTACCAATTTTAACATTATTTGTTACAGATTCAACCCACACATGCTCATCTGCTTCGTACATGATGTTTCCTGGGTTATTTTTAAACGTACCATCGAATTTCCAATTGAATTCATTTACCGCTCTTTGAATTATAGCATCTTTACCTAAAGCGGTCAGAGCTATAAACGTTAATTGGGTTATTAACGCTAACGTTATAAAAGTTGCAACTAAGTAGACAAAGCCCATTGCGAGCTTTTCTTTTAACTTCTCTAAGAAGTTTACTGAATAAACATTTTGTGTGACCATTGATTATGCCTTTTTACTACCATTAACTTATACATAACCAATTGATTTATTATTTACTCATATAAATATAACTTTTTTAACTAACCTTTCAAATCATCCGAATTATTTCTATATACTCTATACGAATCTTCATCAAAGTGTTCAGTCGATACTTCAAATATGGTAGATTCGTCTACCATTGCTTCTAATTGATGTGGTAATCCTCTTTCTATCAGAACACTATCTCCTGCAGCCAATACTTTTGTATTTAGCTTCCCATTTTCAACATCTATCCAATTGAATATGAATCCTCCCTTTTGTACATACCAAGTTTCTTTCTTTTTAAGGTGATAATGCATTGAGAATTTATCTCCAATTTTATTAAATACTAATAATTTTCCACAATACTCTTCATCATTGTGAACCCATAATTCATACCCCCATTTTTTATCTACTCTATGAGGTGCTTTAATATTTATATCTATTTCCATAATTAATTACTTAGTGGTGCTTTAATAGCCGGATGGGATTGATAATTTTCTAATATAATATCGCCTGGCATAAATGATTCAATTCCATCTCTAACGTGTACTGCTGGTAAATCAAATGGTTCTCTCTTTATTTGTTCCTTTGCTTGCTCAATATGATTCTTATATAAATGAGTATCGCCTAAGTTCCCAATTAATTCATCTGGCATCATATTCATTTCATCTGCAATTAACATTAGTAATAAACCATATGATGCGATATTAAATGGTAATCCTAAAAAGGTATCTACGCTTCTTTGATTCCACATTAGAGATATAGAGCGTGTTGGAATATTGTAAGATTGTAATTCTTCACTCAATCCTCCACCGAATGGAACTATTTCATCAACCATTGATTTAAACTTGTCATCGCCAACTTTCTTCTTTAATAAATCCCATCTCTCCTCACCCGTTAACTCTCTAGTATAAATTTGAAATCCATAATGACAAGGTGGAAGAACCATTGCATCCAATGCACCAACATTCCAAGCACTTACCATCATTCTTCTACTATCTGGATTTGTTTTTAGTTCATTGATTAGATTTTGAATTTGGTCAATTGGGGTTGGATTTAAATCCCAATCCCATCCCCTCCATTGCTTACCATAGATTGGTCCTAAATCTCCCCATTGTTTTGCAAACCCATCATCGGTTTTAATTTTGTTGATGAACTCCGATTGTGTCCAAATAGCCTTTGAAGGTGTATATGGTGGTTCATCTCTAAAATTTATTTCATAGTTCTTATATGCATCACCATCCCAAATGTGGCAACCATTATCAACTAAATATTTGATATTAGTATCACCTCTTAAAAACCATAATAACTCTGTTACCATAGTTTTCCATGCCATTTTTTTTGTAGTGAGTAACGGAAACCCTTCACTCATTTTGTGGCGAATTTGTCTACCAAACACCGATATAGTTCCCGTTCCGGTTCTATCTCCTTTATTTACTCCATTATCTAAAATATCTTGCAGTAATGTTTGATAATGTTTATCTAAGTTGTTCATATGATTTTAATCTTTTTTGATTATCAATTTTATCTTCAACGGAATATCGTTCTTTAAAAGCAATGATTCGGTGAAATTCTTTATAAGCAGATGGGTGCGTTTCTTTCAATCTATCTAAACCATATTCATATTCAAAAAGAATATCTTCATATAGTTGTTCTTTATTAGAAAATCCCCTTTCTTGCGTTTCTAATTCCGTTTGTAATTCATTAATTACATTTTGTAAAGAATCCGACTTAGCACAATTTGTTGTAATTATCGTTTTCTTTGTATCACGTATTGACCAAATTGTAATAATTGATATTGCTATTATTAATGTAATTACTATTCTAAGATTAGTATCACTCTTCATCCCTTCTCATTAATAAATTATGAATCGGTGTCCAAATACAATATACTCCTATTGCTTCTAAAAAATTTAATTTAGGAAAATTTGGAACTATTTGCGTAACATAGGATAATGCTAATCCTATTACACACGTTACCAATGTAACGTTTATAACTAATTGTAATCTTTCTTTCATTTTATTTTGTTTAGTATTGTAACAAATATACGAAAAGTTTGTTACAAATCCAAATAAAAAAGGGAGAATTTCTTCTCCCTTTTTGCTATGCCAATAAATGATAATATTCTTTGAAATGTTTGATACGGTCTGGTAAACCAATCGTACCACCATTTACTCTTTTAGTTATTTTTGTTACTACTACATCACTCGCTCCTTCATCCGCAATCTTATGTAATCCGTTTTTAGAGAAGAACCATGCTGCTGATGCCAATGCGTATGTTGTAGCAACTGAATCTGGGTTATTTGGAATATCCACTCCAATTGATTTACCAAATGCAGTGTAATTATCTCTACCCGTTAATTGGATATATCCTCTTCCTCTGAATTTGTAGCCATCACCACTTGCTTCACTCCCATTACCCATACGAGATGAATAAACTTTGTTAGCAATCTTTTGTGGATTTCTAGCGTAAGCTGCTGCTGCCGCTTCGGTTGGAAAGTATTTTCTAAAAATACCATTCAATCCTTTTGCTGAATAGTTTAAGTTCTCTTGTGTTACTCTGAATCCACCACTCTCATGTCCACATTGTGCTAAGAAGTGTGCAACTCTCAATGGAGTATTGATTCCGAATTTAGAAGCAACTTCTGGAATTGAATCGATTACAACTTGCGGAACATGTCCTTTAAGTTTATCTAATTTCAATCCTGCAACTTGTGGTGCCGGAGTAGATACTATTGGCTGTGGAGTAGGAGTTGGTGTTGAACCTCCGTTCATTATCTTTGCCCACGTCCCATCGCCTACAATACCATCTGCGGTTAATCCGTGCTTAGATTGAAAAGCCTTTACAGCTTCTTCAGTTTTTGGTCCAAAGTTACCAATTGGGTCTATTCCTAATTTTTGTTGTAATAATTTTACGTTCTCGTTGTTGTCACCTTTTTTAAGTAGCATAATTCTCTGAATTTAATATTTGGTTACCATTTTATAATCAAGTATAGATATTGGCTGAACTATGATTTCGTTCCATAAAGATGTTTTATTTTCTTTACATTCTTCCCAATTTCTACAAAGATTGTTCTCATTATCAGGATAAGAGAATCTAAATAAGTTAGCTGCTCTATTCCCTTTATCGGTTGCGAAAGATTTCACATCCGATTGAAAAGCGGCTACCAACCTACCTTTTAGTTTAACCAAAACATTACTTTCAGGTCTAAAAAACTGCTTTTGCTGTACAGTAAAAGTTGATAACGCATAAGTGTAACCTGATTGTAAACTATCTACTAAATTTTTCATACCTTCTGGAGATGTCCAATGCATAGTTTCTATTTCTATGTTTGTATCACCATATGTATCTTTTGTAAATTGTTTATCCAATAAGATATAAGGTTCGATTGCCCCTCTACTTTGAAAAAATGCTATCTTATCGTTTTGTATATTAACAATGTATTCTGCAAATTCATCAGCTAATCCCCAAACTCTATGGTTTATGAAATCCTCTATGAAATCCAATACATTCTTTTTCGTAAGGTCTGAATATAATTCGGTTTCTATATATAATTGATATCCAAAATATTTGTTAATCAATCCAACCAATTCGGCATTATCATCAACCATGCCACCCCTAACATCATATCCTTTTTTTTGTAAAACCAAAAACTCATTCGCAATTTCTTCCCACTCACTTATAGTGTGAAAAGTTGTTTCAGGTTTTTGATATCCTCTAACTGGGTACATAGTTTATCCTTTAGAGCCGGTATCAGCGGCTTTTGCTTTAATACCAATAGCTTCCGCAAATTTATTTGAACGTTGTACTAATGGTACAATTGGTTCATCTATAACTCGTACATTCATTGGAATTTGCTGATTAGGATGTGATGCGTTATATGCTACAACTGCCGCCCATCTATGGTGTCCATCCAATACATATCCATCGTTTGAAACATATATAGGTGCGGTAATTGAGGGATGCTTTGGATTTTCCTCCAATGCTTTACTCATTCCTGCTACCTTAACACCAACCAATTCCGATTGAGTTGCTTTTAATCTATCCGGTGGAACTGCCGCCGGTTGTGATACATTTATACCCTGTTTCTCTAACATTTGTTTAAAGAATTCTTCGGTATCAGCTTCACCACTTTTATCTTTTGGTAATTTATCAGCCGGAGAACCTGGTTCAGGCGTTCCTTTAAATTGCGGCATATCCTCACGAGAAATACCTTTGTTACCATCACAATATAAGTTGGTACCTGGAATTGAAACCTGGCATAAATTAAAGTTTGGTGCTTTTTCACCACTTGCTTTTGCCTGATTACCCAATTCAGCCAACTTATCTATAATAGTAGATATTTGTTGTCTTTCTACGGGAGTTACTTGAGATAGGGGTTTGTTTGAGAAATCTGCTCCTGGCATTAAATCCTTTAATTTAGGAATACCATTTCCTTTTTCAGCAGATGATGCGAAATCACTACCACCCAATTTTTGACCTGATTTAGTAGGTGTGGTATTTTGTGGAATCTTTGGAGTTTGAGAATGCGGCTCTCCTTTTGGTAGTACTCCATTATTAGCTTGCTTAGCTTTATGGATTTCCGTAGGAGTGGGTTTATCATGCTTAGATGGGTCATAATTCTGAACCACATAAACATTGCCCGTTTTTCTATTCTTTACAACTTCCTCTTCGGTTAATAGTGATTTTAACTTTATCATATTATCTACCCTGTCCTCTATATTGTTTTGGTTTTTGTTCTTTAGGGCCGTAGTTTTTTTTAATTTTGCCAGTAGCCTTTTTGCCGAAAGAAACCTTTTGTGCGGTATTCGCAGATTTTGCCTTTGCCATGTAAAAAATTAGTTATTCTCTGATTGATTTTGATTTACTTTTTTGTAGCTTTAGCTTTAGCCTTTACAGTTTTTACTACTGTTTCTGCAACATTGATTGCTGTTTCATTTTCAGAAACTATTTCTGCTGCTTTTTTTGTAGCTTTCTTTGCTTTTGAAATGCCAGATTTAACCTTTTGAGTTACCTTCTTTGTTTCAGGTGCAATTTCTTCTACTTTCTCAACAAAAGTTTCAGCTGCTTCTTCGATTTGTTCTGCCTTTACAAAAAGGTTTTTAATGAATGCGAATAATCCCATAGTTGTTTTGTTTTAATTAACAATTTATTGTAAATATAAATATAAAAAATTTTATTTAAACTCCAATCCATAAAATTGATAATTTTTATGAACAGATTCTAAATCTCCCATCGATATAGCTTCATCTTCATCTCTATATATAGCATCAACGGGACATTCTGGAATACATGCCCCACAATCGATACACATAGATGGGTCTATAAATAATTGTTTATCAGAAAGTTCTTCTTTAGTCATAGAACTAACTTCTCTTCCTAATCTATCTGTATAGATAGGTCCGTTTATACAATCGATAGGACATACATTTACGCACGCTGTATCAACGCATCCAACACAATTTTTACCGATAATAAAGCTCATTATTTATTTTTTAAAAGCCAAGAAGATGATTGAATTTTTTCTCCCAAACCAAAAACCATTTCGATTCCTAATTTTTCACAAATTTCTTTTTCACCAATCGTTTCGGCCGTTTGGTCTCCACCATTAGTAAATACGAATCGTTGGTATTCATCCTTATAAGTATTATAAATTTTTTCTACTGTATTAGAAACCAATCTATTTTCATCGGATGCTATGACTGCATAATCAACCGGCTTTAAGTTTTCTACGATATACCTTCGTTGTGCCTGATTCATAAATTCTTTAGAACCTTTCATAGCTCGTTGTATATCATTATTTACAATGACAATTAGTTTATCACCATATCGTTTACTTTGTATTAAATATTCAATATGTCCTTCATGGACGGGATTAAAATATCCACTTGCAATCACTAATGATTTAATCTTCTCCATAGAGTGAGAAACGTTTTACAGGTATTTCTACCTCTTCCTGCTTAATAATTTCAACTGTTCCCTTCCTTGCTTCAATGTAAAAGTTGGTATCACCATTGATTTGAAACCAACCTTCCAATGCATCAGTAAGAGATGGGTAAATGCCTTTTTGACTACCATCGGCAAATACCCATCTATCTCCTGGCGGAACTCTTTTAAGGACTAATTCTTTTTGTTCTTTGAGTTCTTTTTCCATATTAGAATACTTCTAAGATTTTAGTTTCAGATACCTTAACTACTTCGTATTCTAAATTAACACCTTCGGATACGAACTTCTGAACCAATTTAGCTTCTGCTTCCGTTACCGATAATGCATCAACTAAATAGTTTTCTTTGTTCTTTTTAATTTTACCTTTCGCATCTTCTACTTCTACTGCGACTAATACTGAATAAAACTTTGCCATAACTTTTGTTTGTTTTAAATTAATTATTTTATTTAATGTTTCAAATATACAACTATTTTTTTAAATTACCAAATAAAAATGGGAGATTACTCTCCCAAATTTTACTTACCACCTTTAGTTTCTTCAACCGATGCTTGTCTATAATCAGTAACTAATTTTTTCAAATCACCGATATGCGTTCTTGCATTCTTTTGAGATACTTTTGTTGTTTTGTTGTGCTCTTCTTCAAATTTTGTAAACAATGATTTCATCGTTTCAAAAATTTCCTGCTTTTTACTAGCCATAAATTGGGTTTTTTAATTAAACAAATATAAGGAGTTTTTTTGGAGTTACCAAATTATCTTCCTCTTTTTCTAATCAGCTCCATCTCTTTTAGATATTTAGCTGTGTATTTATTTTCAACTGAAATTGGTCCGTTTGGTTGTTTATTTAAATCGTACTTCCAAATTGAAACACAATCTTCATCTTCGAATATGTATTCAAATTTGCGAGGTTTTTCCATTTTACCCGTATTCTCTTTAATAACTTTTAGTGCCATATTATAGTGAAAAACTTTCTCCACATCCGCATGTTCGGCTAGCGTTAGGATTTATGAATTGAAAACCTTTACCATTTAAACCATCTGAAAATTCCAATTCAGTACCGATTAGGTATAGTAAGGATTTATTATCTATCAATATCTTTACTCCTTTATCTTCCGAAAGTGTATCGTTTGGTTGTTGTTCTGTATCGAATGTGAGTTCATATGATAGACCACTACATCCACCACCCTTTACTGATACTCTTAGATATGGAGTTGCAAATCCACTTTCTTCGATAAGTTTTACAACTCTTTTAGCTGCTGTTTCTGTTACTGTTACCATATTATTCAAATATAAGAAAAATTATCCAATTTGCCAAGTTCTCATTCCAAATTTATTCCAAGTAAATGGTTGATGATATCCCATTTCCAATTTATCTAATGCTTTAATGACATCATATTTGGTGTTATTTGGGCAATAGAAAAACATAAATCCACCACCACCTGCTCCACTTATCTTACCACCCGTTGCACCTGCTTTTAATGCTGTTTCATATAGTAATTCGATTTCAGGTGTACTAATACCTTTAGCTAATAATTTCTTTTGTTGAAATCCATAATCTAATATTTCACCCAATTCATCTATGTTTCCCCTTATTAAACAATCTTTAATAAGTTTAGCTTGCTCTACCAATGCGTGTAGTGAAAGTAAGGATGTCGTATTATTATCAGCCATTTTCTTAACTTGCTCTTCTAATACATCTGAACTATTGCGAGTAAAATTAGTAAAGTATAAAACTATATTATTTTCAATCTCATCTTGTACTCTATCTCTAATTCGAATTGGATTTACAATTACATCGTTTCCTCTGAATTCCATATAATTGAATCCACCAAATGCTGCGGCATATTGGTCTTGCTTACCACCATTTTCTTTTAATTCAATTCTTTCAATTTGAATTGCCATTTCTGCTATATCATATTCACCTAATGGTAAGTTGAATAGTTCCATATAAACTCCTATAAGAGAAACGATTAATGTAGATGATGTACCTAAACCACTTCCGGTAGGTACATCTTGGTATGAAACAATATCATAACCAATTGGTTCTATTTTGAATCGTTTGCAAATGTGATTATGAGTTGCTTTAAAGAGCTTTAATCCGTATGAACAATCCAACTCACTATTGAAATCATGCTCCTCATATTCATTCTTATTTATCCATTTAAATGTAACTTTGTTATCATCTCTCAATTGCAAAGAGGTATGAGTAAATAAACGAATAGTCGTATTAATTACTGCACCAATATGAGTTTTAGTATATTCCGGCATATCAGTACCACCGCCGCCAAAACTTATTCTAAATGGAACTTTACTCCTGTATATTTTCTTCTTCATCTAAATGATATCTTAATGGTATTTTTTTGATTTTGATTCGATTATCCCCTGCTAATAGAAAATAGCAATTGTAGCATAATGCTCTAACATTATCAATATGTCTATTATCTATATCACCATCTAAGAAATCCAAAATGATTGGTGCTTTATTATCTGTGATTCTTCTCTCTGAATATCCGCAACAACTACATACTTCGGGAACCAATCCACTTTGAAATATTTTGTTTTTATATTTCCAAAGAGGAATATGATTGTGCATTCCTTCTAATAATTCTTCGGCTGGATATTTGTTTTTTCTAGCACCAAATGCCTTCTTTATACCAACTCCATTTGGATTTTTTAAATCTTCAAAAATACCATATAGTTTTGCGTATTTTTTATAAGTATTATAAGATATACCCAATACTCTAGCCGCTTCCATTGCGGAGTTAGAATTTTCTTGTGCTGCTTTAATTTGTGATTCTAAGATTGGCTTTGCTCCCAATCCTCGCTTTGTGATGCGTTCTGTTAGATTCGGAAAGAATCCTTCGTTGTTTTCTATTTCCATAACATTATTTTGATATATTATAAATATCAAAAAATAATATTTCTACCCGATTAGCCCTATTAATTTTGAAAAAGTATCATCAGGTGATGCGGATGTATCCAAATCAACATAAAATTGAATAGGCGGTTCGTAATCCAATGCAAAGAAACTCTCTCTACCTCTAATTTTTTTAGTATGGCAGTATATTTCTTGTACTTTACATTCCGATTTAAATTTCTCTCGCAATTCTCTATAAGGAGAAACTAATGATATGACAACATCAGTTCCACAGCTATCTAAATATTTTGCAATATCAAATGCTTTTTGAATATTTCGTTCTCTACCTTCTTTGGAATAATCGGTGTTAGGGAATAGTTCTCTTAATTGGTCGCCATCTATATGGAATACGGATTTTCTCCAATTCTTTTTATCTGTTTGTAACCAATATTGTAACTTCTTAGCCAAAGTAGTTTTACCACTTCCCGGCTGACCTGTAAATAGGTAAATCATAACTTATTTCTTTTTTAATGCGAATTGTGCTGCTTTAAATGCTTTTGTATCTTTTTCGTATCCCAATGCTGTTTTTAATTTAATCATTTTACCCGTATCTGGGTTTTTGATTTTCTTTTCTAAATCGGTTTTTGGAAGTAGAGATTTTAAACTCATATCGTTTCCTTTCATATCAGCATGTTTAATTGGTTCTCTTTTTATTTGCTTAGATGCTTTACCATCTTGCTTAGGAGCCGCTGGAATATCGTGTTGAACGTGTCTTACTTTTAATGATACGTTTGGATATTTTTTAGAAAGAGCTTTTACAGCCGCAACATTTTTATGGGAATCATCTATAAAAAATACATCTTTCACCCCACTTTTAATCTTATCCTCAATCCAATCAGCTTTTTTTTGTGGGTCTGAATCTGCTAATGCGACCACAAATAAATTATTTAATCCTATATCTTTTAAATAATCTTTGATTGGTTTATATGCGGCTCTAGCGGTTAATATAACAATTTCCGAACCCCCCACTCTTACGATGTTTTTAAGTAATCTCGTAACACCTTTGATTTCTTGCGGTTGTTTTACTTTTTCAAAATCAGAAAAATCAAATTGGTCACCTGCTTTTGGCTCATACACCGCATATTCTCCAGGTGTTAATGTAGATGTTTTACCATCTTTATGTGTAATGTATATGTTAGATTTTGTTTTAACTAATGTATCATCAAAATCGAATATTCTCAATTTCTTTTCACCGGCTTCATTTAATGTGTTAAATGCGAAAGCGTTTAAGTTTGAATATACTTTTCCAAACTCAACTTTCATACCATTCCACATTCCCGATGTAAAGTTATTAACCATGCAATGTTTGCCTCTTTGTTTTTGGTAATGCTTTTTCTAACTTATCATTTTCTTTGGTAAGAAATTCTACTTTAACAGTTAGTGCAGCTACTTCTTTTGTAAGAGCCAATACCATATTACGAAGCTCATCTTTCTCTTTAGCTGATGATTCTAACAATGCTTCCAATTTTGCTATGCGGTCTTTACAATCGTGTTTAATGAATTCATCATCTCTATCCTTGGCTATGGCTCTCTTCTCATAGTACCTCCAAGCTCCTGTTCCACCTAATACGGTTATTGCCGTAATTAATACCGAATAAATGTTTTCCATTAATTGTTAAATTTTAAAAGGTTCTCTCTTACCATCATCCCCATCCATCGCATCGTGTACTGAATTTAGATTTTCTAATGCAATTGTAAGTTGGGAATACATCCAAGAATCTAATTCTTGTCCATCTTTCATTCTCGTTTCAATCATATTGGCATAATCGGCAATTCTTTCCAAATTACCCATTGCCATTTCTTTTAATCCTGCTAACGTTTCTTCAGGTGAAGAGTTATCATCGCCTTCGTTCATTTTGTGCTTTAGCAATTCAGTCATTTTATTGAATACTTGCTCTCCACCATTTTCGCCTAAACGATATGCCCCACCTAACTTCTCATAAATTTGTACTTTATGTTTCATTGGCAATTTTTTTTCTGCCAATTTTTTCCAAATTTTAGGATGTGTTACTTCGAATTTCATATTAAATCTTTTTGTATATACCCATATAAATATTGAAAAAATTCAGAATGTCCAAATTTTGAGAAGTGTCTATCACTATTTTTTTGCCACCATTCGGTTTTCTTATCTATATATGGTTTGAACCATGCATCTTCGCCATTTGGATTGGGTATAAAATGCTCTCTATATTGGGTTTTCATCACATCAAACGCATGTATTCCTTGCACAGAATCTAAACACCAGAAATGAAAATTGATATTGGATTGCTTCATTATTTTAAATAAAAACAAATATTGCTCTAATAACTGCTGAAGATATCTTTTATACCCATCCTCATCTTGCAATCGCTTTGTATAGAAATCTATTTCATAATCAAATATACCTTTATCCAATAACTGCTCTCTCGTATTATGCAATATATCAACTCCACCATTTTTATAGAAATCATATGTTCTATTAAAAAACGTTAATCCAATTATTACAGTATGTGCATCATTTGGATTAAAATTTCTATAAATCATTTGGAGTAACCCTTGATTGGATATACCTGCGTGCCCTTGGTCAACCATTTCTAATTCCAATTTATCTCTTAAAAGATATGGCCAAGAAAATTCTTTTTCAACATGCGAGCCATCTGTTGAATAGTTTGTGGAAAACGAATCTCCGTAAATATATAACTTATTATTCATCTTTTAAACTTATAAATGAAAGTACACAATATCTATTTTGTTCACCAACCACTTCGGTAACTTGATGCTCTATATCAAATGAACTTAAATCTAAGATAGCTACATTACCAATTTTAGGTAAAACCTTTTCATTGCCATTTAATATTAATATTCCGCCATTTTCTTCATCATATTCCTCATTCAAATATATTAAAATTACACACAATCTACCATCAACTTTACCATCTTTATGGTTTTGTAAAAAGCATTTATTGCTATACATAGTGAATTGAGAATTGAATTTCAATTGCTTAGATTCTTCTACATCGTATAAGTATCTAGCCATTTTATCAAAATATGGTTTATAGTAGTTCTCAACTCCCATAATACTATCACCAGCGTTCCAATGCCAAATTTGAAAAATATCTTCCTTCAAATGTGTATTTCGGATATAATCCTTTATACGTTCACCTTCTTGAAATGATTTGGCTTTATACATTTTAGAGTTACCATTCTCATCATACATATCCGATATAATCATATCAGTAAGTAATTCCCTATTGGTTACATCAAGTCTAACACCAGACATTAATCTTTTATATTTGGAATCATCTTTTCCAACTATATGTTTTCTGAACTTTTCTTCATAACTTTCATCGAATTCTGAAATATGAAAATGGCAATATCCTTTAGTTCTTAACGTATCCTTTATTTCTTCTTTAGTCATTTTTTACTAAATTTTTTTTATCAAATGGAAAACAAATAATTGTATATCTTTCTGCACCATTTAGAACTTCTTCCACTTGATGGTAGATATCGAAGTTTTGTAAATCTATTATAGCAACATTTCCAAATTCAGGAACAACTTTATAATCTATATTATCATCTCCTCTCAAAATCAAACTACCACCATCTTCAACTTTCCAATCCTTATTCAGATATACTAATATCGATGCGTAATTTTTAACAGGACTCTTTCCATCAATGTGGTCATTTAAAAAACAACCATCATTATATAGCGATATACTAATATCCAAATTTAAATCAACACTATCATCTATATCATAGAAATATTTAGTTAATTCAGTATATAATTTTCTTAAAGATTCATTACCTTCCTTTGGGTGTCCGTATAACCATATTTGAACAATATCTTCTTTCTTTAATAATGAAAGTTTCTCATTTTTTACTTCATCAGCTTTTTCGAACGATTTAAAATTGGTGTTTATGCCGACTTCTCCGCATGTAGTTGAAAAATCTCCCCTAAGAAAAATCATATTTTCTCTTTGAGATTCATTGATATCACATTTATATTGATTTACGATATCAAATAATTCCGAACTTAAATCGGCTATATTAAAACTACAATACCCCTTTGTGTGCAAATGTTCTTTAGCTTCTATTGGTGTCATTTTAAATTGTTTATTTCGGTTGAAAATGATAAATTCGCTTGATTTCTAAACTCATCTTTTCTATCAATTCTTTTTATTAATTTATCATAATGAGTTCTATCTCTATAAATATAATTTTCACAAACAATATAATTTTTTAATTTAAATTGATACATCTGCTCACCATTCTGATTTAACTTTTCAGCTGCCCACATTATAAATGTATCATCGGGCCCATAGTGACCCATTGATTCCGGTAATGGTGCTCTATCTAATAATGGCTTTGATAAACAATTAAACCACCCACCACCAAATTTCATTCGTGGTTGTCCTGGTACATTATTAAATAACGTTTCCAAAGTTACATCACCAATTTCACCACTATCTTTAAATGGATTATTTATCTTACAATATCCAACCTCTTTATTAAGAAAGTTTTCATTAACCAAACAATCCCAGGTTGAATCCCATATTCTAACACATTCTGGGCTGATTACATATTTTTGTAAATCATCCGTTTCTTTTATTCTATCTATACTAGCTTCTATATAATATAAGATTCTATCATCGAAACATATATCCGTATCTAACCAAATAAAATGAGTTGCATCTGTACATTCATTATGTGCAATTCTTCTTAGAGATGTACAACCCATAATATCTTCTCTAATATGAAAATCCGTTTTACTTGCCCAATCTGTCAATGGTCTTAATTTATTAAATCTATCAATGAAATATTGTTTATCCAATTTAGATTCATTCCAATTTACTAAATAATCATCAACTGAAAGTGCTAAGTAAAATTCGTAATTTTTACCATCGATGTATTTTGATGCTTTGTTTAAATCGCCCAATATTCTTTCCAAATCATCTATTTCATTTGGCATTATAAAGGTTGTAATAACTATTTTTTTCATTTGTATTTGTTTATAACTAAATTATTTAATTCTTCGTTCCTATCATATTGATGTACTAAAACATATGGATTATCTCCATTCATAATTATATCATCTTTTATTTTTAAATCTTTTGTAGTAGTTCCAACTTGCAATGCAAAATCGGAATTTATATCTATCTTATCTTTAACCAATTCATTTGATATAATAAAGTTAAATGAACTCTGGTCTGTAAAATGTCTTGTATCACCCGATTGAGATACTAACCAATTTAACATTAGTAAATCTTTTACAGATTTATGTTTCCCTGCAATCACACCAACATTACCAATAGTATTGGGTTTAATCCAATCCCAAAACATAGGCCCGTATCCTTCATGTATATTTTTATGGCCCCAAGGTTCGTTTTCATATGTAACACATTCGGATGCACAAATGATTTTAGTTTTAAGATTTTGGTTTAACCACTCCGATGGATTAGTTTGCCATACAATATCTCTAACATCTGTTGTGATTATATGATTCCATTCTCTATCATCGTTTTGTAAAAACCACCACATATCTACCAATCGTTTCATATGAGGATGTCCTTGTAATTCAGTACCATAGCATTCCCAACCAAATGAAGAAAGATATTCAATCGTTTCGGTTGGTATGTTATAACATATCATCACTTTATCACCATCGAATCCACAACTGTTTAGGGATTCAACATATATTTTAATCTTTTCTGGCAAATAATTTGCTATTGCCGATATAACTAAATCTTTCATCGTTTTCCGTATTTTTGCCAATCATTGTGCATAAATAAACCCTCACCATGTGCAACTGAATAGTTTTGCTGTGCCCACCATTTACTGATGTTTCCTTCCAATCCAATTCCTTCGCCCGCAAATGGTTCAACTGTATTCAAATAAAATTGCTTTTTATACATACACGGATTATTCGTCCAATTGCCATAGCGAGATGATGTTAAAAAATATTCTCCAAACTGCCCTATATATTCGGGAAATTCTTTTTTAGGGTCACACCAATGTAATGAATCTAAAAGATGTGGAGATGTACACCCAATCTCATCATCATAGTAAGTAAGTTCGTTACCTCTATGTCTAAATGAAAAATGCGGATAACCTGGGTTCACTCTATGCCTATATCTTACAACATCAACACTACCATCTAATAATTCTAAACCCGATTCCAATCTTTGATACGTGGTTTCTCTATTTTCTATTAGATTCCAATCATGCTCTAATACTAATATATTTTCGGTTTGTGCATTTTCAGTTAATCTAATAAATGCTTGCCCAATACCAATGTTGGTAGTTTCGCCAATAAAATCCAATCCGAAGTGTTTAGCTATTTCATAATCTTGCATACTGAACTCCTGAAATAATATAGTAACATCATTTACAATATCAAATAATCCATTGTTATGATATGTAGTCAAAGTATCAACTAATACTTGTCCACTATTCCAAGCCAATATTCCAACACTAATTGGTAATTTTTGCATTTCTTAAATAATTTATAAAGTTATTGTAATCTTCTTTCTTTCTTTCATCCCAAATAGGTTCATCGGATGTTGTGCTCATTTCAGTATCAACTCTAAAATTTCGTAATACTGCTTTTGGTGCTGGATTTACATCTTTTATTATATTATCTCCATACCATATTTTTATATCATCTGGAATATCAATCCAATCTTTTTTATTCAACATAATAAAACAACCCCATCCCCAATCATTTACACCTGGTTGCCAAACTTCTAATATAGGGTCACCTTCTATGTTTAAGGATTTATAATTACCCTCACCCATACCAATAATACCAAACTGATTTAATACATCTTCAGTTATTAGTTCAAATATGTTTGGATTAAAGTTTATATCATCGTTTAGTAATGCAATGTGATTGTTTTTAGCATTATGTATTCCCCAATTCCAAGCCGGATTTACATAAATGTTTTTACCAAATGAAACATGTCTAACCTTTTCCACCTTTCCATCTAATATATCTGTCAATTGATTATTTATTACAATAATCTCATCTACATATTCACACTCATTTAAATCTGAAAGTAGTTTCTTTGTTCTGTCCGATTTCCAAAGTGTTGGAATTACTATTGAGAATTTTTCCATTTTTCTATTAATTTATCTACTATCTGAATTTGTGTGTAGTTGTGTAATACTTTCATCATACCATTATGTGCTATTCTTTCTCTCTCCTCTTCGTTTTCATTGTAGTAGTTCATCTTTTCTATACAATCAAACATCTCATCGTAATATACAATATCTTCCCCATCCACAAACATTTCAGAAAGACCTGTTTCTTCCGGCAATCTATCAGTTAGAACCATCTTACCACAAGCCATACCTTCGAATATTCTACGAGTGATTTCTTTCCATCTACTATTTTGAATAACCATTATACCACTATTCAAAAATTCGGTATGCTCTTTTGGTCCTAAACCATTTCTATTTCCAACTGCTCCCTCTGCCCAATGAGTTAAATAATCTAAAAAAGCTGAGTTTCCAATTCCTCTACTCGTAACAGCAACATGCTTTGGTTCTAAATTCATAGGAAATTGAACTTTAGTATCTGCAAAATGGTTTACCCAATCTGCGTTTATTCCTCTATTTTTATATTCTTCGGCACATCGCTTATCAGGCGTTATCGTATAATGAAATCTATCTGCTTTGGGCGAATTTCTTTCAAAGTTTTGTGGGTCATCTCCACTTTCTTGTATCCAAAATGCGGATACTAAATTCTTATTTAGATATTGTGAATCAAATCTACCCCAATCCATAAACAATACGATATCAGTTTGTGGGTTGGAATCTACCCAATTCTTTAAGTCGGTATCATTTGTTTTAATTATTTGAGTTTCCCAACCTCTCTCTTTAAATTCATTTACTAAAGCCATTGGTGTTGACCAAACTTCACCATCTTTGTAATCGTATATAAATGTTATTCTATTTTGCATATTCTTCTCTCTTAAAATTTATAGAGTAGTTATCTATATTATTCACATTATATGGTGAATATGGTTTCCAATTTTTACCAGATTGAATGAATTTTATTTCTGCATTAAATCTGTTTTTCTTAATATTTTTCAAATCCATACTTTTAGCATATTGACCGGTTGTCCACCAAAAATTGCCTGAATAAAAGTATCCATAGTAAAGTATTCCATATGTATTAAAATCGCTTCTTTCAAATAATTTAAATACATCATTTACTTTTTCTATATTAAAATAATTCATAACTCGTCTCCAAGTTATGATATTCTGATATTTTGAATCATTTTGTTTGGATGCACCTTTCGTATGAAGATACAAAATATAATCGGAATCTCCAAATTTTTCTTTATCAGTTTCTAATAAATCTAATGTGACAAATTCGTTACCTTTAGCTCTAATATCTCTTACTAAATTTTTATCCAATTTATTCAATACATTTGAAATGGATTTATTTTCATCGGCAATTGATATTCCTATATTCAATTTATATGGAAAATCAAAGTGCGATTTAATCAAATTTAGTTGCTCATCGATTATAGTTTCTACACCATCTATCGCATATATGTGATAATATATGTGAACCATTATAACGTATCGTAGTAGTTATTTTGCTTTTCTTGTCTTTCTATTGTTTTTGGATGTTTAATGCAATAGATTTCTTCCAATGGGAAATTCGTATAGTTTTCAAATCCACCAATTCTTTCGTGTACCTTACCACTCCATCCTATTTGTTCTGGTTTATTTTTATAAATACGAGTCTGAACATCTGGAAAGTTTACCCACCCCTTTTCATTCACATTCCAACCCCACTTTTGAATATGAGCGTGAGTCAATCCTTCTACTGTATTTATACGAGGTACTAAGATAAGGTCTTTATCCATATTTGCTTCCAATAATGCTTCAATATTCACAATCAAATCAGGTGTTAAGTACTCATCCGCATCTAATTGAAATATCCACTCTCCTTTACATTGTGAGTTCAATAGATTTTTCCATTGTGCAAAATCATTATCAAATTCGGATTCTATAAGTGTAATGTGGTCTGCATTTGCTTGTAATTCCAAATACTCCACCAATTCCGTAGGAGCTTTTGGCGTATCTAATAAAACTACTATTTCAGAATTTTCTTCTTTATAATTTAATAACTGATTAACCAAACGAATGGTTTCTTCGACTTCATTACAAGCCGTTATTGCATAACTTAATTTCATTTATATATTCTTTTAATTGGTATTTACTTTATTTAATTCATCTTTAACCTTATCCCATGCGGCTGGAGTTAAATTCCAATGATGGGAAGCTTCTACAAATCCTTTCAACCAAATAACAAATTCTTTGGGTGTCATAACAAATTATTTTTAATAATATATTCTTTAATTTTTTCAGCAACCACAATATTACCATATTTACTTATGTGATTATCCGGCACTAATCCATTTGTTTCCGATTCAATTTGTAATTTTTCTTTTATACAAAAGTGTTTCAACGATAATCCATCAAATAATAAGTAATTTTCAGTCGAAGATTGTATGAATTCCAAATGCTTCTCATCATCTCCAAAATCCCAACCACTCCATATTATTTTTGAATTTTTTGATTTAGCAAAAGTATCAAACAATTTTATATTTCTATTCAGCGTATCCATTTCCGTTTGCAAATCGAATACATATTCTAAATAGCTTGTAAAGTGATTATATAATGGTCTATATGATTCTCTATTATCGAATGGATTTCCTGAAAACTCTAGCATATTTAAATTATGCTTTTGTTTATCACCCTCATAGTACCAATATCTACGGTGTGGTAATGATAGTATTATAAAATAAATTTCATTTGAATTTTCAACAATTTCTTTAAATAAGTTTTCTAAAATATAATCATTTGAAGCTTGGGATTTGGCTAAATTGATTATATCTACATTTAGAGAATTTGCTAATATCGATGTAAATCTATTATTTTCTTTGTATGAATCTAAAAATTTAAGTATTTCAACTCGTTCTTCAGCAGTAGAATCTTTTGGCCAATATGTTAACGGAGTTTGTGGTGATTCTATAAAGTTATAATAATCTATATTATTTAATCCACCACCTTCAGTAAAACTACATCCAAAGAATTTTATCATAACTTATTATATGTTTCCTTTCTGTGATTTTTTATCAATTCCAATTACATTCATACTTTTAGGAGTTAATTCATTAACATCCATATTAAGTTCTATAACTTTACCAAATCCGCTTATCTTATACGTTCGATATGATTCATTCGTAATTATTGGAATTTTAGCTACAACACCCGAATAGAACTTCTTTGCTCCACCTTTCATTTCCAATTGTTCCGTATCTTCATTTACAAACTTACCAAAAAACTTTTTAATCAGATTTGGATTTACATTCGATACTTTTACGGCATGAACTATATCTTTTTGCTTAGACACAAATAATGTATAAATTATTGGAGCAGTAGTTTCGGTAAATTTACCTTTAGTACCATCCACATATTCGTACTCTTTTATAAGATAGAATTTAGCTCTAACCATTCTATCGGCTGAAACGTATTTTCTTTCATCTATAAATTTACGATATAGTGGATTAAAATTACCCATTATTTATTAAGAGGTTTTAATTTTGGCAATTGTAATTGCTGGAACTTTGGTTGTATTTTTGTATAAATACCATATTGATTTAAAATATCATCAAACAGTAAGGTCATTTTTTCTAAACCAAAATTTTGCTTATTATACTTTGCCAATTTAGATGATTCGGATTTATATTTATCATAATTCTTATAAACATCTTTGATTATCGGTAAAGATTTTGAAACATTTACATTAAACCATTGCGATTCTTTCAATAAGAATTGGTCAGCAGCTGATTCGTGTACTGGTTTCAAATCTCCTTCTAATAATACAGCTCCTTCTTTTAAGAAATCCAAATGACCACTCCAACCACTAACAATAACAGGTTTACCAGTCAAACTGAATTCTAACAATGGTCTACCAAACCCCTCACCTTTTGTAAAATTCAACATTGCTTTTACTTTAGGATGTTCATATAAACCATTCATTTGAGATGGAGATAAATCACCATGTAGTAAATAAATTGGAACTTTACCATAATCAGAACCCAATACTGATTTTATTTTTTTAATTGTGGCTTCTCTATCCATTACACTAAATCCAGCTGATGATGTTTTTAGAACTAATGCGGGTTTAATCTTTTCATTTTTAAACGCCATAGCAAATGTTTTAATCATCATACCCACATTCTTTCTATCTTCGCCCAAATCGCCTCTTAACCAATGTCCTACAAATAGGAATGCGAAATCTTCTTTAATTGAATCTAATTCAGTTACATATGATATCACATCAGTTCCGAAATCAAATTCATCGAATCCTTCAAAAAGAATCTCAACGGGCTTTTGAATTTTATGTTGTGCAAGTAGTTTGCCAGTTTGCTTATCTTGTTCATTATAAACAGTTTTAACTAAACTATCTTTTGAATGTTGCGATGGAACAATAATTAAATCCATTCTATTACAACCGTGAATCCAATCTAATGGAGAAACAGTTGTTTCTATTGCCGCTGTAATACCAATATTATAAAATCCCAATGGTTGAAACTCATTTGGAACAGTAACCTGAATATAGATATCTGGCTTTTGTTGAATACCCGGAATGATATTATCTACCACCCACTTATGGAATGGTTTATCGTAATTCAATGCATCCATTGGGGTATTGCCCCAACGAGTGCTAATTACTTTTATGTCGAATTTATCTAATTTATATAATGAATGCAACAAATCTCTTGCGTGGTCACCATATCCACTTCTTGTTGCTACGGGTGCTTGAAATACTAACGTTGGTTTCATATTATAACTCTATTAACTTAAATTTTTGTTTTGGTTTCCAATTTGCAAATGCACCTTCCATACCATCTACTAATGATTGACACATTGCTTCTAAACTCAATTTACCTTCTCCTAAGAAATGATTTCTACCTTTTAAACCTGCAGCTTTTCTTTCTTCTCTACCCATTTTGTAAAAATCCATAATCAAAGGTGCTACATCTTCAAAATCAATTCTATCATCAAAAATATATGGAGTAGGTACTGAACCTGTTGTTGAACGAACTGGCCAAATCGGTTTAACCCAATCTCCCCAAACTACTTTGTTTCTTTTGTATCTATCATGCAATGAACCAATCTCAACATAATCTTCTGCCGTTAATAACTTACCACTTCCTCTTTCCCTAAATCCACATTGGTCTTGTAATCCACCTGTCACAGTTACAATGATAGGAGTTCCTGCCATTACCGATTCAGCCGTTGCCAATCCAAAGCCTTCATTGGATGCTACATTGATTGTTACATCTGCTAAATTATAAAGATAATTTAATTCTTGCTCTGTGTATTTATTTGGAGCAAATATTATATTACTTTCCGGCATACAATGGTCAATAAATGTTGGTAAATCCGTACCATGCTCTTGTACAGGTTCAGTATGCATTAACATACATACTCTATCTCTCTTATCTTCGGGCAATGCTTCTCTAAATTTATCAAAAGCCAACATAGCATCCATAGGCTGTTTTCTACGAATATTTCTATTATTCCAATAAAGAACAAATTCATATTCTTTATCTCCAAAAATACTTTTCTTAAAATCTTCGGGAACATCAATTGGTTTATATAAATCCGAATTGATACCATGTGGTACATAACTTACTTGCCAATCTTCCGGCTTAGCCCAGTACTTTTCTCTATCCCAACTCCAAACTCTCTTAGTAATGCCATAGGTTTGTTTTGAAATAGTTCCAATCCAATCGCAACTTTCGTAATAATCTCTATTGTATTTTGGGTCTGGCAAATCGTCCCAAATATGATAAAAGAAGAGAGGTACTGATTGGCGAATTTCATGCTCAATCTCATACAACCAAATCCAATATCTCGGGTCTGTAAAGTGTAAAATTGCATCAGGCTTTTCTCGCATCAACAATTGCCTAATGATATCAGGATTTCCATACCCATCGGATGGATATATCTTTACCTCCGCATCAGCAACGCCAGT